>QMCE01000236.1_pt1 | contig 30825 bp, 31 predicted proteins | sample 1821851 | NCBI WGS metagenome assembly QMCE01 (sample SAMN09453174, study PRJNA476694) | Termite gut metagenome, whole genome shotgun sequencing project. | isolation source: worker | host: Odontotermes sp. | place: South Africa:Pretoria | collected 2016-01-28 | reverse complement strand
AATAGAATAGAATAGAATAGAATGGAAGTTACGGTCATAGGTGTTGCGGGAGGCTCGGGGTCGGGCAAGAGTACGTTGGTTAAGAAGTTATTGGAGGCGCTCGATACGGAGCATGTTGCGATGCTGGCGCACGACAGCTACTACAAGGCGCACGGAGAGTTGACGCTGGAGGAGCGCGCGCGGCTCAACTACGACCATCCCGGGGCATTCGACACCGCGATGATGGTGGAGCATCTCAAGGCGCTCAAAAACGGGGTGCCGGTCGCGCAGCCCGTATACTCTTTTGTGGAGCATAACCGGACGAGCGAGACGGTTCTCGTGAAGCCCTCGCGTGTGGTGATCGTGGACGGTATACTTATATTTGAGAATGAGGCGTTGCGCGGGCAGATGGATATAAAGGTGTTTGTGGACACCGATGCCGACGTGCGGCTGGCGCGACGGATCATGCGCGACGTGTGCGACCGCGGGCGAACAATGGAGTCGGTCGTGGATCAATATCTGAGTACCGTCAAACCGATGCACGAGGAGTTCGTCGAGCCTTCCAAACGGTGGGCCGATGTGATCATTCCCGAGGGTGGGTTCAACTCGGTGGCGGTGGCGATGCTGATCGAAAATATACGGTCGCTGATCCGCGGCTGAAGCCGAGGCAGAAACAGGGTCGGGCTGTTAAAAAACAATGGGTGCGGGAGGGTTATTCCTGCGCCTGTCGGGTTTTCACGGCTTGGGTGTTATTGTTTGTAGTAAATCCTTTCCGGTGCATGCTTTTCGTCGAACACCATCGCACCACCGACAGGATCGACGGCTCCGGTATCTGTCATCTCGACATCCTCCCACCCGTTCCACGCGACAGATACTTCAGGGGGATCATACCTGTAAGCCGCCACATATTCCCGATTCGGGCTATCCCCGATTTCTTCCCATCCGAATTCCGTGCATACCACGGTGTCGAAAGATGCAAAAAAGAGTTCATAGCCGTGTCCACCCTCATCGTATCTCCAGATCGTGCCCACCAGCGAATCGCCGTTCCAGGAGCTCCTCCTGCCCAACGATATTCCCGCGGTGAAAGAGGCGAGAGTAGATTTTATCATTTTGTTTGGTTTTTTATCTTGCCGTATCCCCGCGACGGTTTTTAGTTTGGGTTATGGACACAAAAAACGTGGGACAGTACCTTTTACTTGCTATTGAGGTCTTCGACTACCTTGTACGACAAATATCGGGTAAAGCCCACGCAGCCGCGTGAACGTTTACGCTTTACCCTTGTCGTACCATGAAATGTCGAAGTTTCAATAGCAAGAATAAAAGCTAACGCTCCGGCATCGGGAGTTTAGATTGTCATCTGTTCATCGGCATGGCGGATTGGTTCGATACAAATATAAGTGATTATTGTGAAGAACAGAAATTTGCGCCGGCGACGGAGCTATTCGGGATTTTTGACATATTTGTCGAGCCAGGCGAAAAACTCGCGGTTCCAGGCGAGGTTGTTCTGCGGCTTGAAGACCTGGTGGGCCTCGTTCTCGAATGCGACCAGACGCGAGGGAACTCCCAGCAGGCGCGCGGCGGTGTGGGCTTCGAGGCTCTGGGTGTAGGGGATGCGGAAGTCGTTGAGACCCGTGATGATCAGGATCGGGGTGTCCCAATTTTTCACCAGCCGGTGCGGCGAGTTGGCGTATGAGCGGCGCGCTGTGGCGTTGTCGCTCCAGTAGGGGCCGCCGTAGTCGTTGTTTACGAAGAACAGCTCCTCGGTGTGGCCGTACATGCTCTCGAAATTGAAGATGCCGCAGTGGGCGATGAAGGCTTTGAAGCGTTTCCGGTGCGTGCCTGCCAGATAGAACGACGAGTAGCCGCCGTAGCTTGCTCCCACGCAGCCGAGCCTTTCGGCGTCGACGTAGGGTTCCTGCGCGAGTTCGTCTATTGCGGCCAGCAGGTCGCGGATATTCTGGCCCGAGTAGTCGCCCGAGATCTGATCCGTCCACTCCTGACCGAAGCTTGTGGTGCCGCGGCGGTTGGGCGCAACGACGATGTAACCCCGGGCCGCCATCAGTTGGAAATTCCAGCGGTAGCTCCAGCCCTGGCTGATGCTGCTCTGGGGGCCGCCCTCGCAGTAGAGCAAGGCGGGGTATTTTTTCGACGGGTCGAAGTCGGGCGGGTAGGTCACCCAGGTGAGCATCTGCTTGCCGTCGGTCGTGCGGATCATGCGTTTTTCGATCGCGCCCGTTTTGAGTGCGCCGAAGATAGCGCCGTTGATGTCGGTCAGCGGGGCGAGAGCACCGTTCGTGGTGTCGAGGGTGTAGAGTTCGGCGGCGCGATCCTGACGGGTGAGCGAAACTATGGCACGGTCGGGGGTTGCGGCGGCGAACGAGGCTCCGGTGATGTCGCCCTCGTCCCCGGTGATGAGAGCCACTTCGCCGCCGGATGCACTCACGCGGCAGAGTCGGTAGGTGCCGAAGTATGGGGCGATGAAGGTGAGCGCGTCGCCGGCCGGACTCCATGTGACGGACATTGCGCTGTGGTCGAAGTTGGGCGTCAGGTCGGTGAAGGTTTTTGCGGCGATGTCGTAGAGCATCAGTCGTTCCTTGTCGGCTTCGTTTCCGGCGCGGCGCATGCTGCCGAAGGCGATGCGGCTGTCGTCGGGCGAGAAGCGCGGGTATTTGTCATAACCCGGCATGGCGGTACGGTCGGTTGGTGTCGGCTTGCAGATGTTGGTCGTGGTGCCGGTCGCCACGTCGTAGAGGTAGATGTCGGAGTCGGTGGAGACGGCGTACTCTGTTTCGCCCATCTTTTTGCAGGTGTAGGCCAGCTGTGTTCCGGCGTTGTTCCAGGCGATCTCGGCGGGGTCGAAATATGGCTCCATCGGGGCGTCACAGGGTTCGCCGGACATGATGTCTTTGCCCTCGACGAGGGTTATTCCGTCGAAACGGGCGACAAAAATGTGCAGATGGCTGCCGTCCGTCCATCTGTCCCAGTGGCGCACCATCAACTCGTCGTACACGCGGGCGGCAGATTTGTCGAGGTCGGGGTATATCTGCGCGGAGGTGCGCGGTTCGACCTGCACGCGGCGGACATAGAATATACTGTTACCCTTGGGTGAGATGCCGAAATATTCGATGTCGCCGCCGACGTAGGAAGCCTGCATGGTGTTCGTGCCGTCGGGTTTGACGTTCCACAGCTGCGAATTGCCGCTGCGATCGCTCAGATACCAGATGCTGTGGCCGCCAAGACTCCACACGGCACCCGAGGCATTCTCGTCGTAGCCGGTGATGCGCACGGCCTGGCCGCCATCCACGGGCTGCACCCACAGGGTAGTCACGCCGCGGTTCTCGGCCACGTTGTAGTCGGTGCGGCTGTAAACCACTTGCGAGCCGTCGGGCGAAAGGGCGAACTCGCCGATGCGACCCATTTTCCACATCACCTCGGGGGTGAGACGCGCCGCGGCGATCTCTTCCGGAGAGAGTGCGTTGTCGATGGCCAAAGGGCCGGTCGATTTTTCCCGTGGGCCGCCGACTCCGGCGCAACCCGCTGCAAACAGACTCATTGTGATAATCGTTAATGCTTTTTTCATATTGTTCGGATTAATTTTTCGATCACTTCGCGGATGGTGGCGTAGCTCGTCTCGGCGCGGCGGAGGGCCTCCTGCGGGGCGAGCCATTCGAGGGCGGTGATATCCTCTTCGGTCTGGGGAGTGGTGCGGGCCGGGTCGCCGGCGTAGGTCATGCGGAACCAGACGGTGTGTTTCTCCTCGTCCGGCGCCGATTCGTGGACGGTGCGTGCGAGTTCTTCGTGGACTGTCAGATGTGCCGGGTCGAGTCCGCACTCCTCGCACACCTCGCGGGCGGCGCATTCGCGTTCGGTCTCGCCGGGTTCGAGGTGGCCTTTGGGCAGGTCCCACATTTCGCGGCGCAACATCATGAGCACCCGTCCGTCGCGCGCCATGACCGCGCCGCCTGCCGCGCGAACTGTTTTTTTACTACCTTTGTCCAAAATATCTCTCATAATTATGACAGCCGGGAAAATCGCCGCAGCCTTACTGCAAATTAACGCAATAAAACTCAGTCCTGCAAATCTTTTTACCTGGGCCAGCGGTTGGCGGTCGCCCATCTATTGCGACAACCGGCGGGTGCTGTCCCACCCGGCGGTGCGGGGGCAGGTTCGCGATGCTTTTGTGGATCTTGTGCGTGCGAAATATCCGTCGGCCGAGGTAGTGGCGGGAGTGGCGACCGGCGCCATTGCTCACGGGGTGTTGGTGGCCGAGGCGCTGGGGCTGCCGTTTATATATGTGCGCTCGGCGCCGAAGGGGCACGGATTGGAAAATATGATCGAAGGAGAGTACGCCGCGGGGCAGCGGGTGGTTGTGATCGAAGATCTGATCTCGACGGGCGGAAGCTCGCTTGCGGCGGTTCAGGCGCTTCGGGGGGCGGGTCTGGAGGTTCTCGGGATGGCCGCGATCTTCACCTACGGTTTCGACACCGCCGCACGTAATTTTGTCGACGCGGGGGTTGCCCTCGATACCCTTAGCGACTATCCGACCCTAATTGCGCTGGCCGAGCAACAGGGCTATGTGAAGCCCGAAGATATAGAGGCATTGCGCCGTTGGCGTACGGATCCGGCCGGGTTTTAATTACGAATTAAAAATTACGAATATGAAAAAATCACTCGTTATTTTATTGGCCGCCGTCACATTTGCTTCATGCGGCACCAAGCCCGAGGCGACCATAGAGGGCACGGTCTCCGGCATCGCTGACGGTACCAAAGTTTACCTGCTCGACAATGCCCGAGCCAGGCTCGACAGCGCTACAGTCGCGAGCGGGAAATTCCGCTTCGAGATCGCAAAAGCCTATCCCGATATGTTTGCCCTCTCGTTCGACGGCAAGCCCGGAAGGTTCCCTTTTATCGTTGAGCCAGGCAATATCATTGCCACGCTGAGTTTCGATCCATGGAGCGAACTTTTTATCGGTACCCCCACAAATGATGCGATCAAGGCGGTCAATGATGGCATCGCTCCACTTAACGAGAAAGCGAATGAGATCGAAGAGAAGCTGAATGCATTGGAGACTGAGGGTAAGTCATCCGGAACACCCGAATTCGACAGCCTTCTGGCTGTTCTTTACAGCATATTTGACGAGCAGCAGCAATATGCCCGAAATGCCGCGTTGCAAACCCCCGCCTCGTTATTCACTGCATGCATGGCAGGCAGCACATCGTACGCACTTACCACTCCCGCGGAGGTCGATTCGGTGCTGACTCTCATTGCCGATGCTCCTGCGAATGCGTTTACCGACAGGTTGCGCGAAAGGCACCAGGTATTGGCGCTTACGGCGGTAGGTGCCGAGGCTCCCGATTTTTCGCAGGCACAGCCCGACGGAACGCCCCTGTCGCTCTCGTCGCTTCGCGGAAAGCTCGTGCTCATCGACTTCTGGGCTTCGTGGTGCGGCCCCTGCCGCCGCGAGAATCCCAATGTGGTGAAGATGTACGAGCGTTTTCGCGATCGCGGTTTCGAGATCGTCGGGGTGTCGCTCGATGACTCGCGCGAGGATTGGCTCGACGCTATCGAAGAGGACGGGCTCGGGTGGGTGCATGTCTCCGATCTCGGCGGTTGGCAAAACGCCGTGGCGCAGCAATACGCCGTGCAGGCGATACCGCACACCGTGCTCGTGGGCGCCGACGGGGTGATAATTGCCAAAAATCTGCGTGGCGCGGCGCTTGAAGCTAAAGTCGCAGAAATCCTCGGAGAATAGCATGTTGGAAAAATACGAAAGGTCGGAACGCCGACGGCGGATTATACAGGAGAGTCACGGGAAATGTAATGTAACGAAGTGATGTTGGAAAAATACGAAAGCAAACAGCAACAGATACGGCGCTCGGCGGAGCAGGTGTATGCCGTGCTGAGCGACTTCAATAATTTTACACCTCTGGTTGCCGATCGTGTCGAGGGGTGGAAGGTCTCCGGCGACGGCGACGAGTGCTCGTTCCGCGTGAAGGGGATGGATGTCGGGCTGCGGATGGTCGGGAAGATCCCCGGGGAGCTGATCAGGATCGAGGCTTCGGAGGCGACGCCGGTCGGATTCACTTTCTGGGTGCAACTAAAGGAGGCGGCGCCTTACGACACGCGCATGCGGCTGGTATTGCACGCCGAGATGAATATGATGATCAAGATGATGATCGGGGCGCGCCTGCGCGACGGGATCGACCAATTGGCCGAGCAGATTGCGCGGACGTTCAATGCAATGTAGGTTTTCGTGATCGCGGCGCATCTTTATCCACATCACTCTGACGAAACCTCGTTTGTGGTGTGGCGGGTCTTTACTGCTTGCGGATGGCGTAATAGACCTCATCCTCGTGGCGACCGGCCTTGATGAGCGTTGCGGTGAGGCGCGCTTCGAGGGTGAATCCCGCTCTCTGCAACACTTTCTGCGAGCGGATATTGGAGCCGAACGGGCGCGCGAAAATGCGGTCGATGTCGAAGGTGCGGAAACCGTATTCGACGATCTGCGCGATCGCCTCGGGCATGATGCCGCGGCCCCAATACTCTTCGGCCAGAAAATAGCCCACCTCGGCGTTACGGCGGTGGATGTCGCTTTGCGGAAAGATGCCTATCGAACCCGCGGCACGGCCGTCGACCTCGATGGCGAACACTTTTGTCGGGTCGTCGCCGGCGATCGAGGTGAGAAAAGCCCGTCCGTCAGCCTCGGTGTAGGGGTGGGGGAAACCATCGGTCAACCATCGTGACACGCTGGGGTTATCGGCCCCGCGTACCAGGTCGTCGAGATCGTCGGAAAAACCGACAGGATCGTCGGACTCCGCCCTCCAAGGGCGTATCATGACCGCCGCCTTCTCCATTTTTTTTACCTTCTTCTCATCGCTGCCCGGGCCATGTTCTTCATGCTGCCCATGCCTACGGCCGAGCGCATCATCTTGCGGCTCTGTTCGAACTGCTTCATCAGGCGGTTGACGTCGGGCAGGGTGGTGCCGCTGCCGCGTGCGAGGCGTTCGCGGCGCGAGGCGTTGATCAGCGACGGATTGGCGCGTTCGGCCGGGGTCATGCTGCCGATGATCGCCTCGGTCTGTTTGAACACGTCGTCCGAGATCTCGACGTCTTTGAGTGCCTTACCCACGCCGGGGATCATCGACATCAGCTCCTTCATGTTGCCCATCTTTTTCACCTGCGCGATCTGGTCGAGGAAGTCGTTGAAGTCGAAAGTGTCTTTGTACAGTTTTTTGCGTGTCCGGCGCGCCTCCTCTTCGTCGTATTGCTCCTGCGCACGCTCGACCAGCGACACCACGTCGCCCATGCCGAGTATGCGGTCGGCCATTCGTTCGGGGTGGAACACCTGCAAGGCGTCCATCTTTTCGCCAGAGGAGATGAATTTTAACGGTTTGTTCACCACGCTGCGGATCGAGATGGCCGCCCCGCCGCGTGTGTCGCCGTCGAGTTTTGTGAGCACCACGCCGTCGAAATCGAGCCGGTCGTTGAACTCCCGCGCGGTGTTCACTGCGTCCTGGCCCGTCATGGCGTCCACCACGAAGAGTGTTTCGCTTGGCTTCACCGCCGCTTTTATCGCCGCGATCTCCTGCATCATCGCCTCGTCGACTGCCAGGCGGCCCGCGGTGTCGACAATGACGGTGTTTATTCCCTTCGTGCGCGCGTACTTGATGGCGTTTTCAGCGATCCGCACGGGTTCGCGCGACCCCTCCTCGGTGTAGACCTCCACGCCGACCTGACTGCCGAGGATCTTGAGTTGTTCGATCGCTGCCGGACGGTATACGTCGCCCGCAACGAGGAGCACCTGCCGTCCGCGTTTGCTTTTGATCTGCGCTGCGAGTTTGCCCGAAAATGTGGTCTTGCCCGAGCCTTGGAGACCGGCGATCAGTATCACCGCGGGGCTGCCGGTGAGATCTATGTCGGTTGCCGTGCCGCCCATCAGCAGTGCCAACTCGTCGCGCACGATCTTGGTCATCATCTGGCCCGGCTTGACGGCTTTCAAAACATTTTCACCCAGCGCTTTTTGCTTCACGGTGTCGGTGAAGGTCTTGGCCACCTTGTAGTTGACGTCGGCATCTATCAGTGCGCGCCGGATCTCTTTGAGAGTTTCGGCGACATTTATCTCGGTGATTTTCCCCTCGCCCTTCAGTATCTTGAACGATCTTTCGAGCTTGTCGGTCAGGTTTTCAAACATGGTGCATGCTAATTTTATCTCCGCAAAATTAATAAAAATTTCCTACTTTCGCCCCCTGTATCCGGAGAGAGCCTCCGGAACGTTAATCCGGAGGTCGCACGAAACGGCCTCCGAAACAAGTTCAAAAAAAGATGAACAAAAACACGCAACAGGAAGTGCTCTGGTGCTTTCGGCGGTGGTCTCGCAAGCCCTGGGCGGCATTTGCGGGCATGTGCCGCTTCAAGTACGGACACCTCGGCGTTGCGATGTCGATCATCTTGCTTGCGACGCACACGGCAGGTGCACAGGTGGTCGGGGAGGATTCCCTGGCGCAATACCGCACGCTGCATCTGGATGCGGTGAGTGTCACGGCGCGCCAAACCCAGGCTGCCGCCACACCCGCAAAAGTGTCGCAAACCCGCTTTCTTGTCGATCGAAAGGAGACCGCTCCGCTCGGAAACCCCGAGGCCGTGCTGCGTCTGCTCCCGTCCATCGACATTCGCGAAAGGGGGGGCAGGAGCACTCAGGCCGACATCGCGATCCGCGGAGGGTCGTTCGATCAAACAATGGTGATGCTCGCGGGCATCGACTTCTCAGACGCCCGAACCGGGCATCAATCCCACTCACTGCCCGTCGATCTCGACGTTCTTTCCGACATTGCCGTCGTCGAGGGTTCGGCGCGTCCGGGGGCGTTGTCCGGTGCGGTCGATTTCCGGACGGCGGCGACCCACCCGCGATATCTTCGTGCGCGGCTCGAAGGCGGAGCGTGGAGGTATGGCTACGCTAATCTGTCCGGAGGATGGACGGGAGGCGGATTTGGTTCCGCCGACCGGGTGCAGACCTTCGGCGCCATATCATATCGCCGCTTCGACGGCTACCGTCCGAACACCGACTTTTGGAATCTGAACGCCTACACGCGCGCGATTTACGACTCGCCGCGTGCGGGCAGTTTCGACATTCAGGCCGGTTTTCAGCGCCGCGAGTGGGGATCGAACGGATTCTACTCGCTCAAGTATCCCGATCAGTTCGAAAGCACGCGCACCGGTCTTGCTTCGATTCGCTGGGCCCGTACGTGGCGCCGTCTGACGCTGACCGCCACCGGCAGTTTCCGCCGTAACGACGACCGGTTCGAGATGGTGCGCCGCAGCCCGGGGAATCTCCACACCACCTACGCCATCGCCTCCTCGCTCGAAGCGCATTACCAATGGCTGCACGCCGGTGTGTCGTCGATCGGGGCGAGCCACACGCGCCACACCATGTTCTCGACCGCGATGGGCGAGTTGCTCGACGACCCGCGTCACAGGATCCCCGCGCAGGAGGGTTTTTATCCGCGCCGCGCCCGCCGTGACATCACAAGCGTATGGATCGGACATCGGAAGGATTGGCGGCGTGTGTGGCTCGGCGGTCTTGCCACGCTCAACCACACACCTTACGGCACCGCGGGAGCTTTTGCGGCCGAGGCGGGAGTACGTACGGGCGAAACGGTTGCGCTGAGGGTGTCGGCACTGCGGTCGATGCGGCTGCCGACATTTACGGATCTCTACTACAACGTTGCAGATTACCATCCCGACCCGAATCTGCGGCCCGAGACGGCCATGACATATCGCGTGACCGCCACGGCGGAGCGGGGTGGCCTCGGGGCCGAGGGATCGGTGTGGTATCGCCGCACGCGCAACGTGATAGATTGGGAGCAGCGCACCGGTGAGGAGCCCGGTGACATTGCCGGCCATTGGTACTCAACACAGTTGAACCGTCTGGGTACGGTGGGCGCCGAGCTGTCGGCACGCTACTCCACGGGCGGGGGCTGGTTGCGTCGCGCGTCGCTGAGCTACGGTTGGCTCCACAGTGACATGTCGGTCGCAACGGACTACATCTCCAAGTACGCGCTCGACTACATGCGACACAAGTTGGCGGCGGTGGTCGGGGTGGCTTTTCTGCGCGATTTTACGCTGACGCTCACGGGCAGCTTCTATGATCGGGTGGGCTCGTGGATCGGTGCCGACGATTTGCGACATGGGTATCGGCCCTACTTTCTTTTGGATGGCCGCCTGTCGTGGGAATCCGCCGCGCGAACCTTGCAGATCTACCTCGACGGCACCAACCTGCTCGGCACCGACTACTTCGACTTCGGCGGTTTGCCGATGCCGGGCACATGGCTATCCGCAGGGATAGTGTTGACGATTCGGTAAAAGGTGAAAAAAGTTTGCGGGGCCCTGAAAAGGCCCCGCTTTCTTATTGATTCTGGAAAATGTGGCGCCCCAACTCGTCGACGCGGCTGATGTAGACCACCTCGATGCCTTTCGGCGGCCTGGGGAGGCTTTTGCGCAGATACCCCGACACCACTATGCGCCCGAAACCCAGACGCGCCGCCTCGGCAATGCGCTGTTCCGATCGCGGTGCCGGACGAACCTCGCCCGACAGCCCGATCTCACCCGCCAGAGCAACACCCGGTGCGATCGCCCGGTCGAAGTAGGACGATATCACCGCCGCTCCCACCGCAAGATCCAACCCCGTGTCGGCCACGCGGAATCCGCCCGCGAAGTTCAAAAACACATCCTTCGCGCCGAGCTTGAGACCCGCTCGTTTTTCGAGCACAGCCAGCAGCATATTCATCCGTTTCATGTCATACCCCGTGGCCACGCGCTGCGGGGTGCCGTACGTCGCGCCGCCGACCAATGCCTGTGTCTCTATCAGATATGGCCGTATGCCGTCCACCGCCGCACCGACAGCTATGCCGCTCAGAGGTTCGGGGTAGTCGCCCAGCAGTATCTCCGACGGATTGGCAACCTCGATGAGCCCCTCGCCGCGCATCTCGAACACACCGATCTCGAACGTCGCGCCGAATCGGTTCTTCGCGCCGCGCAGTATGCGGTACACACCCGCGTCGTCACCCTCGAACGACAGCACCACGTCGACGATGTGTTCGAGGATCTTGGGGCCTGCGATCGAGCCTTCTTTTGTGATGTGCCCGATGATGATGATCGAGGTCTCGTGCGTCTTGGCGTACTTGAGCAGTGTTGCGGCGCACTCGCGGATCTGCGACACACTGCCTGGCGACGAATCCAACAGTTCTGTGTAGATGGTCTGTATGGAGTCTATCACGATCAGGTTCGGCTCCAGCGCCTCGGCCTGCGCGACGATGTTTTCGAGCAGCGTCTCGGCGTAGACATAGCACTCCTCCGATCCCACCGCGCTTACACGTTCGGCCCGCATCTTGATCTGCTGCGGCGACTCCTCGCCCGAGACGTATAGCGTGCGAAGCCCGTGCGAACCGAGGGCGATTTGCAACGAAAGCGTAGATTTACCGATCCCCGGTTCGCCGCCCAACAGGATGAACGATCCGGGCACCATGCCCCCGCCCAACACGCGGTTCACCTCGCCGATGCCCAGGTCGATGCGGTGGAGTTCGTCGCGCACTATCTGGCCAACCGCCACGGGTTTCGAAGCTCCCGCCCCGCCCGGTGTTTTGACAAGTCCGCGCGCACCTCCCGCGTCCGGCTCTTTGGCTATGATCTCCTCGACGAATGTGTTCCACTCGCCGCACGCCGGACAACGCCCCATCCACTTGGGTTGTTCGTTGCCGCACGCGCTGCAAAAATATGCTTTTTTGATCTTGGCCATCACTTCGCCGTCACTTTATGAAGAACCGGTAGATGTCGTTCCAGAAAGTCAGTACGATCAGCGCCAACAGCAGGAACATCCCCACCATCTGTGCCCATTCGAGGACACGGTCGCTCGGCCGGCGGCGCGTCACCACCTCCCACAGCAGGAACACGACGTGCCCTCCGTCCAGCGCCGGTATGGGCAGTATGTTGAGCACCGCCAGCGCGATCGAAATGAACGCCGTCACGCTCCAGAAGCTCAACCAATTCCACGTGCCCGGAAATATGCTGCCGATAGTGATAAGACTGCCCACCTGCTTGTACGCGCCGGTCTCGGGCTTGACGATCATCTTGAGCTGCTTCCAATAGTCGCCGATCTGTTCGCCCGCGCGCCGCAGTCCCGCCGGGATCGCCTCGCCGAAAGTGTAGTCACGCGTGCGGATCGGGAAATAGTCCGTCTCGGTGTTGACGTATACGTCGAACTTCCCTTCCACCGACACCGGCACGGCAAGCACCCTCGGCACCCGCACACCCGCACTGTCGCGCATCACCGTCACATCTACGATCGAGCCTGCCGCCTCGGTCAGCGCCCGCGTCCACTCGTCGCGGAAAATGGTCGGCACACCGCCCAGAGCCACCAACGAGTCGCCCGCGGCAAGAGTCGTGATCGTCTCGGGCGGAATGGCCGCCACAACGAACGGCAACCGCGGCGTCATGAAACTCCCGCCACCGCCGCTCAGTATCTCGGCCTTACGATCTTCCGGCACCACGACATCCATCTCTTCGCCGCCGCGCTCGACTCTCACCGTGGTTTGTTCGTTGAGCAGAATGGTTCGAAATATATCTGAAAAATCTCCCGTCGCCGCCACACCGTCCACCGACACCACGCGGTCGCCGTTATCGAAACCGATCCCTCGGGCCAGCTCGTTGAACGAGTATCCCCACTTCACATCGCTGTTGTCGATGTAGGAGTCGCCCCAGTGCCAACTCATCCCGATGTAGATCACTATCGCCGTTATGACATTCATCACCACGCCGCCCACCATCACGATCAGCCTCTGCCATGCCGGTTTACTGCGAAACTCCCACGGTTGGGGCGGCTGTTTCATCGCCTCGGTGTCCATGCTCTCGTCGATCATTCCCGAGATCTTGCAGTATCCGCCGAACGGCACCCAACCGAGCCCGAAAGTGGTCTCACCCACGCGAAACTTGAATAGCGAAAAGCCGCCCGCGTCGAAAAAGAGATAAAATTTCTCGACCCTGATGCCGAACATCCGTGCGGTGAGATAGTGCCCCAATTCGTGAACGAACACGAGCAGCGACAGGGCTAAAATAAGTTGCAGTACTTTAATTACGATTTCCATTTGAGTATGGTTTGTTCAGCTGTTTTTCTTGAAATGGTGTTGCATTCTATATAGTCGTCGAGCGTTGGGCGGGCGACGTTCCCGGCGCGCTGCAAAGTTTCGCGGATCACCCGCACGATATCCAAAAATCCGATCCTCCCCTCCAGAAACGCCGCCACCGCCACCTCGTTCGCGGCATTGAGCGTGCAGCAGGCCGTTCCACCGGCCGCCATCGCCTCGCGCACGAGTTCCAGAGCAGGGTAGCGCTCCGCCTCGACCGGCGCGAAACTCAAAGGCGGACACTTTTCGATCTCCAACCGCCGGGCGTTCACGGGCATCTCCAACCTCTCGGGGAACGACAGTGCGTACGCGATCGGCACCTTCATATCGGGTGTGCCCAACTGCGCCTTCACCGCGCCGTCCGCAAACTCCACCATCGAGTGGACGATCGAGTCGGGATGGATCAGTACATCTATCTGCTGGCCCGCAAGACCGAACAGCCATCGCGCTTCCACCACCTCGAAACCCTTGTTGACGAGCGTCGCCGAGTCAATGGTGATCTTGGGCCCCATCTTCCAGTTCGGATGGTCGAGCGCTTCGGCGGCGGTCACCGTGGCGAGTCTTTCGAGCGGCATATCTCTCAGTGCTCCGCCCGAAGCCGTCAAAATTATACGACGCGGCGGCGACACCTCTCCGACAAGACATTGGAAAATGGCCGAGTGTTCCGAATCTATGGGAATTATGGGCGCACGGTTCTCCGCCGCCAGACGCATCACAAGTTCGCCGCCCGCCACGAGGCTCTCCTTGTTTGCCAGCGCCACCTTTTTCCCCGCCTTCACCGCGCTGACGGTCGGCACGAGACCCGCCCAACCGACAAGTGCGTTCACAACGACGTCGACATTTCCGGCATCTGCCGCGGCGGCAACCGCATCTTCGCCCGTCCACACTTTGACCGGCACATCGGCCAGCGCCTCACTCAGCGGGTCGTAGAATTCACGATCGGCGATCACAACGCTGTCGGGTTCGAACTCGCGCGCCTGTTCGGCCAACCTCCGCCAGTTTTGCCGTGCGGTGAGTATCGTCGGCTCGAACAGATCCTTGTAGCGGCGCAACACCTCCAGCGTCTGCTCGCCGATCGACCCCGTGGAACCCAGAACCGCTATCCTCTGCCGCGTCATCAAAAAACTATATAGTTGAGCGGATCGACCGCCGTTCCGTTGTACCAGAGCTCGAAAACCAGCGGCCCCGCCACTCCGATGATCTCGCCCGCCTTGACCCGCGTGCCCACATTGCGCTGCGACTCCGACAGCCGTCGATACACCGACACCAGATTGTCCGCGTGCTGTATCTGCACAAGATGTCCCTCGCCCGGCGTCCACACCGTCAGGATCACAGTGCCCTCCCTGACCGCAACAACAGGACTCTGATCCGAGGTGGTGATCTCGATCCCGAAACGGCCGTCCACCGGACTGAACTCGGCCTGGATCACACCTTTGACCGGCGGCACCAGATCGGGCGTCACTCCCTGTTGGCGGGCAGCGGCGGCCGAAGCGGCGAGCGAATATGCACCGCCGCCCTCCATTCGCGCCCTCAGTATCGAATCGGCGGCACTGGGTGCAACGAGTGTTTTGTCCTGCATCTGGATAGAGTCGCCTATGCGCGTCACATCGCGTATGACCGGAGTTTTCCCCTCCATGATCAGGGCAATGTTCTCGCTGTAAACGGTCAGATTGGCCATTTCGATTCCGAGCGAGTCGAGTCGCATGATGCCCCCGATGAGAGCCTCGCGCGACTTGCGGCCCGGATATCCGGGAATGGTGTCCATCACCGGAGTATAAGCCACCACAAGCACCACCACCACGAAAAGCAACAGCACGAAAGTTACCAGACCCACCAGCACCCTGGCCGGCGAGATGTACATATACCATTTGGTGGAGTCGTCGTCGCCGTCCACCACGGCGAATTTCTGTTTATCGACGAAACCGTGCCACCATTTTTTCAGTTTTTCACGCATAATATGCAAAGGTAGGAATTTTTGTTGTTATCTTTGTGGGCAAACACTATAAACGCATATTTTATTATGTCTGGAATGACACTTGTTGTGCTGGCGGCCGGTATGGGATCGCGCTACGGCTCGCTCAAACAGATGGACGCCGTGGGGCCCTCGGGCGAGGCGATCATCGACTATTCGATCTACGACGCCATTCGCGCCGGTTTCACCCGTGTGGTTTTCGTCATCCGCCACTCGTTTGAGCAGGCTTTCCGCGAGGTTTTCACTCCGGAGCGCTTCGGTGGCCGCATCGCCGTCGAATTCGTGTTCCAGGAGTTGGACTACCTGCCCGCCGGTTACACCGTGCCCGAGGGCCGCGAAAAACCGTGGGGCACAAACCATGCCGTGATGATGGCCGCGGAGGTTGTGAACGAACCTTTCGCGGTGATCAACGCCGACGATTTTTACGGCCGCGACTCGTTCGCCGTGTTGGGCGACTACCTCAAGGGTCTGCACGGCTCGCGCAACAAATACGCGATGGTGGGCTTCAGCATATCCAACACGCTGAGCGAAAACGGCACCGTCTCGCGCGGAGTGTGCTCGCGTGATGGCGCCGGAAACCTCACCTCGATGACCGAGCGTCACGGCATAGAACGCCGCCCCGACGGACAGGTGGTATACGTCGATCCCGCCGACGGGGAGCAACATCCGCTGGCCGACGACACCCCCGTGTCGATGAACATGTTCGGCTTCACACCCGACTATTTCGTCCACAGCGAGGACTATTTCCGTACCTTTCTCGACGACAGCGCCGGCAACCTGAAGGCCGAATTCTACATCCCGCTGATGGTCGACACGCTCATCAAGGGCGGCGTGGCCTCGATGAAAGTTCTGCCCACCGACGCCGTATGGTTCGGCGTAACTTACAAAGCCGACAAACCGCTCGTCGAAGAGCGTATCCGCACACTCGTTAACGCCGGAGAATATCCCGAAAACTTATGGAAATAGCTCAAAAACCGTGGGGGTCGGAACGCCGACGGCGGATCTATTTTCCGGAACTTTCATGGTAAATTCTTACTTTTATGGAAATCACTCAAAAACCGTGGGGGTTTACGCCGGAGGGTGAGGCCGTCATACTTTACACGCTGACCAACGCTTCGGGCGCATCGGTCGAAGTTACCAATCTGGGCGCGTCATTGATCTCGGCGCACGTGCCCGACCGCCAGGGCCGCCTTGCCGACGTCGTGCTCGGCTACAAAGATTGGCAGAGCTATCCGGGCGACGGCCCCTACATGGGCAAAAGCGTCGGTCGTTACGCCAATCGCATGGGTGGGGCGCGCTTCACTCTCGACGGAGTGGAGCACCGGCTGATTCCCAACGAACGGCATAATCAGCTACACGGCGGCACTGCGACCCTCGCAAACAAGATCTGGGAGGGCCGCATCGAAGGCAACCGCGTTGTCTTTTCGATCACAAGTACCGACGGCGAGGGCGGCTACCCGGGCAACATGACCGTCGAGGCGGCCTACCATTGGAGCGACGAGTGTGAGCTCGAAATAGTCTACGCTGCCGAGTGCGACGCCCCGACGGTTGTCAACCTCACCAACCACGCCTATTTCAACCTTGCGGGCGAGGCGTCCGGCAGTGTGCTGGGCCATCTGTTGCAGATGAACGGCTCGAATTTCGTCGTTGCCGATGCCCAGGACATCCCCACGGGTGAGATCTGGCCGGTCGAGGGCACACCGATGGATTTCCTCACTCCGAAAACCCTTGGCCGCGATATCGACGCCGACTACGCGCAGCTTACCCAACCCAAAGGCTACGACAAGAGTTGGGTGATCGACGGCTGGAAGAAGAACATCCTCGCCGAGGCGGGATGGTTGGCCGACGAGGGTTCGGGCCGCAAGATGACGGTGCTCACCTCGCAACCGGCGATCCATCTCTACACCGGCAATTGGCTTCTGGGTTCGCCCGCGGGCAAGAGTGGCCGCCCCTATGCCAACCGCGACGGCGTTGCGCTTGAGTGCCAGGGTTTCCCCGACGCGCCCAACCATCCGAACTTCCCGTCGCAGGCTCTGCGTCCGGGCGAGCGGTACATCCAAAAGATCGTTTACAAATTCGATACGATTTAAAGAATTGCGGGGCCTGTGAGGGGCTCCGCAATTTATTTCTTTAGCTCCGGAAACTCCGTCAACGCAACATACTCCCCTGCGGGTGATACCTCATATATATAGTGGTCGAGCCCGTTGGTGAGCATGACGTGCCGCGCGCCCAACACCGCGTTGTAGCGAAACGCCTGATCCAACACCGCCGCGTCGATCTCCACGCCCGGCGCCTTGCACTCGACCAGAAGTCGCAGTCGTCCGTCGGCTCCGAAAACCACGATGTCGGCCCGTTGGGAGGTGCCGTTCATATCCACGGCGTGCTCCTGCGAGATGCTCGTTGCCGCCACGCCCGCCTGCCCGACAAGCATCGCCAACACATGTCTCCGTACCCACTCTTCGGGCGTGAGTACAAGCCAGCCGCCCCGCCGCGACGAAGTACCTCCGCGATCAGGGTCCCACACGTACAACTCGCCCCCGCGTCGGGCAACCTTCAGTCGACACGGCGGTAGATTCAATTTCGGATAGTCGGCGGCGGTTTTCATGATTTTTTGCATATCTTTACAAGTCCAAAAGTAGCCAAAATTTTATGAAAAAAATAATTCTTGCGGTCGCCGCCGCGGTTATGGTGTCGGGCATCGTCGCCGCACAGACGCCGGCGGCACAAACCCCGAGGCATCTCGACCCGACGGTGGTGGCGGTCGGGAAAGAGCTTCCGCGTTCGGGCGTCGTGAGCCACGACTCGAAAGCCGATGCCGTGCGCCGTAGCTACGGAGCCTCGCGATATCTTCAGCCCCTGGAGGAGTGGACGCGCACCGAGACCGACGAGGCCGTCACATACCGCACCCGTTTCAAGATCCCGTTCGGATGGATCGACCGGCGGCAGTTTCTCTACGTGGGCCGCGCCACGGGTTCGTTCGACGTGGTGATAAACGGTACCGTGGCCGCGTACAGTCAGACAGGCAGTACACCCTCGGAGTTCGACATCACCGCCACCTCGCGCGAAGGGGCCAACGATCTCGAAATAGTGCTCTGGCGCCGGACGGCCGCGCAACAACTCGAAAACAGCCGCCCCGTTCCCGCCGATCCGAGGTTGGAGGGCGAGGTGTACATACTTTCGCAGCCGAAAGTGAGGGTGCGCGACGTTGCGGTGTCGACGCGCATGGAGGGCACGAGCGGACTTCTCGAATTGGGCGTGATTCTCAAAAGCCATCAACTCAACCCGCACGACTACACCGTGTTCTGGGAACTGCTCAACCCCGCCGGTGAGATCATGGCCGAGGGGCGCAAAGAGGCGAGGCTCGACATGCGGCGCGAGGATACGGTGCGGTTCTTTGCCAACATCCCTCGCGTAGTTCCCTGGAGCCATGAAGATCCGCGGCTCTATACCTTATTTATAAAGACGCAGAACGAAGGACGGTTCCGCGAGTACGTTGCGTTTCGTGTCGGTTTCCGTACGATCGGTCTCGACGACGGGGGCGGGATGACGCTCAACGGCGAGCCGCTGCCCGTGACGATGCGGGAGTTTTCGCCCACCGGTGACATGAACGAAATGCGGGCGGCGATCGGACGGCTGCGCTCCGGTGGCTCCGGTGGTTCCGGCGGCTCCGGTGGCTCCGGCGGCGGGATCGTCGGGCTGCTGCTGCGCGGTGCACCTCCTTCGCGGGAGTTTTTCGCGCTGTGCGACTCTCTCGGGGTCTATGTGGCCTGCCGCGCAGATATCGACACGCATCTTTCGGGCGACTCGCGCGCCGTGGGCGGCAATCCGTCGAACGATCCGGCGTGGGAGGCGGCTTATCGCGATCGCGTGCTGGCGATGTATCACACCTCTAAGAACCACGCTTCGACGGCTATGTTCTCGCTGGCGTCGGCATCGGCGAACGGTATTAATCTCTATGAAAGCTATCTGGCTCTCAAGACGCTGGAGTCGCACAGGCCGATAATCTACACAGACGGCGGCGGCGAATGGAACAGCGATCTTGCGGGCGTGGAGGTCGGTTCCGGAGGCGGGAACGGTTTCGGGGCCGGTCGCGGTCTCGGGGTTGGTCTCGGGGCAGGTTCCGGGGTTGTCGGGAATGTCGGTTTCTCCGACAGCGGCAACGACGTTGCACGCGGGCGTTTTCGGGTGTACAACGATCGCGTTTTTACACCGCTGTCGGGCGAGGTACACTATCGCATCCGCGTGGGCCGCAAGGATGTGGCTCAGGGATTTGTGCCCGTCGAGGTGCCTTGTAGGGGCGAGACCGAGGTAGCCGTTCCGATTACGGGGATCAGGGAGGGACGTCCCTTCACCGTCGAGCTCGACTTGGTGGCCGAACGGTCCGACGGAGATTTTCTGCCTCCGGGCGATCCCAACCTCAAAGTTTTCCGCCGTCTCGACCTGCCGCTCTCGTCCGCCGCGCGAATCGTCATCGACAGCCGCCAGTTCAGGAGTACCGAGTGAAACGACGGGGCGATATCCGGTTTTGTTTTTGCGCCCGCATTTGCTTTTGGTTTTGCGCTTTTTGGGGATTGACAGGGTGCGATTCTCCGCCGTCGACGCCTGCGTCCGAGCCCTCGGAAAGTATCGTTCGGGAGGCGCGGCTCGTTTTTGTGGGCGATGTCATGTCGCATGCTCCGCAGGTCGAGTCGGCACGCGCTGCCGCCCTTGCCCGCATCACCGCTACTGCCCGCGATACTGCCGCCCCGCCCGTGGTTTACGACTATTCTGAGGTTTTCCGCCATTTCCGGCCCATATTCGAGAGCGCCGACGTCACCATAGCCAATCTCGAAACCACTCTCCGTTCCGACCCGCCCTACACCGGTTACCCGTCGTTCGCCGCTCCGGCCGAGTTGGCTTTTGCACTGCGCGAGGCGGGTGTAACCATTGCAACCACAGCCAATAACCATATTTGCGACAAGGGCGCTGCGGGCATTCGTCGAACCCTTGCCATTCTCGACAGCGCCGAGATCATGCACACCGGTGCGTTCCTCGACAGTGCCGATCGACAAGCGCGAAATCCGCTGCGTTTCTCTGCCGGAGGTATGCGTTTTGCATTGTTGGCGTACACTTACGGCACCAACGGGCTGGCTGTGCCCAAGGGTATGATGGTGAATCTGACGGATACCGCCGTGATCGCCCGCGACCTGGCCCTTGCCCGTGCCGGAGACACCACCGACTGCGTGATCGTTTCGTATCATTGGGGCGAGGAGTATCGCACGCGGCCAACACAGGCTCAGCGACGGCTTGCAGAGTGGACGCGTGCGCGCGGCGCGGACATTATCATCGGCGGCCATCCGCATGTCGTGGAGCCGATCGAAGTGCATCTCGGCACAGACACGTTCGCCGGCCCGTCTGCCGACTCGCCTGATGTTTCGATTGCCGGCCCTGCCGCAGGCTTGCCCGCAGTGGTTGGCGCCACATATTTTTCGCTCGGCAATTTTGTCTCCAATCAGCGAGGGCGGCGATCCGACGGCGGGATCGTAGCCGAGATCACCGTGCGGCGAACAGATTCGTTGCCCGTCAGTTACGAATTTGGTTGGCGGCTCGGGTGGGTTCACACATTCTTGCGCGACGGCCGCCACCACTACCAGGTGCTGCCCGCCGATGCACTCGACACTCTGCCCGAGCCCGCTCTCTCCGCCGCACGACGTTTCGCAGTCGACACACGCGAGTTGCTCCGTTCCGACAGTCTCGCCGTCGAAAAATAGCGGCACGCTGTATCCACACAAAAAAAGGGCGCCGAAAACCGGCACCCTTTTTTCTCAGATCGTTGCGTCGGGTTCGAGTTATCCCTTACCCAGGCCCCGATTACAATTCCCAAGCCAGAGCACTTGCGCCCAGGATCGCCGCGTCGGACTCTTTCAACTCCGAGAATTCGACCTTGATCTTGCCCTTCCACAGGTTGAGCAGGTTGTCGTTGAGCGCATCCACCACCGGTTTTTTGATCAGATCGCCGGCCTTGGTCAGACCGCCGAACAGGATGATCGCCTCGGGTGAGGAGAACGCAACGAAGTCGGCCAAAGCGGCTCCCAGCATGCGGCCCGTGAAGTTGAAGATGTCGATTGCCACCTCGTCTCCTTTGGCGGCGGCTTCGGCAACGTCCTTCGACGAGATCTGGTCGCGCGGAATGTCACGCAGGATGGTCGGACGGTCGGTCGATTCGAGTATCTCGCGTGCGGTGCGGGCAACCCCGATCGCCGAAGCGTAAGCTTCAAGACAGCCGCTGCGGCCGCAACCGCACAGACGGCCGTTGTTGCGAACCTGGATCACGTGGCCCAACTCGCCTGCAAAACCGTCGTGGCCGTACAACACGTAGCCGCCGACAACGATGCCGCTGCCCACACCCGTGCCGAGTGTGATCATGATGAAATTCTTCATCCCGCGGGCCGCGCCGTAGGTCATTTCACCCACCGCGGCGGCGTTTGCGTCGTTTGTGAGCTTGACCGGCAGACCGACCTCTTTACTCACCAGATCGGCCAAAGGCACGACGCCCTTCCACTTCAGGTTGGGGGCGAACTCGATCGTGCCGCGATAGTAGTTGCCGTTGGGGGCGCCCATGCCGACGCCGCGAATGGCTTCGAGACCACCGTCGACCTGTTCGGCCAACTTACGGATCGCGGCCCCCAGATCCTTGACGAACAGGTTTACATCGTCGTGGGTGTCGGTGCGGATCACGCTTTGGGCAACCACATTGCCGCGCGCGTCGACTATGCCCAACTTCGATGTCTGGCCGCCGATGTCGACCCCGATCACATATTTCTTATCCATAGCTTCAGTCTCCCTCTCAGTTTATTTTTAGTCTACCTTGATATCTTTGTTTACATTCTTGCTGCCCACCAGTGCGTAGAACAACATGTACAGGATGCCGGCCACAACAAGCCAGTAGCTGTTCATGTAACCCGCAACTTTTACCAACTGCTCCTGGACGAGCGGAAGAACGCCGCCGCCCACGACCATCATCATGAAGATGCCCGATGCCTGCGGAGTGTATTTGCCGAGTCCTTCGGTGGCCAGGTTGAAGATCGCGCCCCACATGATCGAGGTGCACAGACCGCACAGAACGAACAACAGTGCGCTGACCGGAACTTTTGTCATGATGAACGCGCTGCCGGTGAACGCCGGCATAGAGGTCTGGACGCTGCTCGGAATGAAGATCGCAGCGACGACGAGAAGAGCCGCAACCGAGGTTGCGAATGTCATCATCGCCTTACTCGAAACCTTGCTGCCGATCGCGCTGCCGACGAAACGGCCGATCATCATCAAAAACCAATAGGTTGCAGCGACAACACCCGCCGTTGCAGCCGCCGTGGTAACCGGAAGACCTGCTCCCGCAGCAGTGGCATCCGAAAGATAGAAGAACAGAATGCCCGGGATGCCGACCTCGACACCCACGTAGCAAAATATCGCGACCGCACCCAATACAAGGTGGCGGAACTTCCACGCACTCGATTCGTATTTAACATCTGCCGCCGTCTGGGTCGGGTTGCTGATCGGAACGAACAGCAGAATGATGAACGTCAGCGCAAACACGCCCATTGCAATGAACAACAACGGATTCACGTCGGTGATGACGGCCTTCGAAGCCTCACCGACCATTGCACCCACCATCATCGGGGTAATCGTGCCTACCAGCGAGTTGAATGAACCGCCAACCTGGATCAACTGGTTGCCCTTGTTGCCGCCGCCGCCCAGAAGATTGAGCATCGGGTTGACCACGGTGTTGAGCATACACACCGACAAACCGGCGATGAACGCTCCGCCAAGATATACATAAATACCCGCCGCACCCGTCTTACCGGACAGGAATTGTACGAATATACCGACCAACCCCACAGCGATAGCCGCCAGCGCAGTCTTCTTGTAGCCGATGCGCGAGAGCAACTTGCCCGCCGGAATACCCATGAACAGATATGCCAGGAAGTTCATCATGTTACCCATCATACCCAGATTCGAGAAGTCGGGATTGTTTTTCCAGATCACGCCGATCGGAGCCGCAAGGTTGGTCACGAACGAGATCATACCGAACAGGAATATCATCGTCACGATGCCGATGATGTTGCCGCCCTGTTTTGCCTTTGTTGTCATAATGTTAGTAGGTTTTTTGTGTTAGTATAAGGGAATAATTATCTTTTTTCAAGTCGTAAATGTAGTTAAAATATTTTAAAAACAAAATTTTGTTTCGTCAAAATGGCAGGTCATCGGGGTCGGAACGCCGACGGCGGATCTACATCCCTGTCATTTCAACCCGAATCCCCCGCACGTGATTTATTGTTTCGTCAAAATGGCAGGTCATCGGGGTCGTCCACGGGAATTGGTGCTGCGGGCGGTGCGGCGGGTGACGAAGCCGCGGGTGTCGCGGGTGCCGCGGGTGCGTAACCGGCGGCGGGAGCCGGAGCCGGTGCCGGAGCGCCCGAACTTCCCTGGTAGCCCGATGCCGGAGCGCCCGAACCTTCGGGTCGGCGGCCGAGCAGTTTCATCTCGCGGGCGATGATCTCCACGCCATAGCGTTTGCCGCCATCCTTGTCCGTCCACTCGTTGGAACGAAGCGAGCCTTCGATGTAGAGCTGGCTCCCTTTGCGCACATATTTGTCGGCCACGTCGGCAAGGCCGCTCCACAGCACCACCGTGTGCCACTCGGTGTACTCTTTGCTCTCCTGGGTCTGGCGGTTGTAGATCCGCTCGGTGGTTGCAAGACGCACGCGCGCCACTTTCGTTCCGTTTTCCAGAGTGCGGATCTCGGGGTCGGCACCGACGTTGCCGACCAAAATTACTTTGTTTATCATAGCTGTTTGATTATTTCGGTGAATAGAATAGTCATTTTTTTCTCGGCCGCCGCGCCCTGCTTCTGGACGTCCTCGTGGTCGCCCGCCTCGTCCGAAAGGCCGACGTTGGTGATGATCGACGCGCCGAAAACGGGGATGCCCATGTGACGCGCGGCGATAACCTCGGGAGTTGTCGACATGCCTGCCGTGTCGCCGCCGATCGCACCGAAGTAGCGGTACTCCGCCTGAGTCTCGAAGGTCGGGCCGGTACCTCCGACATAAACTCCGTATTTCAGTTCGATGCCCTCTTTTGCGGCCACGCGCGCCGCGATTTCCCGCAGTCCGGGGTCGTAGCAGCCGTGCATGTCGGGAAAACGGGGACCGAGTTCAGCGATGTTGGGGCCCACCAAGGGATTCGGGATCAGGTTGATGTGGTCGGTGATCACCATGATGTCGCCCGTGCGGAAGCTCGGGTTTATACCGCCGCTGGCGTTCGACACGAAGAGCGTTCGCACGCCCAGAAATTTCATTACCCGAACCGGAAATACGACCTGCCACGGTTCCCAGCCCTCGTAATAGTGGAACCTGCCCTGCATCGCCACGACACGACGGCCGCCCAACATGCCGAAGATCAACCGTCCGCTGTGGCCCTCGACCGTCGAGACCGGAAAATCGGGGATATCACGATAGTCGATCGACTTCACAACATCCACGCTGCCGACCAGTCCGCCGAGGCCCGTTCCCAGAATTATGCCGACCTCGGGTTCGAACCCGTCGAGGCTATCGAGAATAAAAGAGGCTGTTTTTTTGATCCGTTCTAACATCGTATTCAAGTTTCTTAAAGAAATTCTCCTTCGTCTCCTCGATGAAGCCCATCTCTATGGGTTGGACGAAGATCCTCGCGCGAAGTTCGGGGGGTATTTTGGCGCCGGCGCCGAGTTTCACTACATCCTTCTCGGTAGTTATTATCACGGCGTCGTTGCCCGCCTCTTCCAGCGCCTCCTCCATTCGCCGCAGATCCCTCACGACATAAGGATGGTGGTCGCCCCACAGCAGTTCGTCCTCCAGAGAGTAGCGCACGGCGAGACCGTCTACAAAAGGATCGGGATTGCCCAGAGCAGCCATAGCGACAACCTTAGCGCCCGTGCCGATGTGACGATCGCCCGCGTCGGCCGGAAAAGCTGCGTAGGGAGTACCCGCGACGACACGTGTGAATGAAAGATTCTGGAAAGGCATCAATTCGAGATTGTTGCGGATGATGCGCCGATCGAGCGGGGTCATGCCCACAGGACACTTCGTCACCACCACATAATGGGCCCTGCGCATCTGCTTGCGTTGATCCCTCAGACGGCCCAGCGGCAACAGCCTGTCCTTGTCGATGGGGCGCGTGTAGTCGATCATCACTATGTTGAGCTTGGGCTCCAGGCGGCGGTACTGAAAGCCGTCGTCCATGATCACCAGATCGACCTCGGGGTGTTCGCGGCGCATGCGTTCGATGCCTTTCACGCGATTTTTGCAAACCGCCACCACCGCGTCGGGATAGTTGTTTTTGATCTGGCGCGGCTCGTCGCCCACGCTTCTCCACGACACTCCCGCCGCCACCTCCACATAGCCTTTGGTTTTTCGTCCGTAGCCGCGCGAGATAACTCCGACGTTGTGTTTCTCCTGAAAATGCTTCACCAGCGCCTCGCACATCGGTGTCTTGCCGGTGCCTCCGACGGTGATGTTACCCACACAAATTACAGGAATATCGAGCGTGACGCTCTTTTTGAGTCCGCTATCCCACAACCAGTTCCTTACGGCGACACCAACACCGTAAATCCAGGAAAAGGGAGCCAGGAAGAGTTTGAGCATTACAAGTTGCCAGACAAATCCCCCAAAAGTAATTATAAAAATCGAGACTTCAAAATCCGAACTAAAACAGAATCAGTTGATCCTTTTTCGGAAGCCTGTCGTCGGGGATGGGCGGCGACTTCGACAGGTTGCGGCGCGGGGCGTTCAGAACGCATGCGGTGTTGATCTCGTCGCACAGAGCATCGGGGTCATCGGCGCTCACCAGATAGCGTTGTTCGTAGATATCCTCGATCACCACCAGACCGTGCCACGACGAGACGTATACCTTGATGAAGTCCCAACTGCGAACGTCGAGCCAGTAGCCGAACCATCCGAAAAATCCGGGACTTGCGAACACAGGCAGTAACGGTCGAAACTCGGTGCGGCTTATGCGGCGCGCTCCGCGAATGTGACGGTAGGGAATGTGGGTGATCTCGACCGTGCAGCGTATCTCCACCGCACTCTCGGTGATGCGGATGCTGCGCGGAACAGACAACAGGGCCAGCGCAACCACCGCCAGCGCGATCGAAGAGAACCAGACCGGCAGATACTCGCCCTGTGAAAAGAGCCACAACAACCCTCCCGCCACGACGATCCCCCCCAACACCGACCAGGTGATAAGGCGGCCGCGACGGTCGAGCTTGTATTTGAATTTGATCCCAGTCATCTTACTCTTTCCTATTCTTCGGTTTTTATTATCGCCCCGGCCAATGTCATGTCCTCCGGCTCGGTGAGTTTCAGATTGCGGCGCTCGCCCTCGCACAGCATCACCGTGTAGCCGACCGACTCGACCACAGCCGCGTCGTCGCCGAAATTCTCTCCGGCGGCTCTCTCGTAGCCCGTGTGCAGAATGTCCGCACGGAAAACCTGCGGCGTTTGAACTGCACGCAGTGTGGTGCGGTTGTCGGGGTAAGAGCCGTTTTCGGTGATGCGCCTCACACTGTCGATGAGCGGTACCACCGGGATTGCCGAGCCATGTTTTCCGGCCACCTCGAATGTGCGGAGGATCAGCTCGGGAGAGACCAGCGGCCGTGCCGCGTCGTGAACCGCGATGTACTCGCACTCGGGGTCAAGCCTCCGCAGCGCGTTCCTCACCGATGCGAACCGCGTCGCTCCTCCTTCGCATACTTTGTGTGCCGGAACGTCGTGTTCGCTGCACAGTTTTGCCCACTCGTCGAGCCGGCCCGCGGGTAGTGAAACCACGATGTCGCCCTCGCGCGCGACGCTGCGGAAAACATCTATCGTACGGGCCAACACGGGCCTTCCGCACAGCAGCATGAATTGCTTGGGTGTCTCCTCGTCGCTCGTCCGTGTGCCCGTTTTGTCGCCCGTTTTGTCGCCCGTGCCGCCACCCATTCTGGTGCCCGCACCGCCGGCTGCGATGATGATTCCGATCTTTTTCATCCCCACAAAAGTAGCAAAAATTTGGTTGTTTACGAAAAACCCATTATCTTTGCCCCACAGATCGCGGGGTGGAGCAGTTGGCAGCTCGTTGGGCTCATAACCCAAAGGTCGGAGGTTCGAGTCCTCCTCCCGCTACCAAGGGGCCGAATTTATTTCGGCCCCTGTTTATGAAAAAATCGGGTCTCGTAGCTCAGTTGGATAGAGCAACAGCCTTCTAAGCTGTCGGTCAAGCGTTCGAGTCGCTTCGAGATCACTCCGGAAATGAGGGAGTTGCAGGCCGCGCTTGTAACTCTCTCATTTTTCTTGCATACAATTTGTGGTTTTTCAATCCGTTTTCGGCCGATTTCTTGACTTAAATCAAAAAATCACGCCCTCATGCAAGATTCGCCCTCTCACGGCGTTTACTTTGCAAACACAACCTTAACACTAATTTTAATTATGAAAAAAGTGTATCTGTTTTGGGCATTCGCCGCCGCTGTCGCCCTCACGGCGTGCAACAAGGACGACGACAACTATGTCGATTTGTCGCAACTTGCAGGCACATGGGTCTATTACAACCATGACCCCAACTTTTCCGCCGACGGGTCGGTGGCATACTCGTTCGACGGGGAGGGCGGGTATTGGAAGTTCGTTCACGACGCCCTGGCAAACACCGTCGCAGTGCATCGGGGAACATACGAAATCGCCGGCACCGAAGAGAGCAAACGGATAACCCTGCGCGACGGGGAGGGCGGCTGCGATGGGGAATACTTCTTCCTCTGGCTCACCTCACGGAGCATGAAGTGGCGGGAGGCTGTTTACGGCGCCAGACCAAGAGTGGAGCGCTTCGAGAGAGTAAACCGCTATGTGCTGCCAAAAATCTATGACGACAGTGCCGTGCTTACCGGAGTCTGGAAGGGAGAGTGCGTCATAACCCTTGCCGACGGCAGTAAGCGCACGGAGGGTGTGCTCCTAGCGCTCTACGACAACGGGAAATACCTGTGCCAAAGCCAAAGCATCGCATGTGTTGCCCGGGTCATCGGAGGGGGTAATTACATGGTGTCGGGCGACAAACTCCGGTTTATATCGGAGACGCTACTTAACTGCATGATTGATTGGACGAGCCTTCCGCCGATACTTCTGGACGGGGAATACACGTTCTCCATGCAGAGCGGCTGCCTGAATTTCTGCGCGAAAAAGGGCGACGAGCATTTCGAGTATCGACTGTCCAGATTTATCGAAGGTCTGGAATAAAACCCTGTCGCCATGAGAAAAGTTATTTTATTGGTCGCCGTGCGCAGGAGGTTTCGTGGCGCAAGACCGAGGATCCGGCGGCGCGCAAAAATTCGATCACGGCAACTTTCGCTCCGATGGGTTTTTTCGGCAACGAGGCACGCAGTTTCGCAGCCGTTGGCCTCGAATACGACCGCGTGTTGCGGAGCCGTTGGAGCGTCGGCGCGGTCGGACTCTACGCCCCGATTTGCCACCCGGGCGAGCAGGCCGGAGCGTGGGACAGGGACGGCGCGTTCTGGTTCGCGGGGGCACGGGCGAGCTACAATTTACCCGTGGTTCGCGGCTGGCTCTACTTCAGGGTCGGAGCGGGCGGCGGCATCGGCGTTCAGCACCGCCACGAGTCGGCCCACGGCGGCGAGGTTCCGGCTGCGAAGGGTGACACCATCTTCCAACCCCACTTGCTGGTCGACGGCAACTGGGTTTTGCGCGTTTCGCGCGGGGTCGACCTGCGATTCTCGCCTCTGTTGGTCTATCCGTCGCAATACATCTTCGGTCTCGGGTCGTCGCTGCACCGCTCGGGCGACACCAAGTTCGAATACGCCAACTTCTTTCCGCTCGGCGTAACCGTAAGGTTCTGAAACAAAAAAACGGAAACTATGACAACGATGAAAAAAGCTATTTTGCCGGCAGCCGTCGCCGCCGTTCTTGCAATGTCCGGTTGCGGGACCAAGCAGATCGACTGGATTTTCACGCAGGAGCTCATCTTCTATAACCGCACCGGCGTAACCATAAAGTTGGAGTCATACGATGGTGACGAACTGAAAGCCCTTTGGACGATAGAGCCGGAGCAGGGGACGATCAAACAGACATGGACATCGAACAACGGTGGCGGTTGGGGCGAGGTGACGATCCGCAGCTACGAGAAGGTTCGCGTCGTTTTCGGCGACACGAAAGAGTTGTGGTCAGACCGTCTGACATTGAACACTCCGCACAATCTGTACAACCCCGACAACTGCACGATCATAAAATACAGCCACACACTATCCCAACATGTGTACGGGATCGACGAGGCGATGATGAACGCCGCGACCGCGATCGAAGCGGCCGAATAGAGCAACCTGACTAAATTCTTATATCATTATCTGACAACCATGAAAAAAGTGATTTTATTGACCGCCGTCGCAGTGATGGCTGCCGTGGGCGCAAACGCGCAGAGTTTCGAATGGGGCGCAAAGGCGGGTGTCAATATGGCAAGGCAAACTGAGTTCAGTGAGCCGGTGGGTCTCGGCGGCGGCATGAAAACGAAAGGACGTACAGGTCTCTACGCCGGTGTGTTTGCGGAACGGGTGTTCGGCATGCGTTTCGGACTGCAGGGAGAACTGCTCTATACGCAGTTGGGAATGTCAGGAAAGACGGGCAGCCATACCTACGGGACTAAAACCGATTATCTTGTCCTGCCCGTGTTAGCGAAAGTGTATGTGTGGCGAGGATTGAGCGTCGATTTGGGGCCGCAATTCGGTTATATGTTGTCGGCAAATGGAGTCGGTGGAAGTAAAAACGACGATTTCAGTGGCTCAAATAAATTCGACATGTCGGTTGCTGCCGGACTTTCCTGTAAAATCGCGGGGCGTTACGACGTTTCGGCTCGCTACAATATCGGACTGACGAAGTTGTCCGACCACTCCGACGCGAAGAACGCCTCGCTTTCGCTTGGCGTGGGCTACCGGTTCTAAGCGGGCTTTTCGATGTCCCGTTTAGGCGTGCGAGGCGTTATAAACACAGGAAACATTAACCAAAACAGTTTACGCAACATGAAAAAGGTAATTTTGATGGCCACCATTGCAGTGTTCGCGCTCGCGGGGTGCAAAAAGGAGGAGGACACTTCCGTCGACGTGTCGCAACTCGCCGGCAAGTGGAGTTACTTCCAGAACGACCCGTATTACGACGGGTCGAGAATCTACACGTTCGACGGGAACGGCGGGTATGAGATGGCCGATTACGATACATGGTATCGTTCAAACCCACCGAAAATCCACAGGGGAACATACACGCTCTCCGCGGACGACAGACTGTTAACCTTGTCCGGCGACGAAAACGGTAAGTACGCGGGGAGATACCACATAGTCAAACTCAATGCCGGAGAGATGAAATGGAAATATGACAGTTCTTTCACAGTGCCCTTTATCGCGCCCATACCGACAAAAGTTCGCAATCAGGCGACCTACATAAAAGTAACCGACACTAACAATTAACCACAACATTGAATTCGGCTTGTCTCTCGGTCCGGGCGCTCGCTTCTGAATCGGTTTGAAATGATAACGATGAACCCGCCGCAGAAACCGGCCACAAGAAGAACGCGAATCGCCGGAGAGGATATCACGGATTTTGCCGATCGCTTCGGTGCAAAGAATCTTGTTTTTACTGCATTGTGTTCTCAGTCGGTGG
>QMCE01000158.1_pt1 | contig 30842 bp, 26 predicted proteins | sample 1821851 | NCBI WGS metagenome assembly QMCE01 (sample SAMN09453174, study PRJNA476694) | Termite gut metagenome, whole genome shotgun sequencing project. | isolation source: worker | host: Odontotermes sp. | place: South Africa:Pretoria | collected 2016-01-28 | reverse complement strand
TTCTACTCACCTTTGAGATGAAAACAAAAAAATATGCGGATTCCGTAACTTTGCGGCTTTGGACTTCTTTCACCACCTAGCAGTGAATAATACAGGATAAATCATATAATCGCTCATTTTCATCCTCTATCTTAGCTATATCCAGTTCGGGGAACAAATCCGTAAGGGACGCCGAATAGGGTTCGTAAAGACCAATCTTGACTATTCCGAGATAAAAATCAGGCATGTCAACATAGACACGATAATTCGGTCCCGCATACTTCACAAGAGGGTTTCTCGTTATGATATCGATGGCTTCCAGAACACTTTCCTTTGTCTCTTGTGTTAATTTCACCATAAAAGTTGTTCCAATGCGTTCCCGAGTCCAATCCTTCACTGCTTGTGTTGTGTTTGGATTATCCTTGCATGACTCATAGGATTCCTTATAGGTGTCTCTGATTTCGGCCATATCCAGTTCAGGGAACAATTCCGTAAGGGGTGCCAAATAAGGTTCGTAGAAACCAATCATGACTACCCCGGGCACAAAATCATCCTCTAAAGTAGGTATGGGAGGTGACGGTCTTGGTTCTAAAAACGTTGGCTCTGGTGATGTTGGTATTGGTATTTGCGTTAATTCAGGTGTTGGCTCTGGCAGTGTCGGTTCCGGAAGTATAGGGCCTGCACTGGGAGCGGGTGTTAAGTCTGGAGTAGGAGCGTTTGTTTGGAGCGTTGAGGGCGTCTTCATGGATTTCGACACAATAACGTGGCACACTGCCTTCCTATTTCCCTTGTATGCCGTTATCTTGGCTTTTCCAGCTCTTTTTGCGGTAACAATACCCTTTTTCACGGTTGCCACCTTTTTATTGTTGGATTTCCATTTCGTATTTATCTTCGTTTTGACTTTTAGTGCTGCTTTTTTCCCCTCGCTCAAAGTCATTGATTTCTTGTTCAGTTTTATTGGCTTGGTAACCTTTGCGCTTGTTGTCACTTCTAAAACAAGAAGCAAAGACAATGCGGCTGTCATAATCATCCCTATAGTTTTTCTGTTCATAATGCAAGACCTCCTTTGCTCATACTTGACGCACTCCCACATATTACAAATGTTCTCCAAAATAGTATAACAGAAACCCCATTGATTCGTCAATGCATATTGGAAGGGAAATACCCAAAGATATGGGGTGAAGCCGACTTGTCCAATCTGAGTGGAGACGTTGCAATCGATACGGGGGCGTTTTCTCGTTGTACAAGCCTTACGACGATAAAAACTCCATCCGCAAAATTTGGAATAGCGGGTTCGTTTAATGAATGCACGAGCCTATCCACGATATACAGAAATGGGATTACGGGCGCAAAAGAGGAGCATGTATTTGACTTGTCCAATGTTTCGACATTTTGGCTGGGTTGGGGGCATAATTTTGTAAACACAAATATGCAAGTGGTTAAGCTCCCCTATAACGTGGACATTGCAGAAAGAACGTTCTTTAACTGTTCAATGCTACAAATAATTGAGTTTGGTCGCTCACAGACGACTGCCGTTACGATTGGCCACGAAGCATTTTACAACGTACGATTGGGCACGGCTTATATGCACCGAACGTTAGCGAACAACCCGACGTTTCAGCTTCCACAATCGGCAACGGCCAATATGCTTAAAGTGGCTTACTGATTCACCTCCCAAGTTCCCCTTGCGTAACAGCCCCCACGCGTCACTTTGTGGGGGTTGTTACTTCTTCGCAACTATCGCTTCATCCAAAGCAGAACCTTTCAAGTTGTGGTTGGCTTCCGTTGGGAAGGATGGGGTTGAGGAAGCCATCGCCCCGGAACCAACGATTGACTGCGCCTTGGCCACATATATGTAGGAAGGGGTATAGTCGAGAATGCGGACGGCGACGCTTGGCACCAAATTATTTCACTTGCTACTTTGAGAGAATATGGTACCTGTCTTTGAGAGTTGATCAATAAAAATGGTGCTAAGCCACAGTCTAAAATTTGTGACTTAGCATTTTTTTGATCTGCGACTCAGACAAAAAATAGGATGCCAAGGGCAGACCTGTCCTCTCTGAAAAGGATGTAACAAAATCAGAGCTTCTTGTCAGGTTGATATATCTCTTTTCAGATATCTTCGCAACTTTAAATCCTCTGAAAAAATCAAACAATTCTTCCGAACAGGAACGGTTGCTCAACACTTTGATTTGGAGTATCCTGGTTAACAGGACTGCAAGATAACAGATCAGGAAATGCCCAGTAATAGTCTCTTCTTTTTGCAGGTATACCGGTCTTGCGTCAAGCTGCGACTTCATGATCCGAAAGGATTCCTCGATTCGCCACAGATTGTGATAAGCGGAATAAATTTCAGAAGCACTCATATTAACTTCTGATGTTACAAGAAGATTATAGCCGGCAAGCTCCAGATCTTTTTTGATGGCTTTTTCATTTAGGCTCACTTTTATCTTGCCGTCCGTTTCCTGTCCTTTCTTATCCGCACTGACAAATGTCACATATTTTGCACAGTCACCATACTCGGATTTTTTTGCCTGACACGCTTTTAACGCCCTCGCTTTTTCAATCTGCCTGTTGACTTCGCGGGTCTGTTTTTTGGCAAGTCCGGGGTTAAACGTCACCACTCTCTTTTCTCTTAATTTTATGGTTCGCTTGCTTCCGTTTTCATCCGTTGCCATATAAGGAAAATCGTCTGCACACTCCTTGATACGGTAGACGACTTCACCCTTCTTGTTTTTTATGTCGTGATAGTCGTTGTTCAAAAGGACCCAGGTCTTCTCCGTCTCCGGGAGCTGCTTTACGGATTTGGAGAAGATATAACCATTCCCATCTTTAAGTGCACGTATGATGTTTTCGGCGCAGTTGAGGCCTTTGTCAGCGACTTGGATTGTTTTGCCGGAAATGTTGTTGCGGTTCTTCAGGTCCTTGATGAGGTTGCGGAGAACTGGTTTTTCGCTTTCGTTCCCTGGGAAAAGCTTCATGCCAATGGGGACCTGGTGTGCATCAAGAAGGAGTCCCATACCAACAATGGGTTCCTTTTTATTCTCTTTGGATGGCCCTTTTTTGCGAAACGCGTCCTCCCTATCAATTTCAAAATAAAAATTTGTACAGTCAAAGTATGTATGCGAGGTGTCGAACGGAAACAATTGGTGAACCTGATGGTTATAAATCTCGATGATCTTCTCATACTCAAGGCCGATATATTCAAGACACGAATAGACCTGATTCAAAGAAAAACCATAAGAATCAAACAGTTTCGGGACAACCTCCTCAAATGTTTTGGATTTGGAGCATGGCAGGACGGCGCGTGAGTAAACAAGCGCTGATACGAGTGAGAATACATTGAATTTGTATCCTGTGACAGACTGCATGAGGTCCATGTAATGTTTGACGCCAAGGCTGTCATTGATATTTTTAAGAGGGAAATAACCGAGTAGTTTTTCCGGTGTTTCCTCAGAAATCCGTTGGGCTTTTCTGGCGTTTTTTTCTTCTTTAAGTGCCAGATTGAGTTTGGCCACCTCGTCTTTAAAGAAGGAAACGGGATCATCAATCCCCTTGTCCGTCAATTCGTGAACATATCCGATGGGTTTGACGGAGCGATGGGCGGTTTGCCTGCGCTGAGGATCATAAAAACTCTCGTAAATTTGTAGATAAGTTCCTTTTTTGTTGTTTGTCCTTTTTAAGAAATAAGCCATAAAAATCACCCCCTTTAATTATAACACCATAGCACCATTTAGTCAAGAGAAAAATAAAAAGTTTGTCAAGTTTTTTTGGAATCAAAAAAAGCCAGCAAATATGCTAGCCATGGGAGATTGGAAACACAGGAGCGCTTAAACAATTATGGTGCTAAAACTGAAAGACGGGCTTGGCCACATATATGTAGGAAGGGGTATAGTCGAGAATGCGGACGGCGACGCTTGGCACCACCAAATTATTTCACTTGCTACTTTGAGAGAATATGGTATAATGTTGAAAGACATTATACCGCGCCGAGCGGAGCGAGTGCGCATGGACTTACCGTGATTCCGAGGGAATCATGTTGTGAATCAGGAATGGGGAAGGATGGTGAAGGATGAAGGGCTATCAGTTAAAGGCTATAATGGAGGGCAGCATGCGTCCGATATGGAGGAGGCTTCTTGTGCCGGCCCAAATCACCTTTTCCCAGTTGCATCAAACGTTGCAGGCCGCATTTGAGCGGACGGAGAGTGGATGGTATGAATTTGACTTTGTGGACGCGAGGGTAGGGAGCGTGGGCGAGCAGGGAGGCTTGCCGCAGGATGGGGACGTTATCGACGCGGAGTGTCAGGCGATTGACGAGTTGATGGGTAAGTGTAAGAAATTCGATTATCTTTGTGGAAGGAAGGGTTGTTGGCGTCACCGCATCGAGGTGGAAAAGGTGGTGGAGTTTTTTCAGCCCAATTACCCCAGCGTGACGCAGTACAGTGGAGCCAGCGTCCCGGAAGAGTATGAAGGAATCAAGGATTACAACAATCAGATGGAGCGGCGGAAGAAGCCAAGTGGCGAAGGGGAAGTCGGCGGGCTGGAGTGGGGGGATTTCAAAAAATATGATGCGTGCGCCGTCAATGACTACATGAGGGAGAAGTTAAATTTCCCAATAAGTGGTGCGAAGGACGTTCCCGACAACGTGGACGAGAGCATGAAGGAGTTCTGGGAATTCATGCAGACACGTGGCCAGGGTGAGACGTTGGAAGACATATTCGAGTTCTATTCTAAAGACGAGATTAAGATGATTGCCAAGAAGCATGAGATTAAGAATATTTCCAAGCTCAACAAAGGGGCGTTAATCGAGCGTGTGGCAAGTGAAATTCTGAAGAAGGAGCGCATGGAGCGTTTCTTTGTGTCCGCACCTGATTACGTCATTGAGGTGTTTGAGGAGGCGGTTGCCGAGGAGGGACGTCGCCCCATTGACATCACAAGGGAGTTTGACTATCTCTTTGAGGGGGGATATTGTGGAATTGATGGATTGATGAGAATTTACATTCCTCGAGAAGTAATCAACGTCTACAAAACGTTTGGCACTCCGGAATTTCATGAGAAGAGGAAGGCGGTTTGCAAGGTGCTGATGCATTGCCACATGGCCAATACGTTGTATGCGGTTTCGCCGATAAGCGTGGTGGTTGACTTGTACAACAGGTATGAGAAGGAGAAAGTGGAGGAGTCCTATATAATGGGGGTGTGTCAGGAGGTTTTGCCGGAGGTGTGTGATTATGTGTGCCGGGGGGACGCATTGGTTGACCGCTTCATGTTGAAGGAGGATTTGTACCTCAAATTGGTGAAGGGGCAGAAGAACGTACCCTTCTACATGCCGGCCAAGCGGGAAGTGACGTATTACTTCCAAAATGGGTATTTGGAAACCCCCAAGGAATACAAGGAGTTGTACCAATTCCTGATGGACGAGTTGGACGTTGAGTATTACGAGGAGGCGTATGAGTTGTGCCAAGTGGTGCATACCGTTATTAGGAATGGATGCCACGTCCAAGATTTGTTGCAGTTGTTGGACGAGCAGGAAATAGAGGTGTCGTCGGGGGGTCAGGTCAAGAGGCTGATGGAGATATACAAGAAGTTGTGGCTCAACACGAGGATGATTATCTACAGGGGGCATTCGCCCAAGGAGATGGATGTGCGGGGCAAGAGGAGGAATGACGACAAGGTGGGCAAGGTGGCGGAGAGGCCGCATGGCAATTCCAAGGTGGTTCACTTTCCGGGCAACAGGGACTGATGAGGCGGTGACTCGCCGCACGTCTGGGCGATGGGCGGGAGATTTGCCGGGAAGCAACAGGAATTCGAGATGAAGTTGGTGAATACAATGATACTAGGACTGTACGAGCATGAAATACGGAGCGGTCCGTGGTATCAGCTAGTTTAGAGAAGAACGGCGACGTAAGGTTGCCGAAATGGGGAGTACGGGATGAGGATAGTGGTTTTGGCGGGAGGGTTGAGCGACGAACGGGACGTTTCGCTCTCATCGGGAAGCTTAATCGCAAATGCGTTGATGGATGCGGGGCATGACGTCGCATTAGTAGACTTGTACGTGGGAATACGACATTTTGACGATTGGAGTGGGGCCTTCGTGGGACGTGCTTCGGGCAAACGGTTTGAATACGAGATATCCGGTGCGGCACCCGACTTGAAGAGCTTAAAGGAACAGTATGGTGGGGGCGACTCCCTGGTGGGGGAGAACGTGTTGGCCATTTGTGGGTTTGCCGACGTCGTATTCCTCGCCTTGCACGGGTCCATCGGTGAAAATGGACAATTGCAGGCGATGTTTGACGCCCTGGCGATTCGTTATACGGGAACGGGTTACGTGGGAAGCTTGCTGGCGATGGACAAGGATTTGGCCAAGCAGCTGATGACGATGGCCGACATCCCCACGCCTAAGTGGAAGTTGGTACGGAAGGACGAGGTGGGGGCGCTGAAGGACGTGGAAGTGCCGTGTGTGATTAAGCCCATTGACAATGGCTCCAGCGTGGGCGTATCCATAGTGGAACGCCAAGAAGACGTTGCAGAAGCGCTAGCCAACGCCAAGCAAAGCGACAATGACGTTATGATAGAGGAAATGATTCGGGGACGAGAGTTTTCAGTGGGCGTACTGGACGGGAAGGCCCTTCCGATTATTGAGATTATACTGAAGGAAGGGTTCTATGACTACAAAAATAAATACCAACAAGGGATGGCAAGGGAGGAGTGCCCGGCCAATCTGGACGAAGACGTGGCGGCGGTCATGCAGGAACTTGCCCTGCGGGTGCACCAAGTCCTACGGCTTGGATACTATTCGCGGATAGACTTCATCCTTGACGGGGAAGGCAAGCCCTATTGCTTGGAGGCGAACACCCTCCCGGGTATGACGCCGACCAGTTTGCTGCCACAGGAGGCGGCGGCGGCGGGAATTACATATGTTGACCTGTGTAGAGAGATATGTGCGAAGGCAAAGTGAGCTAGAAGGTGGTAAAATGACGAAGGGGACCCAATGTGGGAACCCCTTTCCATGCGTCATTCCTGTTCTTCGGTTGGACATTCAGCTTCGCCAAAGAAGAACATACTAGAGGGTAGCACGAAGATGATGTGGAGTGAGAAACAGATGGTACACAGTTTGTACAACAGATCCTTTTTTCTCATTGGGTATACTCCTTTCTTGAAATTTTGGTGACACGAAGTTATTGTGTCGATGATGTTATAATCCAGAAACCGACGTCAGACGTTTGTTTTCTTGGTCGGATATTCCGTCATGTGCGATACGATGAGTATGTGTATGGCGTGGCAAGTTGTTACGCCTTATTGTATGGCTTTTTTCTTTCAAGAATTTAGCGGCACAGAGTTGAAGTGTTTGCAATACTATAGTCCAAAAGCCAACGTCAAGCAGGGTATGGCTTGGAAAGAGGCAGATGGCAATCGTGTAGCCAATAATATAGAGTCTGGCTCTGGTTTTGTTTTTCCGTAGCTTTTCCTTGGTTGCAGGGGTGCGATGGATGGATTGGATGGGGCCAATCACAGTGTTGGCGAGAATGCACGCTGTTAGCGTACATAATTGGAACGGTATGTTTGTGGCAACATATGTAGGCAGGATGGTGACGGCTAGGAACATCAGGATAAAGGTGAGGGCAAAGCAGTTGAGGTAGCTTTTGCAGTGGATGCCCCCCATATTGCAGCGCACCAACATAAGAATGATAGTTGCAACGATGAAGCCAAGCAATTGCGATTGAATGGCGAAGAAAACACCCAGTAGGAGGAGCTTGCTTAGCTCAGATGTAAATGCAATGAGGGCATACCGTATCTTTTTGACTTCAAAGTTAGAGAAATCATAGGTTTTTTGTAGATACGACAAAAATGTATTCATTTGGAACCTCCTAGTTCTCGATAGTAGAGATAATGCGTATTAAATGAAAATAATGGGCTTGTACACCACAGATTACCATTAAATGACAAATAAAATATTTTGACTACGTGAAACGCATAATTCTTTGACTGAATGGCTGATCTATAGTCGAAATGGTGATAAACCATAAATTCAGTCAAGAAAATACCCTGTTCACGTTTTTGAGTTAAAGTGGAAGTCAACAGAAAGAGTATGTTGAGTACACCAATAGTGTACTAGGTTTAGGTAGAATAATAAGGAAATGACATGGTTGGTGTAGAGAATTGGTGTTTTGAGTCCTTTGGCGGAAAGGGCTGTAAATATTAAGTGAAAGAGGAGAGGGGCTATGGATATAGGGAACGAATTGAAGAAGCTAAGGAAGGCAAAAAGGATGACGCAGAATGATTTGGCGAGACGCGTGAGAGTGACGAAGTCGTCGATATCGTCGTATGAGAATGGGACGAGGTTGCCCTCATATGACGTGTTGGTTAAGATGGCGAGGGTTTTTCACGTATCGACGGACAACCTTCTGGGACTCGACAGGAAGTTCGTAGTCAACGTGACGGGATTGACGCAGGAAGAGATTAACGTCGTCGTCGATGTTGCCGACGCTTACAAGGCTAGGAACAGAATGAAGTCTAAATTACAGAATAGTGGATTGATTGAGGATTTTGTGAGAGAGGATGAAGTTTATAGTGAACAAGAAAGTGTTGATGAATAGGAGGTTTCGTGTTATAATGTTCAAGTAGGCGAATTTTGGACATGCCATGGCAAAGTGAATGAGATGGGGCAGGTAAGGTACGATGGAGAAACGGGTGCTGATAATTGAGGACAACGTAGACATAAGGCGAAATATAGAGGAAATCGTCAGGGAGGTAGATGGGAGAGCCAACATCTATGCTGTTTCGAATACCCCTGACGCATATAAGATTGCATTGGAGAAGGCCGTTGACTTATTCCTTATTGACATTGTGTTGGAAGAGGGGCAATTGACGAAGGAGCCGTCCGGGATCATTTTTGCAGAGAAGATAAGGAAGTTGGAGCAGTATTTTTTTACTCCCATGATATTTATAACGGGTTTGGAAGACCCGAAGATGCATGCTTATGCGGGCATTCACTGTTATGCGTATATTGAGAAGCCCTTCGACCCTGAAATTGTTAAGGGATTGGTGGGGCAGGCGATTCAGTACAATACCGAGAAAGACGAGGACAAGTACCTGTATATTCGCAAGCATGGAGTGCTGTACCCCGTTCCCATTAAGAGTATTGTATCGATAGACAGCCAAGACCATATATTGCAGGTCAGAATGACGGATGAAACGGTAGACATTCAGAACAAGACGTGCAAGACCATTTTGGAGGAACTGGATTCGAATCGTTTCGTGCAATGCAGCCGCAATACCATCGTCAACCAAGACTATATTCGGAACATAGATGTGGCCAATTATTTTATTGATTTGAAGATCGGCGATAAATCAATAGAGATAGGACCCGCGTTTAGAAAGAGCCTCTTGGAGAAGTTGGGATTATGATTATACTGATTGTTTCGTTTTTGGCAATGGAAAGCTTGGCCGCCATGATGTGTATTCATCAATTATATGGTCAAAAATTCCGCATAAGCGTATATGGGGCATTGTTCATTCTGGCTAATGTGACAATTTACTTGACAATCAATCTGGGACATGCAAATGAGGCATGGGGCATATTGGGCTATTTTCTTATTTGCCTGTATTGCATATGTAGGATTGACCGTTCTTTTCGTAGGCTACTTATGAATATCATTCTCGATATTCTGGTTATAGGAATTGTTCAATTGATTTCTGCCCTGATTCCCTTTATCGTGGAAGTTTTTCTGGGCGGCTTGGGATTTGAAATCAACGAATACGTAGTGATGGTGAGAACCTTGGTGGCGAACGGGTTGGTTCTGTTGTTCTTTGTTTTGATGGGAGAGCGTCTTCGCCTGAAAAAGTTGTCCGATTATATGGTGGGAAATGACAAGGTATATCGGTTGGTGTTGTCCCTCTGTGTCGCAGGTATGGTTTACATCATGTTTGCCTATAAGCTTTATGGATACATTGAATTAAGGAATTACGTTATAATCCTCATATTCTTTTCCATCATCGGAATTCTAGCGATGCAATGGCAGAAGTCCACGATGGAGTCCAAGGCCAAATCAAAGGAAATAGAAATCTTGAACAGTTACAGCTCGGCATTTGAAGAATTGTTGACCTTGGTGCGTAGCAGGCAACATGATTTTGGTCAGCATATAGCGGCGATATATGGACAGCATACAATACATAAGACGTACGAGGCGCTGGTTGAGGCGCAGGGGGAATACTGCCAAACGATAGTGGAGGAGAATAAGTTCAACAAGCTTCTGTTGGGGGGCAGTTCCATTATTGGCGGTTACCTTTACGTTAAATTCTTGGAGGTTGACAAGAAGGGGATTGACGTTGGCTATCGAGTGAATGCGCGGGAACTCAATTGTGAGATGCCCGTATACGAGATGATTGAGGTGATTGGCATTTTGTTGGACAACGCCGTGGAAGAAGTGCTTCGCAACAAGGACGCCAAGAAAAAGGTATGGGTTGAAATGCAAAAGGTGAAAGACGGCGTACACATCAAGGTCAAAAACCCGACGCCGTTCCTGTCCATCGAGGAGATTGACCAGTTTTTTGAAAGAGGTTATAGCACGAAAGGTAAGAATAGAGGGTTGGGGCTTGCCAAGGTGAAGGATGTTTGCCAGAAATACGACAGTGAGATTGTTGTACGCAATGACGTTGTAGAGGGGGTGAATTGCATTGAGTTTACCATTTGGGCGAAGTAAACACGATTGTTTGACCTCCAGGAAATAGCGGGTACCTTTTCCATGCATGCAGTCCGGTAGTATTGCGCTATCCATAATTGTAAAAAAATCAGACAAACCACTAGAAAATTATTGAATAATATGCTAGAATAGAGTTGATTAGGAATTAAATATACACCAAGGAGCGTGTCATATGACTTCCAAGCTACAAAAAGTAGAGAAGATTGAACATTATTACATTGAGATAAACGGAATCCAGTATGGATTAGAGATTGACCGAATCATGTACATTCGTTCCTCGCTAGGCAAAATCACGATATACAGCAATGATGGAGAATGCATAAGTTTTTTGGGGAGAATGAACGTGGTGGAGAAGGAGATAAAGTTGTTGGATAAGAGGTTTATACGATGCCATAGAAATTATTTGGTAAACCCCAGCTATATTGCCGACACATTTCCTTCAAGCGTCGTGATGACGGATGGATATAGGGTTAAGAGGGGGCACAAATATATGCCAAGCATATAAGGTGGGACACAATGACCAATGATAAATGATAATTTCTTGCTTCTTGCGTAATATTCTCTTCAAGGGTCTTCAAAAGGTTGATAACCATCACTATACAATCACTGTACATTCGCATAAAAAAAGCATTGCAAAACAGCCACCAGTATGCTACAATTAGCACAAATAGAGTTCCTGTTAAGGAACAGGGCGGAGGTGGTGCAGGTGAGCTTAACGGAATATGATCAGGAATTACATATGAAGACGATACGGGAAGAAAGTATTGAGGAAGGGATGGAAATGGGCAGGAGGGAAGGCATGGAGAAGGGCCTTGTACTGGGTACCATACGAATTATGAGGGATATGCGAATGCCAACTCCTGCAATCAAAGAAAAGATATTGGACATGTACCACTTGTCCGAAGAGGATGCAGAGGATTACCTTCAGTTGGTCAACGGGTAAAGACCTTCTGGCATACGCGTTTAGAGGCAAAACCATCGTCAAGGTGGCAGTATTTTTGGACGAAGGCGTCGTAACGCGTTTGATAATCCTTGAATAGCCAATCAATGTTTTGAATTGCCTCCACCACCTCCTCGTTCGTGTAGAGGAGGGGGCCGGGCAATTCCGCCTCCATGTCAATGTAGAAGCCACGCAGTACGTCGTTGTACCGTTCAAAGTCATAGACGTAGAATAGGAGGGGGCGCCGTAGGTTGGCGTAGTCAAAAAATACGGAGGAGTAGTCCGTGACGCACATGTCGGAGATGAGGTATAGCTCGCCAACGTCGTCATAGTCACTCACGTTTCTTACGAAACTCTCTTTTCCCGCAAGGTTCAACGAATCCGCAATGTAATGGTGCGTCCTCAACAGAACCATATAGCCGTCGCCCAATTCTTGATGCAAGGCGTCGAGGTTGAGGGACAGGGAGAACTTGTATTGGCCGGGGCCGTAATAGTCGTCATCCCGCCACGTCGGGGCATAGAGGATGGTCGTTACGTCCTCGGGGACGTCGAGGCGTCTTCGTACGCTTTTAGCCAACTCGTCGCTTCCTTGTCGATATAGGACGTCGTTGCGGGGATAGCCACATTCCAGTATCTTGCTTCGGTCGAATTGGAAGGCTCGCTCGAAGACTTCGGTGGAAAAATGGTTGTCGGAAAGTAAATAGTCCCAAGAGCGGGATTGGCGGTAAAAATCTTGTTTGTGCAGGGGGCTGGCGACGTGGACGTCGTCCATGTCGAATACCAAGCGTTTGAGGGGGGTTCCGTGCCATGTCTGCAAAAAGACCATGCCGGGTCTTTTCTCCCACCAAGCTGGTTGCCTCACGTTGTTGACCCAGTATTTACAACGGGACGTATAGTAGAAGTAGCGCAAGCCATTGGGCTTGACGATGGTCGGCCGCCCCTTTCCCATCCTTTTCTTGTCGTCGAGCGCCCATACGAAGCGGAAACGACGCCTGGTCTCCTGTTCCAACAAATATTCGTAGATGTACTTGCAACTATCGGCATAATGTTTTCCATAAAAACACTCAAACATAATCCAGTCTTCCCGTATGGGCAAACGGCGGAAGAACAGGCGGTCAATGGCGCGGTACCATTGGATGCGGCTACCAAGCACCCCCTTTTTCTTCTGGCGGAACAATATGAGGCGGGAAAGCCTGTGGGCGGCACCCAACCGACCTTTGCGAATCCTCTTTAAGACGCCCTTCTCGGACTTTGTAAGTTCCGCAAAGCGGCCAAAATCCAGATCACGGAATATGGCTTCGAATTTACCTTTGGTCATTGCGCCCAATTGTAGGAAGGGTAGGGGGTCGTGGAAAATGTACAGCCCCAAGGCGTAGCGGCACATTCGGTAATCCAAGGCGTCGGCAAGCCATGGGACGTTCTGTGAACGCTCCCTGTTTGCCGCGTAGGCGTCCCCGTACTCCTCAGCCTTGCCCTCGTCCCTCGTTTGGCTCAAGGAAGGAAGGTTGACGGGGTCGTTGTGCCGCCGTTGGTAGTAGAGGGGAAGCGGCTCAAAATACGTCTTTGGCGTTGCGGACAACAACGCGGTCAAGAAGACTTCGTCGGAATAATACGTAAAGCGCCCGTCCATTGACAACGAATGGGCTTCGAGAAATGATTTGCGGATTAGCACGTTCAATACCGACATTTCACTATAGAGGAGAGAGGGAAGGGACTCGGGAGCCGCCGCCTCGGGGGCAGGGTTCTGGCCCCCTCCTTCCGAAGCGTGTTTGCCCAACACGTTTTCCCGCTTGAACCACGTCCATTGCCTGTTGCCAAAGACGGCGTCGCAGGAATGCTCCTCTGCATGACCCACCAACCGTCCTATGGCGTCAGGTGACAAATAGTCGTCGGAGTCAAGGAAATACACGTACTCGCCGGTCGCCCGTTCCAGGCCGCGGCCTCGCGCCGCCGCCACCCCTTGCGTGTCAAAGGCTGTAACGTCAAGTAGGGAAAGTCCCTTTACTTGGTACTCGTCAAGCAGACGCCCCGCGGGGGCGTCGTCAATCTGACGGATGACGAGGACTTCCATATTCGAATGGGTTTGCGCAAGCAGGCTGTCCAAACAGTCTTGTAAATAAGGAAGCCCCTTGTAAAAGGGGACGATTACGCTTACCGTGTTCAATTCATTCCTCCTGTCCAATTATGTGAGAGTTGTCGCCCTGATACTATGATTCGAGCGACAAAAGGTATTTTGTCGCTCTGATACCACGGACTGCTCCGCATTGCATGCTCTCACAGTCCTAAAAACACTCGAAACCTTGCGCGTCTCGCTTTGCGAGACTGCGCAGGTTCGCGGGCGCGCTCGAATTGTCAAACTTCATGACTTTGTGAGCAAGCTCACAGTCATGAAAGCTTGCCAATTCTCACTTTGCCTTCGCGGAAATTCGCCCTGTCGGGCTACTTTCTCATGTTTTTGCGGGTTCCAAAGGCATGCGTTTTCATGCAAGCATGAAACACATGACCTTTTGACCCTGGTATCATACTATAATGCACAAATTATCCTGTCGTATTCCACGATGGGCATGGGCTTGGCGTACAGGTAGCCTTGCACGTAATTACACGAAATGGAACGCAGGAACTCGGCCTGCTCCTTCGTCTCAATCCCCTCGCAGATGGCGCGGATGCCCAGACGGTTGGCGAGGCCGATCAAGCTCTCGATAATGATGCGCGTAGGCTCCGACTGCACGGACTCGTCCAAAAAAGTACGGTCAAGTTTGATGATGTCCACGGGCAATTTCTTAAGCAGGTTCAGGGAGGAGTAGCCCGAACCGAAGTCGTCGATGGACAGCTTGGCGCCAATGGCCTTCAATTGGTATAGGATGTCGATAACCGACTCAATGTTCTGCATTACCATGGTTTCAGTCAATTCTAATTCAATCAACTCCGGCGGAACGCCGTATTTGTCAATCATGTATTTGACGCGGTAGACGTACTCCGGATTGTTGAACAGGTATCGGGATTGGTTGACCGAGATGGGCACGACCTTTTGGCCGTTGGCACGGTATTCGCTTAATTTCTTGCAGACTTGGTCCAGCACGTAGAAATCCATCTCCTCAATAAACCCATTCTGCTCAAACAAGGGGATGAAGTCGCCCGGAAGCAACATCGTGCCGTCTGGACGAAGCCAACGTACCAGAGCCTCGCCGCCGATGATGCTGTTGTCTTCAATGTTGTATTTGGGTTGTATGTACACTTGGAACTCGTCGTTGTCCAGCGCTTGATACATGGAGGCTTCGATTTCACCAATACGCATCTTCTTGCGGTACAACACGTCGTCGTATATTTTATAACCAATCTTCGGGGTTCGCTTGACCTCTTTTCGGGCAAGGTTCGCATTGTCTATCGCTTCGGTCATATTATGGTCGAAGTCGTGGAAGCAGTAGATGCCGGAAGACAGGCAGAGGTTGCTGCCCGGATAATCCTTCTCAAACTCGGAGGAAAACACGGAGGTTATTCTGGCAATGTGGTCTATCAACCGTTCGTTCGTTGAGAAGCATGCGAGCGTGACGAAATGGTCGGAATGGATTCGACAACTGACCCCGTCGTTGCTGGACTCCTTCAACATGGTGCCAAAATCCCGCAACACCTTGTCACCAACCTCGTAGCCATAGGTTTCATTGATGTACCTAAAATTGCAGATGTCGGTATATACCATGCAAAAACGACTGACTCCCTCCCTTTTCAGGGCCAACAGCCTTTGGCCGGCCTCCAAAAACTTTTCTTTGGAATAAAGGCCGGTCACTCTGTCGTAGTTGACAAAACGATCTATCTGGCTGGCCGCCAATTGGGAGGCACGGTACGTCGCCATGGAGTTGGCGATTAATTTCGTGACGGCGCGCAAGGAACGTTTCTCATATTCGCTCCAAATGCGACTCTTGGAGGTGTCGTACAAACAGAGGCCGAAGTTCAGACCATCCTCGTCATAAATGCCATAACCAAGGAGGGATTGGGCCTTGACCCAGCGGAACAGTCCTTTGAGGGACGCGGGGTCGTTGGTTACCGAATCACAATCGCCAATCGAAAAGACGCCGTCTTCGGCGTCACCCGCCTCCAACAATTCGCTGAATGGGTAATGGACGATTTTCTTGGCGCCAAGGGAAAGAAGCTGGTGCTCGGCGTCCCAATGGTACGTCGCCGCATAGGGGGTCTCCGCTCCAAAGTTCACGGTTGGAAGGTCTTTGTCCAAAACGGAGACGCGTTCGACGATATGGAAGCAATGTACTTCCATCTGCTCGGCAAGATGCTCCAGAACTATGCGGACGCCGACCATGACGTCTCCCGTGGTGGTGATGGTCTCCAAGGCGTAAATGGCGATGTCCCGGTAACGATTCTCCTCCGTCGAGGGAGTATGTAAGAAATCCTTGCGCCCGTCTTGCGCTTCGTTGTCGAATTGGAACATTTGGACGCCTCCCTCCAGCCAAAGAATTTACGTTAATCATACCTGTTTTTGCGCAAAAAGTCAATACTAACAACGTATTTTGTGGTTGACGCTTTTGTGCAGTTTTTGTAGAGCGAATAGGATGGCGTCGGTCGGCTCATAATAATCCTGATGAAAATGTCGCATTAGGAAAGGGAAGGTTGACGGATGGAACGTTTACAAAAGAACAGGGTGGGGATTGCCTTTGTCATGATGCAGACCATATTGACGTTTGCCTTGCTTGCAGTGGCGCTTTATGTGGACGTCATCCCCAATCGATACATGTTTTTGTTGGCCGTAGTTCTGTTGGGATTGCTGGCGTACGCCTTCGTCAGCCAAATAAGGCAGAAGGGGCGCATCGTGGGCAGGAACGTGTCGGGTTTGGTTGACGTGTTGATGGTGGTCGCGCTGTGCTTCCTCGTCAGGGGTTACGTGGCAATTCTTGGCGTGTCGGATTCCACGACGCAGGTAAGCGAAATGTCGATACTCGTCCTACGGGAGGATCCGGCCAGAAGCATTGCGGACGCCGTCGACTACTCGTTTGGGATTGTGGGGGACATGGATCGGGAACGTACGGACCAGACGCTTTTCGCCATCCAAGAGAAATATGGAGAGAGAATTGACGAGAAGGAGTACGAGGACGTCATATCCCTGGTAGAAGCCCTATATGCAAAGGAAGTGGGGGCCATCCTATTTAACGAGGCGTTCCGCGCGAGCGTATTGGACGACCATGAAGGGTTTGACGCGGAGACGAGGGTGTTGGGAAACCATGAGGTAATTGACGTCGTAGGGGAAGAGGAGGAGGGTGAAAAAGAAGAAGAGAAAGCCAACCTCACCAATGCGCCCTTTCACATTTACATCAGTGGCCTGGACATCTATGGTTCCGTGAAGACGAAAAGCAGGAGTGACGTCAACATCATAGCCACGGTCAACCCGCTGACCAAGCAGATTCTGTTGACCAGTACGCCGAGGGACTTCTACGTGTCCCTACCCAACGCCAACGGAGCCAAGGATAAGTTGACGCATGCGGGCGTATATGGAGTGGACGTCTCGATGAGGACGTTGGAGATGCTGTACGACATAGAGATAAATGACTATGTCCTAATGAATTTTTCGGGGTTCGTGAAATTGGTGGATTCTCTGGGGGGAGTGAAGGTGTACTCGGAATATGCATTCCGGTCGGATTGGGGGCCAAGTTTTCTAAAGGGGTACAACAAGGTGGACGGGAGGCGGGCGTTGCCCTTCGTCCGTCAGCGGAAGAATCTGCCGGGGGGCGACAGGCAGAGGGGTAAGAATCAAATGGCAATGGTTCAGGCAATTGTAAAGAAGGCCGCATCCCCCGCCGTCCTTGCCAATTATAACGGGCTGATGGATGGTTTGGAGGGGACGTTTCGTACGAGCGTGAGTTCGAGCCACATCAGGAAGTTTGTCAAGTTCCAGATGGACGGGACGTGGAAATGGAATATAACGGCCAACAGCGTGGACGGGGTGGGTGCAAGTGAGCGCACGTACTCTTATCGCTCGCGTCGGTCGTACGTGATGAAGCCCTTGGAGGAGTCGGTCGGGCAAGCCAAGGATTTGATGAATCGGGTAATGGAAGGGGAAGTGCTTGCCAACCCCGAGAAAATGTAATAGAATATGGGGAGAAGATTCTTACTTCCCAAAACGGGGCGCGCTTCATATAATACCGTATGACATTATATGGAGGGTAGTGCGTATGGCGGAAGGTGACTTAATAGTCAACCCGGAATGTGGGAATGAGGACGCCGTGTATTCGGAAGAATATGCAGATTACATACTGACGTATTTTTCAAATTTGGAACCCGTGCTGGCGAAGTATCGGCCGGCGTGTTATCAGCCCATGAACATTCAGCAAGTCGTCATTTATGAAAAGGTGGTGAACGAGGCGGATTTTGGGATAGAGCGTTATGGGTATCGGGCGTTTCCCCATTGTTATGGATTGATGGATATGGACGCGCTGGGGTTTACGGGAGTATTGCAATTGCGGAGACTGCCCTATCTGGACTTGCTGGGGAACGGGGTCTTGATTGCCTTTATCGATACGGGCATTGAGTACACGCATCCGGCGTTTGTAAATGACGACAATACGACGAGGATATTTTCCATATGGGATCAAACCATTAGGGGGGGCAAACGTGACCCATCCTACATATATGGAACGGAATACGGGAGGGATGAGATTAACGCCGCCTTGGCGAGTGGGGACCCGTTGAGCGTCGTGCCGTCAACGGACACGGACGGGCATGGAACTTTTATGGCGGGCGTTGCGGCGGGACGCGAATTGCCTCAGAATGATTTTTCCGGGATTGCGCCACAGGCCGATATAATCGTCGTAAAATTAAAAGAGGCCAAGCAAAGGTATCGGGACTATTACAACATCCCGGACGGCGTACCGTGTTACCAAGAGAACGACATTATGGCGGGATTGAGTTATGTGGCGAGAAAGGCCGTTTTTGAAAACAAGCCGTTGGTGGTATGCCTTGGGTTGGGGACCAATTCGGGAGACCACGAAGGGACGGGACCCCTTGGATTCCATATTGATTATTTGTCAAGTGTGGATGGACTGTCCGTGGTTGTGTCCGCAGGGAATGAGACGGGGTACCGCCACCACTATCAAAGCGGCATGGTAGGCGTCAATGACTACATCGACGTAGACATCAACGTGGGGGCCGGTGAAAAGGGGTTTGTGGCGGAATTATGGGCGGGCACTCCGAACCTTTTCTCCGTAGGCGTCGTCTCACCCAGTGGGGAATTCTCGCAGAAAATAGCCGCAAGGATGGACGAGAGAAGGGTTGTGAGCTTTCTACTGGAACAGGGCGAGGTAGAGGTGGTGTATGAAATCGTCGAGGCGGCCAGTGGGGATGAATTGGTGTTCATGCGCTTTGTCAACCCCGACTCGGGCATATGGAAGATACGGGTGTATAATGAAGGGCGCGTGGAAGGGAATTTCAGCATATGGCTCCCCATTCGGCAATTCATGGCTACGAATACGAATTTTAACCAATCCAGTCCCGATATATTGATATGTGAGCCAGGCAATGTGGGCGGGGCGTTGACGGTTGCGGGTTACAGCGGCAAGTCGACAACCGTGTATATCAATTCCAGTCGGGGGTATACGAGGAAGGGGAGGATAAAGCCGGATTTGGCGGCGCCCGCCATGGACGTGTTTGGGACGACGCTGGGCGGTGGATATGGGGTGGCGACGGGTACCAGCGTTGCCGCCGCCATTGGGGCGGGCGTCGCGGCGTTGTTTCGTCAGTGGGCGATGGAACAGGGGTTGGACATCAATGGATACGTGTTGAACAAATATTTAACCAAAGGAACCAGGAGGGGAAACACGTCGTATCCCAATCGGGAATGGGGATACGGGATGATTGACATTTACCAGACGTTTCAAAGCTTGCGGACGACGTTGTAAACAAGCGTTGACTGAGAACCTGCAACAAGCGTTATTAAGGACCATAACGCTCTACAGTTTGGCTTCGCCAAACTTGCTCCGCACCAGCGAAGTTTCCTGTAAGGTAAAAAGGGTACGGGGATAAGGACGAACGAAAAGGAAGAACGGAAAGGACGAAGGTATGATAGCGAAGAAGATGAAGAAATACGTGGAGGGAAGCTCCGTAATCCGCGCCATGTTTGAGGAAGGCGCAAAAATGGCCAAGGTTTACGGCAAGGAGAATGTGTTTGACTTTAGCTTGGGAAATCCGAGCGTGGCGCCGCCAAGCGCCGTAAAGGATGCGATGATTGACATCTTGAACGAGGGGGAGCCGAGCGCGGTACACGGATACATGGCCAATGCGGGGCATGCGTCCGTGAGGGAGGCCGTTGCGGGGAGCCTCAATGGGAGGCACGGAACGGCGTTTGGCGGGGAAGACGTCGTCATGACCGTGGGGGCGGCAGGGGGCTTGAACGTCATTCTCAAGACTTTGGTCGATCCAGGGGACGAGGTCGTGGTACTCGCACCATTTTTCGGGGAATACGCCAACTACATTGCCAACGTGGACGGGGTGGTGATGGTCGTTCCCCCGAACACGGAGACGTTCCAGCCCAACCTTGCCGAATTGGAGCGGGTGGTTACCCCGCGAACCAAGGCGGTAATCACCAACAGTCCCAACAACCCGACGGGGGTCGTGTATTCGGAGGCGACCATTCGGGAGATGGCGGCAATACTGTCAAAGCGACAGGAGGAATATGGTACGTCGATTTACCTGATATCGGACGAGCCGTATCGCGAGTTGGCGTATGACGGGGTGGAGGTGCCCTATCTGACGAAATACTATAGGAATACGATTGTGGGTTACTCCTACAGCAAATCCCTGTCCCTTCCGGGCGAGCGCATCGGGTATTTGGTGATTCCCAAGGAAGTGGACGATTACGGCGACGTGGTAGGGGCGGCGCACATCGCCAACCGCATATTGGGGTTTGTAAACGCCCCGTCGTTGTTGCAGCTTACGGTGGAAAAATGCATTGATACGGCAGTGGATGTAAGTCCATATGACAAGAACCGCAAGGCGCTTTACGAGGCTTTGGTGGAATACGGGTACGAATGCGTGAAACCCCAAGGGGCGTTTTACCTGTTCGTGAAGGCGCTGGGCGGGGACGACGCCGCTTTTGTGGCGAAGGCCAAGCAGTACCACCTGTTACTCGTCCCCGGTTCGTCCTTCGGCTGTCCCGGATACGTGCGCATTGCATATTGTTGCGATTATGACAAGATTATTCGCTCCCTGCCGTATTTCAAGCAATTGGCCGGGGATTACGCGTCGGATTCGGACGTATGCCAGGTCGTGGTAGAGTAAGGGTGCAGTAGAGTGAGGCGGGGCGGTAAAGCCTGGGAAGGAAGGGTATAGAGGGGAATGAATGTGGACAAGCGGGATGGATGGAAGGATAAGATAAGAAAAGTGGAGCCCTACATACCGGGCGAACAGTTGGACGGGGAAGGAATTATCAAGTTGAACACCAATGAGAATCCGTACCCCCCCTCGCCCAAGGTGGAGGAGCAGCTGTCCAAGATGAAGTACGGGGGGCTGAGGCTCTACCCCAATCCGGACGCCAAGGGTTTGGTGAAGGCTCTGGCGGAGTACCACGGCGTGAAGGAGGAGCAGGTGTTCGTTGGGGTGGGTTCGGACGACGTGTTGGCCTTGTCGTTTCTGACATATTTTCATTCCGGGCGGCCCATTTTGTTCCCTGACGTTACTTACTCATTTTATGACGTGTGGGCGGATTTGTATGGCATCCCCTACGAACGGCCTTTGGTGGATGAAGACTTGCGTATTCGGAAAGAGGATTATTATGGGGAGAACGGCGGCGTCGTGTTGGCCAATCCCAACGCCCCCACGTCCATTGGTGAAGACGCCAACTGGATAAGGGACGTGTTGGATCACAATGGGGACTCGGTTGTGATTATAGACGAGGCGTACGTGGATTTTGGGGGGGAGACGGCGTTGGGGCTGGTTCCGGAATACGACAACCTGTTGGTGGTTCGGACTTTCTCCAAATCCCGCAGTATGGCCGGTGCAAGGATTGGCTACGCCATAGGGGGCGAGTTTTTGATAAAGGCGCTGATGGACGTGAAGAATTCCTACAACTCCTTTCCCATGAATGCGGTCTCGGTCTTGTTGGGCGAGGCGTCGGTTAGGGACGACGCCTATTTTAGGGAGATGGTTGGCAAGGTGGTGCAGACGAGGGAGAGGGTGAAGGAAGAATTGATTCGGTTGGGCTTTCGCGTGATGGATTCCCAGACGAACTTCTTGTTCGTTGCCCATGAGGAGGCGAAGGCGTCCGACTTGTTTGCCCGTCTTAGGGAGAGAAAAATATTGGTGAGGCATTTTACCGGGCCGCGGGTTGACAATTACCTACGCATAACGATGGGGACGGATGAGGAAATGACGCGGGTGGTTCGGGAGATAGAGGAGATTGTGGAGGAGTTGACGTAGATTGGAGCGGTAATGTGGCGGAAAGCGACGGTGGAGGTGCGATTTGTCAGTTGATGAAAATTAGTGGTTGACAAAAAGGTGGCGTATATAATATAATATCATTTGCCATGCAAAAACGGGGTGTGGCTCAGCTTGGCTAGAGTGCTTGATTTGGGATCAAGAGGTCGCAGGTTCAAATCCTGTCACCCCGATTGGCGCGAAGGCAAAGTGAGGAGTTGGCAAGCCGCAGGGCTGTGAGCTTGCTCACAAAGCCGTGCGGATTGATAATCCGAGCGCCCGCGACTCTTGGACGTCCTGTTCATTGGATGTCTAAGGATGCGAAGCCCCGCAAGGTTTGGCATAATTGAATGGTTCACACTATGCAGGTGTAGTTCAATGGTAGAACACTAGCCTTCCAAGCTAGATACGTGGGTTCGATTCCCATCACCTGCTTTGCTTTTGTAATAGAAGCAAGGGCCTACGTGCCAGTAGCTCAGTTGGATAGAGCAACGGCCTTCTAAGCCGTGGGTCGGGGGTTCGAATCCCTTCTGGCACGCTGGTGTGGTTGTTTTGGTTCAGTGGGAAAGTTCGTTGGCGCAAGCAAGGTTGGCGCAGGGAAGACCGTTCATGGTGGGTATAGCGCAGTTGGTTAGCGCGCCAGATTGTGGCTCTGGAGGCCGAGGGTTCGATTCCCTCTATCCACCCTTTAGATTGCGCAAAGGTTGCGAAATGATTTTGGGCTATCGCCAAGCGGTAAGGCACAGGACTTTGACTCCTGCATTCGCTGGTTCGAATCCAGCTAGCCCAGTTGGAAGTCGTTATAGTTTTATTACGGGGCATTGGCTCAGCTGGGAGAGCGCCGCGTTCGCAATGCGGAGGTCAGGGGTTCGAATCCCCTATGCTCCATTCAGGTGAATCGGATGGAAAAGGAAGCGTACAAGAAGGAATACGATAGGGTTAAGGAAAGAGTTGACGAATACTTTGCGATGATGGTTAAGGATTTCACCGGTGAAGGGTATGAAGTCGATTTGGCGATGATGGACTCCCATTTGGTGGAATTCAGCAGGGACCAACACGACGTCCCCATGAAGATTGTATACTCGGAGAGTGGGGAGTTGCTTTGGAAGAACCGCATCACGTATTCTAAGTTGGGGGAGTTGTCTAATGACTCTCGCACCGTATATGGCGCATTGTATTTGACGGAATTCGTCGTCGTGATTCAAGTGGAGAAGACCTTGATTCGAGAATACTCGGATGAGGTTCTTTTTGATTTCTTGGTGAAGGGGTTGCTGAACTGGATAGCGAACGCCTTCAGGGAGGCGGCGAAGGGCGTAATCACCAAACAATGCATGGCGTTTTTTCAAGCCGTTTGTCGCGGGAGCCATGGTTCGGACGAAAATACGGCTTTGTATGTGAGCAAATTGTCGGCGACCTTGTACGAGGGGGCCAAGGCCAAAGGCAGGCTCGTCTTCTGCGGGGAGGAGGAGTGTAGGGAACGGGAGTGGGCCGTTCGTTTCAGGGAGGGCGTCTTCTTGTCCCACCGCAGCGAGGCAAGGAAGATGCTGGAGATGTCCAACGCCGATTATTTGTTGGTGACGGATGGTCGGAAGATATATGGGTTGGTAGGGGAGGAGGAGGTTGGCGACGCCTACGTCGTCAACATTCGCGGCATCTATAAGTGGCAGTTGTTCAAATTTCATTCGGACGGGTTGCGTCGATTCCTTATGGACGTAAACGAGGAGGTTGTTTCCATACATAGGACGGACGTCGACTATTTGAGGTTCCGCGAGATTTATACGTCCATTTTCCCAGAGGTCGTGAATACGGAGAGGCATTGGAGGACGATTGAGTATGCTAGGCGGCAGAAGCACGGAACGACGTTGTTGTTCCTGGAGGACGTTGAGCGGGAGGCGGGGAGGTTGTCCAGCGCGGGCGTCCTGATTGAGAAGACGGAGGACGTCAAGATTGTCGAGGCGGTCACCGCCATCGACGGGGCGGTGCTGTTGGACGCGGAAGGCTACATCCACTCGATTGGAACCATTCTGGACGGGATGATAATGGAAAAAAGCAAGAGGGACGCCTCGAGGGGGGCGAGGTACAACTCGTCCGTCAACTATACGGCCTCGTATAAAAAGCGGGCCATGGCAATCGTGATGTCGGAGGATGGATACTTCAACATCATCGTGGACGGGAGGAACCTTGTGTGAAAATGAATATTGAAGTGAGGATAAAGTGAAAATAATTTTTCGATAATGCTTGACAAAGCCCCCCTTATCATTTAGAATGATAAAGGTTTTACTTGAGGGACAATCAAGCCTTCTATTTTGGGTTGGAAGTGAATAACGGGCCATTAGCTCAGTTGGTAGAGCACTTGACTTTTAATCAAGTTGTCCGGAGTTCGAATCTCCGATGGCTCACTGCCGTGGAATCCGCACATTCCCCGTGATTACGGGGGTTGGGCGGGTTTTTATTTCCTTATAGGAAAGTTCTCAATTGCGGAGCAAGTTCCACGAAGTGGAACTGTAGAGCGTTGCGCTTTTCAGTCAATGCTTTTTTACCTTATAGGAAAGTTCTCAATTGCGGAGCAAGTTCCACGAAGTGGAACTGTAGAGCGTTGCGCTTTTCAGCCAACGCTTTTTTACTTGAAAGGAGCCGCGTGACAATGGAGCGCGGGGATTCTGAAAAAACACCACCATATTGCCAAAATATAACTAATAATAAATTTTACCGTCAGTTTACATAACGCCGATTTTTATTTTACAGACGCATAGTATAGTTACGACATCGACTGTAAAATACAAAAAGGAGAGTATCATGAGAAAAGTACGTTTTGCACATCTTTCCGACACGCATTTAAACAGGGAAGGAAAAGATTCTTTTCTAAAGGCAGATGTCTTATCTAATTTTGACAAGGTAATCCGCCATCTTCACGGTATGAAGGAAAAGAATGATTTTGTGGTCATTACGGGAGACGTAGTGCATGAAGGGGAAGTTGAGGATTATCGTTTTTTGAAGGAGCTTTTAGAAAAGGCACAGCAAGAGTTGGGAGCTCCCGTTCTACTCACGCTGGGCAACCATGACAACCGCCAGAATTTTTTTGAGGGTTATCTGGGGGTTGAGGCACAAGAGGCATATTACGCCAGTTACAACATAAAGGGCCTTAGAGTAATTCTGTTGGATTCTAAAGTAGGCGAACACGCCGTCAACGGGCGAATCGGGCAAAAGCAACTGTCATGGTTGAAGGAACAGTTGCAAGAGCCATCAGAGCTTGGGACGATTCTTGCCTTTCACCATCCGCTGTTCACAGGTGGCTTTATGATGGAAGGACATTGCATGGAAGAAAGCGGTGAGCTTTTTGACGCCATACGGGGAACGGACGTCATCGGTATCCTGACCGGGCATACGCATACTACGAACCAGTGTATAGTGGAAACAGGCGCGTTAAGCGCCACGGCCGCCAGCACGGCTTTTGCCATGGAGATGAATGAAACGGAGATTCAGATGGTGGATCGGCGCGCGTTCAACGTCGGCGTGGTAGAGGACAAGAAAATGCACGTCAGCAACATTCAACTTGCGGAGGAGAAAGTCATTGCCACGTTTTCAATGAAGGATATGGAGACGTTGACGGGTGGGGAGTTTAACCAAGAAGAATTCGTAGGCAAGGCAAAAGTAAGCTAAATGCAGAGCATAAAAAACAGAAGGGGAGATTGAAATCATGGGCGTTATGAAAAAGGTATTGTCAATAGTTTTACTGTTTACTTTAGTTTTTACGACGGCGTGTTCCGATACCGCGCAAGACGATGCGTCAACTGGGCAGACGGGAGAATCCAATGAGGCGGTCGAATCGACGGATGCGGCAGACGCAGACGATTCGACGGATGAGGCAGATGAGGCCAGTGAGGAACCGGTAAAGATTACGTTCTATACGTATAATTACACGAACGAACAAAAAGACGGCGTTGACAAAATGATAGCGGATTTTAACGGCATATATCCGAATATCGAGATTGAAGTGGTATTTGTGCAGTCAACGGAAATCCATACGAAGATTCAGGCCGACCTTGCGGCGGGCATCACCCCCGACATCGTCCAAGTGGTCTTTGATGCGTTGGATTTTGCCGTCAACAACTACGGAATCCAAGACCTAAACAACCTTGTGGACAAGGCGGAATTGGAAGAACATTTAGCGGGGTTTGAGCCGGCGGCGCTTGAGGTTCCCAAGGTGGACGACAAACTGGTAGGGCTTCCCTATGTGTTCAGCACGCCGGTACTGTTCTACAACGTGGCGTTGTTTGAGGAGGCGGGCCTTGACCCTGACGCACCGCCGACTACGTGGGAAGAGGTAGAAGAATACGCATTGCAGATTAAAGAAAAAACAGAAAAGGATGGGTTTGCAAACGGCGCTTATATTGGAAACGACTGGTTGTTGCAGTCCATTATTAAGAGTAATGGCGGAAGCATTATGTCGGAGGACAAATCGACCATCGAGTTTGGCGGGGCGGAGGGCGTCGAAGCGATGACGGCAATGAGTGGTTTGACGAAGAGCGGCGCACAGATGGCTTCGGCAGACCCGACGCAGGGAATTGAAGCCTTTACCAAGGGTGAGTTGGGAATGCTCCTATACACCTCCGCCTTACAGGCAAGTATGTTGGACGCCGCCAATGCAAGCGGTTGGGAAATGAGAACGGCAAAAATGCCTGCGTTTGGGGACAAGCCCACCGTTCCGGTTAATTCAGGAAGCGGCCTGTTCATCTGTTCCACGGATAAGGCAAAGCAAGATGCGGCGTGGAAATTCATCAAATACGTCACCAGTGACGAAGGGTACACGGTTATCACCTCCATGATGGGATATCCGCCGCTTCGCCCCGCCATCATGGACGACGAGCGTTACTTGAAGACGTGGGCTATGGAGAATCCGCTGGCGGGTCCGAACCTGGAACAGCTGTCCTATGTGACGCCATGGGAGTCCTTCCCCGGCAACAACTGGTACCAAATTGAAACGTTGTTTTTAGAAGCTGCGACAAAATGCGTATATTCAGACGTTGACATAGAGAAAACGATGAAGGACGCGCAGGAACAGGCACAGTCACTAATGCCGTAATAGGAGAGGGAATAATGGACAATACGACAGCCGTATTACCGAAATTAAAAGTAAAAAGAGAAAAGCAGAGTTTTTGGCAGGCGTTAAACCCCGCATGGTTCTTGCTTCCGGCGTTTTCCATGATGGGCCTATGGGTATACTGGCCCATGATTAAGACGTTCCTATATAGCTTTATGGAGTGGAACCTGCTTCCGACTACGACGCCTGAAATGGTGGGCGTGGACAATTACATGATGCTTTTCAACCATCCGGATTTTACGAGGGCGCTATCCAACACGTTCCTGTATATTGTGGGCATGTTGCCCTTTTCCGTAATCATTCCGTTGTGTCTTGCCATTGCCACTGACAAGATGAACAAAAGGGCGAGGAACATTTACCGCGCATTGTTCTTCCTGCCCATGATTATGCCGCCAATCACGGTTTCCGTCATATGGCGTTGGATGTTTCATTCAACGGACGGCATTGTAAACCATGGGCTGATGAGTTTGGGCGTCATTGACGCACCCATCAATTTTCTGGGTTCGGAGGAATACGCACTGTTTTCCATCATAGTGATTGCGGGCTGGAAGATGATAGGGTTCAGTACGCTGATGTTTTCTTCGGCGTTGACCGGCGTGGACAAATCCTATTACGAGGCGGCGGACGTTGACAAGGTGTCAAAGTTTCGCCAGACGTTGACGATTACGCTGCCCCTGATATCGCCGATGGTAATCTACATGATTATGCTCAGCATACTGTTTACCGCACAATGGACGTTTGCCTACATCAACGTACTGACGATGGGGGGGCCGGTCGGCTCCACCACCAACGTCTACTATCTGATGTACATTTATGGGTTTAAGAACTTCAACGTCGGAATGGGTGCGGCGTCGGCCATCGTGTTTTTCCTGATGTTTGGCGTGATTGCCCTCGTTATGAACAAAATCAACAAGCGCTTTGCGTTTTATGATAATTAGGAGGAAGAAACATGATCTCACGGATAAAAGAGATACCGAAACACGCCTTGCTGATTTTACTGTGCGTCTTCGCGATTTTTCCGATATACTGGATGCTTACAAGCTCGTTTAAACCGCTTGGCGAAATATTGAACACCAGCATGTTGCCGAAGAGTCCGACGCTTGAGAATTACAAGGAAGCGTTTGACACGATACCGGTCATCCGCCTGACGGCCAATACTCTGCTGATTGCCATCACGCAGACCATCCTGCAAATCATTTCGGCGGTTATGGCGGCGTACGCCATTACAAGATGGGACTTTAAGGGGAAGAATCTCATTTATGGGTTGTTCAGCCTGACGTGGCTGATTCCGATGCAGGCGACCATGATACCGAATTACGTGAACATAGCCAACTTGGGGCTTAGGAACACCATAGTGGGCGTCGTGCTTCCGTTTTCCGCCTCCGCATTCGCCATACTCTCGATATATTCCGCCTTCAAATCGTTTCCCAAGGCGTTGGTTGAGGCGGCGGTCATGGACAAGTTAAGTGAGTTTGCCATCTTGACGCGCATCATTTTGCCGAACATCAAGCCCGCGATGGTTTCCTTGGGCATATTGCTGTTCATCAACGGTTGGAATGAATACCTGTGGGCCATGTTGGTCAATTCCAACCTTGACCAGGCCCCAATCCAGATAGGGCTGCAGCAGTTTTTGACGATGGAGCATAATGCGTGGGGGGCCTTGATGGCGGCGGCCACCATGTCCAGCATACCGATTATCGCGCTGTATTTGTTGCTTCAAAAGAAAATCATCAATTCGTTTGTGAAATGGGGGATAAAATGATGGTGATGGTACAGGAGAGAGAAAAGCGGGAAACGGTGAAATGGAAGGAAAACAAGCGGCTCATCCGGCTTGCAAGCGCCCACAACGTGCGGACGCTTGGGGGTTACAAAACGGAGGACGGGTGCGTCACGAACAATCGTTTTATAAGGTCGGACTGCTTTATGCCGCTGGCGGCGGAGGATGCGGAGAAGCTTTGGGATTATGGCGTGCGTACCGTGATTGACCTCCGCAATCAGGATGAATGTGACAAAATACCGAGCGGCCTGAAGGGTTATGACGGGGTGGAGTATGTTTCCTGTCCGTTCTTCCCCGAAAACGAGAGGCCGGATTTGGATATAAGCAAGTTGCCCGCCGCATTTACCATGGCGGCACTTTACAAAGACATGCTGGACAACCATCCGTCCGCCATTCGCAATTTTTTCGTGAGTGCGGCAAATGCGCCCGACGGAAAAATACTTTTCCATTGCAGTGCGGGCAAAGACCGCACCGGGGTTATTTCGGCGTTGTTGCTTACATTGAGCGGAGTGGACGACGCCACGGTGATAAGGGACTACGCATTGACGGAAATACTCTTGGAAAAGATGTTTGCAACCTTGAAAAAGAACAGTGGGATTCCCACATTGATGGGTAATGTGGAAAAAGAAATGTTGGGTTCCAAACCACACAGTATGGAGATCCTTTTAACACATTTACGTACAAAGTATGGCGACGTCCGCTCCTACCTTCGCACGATTGGGGTGAGCGAACAGGAAATGGAAACTGTAAAAAACGGAATGCTAAAAAGAGAGGTAAATGAAGATGAGTAAAGTGAGGGTACAAAACATTTCAAAGTCCTTTAAAGATTTGAAGGTACTGGACGACATTAGCTTGGAAATTGAAGATGGCTCGTTCACAATACTGTTGGGGCCGTCCGGCTGTGGCAAGTCCACCTTGCTGCGCGTGATTTCAGGATTGGAAAAAGCGGATCAAGGCGACGTGTTCATTGGGGAAGACAAGGTGACGAAGACGTTGCCCGGCGACCGCAACGTCGCCATGGTGTTTCAAAATTACGCACTTTATCCACATCTGAGTGTGTACCAGAACATTGAGTATGGATTGAAGGCCAGAAAGATTAAGAACCCGGAACGCAGGGAGCTGGTGGAACATGCGGTCAACATGGTGCGCTTGGAAGACCAAGTTAAAAAATTGCCGGCGCAAATGTCGGGCGGCCAGCGCCAGCGCGTCGCATTGGCACGCGCCATAGTAAAGCGACCGGAGATATTCTTGATGGACGAGCCGCTTTCCAACTTGGATGCAAAACTGCGTAACATCATGAGGTTCGAGCTTACGGAGTTGTATAGGAAATTAAACGCCACGTTCCTTTATGTCACGCACGACCAGGTGGAGGCCATGAGCATGGGAACGAACATCGTCATTCTGGACAAGGGCGTCATCCAACAACAAGGCAGCCCAAAGGCGGTTTATGAAGACCCTGAGAATCTATTCGTGGCAGGATTTATCGGTTCGCCGCCTTCCAATATTTTGTCGTTGGATGAATATTCATACGCCATCCGTCCCGAACACATCGTGTTGCATAATGCGGCGGAAGAACATCTCTCGCTCTTTGGGAACATTGTTTCCAGCGAACATCTGGGCTATGAGACGATACACAACGTCAAGACGAAAATCGGCGACTTGTGCGTCAAAACGCCGAACGTCTGGGACAGTGACATGAGGAGTACAAAAATCTGCATTAAGACAAATAAAATCATGACGTTTGATAAAACGGGGACAAGAATCCGCAATCATGAGGAACAGGCAAAAGCCATCGAATTCTTGAGAAAACGGATTACAAGCAATGGGGACTTTTTAAGGGAAGTGGGTTAACAAATGGAATAGGGGAAATGGATGAGAATAATCCGAACCCTTTCATGTGCGCAAGGTTGCACGGAGAGGCGTTCGGATTTTTCT
>QMCE01002581.1_pt1 | contig 30906 bp, 27 predicted proteins | sample 1821851 | NCBI WGS metagenome assembly QMCE01 (sample SAMN09453174, study PRJNA476694) | Termite gut metagenome, whole genome shotgun sequencing project. | isolation source: worker | host: Odontotermes sp. | place: South Africa:Pretoria | collected 2016-01-28 | reverse complement strand
CAATTCCTCGACTTTGCTCACGCAAAGTCTGCGGGATTTCCGCTTCTATCCCTTGCGCTCCTGTTGCTGCGCGGGCTTTCGTCATTGCGAGGAGCGTTAGCGACGAAGCAATCTTGTCAATGGCAGGATTGCCACGCTTCGCTCGCAATGACGGGTGTGGGGGGCTCGCAATGACGGGTGGGGGGCTCACTATGACGAGTCGGGGGCTCGCAATGACAAAACTCGTACTGGAGGAATCGATCAGATTACTTACAACAAAATCCCCAGTCCCCAATCCCTATTCCCCAGTCCTACTATGCCAATAATTGCGTGGAGTTTGGCGCAGCCAAACTCCGAAGCTATCCGGCAAAGCCGGGGATAGCCGGGGGATAGCGTCAGACTTGCTCCGGGCTGTAAGCCCTCCGCAAGTCTTTGCGCAACGATTGGAGCAAGGCTGGAGCGTAAGGGGGGACACGATGATTGCTTCTGTGTGCCGGTGGCAGCGCGGAAAGTGTCCCCCCTTTTTTAATCATTGGGCGGCGCGGAATCTATGTTCCATTCTATCAGTTTGCGGTGAAGGGTTTTACGGCCTATGCCCAGGACTTCGGCGGTTTTGCTTTTGTTGCCTTTGAGCTGCGAAAGTGTGTCCTGAATGATGGTTTTTTCCGCTTCTTCCAGAGTTGTTCCCTGGGGAATGCGTATCCAGCTTTCATCGGTCTGTGAACGCAGGGCAAGGGGCAAGTCGTCCTCGGTTATGATGTTTCCCCGGCACATGACCACCGCGCTTTCAATACAATTTCTCAGTTCGCGGACATTGCCCGGCCAGTCGTAGGCGTACAGGCGGGAACGCGCTTTTCCGTTGATGTCCATTGCCGGGCGGCCGTTTTCCCGCGAAAATTCGTTCAGGAATGAGGCGACCAGCAGCGGTATATCGTCTTTGCGTTCGCGCAGAGGCGGGACAAACACGTTTACTACATTGAGTCTGAAATACAAATCCTCACGGAAATTTCCTTTGGCGATTTCCGCTTTCAAATCTTTGTTTGTGGCGGCGACAATTCGCACGTCGGTTTCGATGGTTTCCTCGCCGCCGACACGCTCGAATTTTTTCTCCTGCAAAACACGGAGTAATTTGATTTGAATGTTTTGATCGATTTCGCCTATTTCATCGAGAAACAGCGTGCCTTCGTTGGCCAGCTCAAAACGTCCCCGTTTGCGGGCGACTGCTCCGGTGAACGCGCCTTTTTCGTGACCGAACAGCTCGCTTTCCAGAAGGCTCGATGTCAGGGCGGCGCAGTGGACTTTTATCATCGGCTTTCCCTTGCGGGGCGACAGTTCGTGAATGGCGTTGGCCACAAGCTCTTTGCCGACACCGGATTCGCCTGAAATGAGAATCGACGCTTTTGTCGGGGCGGCGCGTTCTATCGCGTCAAACACTCTCCGCATGGCCTGTGATGTGCCGATGATCGTTTTGTACTGCCTGTGCCGCTCCAGCTCTTCTTCCATTCGGTGGTGCTGGAGTACCAGTTCCCTGTTTGACAACGCCCGCTTGACCACAAGCAAAAGATGATCGAGTTTAAGCGGTTTGGTGTGAAAATCGTAAGCGCCGTCCCGCATGGCGTTTACGGCGGTTTCGATAGTGCCGTGACCGGTAAGCACAATCACCGGAAGTCCGGGCGTTTCGGTTATGATACGCTTGAGAAGTTCCTCGCCGCTCATGCCGGGCATACGAAGATCGGTGATAACAAGATCAATGTCGCCTCTGGAAAAACGTTTCCACGCTTCTTCCCCGTTGGCGGCACACACCGTTTCGTAACCTTCGCTTTCCAGAAATTCCGCAAGTCCTTCGCGGATATTTTTTTCGTCATCGACAATGAGAAGTCTGAAATTCACTGCCGCGCTCCTTCCGCCTCATCACACCCGGAAGCAGAATCAATCCATGAGATGAGTCTTTGTTGTTTTTGAATTGCAGGCAGGGTGATGGTAAAACTGCTCCCCTTCCCTGCCCGTGACTGAACATTTATTTCGCCGCGATGTTCCCGGATAATTTTGAACACGATGGTAAGTCCGAGTCCCGTTCCGGTATCTTTTGTAGTAAAATACGGCTCAAAAATTTTCGATATGTTTTCCGCGCTGATTCCCAAGCCGTCATCTATTACGCTGATCTTCACTTCATTTTCCGCCGCCTGAGTTTTTATCGTCAACTGTCCGCCGCCGGGCATTGCCGCCTGCGCGTTTTTGATAAGATTCAGCAGCGCTTGTTTTAGATAACGTTCGTCCATCAAAACCGGCGAAATATTTTCGTCGAGTTCCAGCGCGCACTCGATGCGCGACTGCTCCAGCTCGACACGCACAAAACTGGTCAGCTCCTCAATAAGCGTGTTGATATTTCCTTCCCGCAATTCCAGCGATATGGGACGAACCGCGAACAGAAAATCAACCACAATATGATTCAGCCGGTCAACTTCCTCGTTCAACACGGAGAGATATTTGTCGAGCTGCGCTTTCACGGCTTTTTCCTGTTCGGGCGTATCGTGTTTTTTGTCGATGGCTTTTTGCAGAAGCTGCAGGTGAATAGAAATCGAACCCAGCGGATTTTTTATTTCATGGGCAACCCCGGCGGCCATCGTGGTCAGGCTTGCCAGGTTTTCAACCCGCCTCAGCCGCGCCTCTCTGCCACGCTTTTCGGTAATGTCCTCCAGATAAATCAACGAGCCGGTTATGCGGTGATTTTGCACCAGCGGAAGTATACTGACGGAAAGCAGGCGGTTGCGTCCCTGCATATCAATATCAATTTCCCGTTCCAGCACTTTATCGCCGGAAAGCAGCGTTTCCTCGAAAAACTCCACGACCCGTTCGTCACGCACCGCCATCCACAGGGGAATTTTTTCCGATTCGATGTTGTTAAGCGGGAACATTCGCTGGGCGCACTTGTTCGCCATAATCAGGCAGTGCCTGTCATCGCACACAAGAATTCCGTCAGGCAGAGAATCCAGCACGGTTTCAAGCAGACTTTTTCTTCCGGCGGCGGAATCAAGCAATTCTTTGAGCTGTTCCGCGGGGAGTTTGTTGTATTTTTTTGACGCTTTCCGGTAAAAATCACTCATCGCGGTACAGCTTCAAGCCGCTTCAGACCGGGTGGATTAGGAAGCCTCCGCGCGTAAGCCCGTATCAATCATCGAACTCCGCAAACCGTAAAAAAACGCTTCCAGCGCAAGAGCTGGATTTTGATTCCACACTCCCGCCGCCATGTCCGCCTGAGCGGTATTCTTCCTCCATATATCATTATAAGCTATGGAATGAGGATATGCGCCGTTTTTTTGCAAAGCCGCCGAAACAAAATCAAGGCAAAACCTGAGAAAACGTGAAAACGATCTGCCCTCGAAATCCGCGCTTTCGGCAAGTATCAGGGCGCACACTTCCCCTGAACTGTGACTTTTCGGGAAACCGGCGGCCTCGGCAAACGGAGCGCAATACGCGCCCAGAGCGGTCAATTCCGCCGGTATCCATGCCGCGCCGTCCTGCTTGAGTTTCAAAACAGCGGCGCGGGCAAGAGACGTTACAAAAAAAGCCGCCAATGCGCGGAGTTTGTCATCAGGCTGCGGAAGAAAAGAATCAAGATAACGCGCAAGCCCGCCTGAGTCCGCGCTGTCCGCCGTATCCCTGAAAACACGGCGTATCACTTCGCTTTCTTTTTCAGCGCCGCGTTTGAGAAAACGGTACGGCCGCAGCCGCGAAAGCAGCGTCGGCATAATCGCCTCCCGTCTTTTCGCGGTCAGCACGATATTTATCGTCGCAGGCGGCTCCTCAAGCAGTTTAAGCAAGGAATTCCGCGCCCCTTCCTGCATACGATCAGCGTTCTCGATTATCAGCGTTTTCTGTTTTCCCGACGGCGCAAGACGGCTCCAGTAAGCGGCCTTGCGAATCTGAGCAATGGGATAAATTCGCCCAAACCTTCACTTTCCAGCTTAATGGCGTTTTTCAAAAGGGAATCGCAAAATTTTTCTATATCCGCCATTCCGCCATTGTCCGCGCCCGGCTCAGAACCGGCATTATCCACGGCCACCGCCGCCGACTCAAACTCCGCAAGCCCTTCCTCGACAGCCAGCAGCAGCGGATTTAACTTTCCCAGTTTCGCGTCATCTTCACGCAGAACCGGCGAAAAACGCGCCGTCAACTTACGCAGACTGCGGATAAAAAGCAGTTTTGTCGCTGAAGCGCCCGGATCACGCAAATACGCCGCCCGCGCCGCCGCGATTTCGGCGGAAAAAGATCGCGGCCCCAGCATCACCAGATCGCTGTGCGACAGATAGCGGTGACGGACACAGGCAGGACAAGAACAATTCCACGCGGCGGATTTTTCGCAGGAAAGAACCCGCGCCAATTCCAAAGCCGCGCTCCCCTTCCCGCTTGCGGCAGGACCGTAAAACAGCATCGAAGGCGCGAGATGATTCGACTGAATATCATCCCGCAGCTGCGCCGCCGCGTCCTGGGAGATTATGTTCTCAAACACCGCCCAACGTCCTCGAAAAATGAGGCGCAAAACTTATAACGGATTCGACAACTTCCTTTCCCCTTCCGGTAATGAAAGGCATAAGATAACTAGCAAAAAAACTTTTTGCCAAAAGCTGACGCGCATCAAAAAGAGGCTGTATATCAATAATAAAAAGCACAAGACACACCACAACCACGCCCTCGATAAGACCGAACACAATACCCAGAAAACGATCCAGCTTGCCCAGCCGTATTCCCTCGATAATCTGTTTCAACAACGCTTCCAGAATTTTGATCACAACAAAAACGATGAGAAACAAAAGCACAAAGGCGATAATTTCGGGCAAAACCTTCATGCCGGGCATAAACCGTTCCCGGATAAACACGCCGCCCTTCAGATGAAAGTACAAGGCCGCAAGCAGCCCCAGTACAACCGATGCCATTGACAACAACTCACTGACAAAACCCCGCAGGGAACAGCGCACGATAAAAATAACTATCAGCGCAACGAAAGCGATATCTATCGCTGAAAAACCACTCATACCTGTAAAAACTCCTTTATATAATTTGCAATAATGCTTGCCGCATCACATTTTCCTATCGCTTCACAGGCGGCCGCCATAACCTGCCGTCTGCCGGAATCCTCGGCGATTCCGCCCGCGATTTTGACCAGATTTTCCGCGTTGACATCAGAACCCGTCAAACTCACCGCCGCGCCCGCCTTCTCAAAAAAACGGGCATTCTCCACCTGATCCCCTCTCGTCCCCTTGCCGCTCAGCGGAATGAGAACCATAGGTTTCCCCAAAGCCGCGTACTCCCAAACCGCCCCGCCGCTGCGCCCTACAACTAGCTCAGCAGCCGCAAGCACATCAGGCATTTCCTCCCCGAAATAAGGATACGGCCGGTATCGCTCAGAACGCTCAAACCCCTTTTCATTCCCCGGCCCGGTTTGATGCACAACCGTATACCATTTACCCAATTCCCCCGCGCAGTCCCGGATAAGCCCGTTAATTTCCCGCGCTCCGCCGCTGCCCCCCAGCACAAGCAAAATCCGCTCATCTTTCAGACCAAGAAAAGCCCTGCCCCGCTCAGAATCCGCGCCAAAAAAAGAACTCCGCACCGGATTCCCCGTTTTCACCACACGGGAACGTAGCGCGCCCGGAAAAAAAGCCGCCGTCTCATCATACGAAGTAAACACCGTTCTCGCAAAACGGACATTTATTTTCGTGGCAAGCCCAGGACTAAAATCAGACTCATGCGTAAAAACCGGAATACCCAGCGAAGCTGCAGCAGCGCACGGAGGCACACTCACAAACCCCCCCTTAGAAAAAAGCGCAGCCGGCCTCTCCCGCTTCAAAATCCTCCGCGCCGCAAAAAAACCCGCAATCACCCGAAAAAAATCAGGAACAGTTTTCAGCGAAAAATAACGCCTCAGCCTGCCGGAAGGAATCCCGAAAAAATCCATCGTCCCCCCCGCAATCGATCTGTCCACACCCGCATTCGAGCCAATCCAAAAAAACCGGCGCTCCCCCGGCCCAAACAAAGCAGCCAACCGCTCCGCGACAGCCAAACCCGGATAAATATGCCCGCCCGTCCCGCCGCCCGCAAACGCTATTTTCACCATACCCGAAGCATACTATCAGAAACCCAACTTTTCCTCAATTCCCCCCACATATTATCTGTATCAAAGAGGGGGGCTGTTTGGCTATTCGCCAAAGGCGAATAGCTCCGGAGTTTTCGCGCCGCGAAAACTCCATACACTATCCGCATAAAAGAGGGGGGCTGTTTCCATACGGCCGTCCGCATACAGCCACATTCCCCGTCCGCCCCCCTTACGCTCCAGCCTTGCTCCCATTGCCGCGTGGAGTTTTGCGCTCAGCGCAAAACTCCCTAAAGACTTGCGGAGGGCAAAAGCCCGGAGCAAGTCTGACGCTATCCCCCGGTTTGGGGAATAGGGACTGGGGAATTTGCCGTTCGCCGTTTAAGCGTGTTACTTTCACGATCAGATTACTGACAACAGCATCCCCACTCCCCATTCCCTGATCCCCACTCCCCAAATTCACTTAATTTTCCGGGGGCTCAGACGCAGACCAGCGGCGAAACGCCAGCCTTCGATAGGAGGAAGATTTTCCGAGCCGGACAATCTGTACATAGGAAACCACACCCGCAGATCAAAGCCGAGAAAGAATTTTTCTGTGACGGCGAAATCCATTCCGGCCCCAACAACAGGCATAAACCAGCGGCCTTTACTCCAGAAATATTCCCGTATCGCATCAGTTTGAATTTGAGCGTCACTTTCAGGATCACCTGAAAAATCGTCAGGATGCAAATTTCCCGCCAGCGTGACAGCGCGAAAATCCATCGCCGGGCCGCCGTATACCCTGACATTAACGCTGTCACTCAATGAAAAACAGCCAAGCGCCTGAATACCGGTAAAAAAACCAAACACAAAAGCCGAACGGTTTTCTATAGCGGCGGGTACAGCCCGCCCCAGCGCGGGACTATAGGCATAATGCGTGAAATACAAGTCCTCGCTCAGCTCAACCCACAGCGGTCCTTTCAGCTGAAACGCGAGAGCGGCGCGAGGAGCGGGTAAAACCGGCGCAGGGTCTCCCGCGTTTCCATTATCTTCAGGAAAATAGAGAATACTTCCGCCCGCAGACCACGAAAAACGGTCCCATAAATCTTCCGCGTTCATAGGGAAAACGGCAAAAAACAAAACGCCGCACACCAGCCAAGCCGCGCCTCTGGAACAAGCTTTTCTCATATTTTCACTGTATCACAAAAAAACAGCCAATTCCAGTGAAACACGCAGAATCGTAAAAGTGTCAGTCACCTGATTGCTTCGCTTCGCTCGCAATGACGAAGGTCGTTGCGGCGTGGATACGCTATATATATGGCCACCGCGTTTTCCGCCTGAATAGTTTTGTCATTCCGGGCTTGACCCGGAATCTCGTAATAGGTATACGTTCAGCCAGCGAACAAAAATCTTAATTCCCTATTCCCGCTATGACAATAATTGCGTGGGATTTGGCGCAGCCAAACTCCGAAGCTATCCGGCAAAGCCGGATAGCCGGGGGGATAGGCGCAGCCCGCGACAGCGGGCGGAGACGTAAGGGGGGACAGGGTAAATGTTTCGGTATGCGAGAAAACGTATGGAAAGTGTCCCCCCTTTCTTAAGCTATACTTGTTTCAAGCGGCAAAATGCGCCCAAAATATTATGATTTTCGCTTGTACAGAGAGTCGCTTTTCGCGCAACCTCTACGGGCTTCCAGTGTCAAAAAAACATCTTGACATTATCAAGAAATTTGTTATTATAGGAGTATGACAAAAATTAAAAATTTGTCACGGAATGCAATATGGCAATAGAAATTATCGGAACAGGAAGAGCCATTCCATCAAAGCGGGTAAGCAATGATGATCTGGCGGCAAAAATAGACACCAGCGATGAGTGGATTCGCTCCCATACAGGGATTGGAAACCGCCATATTGCTGATGAAGGAACTGCTTGCAGCGATCTTGCCATTGAAGCGGCCAAGAACGCGCTGGCAATGGCGGCGGGTTTTTCGGGGTGCTGCGGTTCGGGCAGAGGCTGCCTAGACGACAACAGCCGGGAAGGACGGGATCACGCGGCGGCGGAAGCGGCAAAGACAATTGACATGATCATCGTGGGAACGGCGACACCGGATTTTTACGGCTGCCCTTCCACGGCTTGCATCGTGCAGGATAAACTTGGGGCAACAAACGCCGGAGCGATGGATATTGCGGCCGGATGCACTGGTTTTATCTACGGGCTGGAAACCGCCGCCGGACTGCTGAGCATAAACGGCGAACGTAAGCGCGCGCTGATTATCGGCTCGGAAATTTTATCCAGAATAACAAACTGGGACGACCGGGGAACATGCGTGCTGTTCGGTGACGGCGCGGGCGCGGTTGTAATAGAAAAAACCGGAAACGAAGAGCGGAGAGGTCTACTGAGGACTATTTTGTGCGCGGACGGCTCAGGCAGCGACAGTCTGGTAATTCGCAGAGGCGGATCGCGCTTTCCCCTGAAAACGGGAGAAACAATGGACAAGCCGCTTCATATCGAAATGAACGGACAGGAAGTATACAACTTTGCGGTCAAAGCGGTTACGGAAACCATTCAAAACCTGCTCACAGCGGAAGGAATTGCTATTGACGATGTTAAACGCATTATTCCGCATCAGGCGAACGCCCGCATTGTCCAATCCGCTGGTAGACGGCTGAAAATTCCCATGGAAAAGTTTTTCCTTAACATAGAAGAATACGCCAACACTTCGGCGGCATCGATACCAATAGCTCTGGACGAGCTCAACCGTAACAACGAAATTCAAAAAGGAGATTTGATAATGACCATAGGTTTTGGCGCTGGCCTAACTTACGGCGGAAATATTATCATCTGGTAAAAATTATGAGTATTAACAAAAACAGTGTCGCGTATCTTTTTCCCGGACAGGGAGCGCAATATCAGGGTATGGCTCTGGATTTTTTGAATTCGGGCAGCCGCGCTGTCAAGAAACTTTTTGAAACTGCCGGGGCAATTTACGGAAAAGACATGGAAGCCATGCTGAGGGACACGGAAGCGGAAACCCTGAAACGGACTGATGTTTCTCAGCCCACAGTAACGCTGGCAAATCTTGCCGCCGCCGCTTTTCTCGGAGAGCAGGGATACACTCCCTCGGCGTGCGCCGGTTTCAGCCTGGGCGAATATGCCGCGCTGGTTTGCGCCGGGGTTATCAGCGCCGAAGATTGCCTCAATTTGGTGAAAATCCGGGGTGAGGTTATGCAGCAGTCGGCGGATCGTTTGCGCGAAGCGGCGGGCGGGGACGCTGCAGCGGCTCCGGGTATGGCGGCGGTGATCGGGCTTGCCCCTGAACAAGTTGAATCGCTCATTGCCCAATGGAAAGAAGCGGGACTGGAAGATTTGTACGCGGCAAATATCAATTCGCCGAAACAGGTCGCGGTCAGCGGAACGGCGCGTTCTTTGGCGGAAGCGGAAACCCGTTTCAAGGAAGCCGGAGCGCGGCGGGTACTCAGACTGCAAGTCGCGGGGCCTTTTCACTCTCCCCTGCTCGCGGGCGTTGTCGAAGCGTTTACTCCCGCGCTTGAACCGGTTATTTTCAATGATCCGCAAGTTCCCCTGTTTTCCAATGTCACAGGCAAACTGGTAAGCTCAGGCGCGGAAGCGAAAAAACTCGCCATCGCCCAGATCACCAGCCCTGTCCGCTGGATTGATGAAGAAGCGTCTATTGCGGCATTCAGTAAAACACTTCCTCAGGGTATTTCCGCGTGTCTGGAAACCGGACCCGGCAAAGTATTACAAGGTCTGTGGCGTGACGCGGGAAGCGAAATTCCCTGTTACGGCGCGGGAACTATCGAAGAAATCTCAAACATGGATAATTAACCATAACAAGAGGTGAACATGGATTTGAACGGAAAAAAAGCCCTCGTGACCGGCGCGTCCAGGGGCATCGGCAGAGCTATAACAGAAAGATTTATCGAGCGCGGCGCGGAAGTCTGGGGACTCAGCACCGGAGAACCTTCGGATTTGCCGGAACGCCTTGAAAAATCCGGCGGAAAACTCCACTGGGTTTGCGCTGATCTATCGAAAACAGGCGAAGTGGAAGCGATTATCGAAAAAGTTCTCAAAGAATCGGGCGGCTTTGACATATTGGTAAATAACGCCGGTATCACCAAAGACAATCTATCTTTCAGAATGTCTATCGAAGAATGGCAGAAAGTCATCGACATCAACTTGACGGCGGCTTTCCTCATCGCCCGCGCTATCGGCAGAAGCATGATCGGCAAACGGCGCGGCTCGATTATCAACATGGCAAGCGTTGTAGGCATTCACGGCAACGGCGGACAGGCAAATTACTCGGCAAGCAAGGCGGGACTCATCGGCCTGACAAAAAGTCTGGCGCGGGAAACGGCGAGCAGAGGTGTCCGGGTCAACGCCATCGCGCCGGGTTATATCGAATCCGACATGACCGCCGCCGTGCCCGAAGCGGCAAAAGAAAAGATGATCGGCGAAATTCCCCTGAAACGGACAGGAAAACCCGAAGATATTGCTAACGCGGCGTTGTTCTTCGCGTCTGACGCTTCTTCGTACATAACCGGACAAGTGCTGGCTGTGGACGGAGGAATGTTTATATAAAATCTTGTCCGGCTCAGGCAAATGTTTTACGCTGTTTATGCGCCGGACAATTTAAAACAATGGAGAAGAAGATGAATCGAAAAGTCGTAGTAACGGGAATGGGGGCAATTTCCCCCATCGGTAATACCGTGGAAGAATTCAAAGAATCCCTCAAAGCGGGAAAGAGCGGAGTCGGCCCTATTACATCGTTTGATACCACTGGCTTCGATGTTACTATAGCCGCCGAAATCAAAAATTTTGATCCGGGTCTTTGGCTTGACAAAAAAGATGCCCGCAAAATGTCCCGTTTTACCCAATTCGCGGCGGCGGCGGCAACTCAGGCGCTTGTCGAGGCGGACTTGCTGAGCGAACCCGACGCTAGCGGCAAACGGATGGTGAAAAGCGATCCTGAAATGACCGGCATTGTGATGGGTAACGGCATCGGCGGTTTTGAAGTGGTTTCCGAATCGTTCCGCAAACTTTTTGAAGCCGGGCCGAAGCGTATGCTCCCCTTGACAGTTCCCCTCATGATTTCCAATGAAGCATCAGGAAATATTTCAATGTTGTTCGGCATCAAGGGTCCCGCTTTTACGCAAGTGACCGCCTGCGCTTCGGGAACAGACGCGCTCGGTCAAGCGCTGGATTTGATCCGCTCAGGCCGCTGTGACGTGGTAGTTTCCGGCGGAACCGAAGCCACAATAGTTCCTTTTGCTATCGGCGGTTTCCAGATGCTCAAAGCGCTTTCCACAAAACGCTGTGCCGAACCTGAAAAAGCGTCCCGCCCGTTTGACGCGGATCGTGACGGCTTTGTCCTCGGCGAAGGATCGGGCGTACTGGTACTGGAAAGTGAAGAACACGCGAAAAAACGCGGCGCAAAAATACTCGCCGAGTTTGCCGGTTATGGCGCGACAGCGGACGCTTATCACATAACAGCCCCCGATCCCTCAGGCACAGGCGGCGGAACAGCCATGAAAAAAGCCATCGTCGATGCCGGCATGAAACCTGAGGACATTCAGTATTATAACGCGCACGGCACTTCAACGGAAATTAACGATCCAACCGAAACCAAAATGATCAAATTCGCGTTCGGGGATCACGCCTACAAAATGAAAATTTCCAGCACCAAAAGCATGACCGGTCACTGCATAGCCGGCGGCGGCGGCCTTGAAGCCATTGCCTGTATACTCGCAATCCGCGAAGGCTTTTATCCTCCCACCATAAATCTTGACAATCCCGATCCTGAATGTGATCTGGACTATGTGCCCAATAAAGTACAATACGGCGAGATTAACGCCGCCGCTTCCGGCTCTCTGGGCTTCGGCGGACATAACGGCGTAGTGGTATTCAAAAAATATGCGTAAAAACGCATAGCGTTTGGCTAACGGGTTTCACATCAGTTATACTGATAAGAGCGCAAGCAAGATCAGCGTGATGTGAAACTCCGGCTTGAGGAGAGAAAAATGAGCGAGATTGAAAGTTTATTGCCGCACCGGGAACCGTTTTTGTTTGTCGATGAAATTATCGAGGCGGACAAAGAAAAGATCACCGCGAAACATGTATTTACCGAAAAAGAATTTTTCTTCAAGGGGCATTTTCCCGAATATCCGGTAGTTCCGGGTGTCATACTCATCGAGACTATGGCGCAGTCCGGCGGCGCGGGTCTGCGGAAACTCGGCGTTCTTGGTGATAGCGCGTTGTTTTTTCTGGCCACTGTTGACAAGGTGAAATTTCGCCGGCAAGTAAGGCCGGGAGATGAAGTCCGCTGTGAAATCACCAATCTGCGCGTGTCGCCGAAAATGATCAAACAATCGGGTAAAGCTTATGTCGGAGATGAAATTGCCGCCGAAGCTGAATGGATGTGTCTAGTCGGCTGACGACACTATTGCCCGCTGGTTGCGGACGATATTTTTACATAAAATTAAAGCGAGAAAAACATGATCATAAAACCAATGGTACGAAACAATATCTGTCTGAACAGCCATCCGGCGGGGTGCGCCATGTCTGTAAAACAGCAGATCGAATACGCAAAAAAAACATTGTCCCCCGATGTCAGGGGCGGCGCGCTTGAGGGAGCTGTCCCGCGCCTCGCGCTGATTATCGGCTGTTCCAACGGCTACGGCCTGGCAAGCCGCATTGCCGCTGCTTTCGGGTACGGAGCTGTCACCGTGGGATTGTCACGCGAAAAAGCCGCGTCAGAAAATCACACGGCGACCCCCGGCTTTTACAACAATCTCGCGTTTGACCGTGAAGCCGCCGCAGCAGGACTCGTGTCGAGGACACTGGACGGCAACGCTTTTCTCGGCGAAACAAAAGCCGAAATCGCAAAAGCCGTCCGCGATGCCGCCGCCGAAGCAAATATTCCGGCGAAAATCGATCTGATTGTTTATTCGCTGGCATCTCCCGTCCGCACCGATCCCAAAACAGGGATTCTGTACAAGTCGGCAATTAAACCCGTAGGCGAATCCTTTTCCGGCAAAACCCTCAACATGATGAACGGCACTTTTCACGAGACACAAGCCGAGCCGGCCACCGCAGACGAAATCTACAGCACAATCAAAGTCATGGGCGGCGAAGACTGGGAATACTGGATCGAAGCGCTGGAAAAAGAAGGACTCGTTTCACCGAAAACCCGCACTGTCGCCTATTCCTACCTCGGCCCGGAACATTCGTGGCCTATCTACAAAAACGGCACTATCGGCAAAGCAAAAGAAGATTTGGAACGCGCCTGCGATGACATCAACAAAACCTACGCCGCGTCAGGAAAAATTGCCGGAGCATGGATTTCAGTCAACAAAGCCGTTGTAACACGATCCAGCGCGGTCATTCCTATCATTCCCCTATACATTTCCTGCCTGTTCAAAGTGATGAAGGAAATGAAACTTCACGAAGGCTGCATCGAGCAAATTGTACGGCTGTACCGCGACAGACTTTACGCCGCCGAAAGTGGTGATCCCGAAATGGTGCCGGTTGACCGAAAAGGCCGCATACGCATCGACGACTGGGAAATGCGTGAAGACGTTCAACGCGCCGTAATGAAAAAAATGAATTCCGTAACCGAAAACAATGTCTTTACCGAAACCGATGTCGCCGGATTCAAGCACGATTTCCTTGAAGCGCACGGCTTTGACGTAGCCGGCATTGATTACGAAGCGGACACAGACATCAGCGGAAACAATATCTAAAAAAACTAAAGCGGCAAAACCGGGCTATCCGCTCCAATTCCTCGACTTTGCTCACGCAAAGTCTGCGGGATTTCCGCTTCTATCCCTTGCGCTCCTCACGGGCTAAAAAGGGACTGCAGAATAGGGAGTGGGGATTTTGTTGTTCGCAAATCATTCGTGACTTTTCCAAAGTAACACGCACAGACAGTAAATAAAAAATTCCCCAGTCCCTATTCCCCAAACAAGGGGATAGCGCAAGCCGCTTTGCGGCTGGAGCGTAAGGGGGGACAGAATAAATGTTTCTGTTTGCAAAAAAACGTGAGGAAAGTGTCCCCCCTTTCTTAATTAAACCAGAGAAATTCCGTATACCGTTTTACTTCCACGCTCTTTCAACGCGGACGCGCAGACATCCATCGTTGAACCGGTGGTGATGACATCGTCCAGAATGACGGCGAACACGGGGGCTTTTTTTACCGGCACGATGCGTCCACGCAAATTTTCGAGACGGCTTTTACGGTCAAGCTGTTTCTGTATTTTCGAGGGAAGCCGTTTCAGGCAGCGGCGCGTGGCAAAAGCATCGCCGCTCATTCCCCGTTCCAGAAGCCGCGTGAGATACTCAACTTGATCCCATCCAGCCGTTTTTATTTTTCCCGGACGCGGAGGAACAGGCACAATGTCAGGCAGCGCGCCGTTTTCGTTATCCGCAAATGTCCGCATAGCCTCCGCTATTTTTTCGGCGAAGAAACGCCCCACAGCAAGATTTTTGCCAAACTTGTAGGCGGCAAACAGAGCGCGGTATTTTCCGGTATAGGGGAACACTGTCAGAAGCTTGTCATATCCGCGTTCTTCGTTGTTCCGGCATGAAATGCAACGGCCATGTTCTGAAATCAGAAGTTTTCCGCACAGATCGCAGCGTCCGCCATTACTTTGAGGCACACGCAGCCAAGCGGTTTCCTCGTCAAGAGTCCCCCGGCAATTTTCGCACAGCCCATACCAGCTTTCGTCCGCGCTTAAAAGCCCCGCGCCGCACAACGCGCAGCCGGCAGGGAAAAAATATTCCCGCAGAAAAAAAACGCCGCGCATTAATCGCCGCGCAATATGCCGCTTCGCGGAATTGCTCCAGTATTTCTTCATACCTTATATAAGGCGCGGACATGTGGAACGCTTCAATGCCGTCAAAATATTCTAAAAAAATTGTTCAAAAAAACTTGTCCGCGCTTTGAAAACAGGATAAAATTGTTGAATATGGAAAAAGAAAAGAATTCTGTCGAACGCTGTCCGTGGTGCGCCAGTTCGGAATTATACATGAACTACCACGATCTCGAATGGGGTGTGCCGGTTTTTGACGACACAAAACATTTTGAATTTCTCGTGCTCGAATCGGCTCAGGCCGGACTGAGCTGGATCACAATATTAAAAAAGCGGGAAAACTATCGCCGCGCATACGATGGTTTTGATCCGCGCAAAATCGCCCGCTACACGGAGAAAAAATTTGAAAAACTTTTATCCGATCCGGGCATTGTGCGAAACCGCTTGAAAATCGCGGCCTCCATCAATAACGCGAAACGCTTTCTGGAAATACAAAAAGAATTCGGCAGTTTTTCATCTTACATCTGGGGTTTTTCAGGCGGAAAGCCCGTCACCGGAAAATGGAAAACCATCGCGGAAATTCCGGCTAAAACTGAATTGTCCGATAAAATCGCGGCGGATATGAAAAAACGGGGATTCAATTTTCTGGGCAGCACCATTCTCTATTCGCACATGCAGGCCACCGGCATCGTCAACGATCATATCACAAGCTGTTTCAGATACAAGGAAATTAAAAATCAATTACCCTAACAGTGGACTTGTTTGACAACTTTGCCGGACTGAAAATCCGCAATTGCCGAACAAGTCTATTTTTGGAAATGAAGATCATGCTCCGGGTTCCAATTTTCACGCCATAGCCGCCCTACTCTATCCCTAGTTTTTCCATTGTCCGGCGGGCTTTACGCGCAATACTTTCGTTTTTGTTTTCGGCGAGTTTTTTGATTTCTTCGGAAAGGCTGGTTAAATTATTGTTGGCGGCCATGTCCAGCGCGTATGACATTTCGATAATTCCGCCGGAAGTCATCAGGCGGCGGGTCACGGCTTCTATTCCGCCGTCACGGGATTCACCTAAAATTTTCAAAAATCCGTTGTAAAGGGGATTTTGATTTTTTTTCTTCGCTTCGTCCAGCTCGATTATCAGCTGATCAAGGTATTGACCGGGTTCGTTCTTCATCAACGCTTCGGCGGCGACAAGCCTTACTCTGTCTGAATTCTTTCGCTCAGTAAAAAGGGCGTTGATTATTTCATTCGCTTTGTGATTGGCGATTGCGCCCAGCGCGCGGATTGCCTCGTCTTTTACCTGCGGCACATCGTCCCGTTCTGCCCGGAATTTCAGATATGGCACTGCCGCCTCAAGCCTGCGTTCCCTGCTTGCCTGCGCCGCGGCGAGACGGGTACGGTAAAACGAATCACGAAACGCTTCGAGAATTGCCAGATCAACATTTTCGCCGGAAAAAGGCCCCAGCGCGGCAACAGCGCTTGCGCGAAGATTAGGATCATCGGCGGTCACGGCTTCCAGAATCGCCTCAAGACCTTCATCGTCACCAATTTTTGCAAGCGATTCAAGCGCGGCCATTCGCAGGGGAAGGCGCTGATCGCTGTCTCCGGCAATTCCGGCGAGAAACTCAACTCCGGCAGACGAGCGCGTTTCGCCGACCGCAATCAGTATGTCGCGGCGGTTTTCATCGCCCGGTTCTCCGTTCGTATAATAATCAACCAGATATTCGCAGGTTTCGTCCCGTTCCTCGTCTCCCCCCGCGCGTCCCAGCGCTCTGAAAGCGGTATTCATAAACCGCCGTTCCTCAGAATCAAGGAGCTCCTTCAGAACGGGCAACGCCTGTCTTGCCTTTACCTTTCCAAGATAATCCACTGCCGACAGTACCGTTTCGCCCATTTCCGTATCGCGTTCGCTTATTGCCCGCATTGCCCTTTCTTCAAGGCCGCTTTTCTCCCTTTCGCCGAAAAAAGCAAAAACGCCGCTGAGTATTTTCTGGTTTCGTGTTTTTTCCGCAAGCACAACTAGTTCATCATCGAGATAATCCGCCCCCTCATCTTTCAAATTCTGGATAAGGGCGGCGATCTCGGTTTCAGTTCCATATTTTATCGTAGCAAGCCGCGTCTCTTCAGCTACTTGCCGCGCGCGGGCGGCTTCCTCCGCGCCAGACGAAGACTGCTCCGTGTCCTCCTGCGCGTTAATATCCCCGCCATAAAAAAGCAAAAATGCCGCGCAGAAAAAAAATATTTTTTTCATGTTTATCTTCATTTTCGCCCCTCCATATAACGGGAAAGAAATTCTTTTTTGAATTCCGCGAAACGATTCTGTTCAATGGCTCGCCGGGCGTTTACCGTCAGCTCATTGAGGAAAAAAAGATTATGATAACTGGCAAGCATGGAGCAGAGTATCTCCTGGGTTTTAAACAGATGCCGCAGATAAGCGCGGCTGTACTGCCGGCAAACTTTACAGGTACACTCTTTGTCTATCGGCGAAAAATCAAGCCTGTTTTCGCTTTTTTTCAGGGCAAAAGGGCCGTCTCGCGTATACACGCGCCCGTTTCGGCCTTCTCGTGTGGGGAGTACGCAGTCAAACATATCAATTCCCTGTTCAATTGCCATGAGAATATAGTCGGGCGTTCCAATTCCCATCACATAACGGGGTTTTTCGCGGGGCATGAGCGCGGCGGTAAAGACCAGAGTCTCGGCAAACGCTTCGGCAGGTTCCCCAACAGAAAGTCCGCCTATTGCTATGCCGGCTGTGTCGCAGTCAACACAGGCTTCCACACTTTGTTTCCGCAAATCCGGGAAAAAATTCCCCTGAACTATGCTGAACAGATTTCCCTCATATCCTTGAGCGCGTTTTTCTTCCCATGTTTTTTTCGCCCGACGCATCCACTCAATAGTAACGGCGAGGTCTTTTTCCGCTTGACGGCGGGCAGTACCCCAGGGCGAACATACATCGAGCTGCATCTGTATATCGCTGTCAATAATCGTTTGAATTTCGACGGCTTTTTCCGGGCTGAGAAAATGCCGCGAACCGTCAATGTGAGACTGAAACCACGCGCCTTCGGAAGTAATTTTACGCAGGCCGGAAAGCGAAAAAACCTGAAAGCCGCCTGAATCGGTCAATATATTGCGATCCCAATTCATAAAACGGCGCAGTCCGCCCGCTTCTCCCAGCACTTCCGTTCCCGGCCTCAAATACAAATGATATGTATTCGACAGAATTATCTCAAAGCCGATTTCCCGCAGATCGTCCACCGTTATCGCTTTGACCGTTCCGCAAGTTCCCACCGGCATAAACACCGGCGTAGACACTTTTCCGTGGGGCAGATGGAGAATCCCCGTCCGCGCCGAAGTTGACTGGTCAGCGTGTAAAGGGGTAAACAATGGAGAGGATAGTTCGCTCATTTTGTCCGCCAGTTATGTTTTTGAGCTTCGCAGCAGAAGCAGGCCGATAATGATGAAGATAAACACAGGAAACCACGCCCCGACAAACGGATGAATATATCCTAGTTTTGCCATCATCATGGTAATCATTTCTATAACGTAAAAGACAACCGCCGCAAAAAGGCTCGTCAAAAGACTCATCAAGAGTATGTTTTTCCTGAAACGCCCGCCCATCGAAATAGAAAGAATCATTACCACAAGCGAAACAGTGGCAAATGAAAACCGGTGGTAATATTCCGCCAAAGCTTCGATAAAGGGAAGTCCCGCCGTTTTGAGGTCTTCCACGAGAAGCCCCGCGTCCTTTGCCGGCAGTTCCTCGACTTTGACCGCGTTTCGCCTGAATGTGCCGGGGTCTTCGGTATAGGCATCGGTGGCGCCCAATGGCCGAGTCCGCAAAATATTATTTTCCCACTGGTAAATCACCGGATGCGTCAGCTCCCAATGACTGCCGTTCCATTGCGCTCTTTGGGCGCGTACCAGAGAGATAAAATCGCCGTTTGAATCCTGCTCCACGATACTCAAGCCGTTCAATGCCTGCGCCGTGCTGTCGTAATAATCCACCGAATAAATCAGCCGCCCGCCCCTCGCCTTTATCACAATATCCGAGTTATTTTCGGAAGTCTGCTGATGCAGATAACGGCGCGAAAGTTCATTTTTAACCCTGAGAGTCGGAATCACCACAATATCATCGAAGAAAAACGAAAACCCTGACGCCAAAAAACCAATTATCACCAGCGGCATGGAAAAACGCCAAAACGGAATTCCCGACGAAAAAATCGAAGTCAGCTCGTTTCGGGCGTACAAATCCCCCAAAGTGTACGCCGAGGCAAACAAAAGCGCGATGGGCAGCGCGTAGGAAAAACTTTTCGGCAGATAGTACATACTCACTTTCATTATCTGCGAAAAAGGGACTTCATAATTCAGATAACGCACCAGATTGGCAAATAAATCTATAAGCGCGAGCAGAAGCACAAACATTGCGCTGGCAACGGCAAATATGGGAAGAAATTGACGCGCCAAATACCTGTCAAGAGTCATTGCCGCACCTTTACCACAGCCAGAATTAAACCGGCGGACAGGGCAAGAATATTGGGTATCCACATTGACCAAAAAGGCGAAGTCCCCATGCGTATCCCCAAAGTCTGACCGCCGAGCAGCAGAGCCCAATAAAAAACAGCGATAATAAGCCCGAAAATAAATCCCACCGTCTGCCCCGATTTTTTCGCCGTAAGCCCAAGAGACACCGCAAGAAACACAAACGAAAACGCTCCAAACGGTATCGAAAATTTCTTGTAAAATTCAAGCCAGAAAAGGCTTAAACTGCGGTCATTTCTCACGCTCTCAAGCCCTTGCGCTTCCCGCCTAAATCCAGCAAACTGACTTGTCCGCTGATTCCATGCGTTTCCGCTTGGCCCTGCGCGTAAATTCCTTTCAAGGGCAAGCGCCTGTGAGCTCACCTTGTTCCGTCTTTCATTCAGGCGGTTTTCAAGGTCGGCGGTTTTTTTCTTGATTTCACGATACACATCAAGAGAACTCATCTCCCGCGCACTGACCGAAGACATCGCCTGAATCATATCTTCCTGCGGAACCCAATATTGTAAAAATCCGGCGGAAGCGTAATCGTAATCATCGCGCACCATTTCTTTAGACGATTGTATAAAGGCGCGATACAGATCAAGACTCAAGCCCAGTTTTCCCGCGTCTTTAAGTTCCGCGTTATTCGCCATAATAAGCCGCCGCTCTCCGTCACCAGTGCGGTCGAGAATAATCACATTGTCGATTGAGCTGCCGGAAACATTGCCGGTCACTATCACCGTATCTTTGAATTTCTTGACAGAATTGGCTTCCAGCTCCAGCGCCGGTGTGGAAACAAGAATCCGCCGGTACAGCCGCTGGAACTGCACTGTCCCTGCGGGAAGCAGCACGTCATTCGTAAAAAACGACAATATCGAAATCACAATTCCCACGGTTATCGCCGGCACAAAAACATTTTTGTAGGAAAGCCCCGACGAAAGCAGCACGAGAATTTCATTGTCACTAGTCAGCCGCCCCACCGTCATAAGAGTTCCAACCAAAGACGCAAACGGAGCGGACAAAGCAATAACTGACGGCAAAGAGAACAGTACCAAAAGAGCTACTTGTCCAAACGGCACATGCTTAGTCAAAATCTCTTGCGCCATTAACAGCAACTGATTCACAAAAAAAATAAAAAAGAAAAAAAGAAAGGCAATTAAAAACGAGAAAAACGCCTCTGTGAGAATATAACGGTAAATAGTCAGAGAAACGGCACGCTCCGCCTCACCCGGCCTTTCGGGAAACAATACGCGACGAATAGAAGCGCGGACATTGTTATGGAACGGCGTTTTTAACTCCTATATTCACCGCAAGAGCGGCGGACTCTATCAAATGTCATCACATTGTAATGACATTTACCCTCATATTCACCGTAAGAACGATGATTCCAACTTCGGCTATTCCGGCAAATTACGCAATGACAGGAGTTACACCCCTGTAGAACCAAAACCGCCAGACCCCCGTTTGGTTTCACTAATTACGTCCGTTTCTAGAATTTTCGCGCGGCAGACAGGCGCAATTACCATTTGGGCGATGCGCTCGCCGTCCTTTACGGTAAAAGTTTCTTCACCGAGATTTACAAGAATTATTTCCAGTTCTCCCCGGTAATCCGAATCGATAGTGCCCGGAGAATTGAGCACGGTAATGCCTGAACGTGCGGCAAGTCCCGACCGGGGGCGTATCTGGGCCTCAAAACCACAGGGAATCTCAAGCCGCAGTCCGGTCGGTATTTTCGCCCGCCCCTGAGGAGGAATCGTTACATCAGAGACAAGAAATGCCCGCAGGTCCATGCCTGCGGCTCCTTCACTCGCGTATGCCGGCAGGAAAACGCGGGGATCGCTTTTGATGATTCTCAGCGTTGGTTCCCCCGGCATATCAATCCTGCCTAATACCGGCGAGGGCCGCGGTCATCCCGCCGCCTACTGTCTCGTGAGTGACCGTCGTTCGGACGGCTTTCGCGGGGGCGTTCTTCCGGCGCGCCGTCAGGATCGATGGCGTCAATATACGAAAGATTCAGTCTGCCCATTTTGTCGATTTCAAGCAACTTTACGGGAATTGCCTGACTTTCCTTGACTACATCAGTAACCTGCGCGATACGCTGCCGTGAAAGCTTACTGATATGCACCAGCCCTTCCTTGCCCGGCAGTATCTCCACAAAAGCGCCGAAATCCATTATCCGTTTAACCACGCCGTCATACACGCGCCCGACTTCAGGATCGGAAGCGATACCCATGACCGCGATTTTCGCGTCTTCCGCGTCCTTGGTATTTTTGCCGAAAATTGTCACAGTTCCATCGTCATCGGTATTGATTTTAACCGAATACTGCTCGCAGAGGGCTTTGATATTTTTCCCGCCAGGGCCGATCAACGCGCCGATCTTATCAATGTCGATTCTCAGAGTAACGATTTTGGGAGCGTATTCACTGATTGCTTCCACAGGTTTGTCAAGCGTTTTATTCATGATCGACAAAATGTGCAGCCTGCCCCGTTTCGCCTGATCCAGCGCTTTCCGCATAATTTCGGGGCTAACTCCGGCAATCTTGATGTCCATCTGAAAACCGGTGATCCCATCTTCTGTTCCGGCAACCTTAAAGTCCATGTCGCCCAGATGATCTTCCTCGCCCAGTATGTCGGACAATACCGCGTAACGGTCTCCGCCGGGACCGCCTTTGCCTTCGGTAATAAGCCCCATCGCTATTCCCGCGACAGGCTTTTTCATAGGCACGCCCGCGTGAAGCATGGACAGCGTTCCGCCGCAGACAGATGCCATTGAGGACGAGCCGTTGGATTCCATAATTTCAGAAACAACCCGGATTGTATAAGGAAATTCCTCTTTGGAAGGAACCATTGCCTCAAGGGAGCGGCGGGCCAGATTGCCATGCCCTATTTCCCTGCGGCCTGTTCCCATACGACCGACTTCCCCAACCGAATAAGGCGGGAAATTATAATGAAGGATAAAGTTTTCTCGTTTATCCCCCTCAATGTCGTCAAAAATCTGCTCGTCAAAAACAGTCCCCAGAGTAGTCACCACAAGGGCCTGCGTTTCACCGCGTGTAAACAAAGCCGAACCGTGAACCCGTTTAAGTATTTCCACTTCGCAGGTAATGTCTCTGATGTCCTCAGTTCCCCGTCCGTCTACCCGCCTGCCTTTGTCCAGAATTGAGGAACGCAGAATGTCGTATTCCATATCCTCAAAAAGCGCGTTAAAAAGCTTTTTCTGGTTTTCATCCTCAAGCTGGGCGGCATACAATCCGGCAAATTCCGTTTTGACAGCTTTGATCGCGTCATGCCGTTCCTGCTTAGTTTTCAGGAAACACGCTGTTTCCAATTTGGGCATGGCGGCGGCGCGGATAGCGTCCTTGTTTTCCAGAAAATGAGACGGCTCGGTCAGCGGCAACTTTGGCTTTCCGGCCAATTCCCGGAGCTTATCCTGCAATTCGCAGAATTCGATAATCACCTTGTGGGCTTTTTCCAAAGCTTCGATCATAAGGTCTTCGCCGACTTCTTTCGCGCCACCCTCAACCATAGTGATTCCGTCTTTCGTTCCGGCTACCACTATTTCCAGAGTGGAATTTTCTATCTGTTCATAAGTGGGATTGACGATAAGCTCGCCGTTTACCTGACAGACACGGACACCCGCGACAGGGCCACCGAAAGGAATATCTGAAATATGTACTGCCGCAGACGACGCGATGATGGCCAGAATATCGGGAGGATTCACCTGATCCGTGGAAACGGTAGTAGGCACAAGCTGTATTTCCCTGCCGAAACTCTTTTTAAAGAGAGGCCGCATAGGACGGTCTATCAGACGGGAGACGAGAATCTCCTTGTCTTTAGGACGGCTTTCACGCTTGATGAAACCACCGGGAATTTTTCCCGCCGCATAATACTTTTCGTTATATTCAACCGTCAGAGGCACATAATCAAGCCCCTCTACCGGTTCCGACGATGAACAGACCGTAGCAATAACCGCCGATCCGCCGTATTGGGCGAAAACGGCTCCGTTTGCCTGTTTTGCGATTCTGCCGGTTTCAAGGGTAATATCCTTGCCGGCAATTTGTAAGGTTACTCTTTGTAGCATTATTTGCGCAGACCCAATTCGCCGATGAGTTTGCGATAACCTTCCAGATTGATCCGCTGAATGTATTTCAGCAAACGCCGGCGCTGACCGACAAGGATCAACAGACCCCGCTGGCTGGATTTGTCTTTTTTGAACTGTTTGCAGTGCTCTGTCAGCTGACTGATTCTCTCGGTGAGCAGCGCAATCTGCACTTCCGTAGCACCGGTATCCTTTTCGTTTTTCCCGAATTTGGTAACGATGGATGCCGTGGTTTCTTTTGTTAAAGCCATTTATAATCTCCTATTGGGTACATTTTTTAGGCCGCTAAAAATTCTAATTTTTCATCCCCGAATCCCTTACGGCCAATTGATTCGGGAACGGTAATTATCCCATTTTCTACGGAAACGACCGCCTCAACTCCCTGCGTCCGCGCCCGGTAATTGCCAGAAGGCGGGACAACCCTGCCGGAATTCCGCGCGTCATACAAAAAATACGCGCTGTCACCCCTGAACGAAACATTCGCCGGAAGTCCTGATAAGTCAATTTCCACATTTCTGCCCAGCAATTCAGACGCTTCCGCTAAATTACCTCCTGAAACCGCCTCCCGGATTCTGCTGGAACTGACCGGGGAAGTCCCGGCCATAACCGGCTCCACAGCCAGAATTTTTATGCCGTCTTTTTCGGTCAGACTGCAAAACTCCTGGACTCCGGTATCAAGTCCCCTGCCACAACGAAAATTCACCCCCAGCGCGATGCTTTCAACGCGGTTATTTCGTATAAGCGCGTCAATAAAATCCTTCCCCATCATTTTACTGAATTCTACGGAAAAGTCAATGAGTACGGTCAGCCCCACTCCCAGCGATTGAAAGGCCGCAAGTTTTTGCCGCAGGCTAAAAATATCCCCTTTATACAAAGCGGGTTTCAAGAGTTTCAAAGGATTTTGCCGGAACGTTATCACCGCCGGACGTGAACCGGCTGAAAATATCCGCCGTATAAGTACCTGATGTCCCCGGTGAACGCCGTCAAAAACGCCGATACTCAGGGCAAGCGGTTTCTTCGAGCAGATACCGGAAGTAAAATTTTTCCAGTCAATTATTCGCATATACAAATCCGTATTTCCAGTTTCCGTCCACTTTTTCAATCATGGCAATAAAATCATCACCGCAAAATATACCCGCCGCCCTTTTTTCGGCAACTGCTGTCACAGAATTTCCATGAATAAGCGTTTTTTCATCAAGTATCTGAGAAAGTGGTTTGCCGTGTATGATATTTTTTACACCTTGTGTTTCAATCTCAAACCACGGCAGCTCAAGCAAATCAAAAACAGCTTTGCTAATAGGGCACGGGAGCTGATTCTCGCTTTGAGCGTCTTCAAGCCGGAAGCTCGCAACTCTCGTTCGTACCAATGCCGATAAATGAGCCCGTGATCCTGAAGCAAGCGCAATGTCCCTTGCCAGAGAGCGAATATAAGTCCCGCTTGAGCAATGGACAAATATCCGCGCAAAAGGCGGCTGCCATTCAAGCAGCTCCAGCTTGTATATACACACCGGCCTTTTTTCCATTTGGGGCGCGGCTCCGGCTCGCGCAAGCGCCGAAGCGCGTTTCCCGTTAATATGAATCGCGGAGTATTCTGGAGGGGACTGCATTATAGTTCCGATAAACTGACTTAGAACTCGCGTTACCGTTTCTTTTTCCGGCAGAGAAGCTTCCGCGATGGACTGCCCCTCCGGATCAAGCGTGTCAGTTTCAACGCCGAAACGTATTGTCCCCTCATACTGTTTATCGCAATGGGAAAACCACGGACTGAGTTTTAACGCTCTACCAGTCAAAACCAGAAGAAGTCCAGAGGCGAATTTGTCAAGAGTGCCGGTATGCCCCGCTTTGCCCGAACCTATAGTTCTTTTCACTCCGTTCAGCGCTTCAAACGATGTCAGTCCTGGAGGTTTATTCAACAATAGTAAGCCGGAAACCGGCTGGGGCTTTATGAGGCCGGGATTTTTTTCCGGGCGCGGTGTCTCATTGTTCATCACCAGACATTTCACGCGCCGCCGCGCCTGAATCCGAAGGCGAGGAAGCGGCTTCTCCCTGTTCAACAAGATGTTCAATTTTTTTGACAAGCTCAAACCCGTCTCTGACGCTGGTATCGGCGTAAAAACGCAAATGCGGAATTTTCCGTATATGCATGGCGGCGGCTAAATTTGCCTGTATAAAACCCGCCGCGCTTTGCAGTCCCTGCGCTCCCCTCCCAATATTCTCATCAGCGCGAATATTGGAAATATACACGTCGGCGTAAGAGAGGTCCCTGGAAACATTTACCCGTGTAATTGACAAAAAAGGCGAAACACGTGGGTCTTTGATTTTTCCTTCAAGTATAAGGCCGGAAATCTTCTCCCGGATCAGATTTCCCAGCCTTTCAGTACGATATTCTGCCATAACAATTCGTTTAGTTTGCGCTTAGTTTCCGCGCCACTTCCACCATCTCAAATACCTCAAAAATATCGCCGACCTGAACATCATCAAAACCATCAAGCCCAATACCGCACTCATAACCTGCGGCGACTTCCCGCGCGTCATCTTTGAACCGCTTGAGCGAGGCAATTTTTCCCGTATGAATGACAATATTGTTCCGCAGCAGATTCACGCTTGCGCTGCGCTTGACCGTTCCCGTAAGCACATAACAGCCCGCGATAGTGCCGATCTTCGGAACTTTGAAGGTATCGCGAACTTCCACGGTGGCGATAACTTCTTCTTTGGTATCGGGTTTGAGCATACCTTCCATAGCCTGTTGGATTTCCTCAACGGCTTTATAGATGATATTGTACTTTCTAATATCGACTTTTTCCTGATCCGCAAGGAGTTTTGCCTTGGGCACAGGGCGCACATTAAAGCCGATTATAATGGCGTTACTTGCGATGGCGAGATCAACATCACCTTCGTTAATCGCGCCGGGCAGGGCCTGTATGACTCTGAGCCGTACTTCCCGTGTCGAAAGTTTTTCCAGACTGGAACGAAGAGCTTCCACAGAGCCTTGCACATCGGCCTTGAGAATAACCTTGAGCTCTTGAATAGCACCGTCACTTATCATGTCATGGAGATTATCCATTGTGATTTTTCTGATATTTTTGGCATCTTCAAAGCGTTTGAGTTCCTGCCGTTTTGCGGAAAATTCCCGCGCGATCTTTTCGTCAGCCACAACCTGCAGGGGGTCTCCCGCGTTGGGAATACCTTCAAAGCCGAGCACTTCAACTGGCATAGAAGGTGTCGCCTTGCTGATTTTTTCGCCTCTGTCGTTGAAAATCGCCTTGACTTTTCCCGGCCAGATTCCGGCCACAAAAGAATCGCCTGTTTTCAGAGTTCCCCGCTCGATCATAACGGTTGCGACAATGCCCCGTCCGTGATCGATCCGCGATTCCAGTATTTTTCCTTCCGCGCTCCGCTGAAAATTCGCCTTGAGATCAAGCAATTCCGCTTCGAGCAAAATCGTTTCGATAAGTTTGTCGATGCCTTTTTTCTGCAAAGCGGAAATATCAACAAACATCGTCTGGCCGCCCCAGTCTTCGGGCATAAGGCCGAGATCGGAAAGCTGGCTTTTTACGCGATCGGGATTCGCTTCGGGTTTGTCGATTTTGTTGACCGCGACAATGATAGGAACACCCGCGTCTTTTGCGTGATTTATGGCCTCGATAGTCTGGGGCATAACGCCATCGTCTGCGGCGACTACCAGCACGACTATATCAGTAACCTGCGCTCCCCGCGCCCTCATACGGGTAAACGCTTCATGGCCGGGCGTATCCAGAAAGGTAATCCTGCCTTGTGGAGTTTCGACCATATACGCGCCAATATGCTGGGTAATGCCGCCAAATTCGCCAGATACAACATCCGCGCTGCGGATAGCGTCCAGCAATTTAGTTTTGCCGTGATCGACATGTCCCATGACCGTGACCACTGGCGGACGGGGCAGCATTTCCGCGCCTTCGTCTGAACCGGTTTCGATAACCGTCTCATCGTACAGGCTGACAATTTTAACGTCCGTTCCGAATTCTGCGGCGAGAATTGTCGCGGTGTCAGCGTCAATCTGCTGATTGATAGAGACCATTTGCCCCAGAGTCATCAATTTCTGAATAAGATCGGAAGCTTTCAAGTTCATCTTACGCGCAAGCTCGGATACTGAAATAACCTCCATAATCTCGATTGTCCGGGGAATCGGATTGGCAACATGAGTAATCTTCTTTTTGGTCTGGAGGAGTTTTTCCTCCATTTCCTGTTCTTTTTCTTTCCGGTTGTACACCGGTTTTTTTGCCCTGAAACTCCTTTTAGCGGGACCTTTGCCGTCGGGTAAAGTGCCGGCGGGAGGCGGAGCGCCGGTTCGGCCGGGAATTCCTGGCCGTCCGGGGATGCCGGGCCGAGGCACAAAACCGGGTCTATTCCCCCCCGGAGCCGCGCCGGGCCGTGGACTGAATCCCTGCCTACCGCCGCCCCCGCCGCCCGGTCTGGGCGTAAATCCGCCGCCGGGTCTGAAAGGAGGTCTGCCGCCGCCCTGATCGGTGTGCGAAGGCCTATTGTTGCCGCCTCTGCCCGCCTGTGCGCCCCCCGAACGGGGCGTATACTGACTGGGCTGACGGAAATGATCATCTCTGCGTCCGACCGGTTTTCCGCCAACTCTGCCAGCGGCGGCGGCCGGTCTTTGGGTAATCTGAAATGACGTTACCTTGTTTTCCGGGCGGTCTGTCCCCTGATTGACGGGGGGAGATTTTACCTCCGGCGAGGCAGCCGGTTTTTCTTTTTTGAGTTTCGGCTGATCTTCAGCGGGCGTAGAAACCGGCGCAGAGGCTGTTTGAGAAGCGGTATCTTCAGCTTTTTGAGTTTTCGGGGCCGGAGCGGGAGACTCAGTATGGCTGGTAACTACAACTTTCGGTTGAATCTTTTTGGGAGGAATCGAGATAGCGGGAGGTTTTTTCTTTACAACAATCACTTTGCGGCGTTCACCGTGATCGGCGGAGCTTTTTCCGCCGCCTTCATCATGATCGTGCTGAGGTTTTTTAATGAGTTCAGCTTTTGGTTTTTGTGTGTTGTCTGTGTCTTCCGCCATTTATTCCTCTTCGTATTCAAAACTCAGTCCTATACCGCAATTGGGACAATTGGTCATATCGACCGTGATCTTAGCCCCACATTCAGGACATTCATATTCGTCTTCTTCGTTGTCTTCGTCCGCCGCGCTTTCGTCCCCGGCATCTTCATCGCTTTCCGCTTCAGTCTCTTCTTCCGCGTATTCATCTTCCTCTTCGACAATTTCCACGTACTCTTCTATCAATTTACGCAGCGTGTCGAGCTGTTCCGCGCTTATCTCGCCCAGTTCGCTGAGCTGTTGTTCGTCCATTGCCAGAAAATCTTCGATAAAATCCACGCCGTTATCCAGCAGAGACTGTGCAAGAACCGCGTCAACACCGGGAAGTTCTGATATACGGGAAATTTCCTCGTTTTCTGAGTCGCCGAATAGTTCGGAGACTGCGCGGCGGGATTCAGCGGCAATATCCATTTCCGCGAATTGAGCGTCGGTTTTGACATCAATGTTCCAGTCCACCAGACGATTCGCCAGCCTGACGTTGAGTCCCTGCTTGCCGATAGCAAGGGACAACAGGGATTCGCTTACCACAGCTAAAGCCTGATGTTTGCCCTCGTCTAGGATAATAACATCGCGGACTTCCGCCGGAGACAAAGCATTCTTTATAAAACGCCGGGGATCGGGATCGTATTTGAGAACATCGATTTTTTCCCCTTCAAGTTCTTTGATTACCGTTTGAATCCGCGCGCCTTTCATTCCGACACACGCGCCAACTGGATCGACATCTTCACGGTTGGAATAAACGGCCAGTTTTGTCCGGTAACCTGCCTCTCTGACGATTTTGTGAATTTCCACAGTTTTATCGTAAATTTCGGGGACTTCCAGTTCAAAAATCGCCCGGACAAAATCGGTGTGCGTCCGGGAAAGAACCACCTGCAGACCAGAAGTTGTTTTGTTTACCTCGACAATCAACGCTTTTATGCGGTCATTGACATGGTAGGTTTCTCTGGGGGACTGGAATTTTTTGGGAAGTATGCCTTCCATTTTCCCCAAATCAACATAGATAGTGCCATTACGTTCCCGCTGGTAGTAACCAATGATTATTTCGCCGACTTTGTCCTTGAATTCCGAATACAGACTGTCTTTCTGTATGTCGCGTATGGTCTGATGGGCGGTTTGCTTAGCGCTTTGAACGGATAAACGGTCAAAATCCCGTGGATTGACCTCGATCAATATCTCATCGCCGATTTCCGCGTCTGGAATAAGCTCTCTGGCATCCTCAACATCGATTTCCTCAACCGGATCGTATACCCCGTCATGATCGACGATCTTTCTTTTGGCATAAATTGAGACTTCTTTATTGTCATTAAATCTGACTATGGCGTTTTCAGCGTTTCCAAAACGGCGTTTGTATGCGGCCAGAAGTGTGTTTTCAATCGTCCTGACATTATGCTAAAAAAAAAGGGCTTTTTGTAAAGCCCTTTTTTGAAATAAAAACTATACTGTTATACTAACAATAACAATTTTGAAAAAAATTGTCAAGCATAAAACAAAGCGTTTTCGTACTTCACAAGATAGAGAAAGTGTTAAATTTCCTCGCACACTCCGTCAACCGGCACAACGCTAAAAAGCAATGGCGCATAACTGATAGAAGGTTCTAACACATCTACCTCATCCGCGCTCCAAAGTAACTCGACTCCATTACCAGATACTCTTATACCCATGGTATAGGCGGCATAAACACCAGCATTATCAACAAACGCCGGAAATGTCACAGTAAGCGGCACATCGGCACATCGGCTACCATATCCTCATTTGCAAGAAAATTTGTTATTACAGATGGGATAGAGCCCCATTCAAGCGCGTCAAAAAAAGAATCGTTTTCAGGATCGAAAGGTATTCCGTACCCAACTAATCCTTCTTCCGGTTCCAAAATCTCCCAACTTCCGTCCGCATAAAGAATAAACGTCCCTATTGGTCCATTACGAATATCATTTGTCCCACCGGCCTAATTGGCCCCTGGTTCCGGTTCCTTTTTACAGGCGCATTTGATTACCCTCTCGATTTGGCGGAGCCCTGCAGGGATCATTTCAATCACGCGGTCCAATGTTGTTGGGCAATTTGCGGCCAGTAAACGCACCGTTTTGTCTGTCATGGTTAAAAAGGCAATAGGCGTCAGCGTCAGGCCCGCTACCGATGCACCAGTAAAAGGGGGATCTTCCGTACAGGCAGCATGCTCATGGCGCACAGGCTTGCAGCAAAGCTCGCCGCCGCCGGAAAGGAACCCGAGGCAAACCCGCGAAACGGGCAGAATAACCGTGTCTGACCCCAGCATAACGGGATCCCCTATAATGGTATTCACATCCACCATTTGGCGGAGCTCCTCCAT
>QMCE01001386.1_pt1 | contig 30939 bp, 37 predicted proteins | sample 1821851 | NCBI WGS metagenome assembly QMCE01 (sample SAMN09453174, study PRJNA476694) | Termite gut metagenome, whole genome shotgun sequencing project. | isolation source: worker | host: Odontotermes sp. | place: South Africa:Pretoria | collected 2016-01-28 | reverse complement strand
GCGCTCGCGGGAACCTTCCACGACCTTGACGAATACGCGCACCGTATCGCCGATCGCGAGCTTGGGCAGGTCGGAGCGGAGCTGCTCCTTCTCCAAAGCACGGATTACATCCATATTTGGCCTATCTCCTTTCCTTCAAGACGTTCATGGCGCAAAGCCCCAGAGGACCGCCCGTAATCACGATGGATAGTATACCATAAGGGTTTCTTTTTTGACAAGCATAAGCGAAAAAAAGATGCCGTAAACGTTCATTCCGTGGTACACTAGCATTGTATCAATCTGTTGATACAACGACTGATTAATAGTGGGAGGTCGCGTCAACAATGCTGAACACACATGTTCGTCCCAGCCGTGAGCTGCGCAACAACTATCCCGAGCTAAAAAAGCTCGTTCAAGATCGGGATCACGTCATCATAACCTCGCGCGGCAAGGGCGATTTGGTGCTGATAGGCATGGAAGAATTCGCCGAATTCGAACAGTATCGCTATAAAAAATACATTCAAGAGGCTCTTGACGAAGCGAAGGAGTACGCTAAGCGGCCGAACGCCGAACGCCTGTCGCTCGAAGACGTGTTCAAAGATATAAGGAAAAAATATGGATTCTGAATACCGCGTCGAGGTTTTAGGGCTTGCCCGCTCGGATATAATCGGCATTGAGGCATATATCTCTCAATACGACGAAAGCGCCGCTAGGAATTATTTGGAGCGACTTTATAACGGCTTAAAAGCGCTGGGAAACATGCCCTATATGGGGCAAAAGAGCGATATCGACCCTGCGTTTCGGAGAATAGTAATCGACAATTATTTGGCGTTTTACACTGTAAACGACGAAAAGCGGCTCGTCGAAATTCACCGCATACTTCATGGCGCGATGGATATAAAGAAGTATCTGAAAAACAAGTTCAATCTCTAAGCATCGCATTACCCTTCGCGGAGGCTGCTCAATGCGCTCACTCTACACCTTCCTCTCCCAAAAAGCAAAATGGCCGCATATCGCGGCGCTGTACCTCGCGCAGAACGCGCTCTTTTACCTGATGACGCTTATCATCCTGCCCGTTGCAGAGCAGAATCTGGGCGGCTTGCGCGTGCCCGACATGACAAAACAGGGCTACGACAGCCATTACATCGCGCTGCTCATCTCCTCTATGAGCGAAAGCTCCAAAGCTACATACCTGCGCGTCCAAATGCCGCTCGATTTCCTCTATCCGCTCGTAATGGCGTCGGTGTTCCTTGTCATATTCGCGAAGGTGTGGCCGAAATGCCGGCATATCGGCTGCGCGCTGCCGCTTCTTCTCGTACTATTCGACTGGGCGGAAAACATATGCGTCATTCTCATGTTCATAAATCCAGGCTCGGTCGGCCTCGCGCCGCTGAGCAGCTTTTTCACGCGGGCCAAAATGATCGTGGGCGATTACGTTCTGTTCTATCTGGCGCTGATTTCCCTCGGCGTCGCGGTCGTCCGCCGTATACGGCCAAAGGCCGGTTTGCGCTAATCCCCTCAACCCCATTCAGGGCGATCCTTCGCCCTCTTTAGCAAAGAGGGCGCCGACCGCAGTCGGCGGGTGTTTTGTTCCCGCCCGCAGGCGGATACTAATTCCTAGTTCCTAGTTCCTAATTCCCAACTACTATTTTACCCTCCAAAAATCCCCGCAATAGCGTCCACAACCGCCGCGAGCGCCTGTACGGAGGTATTCAGCGCCTCAAAATCCACCTTTCTGATCTCCGCAACCGCCGTCTGCATACTCACGGACGCCCGTGTGATGGCGTCGCGCGCCTGCTCTACGGTGCCGCCCAGGTCCGCCGCGTTGAGTTCCGTGATCAGTGAGTTCGTATTGCCCGCAAGCTCTCTCACCGTAGAAGCAAGGCCGTTTATCGTTATGGCCAGCTCATCGACCTGCTCGATGACGGGCGCAACCATCGGAACAACCTGCGCCACGAGCACAGCTATAACTATCAGCACGATAACGGACGTCGCGATCTGCACGCACAGCCGCGTCAAATGCAGGCGCTCCTGCTTTTTCTGCGAGCGGTAGATCTCGGCAAGATAATCGTTTGTTGTCATCTGGGCGTTCTCTTCGTGTGACATGGCGCACCTCTCATTTCTTTCGCTTGGAGTCTGATAATGGTATAATACACCATATCCATGAGGAGGTATACCATGAACTGGGAACCGTGGACGGGCTGCTACGCTTTCAGCGACGGCTGCGCCTACTGCTACTTTTACGGCCCGTATTCCAAGCGCTTCGGGCAGAACACCGTCCATAAAACCGAAGAATTCGCTAAGCCCCTGGCGAAAACGGCTAAAGGCGTCTATAAAATTCCCGGCGGCAAGATCGTCGCCACGTGCTTCGCCTCCGATTTCTTCATCCCAGAGGCCGACGAGTGGCGCGGCGAGGCTTGGGCGATGATAAAACAGCGCTCCGATCTCGAATTCCTGATTCTGACCAAGCGCATAGAGCGCTTCCCGGTCGCGCTCCCCTCCGATTGGGGCGAAGGCTACGCTAACGTAAATATCGGCTGCACGGTGGAAAACCAATCGATTACCGACGAACGCCTGCCGCTCTTCTTGAGCTATCCCATCAAGCGGCGCTTCATCGCCTGCTCGCCGCTGCTGGGGCCGATAGACCTCGCTCCCTATCTAAGCGGCGTCGAGCACGTCACCGTGTCCGGCGAATCGGGCCGCGAAGCCCGCGAATGCGATTACGCCTGGGTACTCGCGCTGCGCGCGCAATGCGAAAACGCCGGGATCACGTTTTGGTTCAAGGCCACCGGCTCCTTCTTCAGGCGCGGCGGCGTCGTCCAAAAGGTGAATCCGTTTAAGCAGGGCAGCCTGGCGAAGGAATTGAATATCGATATACGCGGGGATAAAAAACTATTCTAGATCACAAACTGTAGGGGCGATTCATGAATCGCCCGCGACCCGTAATCCTAACATTTATCGTTAAAACGCCCCGTTTTCCCGGCTCATGCCGGGAAAACGGGGTTTATTTTTTATATTCCCAAGGGGCTTCGCCCCTTGGGAATCCCCATATTATCATGCGAGGCTGCCTTTTACCATCCGAGCAAATTCCCCTCCCTCGGAGGGGTGGCGCGAAGCGCCGGGGTGCTTCCCCGCCCGCAGGCGGCACTAATTCCTAATTCCTAATTCCTAACTATTACTTCTCGTCCCCCATAGCCTGTTCCAGCGCCCGGAACTCCGGCTCGACGGCCTTCAGGGCCTCTATCACGCCCGGATCGAATTGCGTACCCGCGCCGTCAATGAGCAGCTGGGCAGCCTCGTCGTATGGCATGGCGGGCTTGTATACGCGCTTATTCACGAGCGCGTCGTATACGTCCACCAGCGACGCGATGCGCGCCGAGAGGGGAATCTCCTCGCCCTTAATGCCGTCCGGGTAGCCCTTGCCGTCCCAGCGCTCGTGGTGTGAGCGGCAGATATCGCGGCAGTGGCTGAGGTATTTCGCCTCGTCGTTGCTCTTCGCCGCGATCGTCTGGATGATGTTGTAGCCGATCATCGAGTGCGTCATCATGATCTTGAACTCTTCTTCCGTCAGGCGGCCGGGCTTTAGCAGGATATTGTCGGGAATGCCGACCTTGCCGATGTCGTGCAGCGATACGGCCTTGATCATGGAATTATAGTTCATGTCGAGCAGCTCCTGCTTATACTGCGGCATGAGCAGCATACGCCCGACGATGACCTTGGTCAGTTCGGTGGAGCGCTGGATATGCGCGCCGGTTTCCAGGCTCCTGTACTCGATGATCGTCGCGAGCGTCTCCAAGAGGTGCTCGTGCGTCTCCAAAAGCTCCGCGGCCTTCTTCTCTACCATCTCCTCGAGGTTAGTCTGGTAGTTCATGAGCTTGATGTTGTTGTCTACGCGCGCCTTGACGACGTCGGCGTTGAAAGGCTTGGGAATATAGTCCACCGCGCCCTCCTTGAGCCCCTTTGACTCGTTCTCGGAGGCGTCGGCCGCTGTAATGAATAGCACGGGTATCTTCGCCGTATGCGGGTTGGATTTAATCAGCTCCAGCACTTCGAAGCCGTTCATGCCGGGCATCATGATATCCAGGAGCACCGCCTGCGGCAGGCGCTGGGCGTTGTAGAGGAAATCGATCGCCTCTACGCCGTCCGCCGCCTCCTCGATATCATAGTCGCCAACAAGTATCTCTTTCAAAATGATACGGTTGATCTCGATGTCATCTACGACTAAAACCAAATCCCGCACGTCAAACCTATCCTTTCTTCCCCAGAGCAGCCTATAGCTGGCTTAATACAGTCTCGATCGCTGAAAATGTCTTCGCCATTATCTCTTCCATCTCGGCGACGCTCTCCGTCACGTTCAGCCCGCTCTTCAGCTTCGATTCGAGCAGGGCGGCCATCTCGTTCGCCGCAGGCAGCGACAGATTCGCCGCAACCCCCTTAATCGCGTGGGCGGACTTCGCAGCCGCCTCGGTATCGCCCGCCGCAACCTCCGTCTTCAGCTGCGCGAACTGCGTATTCTTCATGAAGCTGTTCAGCAGCGCTTTTAAAACTGTCTTATTGCCCCTGATACGCGCCAGAGCGCCTTCCGCGTCAACATACGCCTTGATCTCCTGCATATCCAGAGAAAGCCCATTATCCACTGATTCCACCGCCTTTTTATCAAAATGCTTCTGCTCCTCAGGCATATACTTTCGTAACATCGCAAAGAGTTTTTCATATTCAACGGGCTTGGCGATGTGCCCGTTCATACCCGCGTCAAGACATTTTTGAACATCCTCGCGAAATGCGTTCGCCGTCATCGCGACGATGGGAATTTCCTTTGCTCTTTCCAACCCGCTCTCGCGGATGCGCCTTGTAGCCTCGTAGCCGTCCATAACCGGCATATGAATATCCATGAGGATAAGGTCGTATTTCTCCGGCGCGTTTATAAAGGCGCTGCACGCCTTCAGCCCGTCCTCGGCATAGTGCAGCGCAAGCTTCGTGTCCTCGAGCTCGAGCGCGATGATCTCCCTGTTGATCTGCACATCCTCCACCAGGAGCACGTTGCGCCCCTCGAAGGCCCCTTCGGAATCGACGCTCGCGGCGCTCGCCTGCCTTCTCGACGGCAGCCCGACGATCTCCTGGAGCGTGTTCAAAATCGACGACGGGAACAAGGGCTTCGGTACATAGCGCGTAACGCCCACGGCGCGGGCCTTGTCTCCATATTCCGCCCAGTCCGTAACCGAAATCATGACGGCCTCGCACTCGGGAAAATCCTTTTGGATGCGCCGCGCCATCTCGATACCGTCCGGCGGAGGCATACGATAGTCGATAAACGCCACGTTGAAGGGCCGCCCCTCGTCCTTCGCCGCCGCCATGAGCGAAAGGCCCTCCGGCGAGCTCCCCGCGACGGCCGCGAACGTATTGAACTCCTTCATGATCATCAGGAAGTAGTCCCGGACGATCTCGCTGTCGTCAACGAGCAGCACCTTCAGGCTGCGCAGGTCGGTGCGGTCCGTGGGGCCGGATACGGTGTCGGTGCGGTTGGCGTTATCAAGCGGCACCTCGCAGGTAAACGTCGAACCCACATGCTCTTCGCTCTCCACCGAAATCGTGCCGCCCATCATCTCGATTAGGTTCTTGCTGATCGCCAAACCCAGCCCCGTGCCGCCAAAGCGCCGCGCGATGCTGCCGTCCGCCTGCTCAAAGGAGTCGAACAGGTGCTTCCGGGCCGCCGGGGAGATGCCCACGCCAGTATCGGAAACCGCGATGCTGACCAGCGTCTTTTCCGCGTCCTGCTCGAGCTTGCGCACGGTGATCGTAATCCTGCCGCGCGCGGGCGTAAACTTAACAGCGTTGGACAGCAGATTGAGGATAATCTGCGATAGCCTAAGCGCGTCCCCGACGAAATACTTGGGCATACCCATATCCATTTGTATGTGGAATTTCTGAGATTTTTCGTCGGATTTAACGGAAACGATGCTCGCGACCTCCATGAGCATCTGCTCGAAGTCGAATTCGTCGTGTACGAGCGTAAGCTTCTGCGCCTCGATCTTGGACATGTCGAGGATATCGTTTATGATGTTCAGCAGCTGCTTGGAGGAGATGTCGATTTTCTTCAGGCAGTCCTTCGCCTTTTCAAGCGTCTGCGCCCCCTGCGCGATATGCGACATGCCGATGATGGCGTTGATCGGCGTGCGTATCTCGTGGCTCATGCGCGAAAGGAATTCGCCCTTCGCGGTCGAAGCCTTTTCCGCCTGACGCCTCGCGCCCTCGATCCGCGCCTGATACGCCCTGTCCTCCGATATGTCGTAGCACTGCTGCAAATGCGCCTTCCGCCCGTCGATCCAGCGAATCGCTTTATCGACATAGCGGTAGTATTTATCTGAAATCGGGTTGTATTGTTCCCAAACTACGGTCTTTTTCGGGACCTCGATCAGCTCGTATACCGAGCAGAACTCGCAGCGCTCCTTCTGTTCCAGTTGAAAATGCTCCCAACAGCGCTTGCCCGCGTAATTTTCCCCTATGCCGAATTGCGCGCGCATCTTGCGGTTAACAAATAGAATCTCGTCCGTGTAAAAATCCGCGACGAACATCTCGACATCGAGCTCTTCGAGAATCGAAAGCGCAATCGCGCCGAATTGTTCAGTTGTAAAGTCCTTGATCCGCGCGCTCTCGCTGTTCATGATAAATCCCCATCAACATTTTTCCATCAATATATCCTAGCAACATCCCGGCCGAAAATCAAGTAGCGGCGCCTATTTTATCCGAAAAACAGCCGCGCTGCGTTTTGGCAGGAATGTTCCTATATAATAGTCGTTTTTACCTTTTTTAGAGAGCTCGGCTTCCGTTATGGAATCGACTTTCGCGCCGCCGTAGAGCGCGTCGTCAGAGTTGAGTACAACGCCGTATAAACCTTGTGCAACAGTAAAATCGACGCTTTGATCGTCCGTAGGATGGAAGTTAAACGCGAAGTAATAGTCCCCGCGCTTAAAAGCGAGCTTCTTGCGCTCCTGGTCGATACTCAGCAGCTTCGTTTCCGCCGCGTCAAGCAGGCTTCCGCGCCTCGCCAGTGCGAGCATATCGCGGTCGAAGCGGCCCAGATATTTGAATTGCAGCCCCTCGTCGTCCGCGAGGCTCCATTGGCGGCGCGCGTGCGCGTAGCTCCAGCCGTTGCCCTCGCGCGGGAAGTCGATCCATTCCGGGTGCCCGAACTCGTTGCCCATGAAGTTCAAATACCCCTCGCCCGCTAGCGCGAACGTCACCAGCCGTATCAGCTTATGCAGCGCGATCGCGCGCTTTATCGCCTCGTTTTTCGACGCGACGTGCATATGCCAGTACATCTCCTTGTCGGCCAGCCAAAACATGATCGTCTTGTCGCCGACGAGCGCCTGATCGTGCGATTCGCAGTAGCCGACGTTTTTTTCGCCCGCGCGCCGGGTCGTCAGCTCGTGCCACAGCTGCCAAAGATCCCAATTTTCGTCCGGCAGCGTCTTTAGCGTGCGAATCCAAAAATCCGGCACGCCCATCGCGAGGCGGTAGTCAAAGCCCACGCCGCCGTCCTTAATCGGCAGGCACATCCCCGGCATTCCGCTCATATCCTCCGCGATCATAACAGCGCCGGGCCGTATCTCGCGCGCCAGCTCCGCCGCGAGCTGCAGATACGCGACGGCGTCGTCGTCCGCGTTGCCGGAGAAATATTTATCGTAGTTATCGAAAGCCTCGCCCAGGCCGTGGTTGTTGTAGAGCATACTCGTCACGCCGTCGAAGCGGAAGCCGTCGAGCTTATATTCTTCGAGAAAGAACTTTATATTGGACAGCAGAAAGTGCAGTACCTCGGGCTTGCCGTAGTCGAAGAGCTTCGTCCCCCAGGCGGGATGGTCGCCCTTGCCGCCCGCGTGGAAGAACTGGTATTCCGTGCCGTCGAAGCGGTTGATGCCCTCGAACTCGTTGCCGGAGGCGTGCGAGTGGATGATGTCCAGCAATACCGCGATGCCCAGCGCGTGCGCCTCGTCGATGAGCGCCTTCAGCTCCTCGGGCGTTCCGAAGCGGGAGGAGACCGCGAAGAAATTCGTCACCTGGTAGCCGAACGACGCGTAATACGGGTGCTCCATCAGCGCCATGACCTGAATCGCGTTGTAGCCGGCGCGCTTAACGCGCGGCAGGACGTTCGCGCGGAATTCCTCGTACGTAGAAACCCGCTGCGCCTCGCCGCCCATCCCGACGTGGCACTCGTATATAAGCAGCGGCTCGTCCTTCGGGCGCGCATAGACGGCCTTCCAAGCATATGGCGCGCCGGGCTCCCAAATCTGCCCCGAAAAGCTAAGGTCGTCGTTCTGCACGACGCGTCTTATATACAGCGGCAGCTTGTCGAACGTCTTGCCGTTAGCCGTAATCTGGACTTTAACGCGCGATTCGTGCGGCAAACCGCCCTCGATAAAGACCTCCCAGCTGCCGTTATCGAGCTTTTTCAGCGGATGCGCGGCTCTGTCCCAGCCGTTGAAGTCGCCGATCAGGTGCAGCGCGTCCGCGGCGGGGGCCCATTCCCTGTAGATATGCCCCCCGTCCGTCCTATGGAAGCCGTAAAAGAGCGCGCCGTTGGCGAAATCGCTAAGCTTCCGCTTGCCCGCGAGCCGCGTTTTCAGCGCCTTATAGCGCGCAAGCCGCGCTTTAAGCTGCTTCTCGTACGGCGCGAGATATGGATCCAGCTCGATGATTCTCAATTTTTTCTCCGGCTTATCCGCTTTTTTCGTGATTTTAGCTTGCTTTATGTCCGACATGGCTGCTCCTATATCGAAGAACAGCCGCCCGGCTGCGCAACGGCTGTTCTTTTAATACTTATGCGTGCTTTTATTATATACGTTTCTGCTAAATGTTACAAGTTCGCATCTGTAAAAAACCGGGACCGATTTTATGCAGATTTTGTAAAACGGGGTGTAGGAAGCGACGCCCTACTTCTTTCGCGTCAGCGCGTCGAAAATCCCTTCGACGCTGCGCTCGGGCACATCCAGGAAGAATTCACGCTCGAGCATTGCGTCGAGCTGGTGCGCGTCGGACGAATACAGCACATGATAGTGGTCGAGATTCACCTTCGGCGCGGGGGCGACGCGGCTCAGCTCCACCGTCTGAAACGGGATATCCGGCGGCAAAAAGCCCAGTACGTATAAAAGCGAGTTCGCCCGCTTGTTGATATGCGCCGGGACGCACAAGCCGTCCATCTCGGCGGCGAGATTAAAAAGCTCCTCCAGCGCCAGCGCCGTAGATTGCAGCAGCAAAAGCTCCTCGTGGCCTGTCACCTCGTCCTCCTCGTCCATGACGAGCTGCTCGCCGAAGAAGTCGGGCTTGTTCTTGATCTTCGGCAAAAACGGATACAGGCGCTCGCCGAACGCGAGCGCGGCGTCCACCGTGCGGAAATAGCAGAGCGCGTGTACCTCCTCGCGCGTCTGCACCTCCATCCCCGGCAGCAAAACGACCCCCGCCGCCTCCGCCAGCGCCGCGACCGCGGGCAGATTCAGCGCGCGGTTATGATCCGTCACGGCGATGGCGTCCAGCTCCTTCAAATATGCCATGTTGACGATGTTGTTCGGCGTCATATCCTCCTCGCCGCAGGGCGAGAGGCAGGAATGGATATGCAGGTCGCACGCGATTTTCACACGCTTTTAACACCTCGCGCCGCCATTTTCGCGCAGATATCGTATGCCGTCAGCGGCGAGACGATCAGCGCAATCCCCTCCTCCTCGGCCTTCGCGGCGCTGTCCGCCTCGGCCTCGATGTTTTCGGGATGGATGATCGCCGCCATGTCCAAAAGCGCCGCGACCGCCACGACGTTCATGTGCGTCTGCACGGTGACCCACGCCGTCCCCGACTGCCCCTTGGCCATGACCCAGCTCAGAAGGTCGCAAGCGTAGCCGCACTCGATTTCGCGCGCAACGTCTGCTTTGTTGGCTAATTTGCCGTCGATTAATTCAATTAGGGCTTCGATTGTCATAGATTTCTCCTTTCGCGAGGGCTACGCCACAATCTTTACGTAATTGAGAACTGTCAAGGTAATTTCGCTTGAAATATGCGCAATGCCTTCTAATATCTTTTCAAGCCTCAGTACCGTATTATTATTGAAAAAGGTTTCGCCGCATTGCCTGCACTTTTCGCACGGCACGTCTTTAATGAAAACAACATGGTTATTATCATTCTCAATATAATCCGTTTGGTCTGGCGCAAGATGACCGCCGCAATAAATACACATTAGTTCTGCTCCTTTCGGGTTACATAATCGCTTTCCCATTCATCTATCGTCGGAATATACGCCGTTATAATATATACGCTCACTCCGTCTGAGCTTGCCACCACATGAAGCGGCGGCTCGCTTGCCCCGTAGAATATCAAGCAACTCGGAAACGGCTTATCGTCCTGATACTGCTTAATAATATTGCCCGTCATAATCGTATCTATTACCGTGCCGGCTGATATTTTCCGCTCCCTAATGCGCTTTAGTGCGTGAATCGTCCATTTTATTTTTTCATCTTGGCATAATGCGCGTAGGTTTTCAATATCCATGTTTCATCTCCTTTGGGTACTTTAGCGCCTCCGCTCCTTCGCCGCCAATTCGACCATCTCCTGCGCTAAGAGGCGCACCTTGTCGCGCATGATGAAGATGCAGTCCAGCTCGTTCGCGTTGCCGCGCACGACATCCTCCGCGAGCGTGCGGCAGCTGGGCGAGCCGCACGAGCCGCAGTCCAGCTTGGGCAGGATGTCGTTGATCTTTTCGAGCCTGTCCATCTTTTTAAGCGCCTCGTTCAGGTCCTCGTCCAGCTTCATCACGGGGCGCGGCTCTATCTGCAAATCCATGTTCAGCAGCGGGCTGTCCGCGTATTTTTGAATGTGCTCGTCCGCCTCGGGCCGGACGCGCGGCTGCGCGTTCGCGATGCGGCGCACGCGGTTCTTCGCGACGAACGCGTTTTCAAACGTCGCCGTGCCGCCCACGCACCCGCAGACGCAGCTTAGCCCCTCGAAGAAGAGCAGGTCGTTGAAGCGCTCGTTTTCGATCTCGTCGAGGCAGTGTATGACGTTGTATATGCCGTCCACCGCCATGAAGCGCTCCGTGCCGAGCGCCAGGCTCTCGCCGCCCGTCATCGCCCAGCCGATGCCAAAAGCGCCCGCGCGCGCGCCGTGCGGGGCCGGGTCGCCCGGCTCCTTCAGTATGCGCGCCATAGCGCCGTAGACGTCCCGGATGCCGATCGCCCCGTCGAGGCTGGAATAGTTGTTGCCTATGGGCGCGTTGATGGCCGTAAGCTTGGCGGAGCAGGCGGTAATCAGGAAAGCGCCGACCTCGTTCTTGGGGATGCCGGTGACCTCGCAGAACTCCTTCTTCGCGATGCGCGCGCTCACCTCGCTGGGCGATTCGAGCGGCAGCAGGTTCTCGATTAAATTGGGATAGAGCACCTGAATAAGCCGGGGCACGACCGGGCAGGCCGTCGAAATCAGCGGGAAATTCGCCTCGCCGCTCTTTATGAGCCTGCTCGTGGCCTCGCTGACGATCTCCGCGCCCTTCGCCTCTTCGTAGACGTAGTCGAAGCCCAGGCGCATCAGCGCCCGGAATACGGACTCGGGATCCCACAGGCCCTTGAACTGCGCGTAGAGCGCGGGCGAAGGGATGGCTATGTTATATTTGAACTTATGCAGCTCGTCCATTTTGGAGGTCGTCGCGACCATCGCGAAATGCGGGCACTCGCGCAGGCATTCGCCGCAGTCGATACAGCGCTCCGCGATGATGACGGCGTGCCCCTTTTGTACGCGGATTGCCTCCGTCGGGCAGCGCTTTATGCAGTTGGTACATCCGACGCAGCGCTTCGCGTCCACGTTGATGCTATGCTGGTTCAAATCGATCGCATCCTTTAAAGCCGTGTATTGATTATCAGCTAATGCGCGCGGCTTAATACCGAACCGACGCCCTACAGCTTGTACTTCGCGATAATTTCGGTACCGACGCCGGGCGTTGACGTGATGGAAAACTCATGGCACTGGCGCTTGATGTTCGGCAAGCCCATGCCCGCGCCAAAGCCCATCGTGCGCACGGACTCGGGCGCGGTGGAATAGCCCTCCTTCATCGCGAGGGAGAGGTCGGCGATACCCGGGCCGATATCCTTGGAGATCAGGCGCAGCTCGCCGCTTTTTACCTCGAGCGTGAGCGTGCCGCCGTAGGAGTGGATGATGAGATTCAGCTCCGCCTCGTAGGACGCGACGGCGACCATCCGCACGATCGTGGAATCGACGCCCAGCTTCTTCAGAATGCGCTTTATCGACGCGGAAGCTTCCCCGGCTGTGGCAAATTCGCCCTGCCGGACTTCGTATGTTTCCTCGTAGACCATCATCTTTTCCTTTCGCAGCCGGGCAGCCCCGCGCCATAGAGCTTGCCGCTCGAAGTGTAGAGAGTTTCCTTCGTGGTCAGTATGGCCACGTCGAGCTCCTTGGCGAGCTCGATCACATCCCCCGGCACTTCCTTGCCGCGCACGAACAGAATGCAAAACACGTCGAGCATTTCGGCGGTACGGATCACATGATGGTTGACTAGCCCCGTCAAGAGGATCGTATTGTCCTCGACGAAGGCGAGCACGTCGCTCATAAGATCCGAGCCGAACGCGGCGTGTACCTGTTCGTCCAGCTTGTCCTCCCCGCAAATAAGCGTGGCGTCCAGCAATGTCTGAATCTCGCGAACTGTCATCTTATTCCCCTTAGCTGGTGATTTCGTTTATAAATTCGACGGTATCCGCTATAATTCCTATCTGAGTATACTTCATCCGTGAAGAAAATTCCAGCTCCGCTCCGTTCGCGCCGCCCGCGAGCTGTTCAAGGTCGGTAAGCATCTTCTCCATAGCCCCCGAAAGGCTTGATATGACGGCGTTATCCGAGCCCGCCTCCCGCTTCAGCACGTCGAGCGCGGCTTGCAGCTCCGCTTTTATAGCGGCGACGTCCTCGCCCTTCAGCACGTCGAGCGCGGCTTGCAGCTCCGCTTTTATAGCGGCGACGTCCTCGCCCGCCTGCGCCTGCGTTTTCTCCTTTTTGTCGTACGCGATAGAGAGCGCCGTCATGTCCTCGCGCGCCTTCTTCAGCGCGTCCACGGCGCCCGTCATGGCCGATACGACGTTCTGCCCCGCCGTAACGCGCAGATCGACCTCCTGGATATTCAGCGCGTATACGCCGGATTCGATCTGCTCCTCCTTCAGCTGATCGCGCACGGCCCGCGCCTCCTCCTCGGTGGCGTACGCGCTCGCGAGTACCCTGTGCAGCTCGCCGTCGTAGTATACGTAGCCCGCGCCGCCCCGCGCGCGCACGGTATCCGCCTCCGCGCCCGCGTTCGTCTCGGATTTGAACGCGCCCATCTGCACGGCGTAGAAGCCAGCCCCCTCGAGCTTAAAGTCCGTCCCTGCCGCAGGCTGCGTCGGCCCCGAAGCGGGCAGCGCGCCCGTCTCGGCGGGCAATGGCGCGCCAATCGGCTCCTGCATATCTGCGGGAACGCCAGATATATCCAGCGCGCCCGGCATCGGCTGCGCCGGGGGAGCGGCGGTCTGCGCCGGCTCCGGGTTAAACGCCTCCAGTACGGGGTTGATGACGTTTTCGCTCAGCCAATTCCCGGCAACCGAAGCCGTAATGAAGTAGAGCACCGCCGCCGCGGCCAGCAGGCCCAGCAGCACGCGCCCCGCGTTCCCTCCCTGCCCTTCATGACCCCGCGAAGCGGAATAACGCGTGCGCCTTGGGGCGCTGCGCCGGTATGTCGCCATAGAGTTCATCCTCCTTGTCCACCGTCTATGTTTATGTATATGTATGGGAAATGACTATGATTCAAGTAAACAAATAATTAAGGAATTATTTTAATAATTCATTTTTAAAAAAATGATGGTATAATAGAGGGCAATCGAAGGCTAAACGAGAGGGTTGAGTTTGAAAAAACGCATTCGCGTACGCAAACGCTCGCAAAACGACAGCTTTGCCGTTGAAATACGCCGGAAGCTGAAGCTTTTCATCGTGTCGCTGCGGCGCAAAAGGCTCCAAAACCAGGTCCGTACCGCCGCGAAGAGCACGCAGCGCGTCGAAGTCGCTAAAAAGCGGCCGGAATCTCCGCGCAGCGCGTTTTTCGCGCGCTTTCGCTTCAAAAATTTCGATTTCAAAAAGCTCGATTTCAAGAAATTGGATTACAGGCGGCTGGGCATAGTGCTGGGTGGCGTCGTAGCCGTCGTCGTGCTGTGCGTCGTCCTCTTCTCCGGCGGCGGTGAAAAGAACGCCCCCGTAGCCAGCCTGGACGCGGCGCTGCCCGCAACGACGCCCGCGCCGACGCCCACGCCCGTACCCACGCCTTCGCCCTCGCCCACGCCCGCCCCCACGCCCCATCCGCTGAACGAGCCGTTCTTCGAGGGCATAGATTCGCCCATCATCATGGAAGTCCAGGAGCGCCTGATGGACCTGGGCTATATGGATAAGGACGAGCCGACGGAGCACTTCGGCCCCGTTACGGAGGGCGCGGTCAGCCTGTTCCAGCGGCAGCACGATTTGCAAGCCGACGGCGCGATCGGCGCGGAAACATATACGGCGCTGATGTCCGCCAGCGCGCAGAAATACCTCGTACAGGAGGGCGTAAAGGGCGAGGACGTCCGCGAGCTTCAGGACCGCCTGCATGAGATGGGCTATCTCAGCGCCGTTACGAGCTATTTCGGCACGGACACCGCCGCCGCCGTCAAGCGCTTCCAGGACCGCAACGGCCTCTCCCCCGACGGCAAGATCGGCGAGGGCACGCGCGAAATGCTCTACAGCGAGGAAGCACGCGCCAACGCCTACTCCTATGGCGACGAAGGCCCCGAGATCAAGCGGTTCCAGGAGCGGCTGATCAAACTGGCCTACTATACCGGCAGCGCCGACGGCAAAAACGGCAGGGCAACGGTCAACGCCATAAAGCGCTTCCAGGAGCGCAACGGCCTAATCGCGGACGGGCACGTCGGCCCGGAAACGCGCAGGCGGCTGCTCTCCTCCGACGCGCAGGCCAACGCGCTGGTGCTCGGAATGCGCGGCAGCGACGTCGAAGACGCGCAGGCGCGGTTAAAAGAACTCAAGTATCTTAAAAACGCCACGGGCTATTTCGGCACCGATACCGAAAGCGCCGTCATCGCGTTCCAAAAAAACAATAAGCTATCCGCCGACGGCAAGATCGGCAAGGCGACGTTGTCCGCCCTGCTGTCTAGCAGGGCAAAAGCGTGGACAAGCTCCAATCCCCCGCCCAAGGCCTCCGGCGGGTCAAGCGGCTCGTCGAGCAGCAAGGGCTCCGGCTCCGGCAGCGCCGCCCCACCCACGAACCTCTCCGGCGTGGAAGGGCTCATCGCCGCCGCGGAATCCAGGCTCGGCTGCAAATACGTCAGGGGCGGCAAGGGTCCAAATACGTTCGATTGCTCCGGCCTCGTATACTGGAGCCTGAACCAAGCGGGCGTACGCCAGGGCTATATGACCTCCGGCGGCTGGGCGAAGACCGAGAAATATCCGACGATCGGCCGCCTCTCCAACGCGCAGCGCGGCGATATACTCGTCTTCGACGGCCACGTCGGCATAGCCATCGGCGGCGGCAAGATGATCGACGCGTCCTCGGGCCAGGGCAAGGTCCGCATCGCGAATCTGTCAACGCCGTACTGGTCCAGGGAGTATATCTGCGGGTATCGGATTTTCTAGATAATTCTTCTTCGCTGTAGGGGCGAACTGTGTTCGCCTGCGACCCCACATACGACCCCATATTGTAGGGGCGATTCATGAATCGCCCGCGACCCCAAAATATGACCCAAAATCGTAGGGGCAGACCTTGTGTCTGCCCTAAAACAGGGCAAACACAAGGTTTGCCCCTACAATAGATTAATCTGAAAAGGGCGCTTTCCCCTCCGCGGCTAACTCCGCTTCGGCAAGCAGCTTTTCAACAGCCGGACGGATTTGGCGGCGCGTCTCTTTGAATCTTTTTAGCAGCGCGTCGCCGGAAAAGCCCTGAGCAATCAAATCACCCAAAATCTCCTCCGCAAACGCGCCGCCGTCGTCACGCACAGGCCGGATAACGATGGCGTTATCGCGGACATAGCACTCGACCTCGCTTTCGATCCCTATCTCGTTGTAGAAATCGATCGGAATGGTTATCTGACGTTTTTGAGAAACCGATATTCTTTTGCGACGCACCGCGTCTCCCGTTTTCATGGACGGAAACATATTCTTACACCTCGCTCTCAGTATATGCATTTACTCGGATACGATACAAAGATTCCACGAAATAAGCATAACAAAGAAACAAAGCGATATCAAGTGAATAATGTAGGGGCGGCCTGTGGCCGTCCGAATACCAAACCTCCACGTCTGTCACGGACGGCCAAAGGCCGCCCCTACACACTTTGGCTGTCTATTCACTCCCTCGGCATAATCTTGATATTCCCGACGTCCTCGCCCGTCTCGCGCACGCAGATATCCAGCACCTGGGCGACCTCGGCCTCCGAGAGCGCGGGCTTGTCGAGCACGACGTTGACGGAGCCCCTGTGGATCGTGACGACGGCGTCGGTAAAGCCGATGATCTTGATCAGCCCCTCTACCGTGACCTCCTTCTCCATCGAGTCTACAATCGAGAGCTTCTGCGCCTGCGCCATATCAATTTGCTCGCTGGACGTATTTGCGTTGGCGATGATGCTCTCCAGCACTTCGAGCTCATCGACGCGCTGGCTGTCCCGGCTTACGCGGAACGACGCGAACGCGGCCGCCGAGGACATGGCCATAGCCTCCTGCCCCTGCTCATACGGCACCCCGTCGATCTCGATCTGCATCGCGGGCGCGGCAAGCGGCTCGCTCTCCATCTGCGGCGGCGCTTCGAGCGGTTCCCCCATCGGGGCCATTACCTCTTCCACGGGCCCTTCTCCGGCCTCATCCGCCAGATTCAGCCGGTAGTTCAGGTAGCCGGTCAGCACCAGCAGAACGACCAGTCCCCCAATCATCCAATACCTCTTCTTGTTCGACGCCATTTTTCGCTCCCCCTCGCTTACAATTAGTTTATTCATGCTCATCTGCCCTTCTCCGATCTTTCCATAGTAAATACCTCGACTTTGTCTGCATCTATGCCCAGCGCCTTGCTCGCGGCGCGCGCCAAATCCATTCGCACCTCAATATTCTCCGCGCCCTCGGCGATTACGATGACGCCGCGTATGCTCGGCTCGACCTCCTTCAGCACGATCGCCTCCTCCTGCCCTCCGCTCGTTATCGTAACGGGGCGGGTCGAAGCGCTCTGCGAAACAATGCCCCCGCCCGACTGCTGGCTCGTCTCCGTATCGGTCTCATACGCGGGCACCAGCTCCTTGCCGTTTTCATACGTGAGCATGACCTCGACCGCGCCCGCGCCCTTTATCTTCGACAGCGCCTCCTGCAAGCGCGTTTCGTCGCCGCGCGGGTCGGCGGGCGCGCTTAGCTGCGCTTCGCCCGCCTCGGGCGCTTGGGCTGGCTTAGTAGGCTGCCCCGTCAGATAGAGCACGATCACCAGCAGGCCGATCCCGGCGTAGACGCCGATTTCGAACTTCTTGTTCGCCTTCATCTTGGCGGTAAGCTTTTGCCAGGGGTTCAGTTTGTCCATGCGCCCGCCCCCTCTATCAGCGAGCTAAGCGGCGACGCGATCGCCACGAGCGTCACCAGCCCGATAGCCACCAGCGCCGTCTTGCGCAGCGGCCCCTCCGGCAGCAGCGCTTCCAGCAGCGCGCTCAATACGCCCATCGCGGCTATCGTCATCACCCAATTCGCGAACATCGCCGTTTCCTTCCTACGTAAATTTCATGGCTGCCACATCGTCTGTAGGGAACGGTTCCAAACCGTTCCGCGCGTTCGCAATCATTTCGGAACGGTTTGGAACCGTTCCCTACAATTTTTCCATGTATCACCGCAGCATCACAGCCGCGTTGCCCGCCGAAATCAGCAGTCCCACCGTGACCATGAACATCGCGCCCACGGCCAGCACCGCCCCAAAGAGCATCCCCAGCACGTCCGCGACGCCGCTCATCATAGCCGGCAGCCTATCCATCGCGACGGGCTCGGAGAGCGCCGCCGCCAGCCGAAAGGCAAACATGCCGCCCAAGATCGTAATCAGCGGCGTCAAAAGGATCAGCGCCGTAATTACGATGCTCGTGACCCCCAGCGCGTTCTTGATCAGCAGCGAACACCCCAGGACCGTATCCACCGTATCCGCGACCATGCGGCCTGCCACGGGCACGAAGTTGTTCAGCGCGTACTTCGCCGTGCGCACCGACACCCCGTCGAACGAGCCCGCAGTCAAGCCCTGAAGCGACACTATGCCGACGTACACCGTCGTCAGAATTCCAATAAGCCATTTACAACAGTCCTTCAATAGTTTTGCGAGCTTCGTCAGCGTCTTCCTCTCCCCGATGCGGCTGACTATCGCCATCGCGCCCGCCGCGAGTATCAGCGGCATACATACGTTCATGAACACCGTGCCAACGGAGTTGACCAGCACGGCCGTCGCGGGGCGGAAGGCCGCCGCCGTCGCCGAGGAGCCGATAGCGGTCAGCAGCGTCATCAGCGCGGGGAAGACAGTCAGCATGAAGCTGCCGAGCGCCTCGACCGCCGCGCGCCCCGTCTGCGCCATCGAGGAAAACGCCGCGACGACGACGCCAATCGCGATCGCGTAGCACGCGAAGCCGCCTATCTCGCTGACCTTGCCGCCGAAGCCCGTGTTCAGGTTCGACAGCAGCGAGGAGAGCAGCGCAATCGCGATGAGCTGTACGACCAGGAACAGCTGGGACGTGAGCTGCGACTTCGCCGTTTCGCCCAACGCGCCTAAAAATTCGTCGATGCTGAGCGCGTTTTGCCCGGAGGCCAGCCCCGAGACAAGCTCTGAAACGCTCTGGCCAAAGGGCCTGTTCCCCGGCAGAGAATCCAGAGTCCCCTCCCAGCCCGAGAGATCCAGCTCCCCGATTTGGCGCTCCAGCTCCGCCTCGATCGAGGGAGGCTCGGCCTCGGGCAGCTCCGCCGCCAGCGCCCCGCCGGAGCACAGCGTCAGCGCGATCAGCACTATTATCCAAGCGCGCGCCCTCATACCGTTCGCAGCAGCGAGCCGACCAGCTCCAAGAGCGCGCCCATCACCGGCAGCGACAGCGAGAGCATCAAGACCTTCCCGCCCAGTTCGACCTTGCCCGCGACGGCGTTCTCGCCCGCGTCCTTGCATATCTGTACCGCGAACTCCGCGATATACGCCACGCCGATGACCTTCAGCACGACGCCGATATAGCCCGCGTCGATGCCGTATCTGCCCGCGATATCGCCAACAAACTCGACGATGCCCCTCAGCGGCCCCAGCGCCGCCAGGAACAGCAGTACGCCCGCCGCTATGCCGATATTGAGCGCCATCGACGGATGCGTGCCGCGTATCATGAGCGCAAGCACGGCCGCCGTAACGCCCAGGCCCGCGAATCGGAGGATTTCCATAGGTTAACCTCCTAATAAAACTCAAAAACGCGTCTAACGCTCTCAAACAGCGTCCCTATCAGGTCGATGACCATCAGCAGCGCGATTACCAGCCCCGCGATGGCTGTGATCGTCGCGATTTCGTCGCGCCCCGTCTGCTTCAGCAGCTGGCTGATCACCGCCACGAGAATGCCGATGCCCGCGATTCGGAAAATAAGATCGACGTTCATTGGTTTTACCTCCCAGCGCCTTAGCGCTACATCAATAAAATAAATATAGCCAGCGCTCCCAGCACTCCGAGTGAGCGCGCAACCTTCCCGCGGCTCTCGGACTGCTCCCGCGCCCGCGCCAATAGCGGCCGAAGGCGTTCGGTCGCCAATGCGACACCCGCCTGCTGCGTCTTCGCGTCGCTTTTCCCCAGGCCCGAGGCGAATTCGCTTAGTACCGCCTCGTCCTGCGGAAGGAGCGATGAGAGCCGCGCGCTCTTCGCCTTCGCAGCGCGCATCGCGGCGTCCCACGCCGTCCGCGTGTCGGGCGCGCCGGGAAGCGCCTCGCGCAGCGCCGCCCAAAACGGCGCGGCGGCGTTATCCGCCTTTGCTAGCCGCTCCGCCGCCTCGCGCAGCGGCAGCGCCTCGTAGGAGATTAAGAGGCTCAGCTGCGAAAGCGACGCGATGAACGCCTCTATCGCGGCCATGCGCCCCGCAAACAGCGACGCCCTGTAGAAACCGACGAGCGCGACCGCGATTGACGCCGCGCAGAGCAGAATATATCTCATGACGCGCACCCCTCGACGAGCACGGGCCGCAGCGTCTCACCGTCGTAAACCCCTTCAAGCGTCCCCGCCCCGCGAGCGCGCGACAGCACAACGACGCGCCCGAACAGCCCCTCCGTAAGCAGCTCGCTCAGCACCGGGCGCTTCAGCGCTTCCTCAACCGAGGCCGCGTGCGCCGACGCGATTACGGCCACGCCCGCGCCCGCCGCGTCGATGATACAGCGCCTGTCCTCCTGGCTGCCGATCTCGTCCGTGACGAGCACTCCCGGCGACATCGCCCGCAGCGCTATGCGCATTCCCTCCGCCTTCGGGCAGGCGTCCAGCACGTCCGTCATCGGGCCGACGTCGTTTTGCGGGACGCCTCTGCACGAGCCCGCGATCTCCGAGCGCTCGTCTACGATGACGACCTGCCACAGCCTGCCGTGCGCCCCCAAAGAGAGCTGCCGCGCGATATCGCGGATAATTGTCGTCTTCCCGCAGCGCGGCGGCGAGAGCACGAGCGTGCTCATCAGCTCGCCCGCGCGGAAGAGCCAGGGCATCACCTTATCCGCGCAACCCTTGTGCTCCCGCGCGATACGGATGCAAAAGCTCGTCATGTTCGTAAAATGCCGCACTCTCCCCTCCTCCGTGACGGGCTTGCCGCAAAAGCCGACGCGGTAGCCTCCCAGGAGCGAGATATAGCCCGAGCGCATCTCCTGCTCGATGGCGTAGAGCGAGTGCTGCGATATGCGCTCGAGTATGAAGCCGCAATCCGCCATACTCGCGTGCAGCGCTATGTTCGCGTCGTCCGTAAGCTCCCCGCGCGAGGTCAAATACTTCCCCTCCGGCGCCATGACCATTACGGGGCGCAGCGCGCGCACGCGGATCTCCTCGAGCGATTCGGCAGCCCGTTCCGGCATATCGCCCAGCGCGAGCGCCAATCCGCCCGGTAAAACCGGCAAAAGCTCCCGCTTCCAGGCGCTTCTATCCTTCGAATCCATAGCCTTGTCCCTCCAATCCATACATACATATGAGGGGGCTGTCCAGTTTAGTAGTTAGAAATTAGGAATTAGTAGTTTTGGGGATCAAGAAAAAACGCCCCGCGGCACACGGCGCGGAGCGGGGTTGCGTTGTTTTGAAAGTGTTATGCGAAAAATCAGGCGCTCTTGTGCTTTTCCTTATAATCCTTAATCGCCAGATGCAGCGCTTCCTCCGCCAAAACGGAGCAGTGGATCTTCGGCTTGGGCAGCCCGCCCAGCGCCTCTACAACCTGCTTGTTGGTGATTTGCAGCGCTTCGTCTATCGTCTTGCCCTTTACCATCTCCGTCGCCATGCTGCTCGAAGCGATCGCCGCTCCGCAGCCGAACGTCTTGAACTTAACATCGACGATCTTATCGTCCTCGACCTCTATCGCGATGCGCATGATATCTCCGCACGCCGCGTTGCCGACCTCGCCCACGCCGGAGGGGTTGTCTATGTCGCCCGCGTTGCGCGGGTTCCTGAAATGCTCCATTACCGTATCGTTATACACGCGATTTTCCCCCTTCTTGGTATAGCGGCGACATCGCCTTCAGCTTTTCGTAGATCGGGCCGAGCGCCTCGATCGTCCTTTCTACATCCGCTTCGGTATTCTCGTCGCCCAGCGTCATGCGGAGCGAGCCTTGCGCCTCCTCGTGCGTCGCGCCCATCGCCATGAGCACGTGCGACGGTTCGAGCGAGCCGGACGTACACGCCGAGCCGCTGGAGGCCATGATCCCCTCGAAGTCGAGGTGGATCAGCAGCGATTCGCTCTCTACGTACGGAAAGCTTATGTTCACGCTACCCGGCAAGCGCTGTGTGCGATGCCCGTTGAGCGTACTGCCCGGGAATTTGGCCATTATGCCTTCGATAAGCGCGTCCCGCAGGGCCGTTATGCGCCGCGATCGTTCGGCTAAATCGCCCGTTGCCAACTCGATCGCCTTGCCGAGGCCGGCGATACCGGCGATATTCTCCGTGCCAGCGCGCTTGTTCTTTTCCTGCGCGCCGCCCATGATGAACGGGGCGACGCGGAAGCCCTTGCGCACGTACAGCGCGCCCACGCCCTTTGGCCCGTAGAACTTATGCGCCGAAAGCGAGAGCATATCAACGCCTAACGCCTTTACGTCCACTGGGATCGACCCGACGGCCTGTACAGCGTCCGTATGGAACGCCGCGCCCCGCGCCTTCGCGATGTTGGCCAGCTCCGCAACGGGCTCGATCGTCCCGACCTCGTTATTCGCCATCATGATGCTCACGAGCGCCGTCTCGTCCGTCATCGCCTTTTCGAGCGATTCGGGGCTGACGAGGCCATACTCGTCCACCGGCAGGAGCGTCACCTTGAAGCCGTGCTTTTTCAGGCTCTCGGCGGCGTGTAGGATTGCGTGATGCTCGATGGCGCTGGTGATGATATGCTTGCCCTTCTTTTGAAGCGCGAAAGCGCAGTTTAGCGCCTGATTGTCCGCCTCCGTGCCCGAGCCGGTGAAGATGATCTCGTCGGGCGAGGCGTTGATCGCTTTGGCGACCTGCGCGCGCGCGGCGTCCAGCGCCTTGCGCGCCTCGCGCCCGAGGGAGTATATCGTCGAGGCGTTGCCGTAGCGCTCCGTAAAGTACGGGAGCATCGCGCTGAGCACTTCGGGCTTGACGGCGGTCGTCGCCGCGTGATCGAGATAGATCATGGTATCATCCTTTTATATTGCTTTATTTGCCCGGTCGTCGAGCATGTCCTGCAAGGTTATAGAGTTGACCGCCGAGTCAATCCCCTCTTGAACCCGCTTCCAGACGAAGCGGCTCGGGCAGTCGCACGCCTGTCCGCAATCGTCGTTCTCGACGCATTCGATTAAAGACGTGCTCCCTTCGAGCGCCCGGAGCGCGTCCCCGACGACGACCTCGCGCGGGGGCTTCGCGAGCTCGTATCCGCCCTGCGCGCCACGGACGCTGTTGATCAGCCCCTTGCGGCGCAGCGAGAGGAAGAGCTGTTCGAGGTACATCTCGGGAATTTCGTTGCGCTGCGCGATGGCCTTTAGCGTCACCGGGCCGTCGCCGAAGCGCGCCGCGAGGTCGTACAGCGCGAGGAGGCCGTAGCGGCCCTTTGAGGATAGTTTCATGCGCTCGCCTCCAATCCCGATAAAAATACTCGTGTTTCGTCTCGTGCTATAGTAGCATCTTTTTTAGGGGGAGTCAAATGTTTTTTGAGAAAGAATCCTGCTGGATATTAATTGCTGAATATTGTTGATATACGGATTGTACAGGCAGAGGCGTTATGATAGAATTACGTTGCATATGAGCGCATATGGTTCGGTTGGCTTGCCTTCGAAAGGGGGTGATGCCATGAGCGTTTACGAAGCGTTATCACTGATAATCGCTTTTGCGATGCTTGTTGTTTCTTTTATTCAGCTACGCAAAAAGAAATAACCCGTCCATAGTTAGCCGCTAAGGATTTCCGGGTTATTTCTTTAGCCTGCAAGCCTTCCGCCATTTGCGCGGCCTATGCGGGAGAGCGCCGCACGCTCTCCCCTTCTTATACCCTAAGTTTAGAAAAAATATGCCTAAAAGTCAAGCGGAAATGCGATGGAACGCTGAAAAACACGCATAAAAGGCGGCATTGCCGCCTTTTATGCGTATTCAGAATAATTACCCCTTAATCGCCCCTGCAGTAAGCCCCTTAATGATATTCTTTTGCAGGAACATATACACGATCAGCACCGGCACGACGATAAGCACGACCGCCGCCGCCATATAGCCGTAGTTCGTGCCCGCCTGGGAGCTGATGTCGTTCAGCATGAGCGTTATCGTAAACTGATTCGGATAGCGCAGGAAGAACATCTGGCTGAACAGGTCGTTATACGACCAGAGGAAGGCGAAGATCGCGACGGTCGCGAACGAGGGCCGCGCCATCGGCACGATCATCCTGAAGTAGATTTTGAAGACGCTGCACCCGTCGAGGTACGCGCTCTCCTCGATTTCTATCGGCAGCGAGCGGATAAAGCCCATCAGGACGATCGTCGCGAACGCGATATTCCCGGCTATCTGCGGCAATATGACCGATATGAGCGATATCCAGCGGTTTGTGGTGGCCGCGAGGCCCCACGCCGCCTCCATGCGAAATACGGGGATGATCGTCGAGAACACTGGGAACATCATGCTCGCGACCAACAGGCTATAGAGAATCTTTTTCCCCTTGAAATCGTAGCGCACGAGCGCGTAGGCCGCCATGCCCGCGATTAAAAGCACCACGACCGTTACGATGGTTGAGATGATAAGGCTGTTGGCGTAGGCGGAGCCGAAATCGTACCTGTCCATCGCCCGTTCGTAGTTTTCAAACGTAAAGCTGTCGCCCGTCGGGATGGTGAACGAATCGGTACGAATCTCGCCGCGCACGCGGAACGAGTTCGTGATGATCCAGAAGAACGGATAGACCGTCGTTATCGCCCAGAATATCAGCACCGCGTACGTCAGCAGCTTAATCGGAGTAAATTTTTGCCCGGGAAGGACGGGATGTCTCCTTCGCTTGGGCTTTAATGCCGCGCTTAAAGCTTTCATCGCCGCTCCCCCTAGTATTCTTTCTCTTTGAAGACTTTATTTATGATGAACGACGCCACGACGCCCAGCACCACGATGAGAATTGCGATCGTCGAGGCGTAGTCCACGTCGCCCCGGCTCATGGTGTTGTAGTACATGTACGTCGCCGTCAGCCAGCTCTTGTCGAGCGGCATTCCCGTTCCCATCATGACCCACGGCAGGTCGAACACCTTCAGCGCGCCCGTGATGGCCAGCACCAGGCAGGTACACAGCACGTTGTAGATCAGCGGCATCGTTATGAAGCGGATGCGCTTGAAGCCGGAAGCGCCGTCGATGGCGGCGGCCTCGTAGACGTCCGTGCTTATGTTGTTCAGGCCGGTGATCAGTATCACGAAATAGAAGCCCACGTACTGCCACATGACCGGCAGGAGCATCGTGAACATGAAGTGATTCTCGTCCTTCCAGTCGATATTCTTCGAGACGAGCTGAAGATTATCGAGCAGCTGGTTCACCATGCCTCCGCGATAGAGGAAGATCAGGTTGAAGAGCAGGCCCAGCGCCGTCGCGGAGATGACGATCGGGAAGAAGTACGTGGTGCGGAAGAACCCCGCGCCCTTGCCGATGCTGTCCACCAGGAGCGCCAGCACGAGCGCTATGCCGATCTGGAATACGACCGTACTTCCCATCATGATCAGCGTGTTTTTCAGGGACGTCTTCATCATCTCGTCGGTAAACAGCTTCGCGTAGTTTTCGTAAAACGGCTGGTTCATCCCCTGCGCCTGAGTGCCCAGGTCCTGGATATGCATGAAGCTGTTTACAATATTGACGATAAACGGATAGAACAGAAATAGTCCTAAAAACACGAACGCGGGAATCAGGAAAACCAAAAGCGGTGATTTCTTTTTATAGATCGTTGAACGAAGCATGATGGTTCCCCCTTTCATCGAAATTCATTTTTTGTAGGGCGGGGGCTCTGCTCCCGCCGTTGATGTCCATTGTGCCGTATGCGGCAGGAGTAGAACCCCTGCCCTACATTTTGATGCTGTTTGTCGCGGGCGAACACAGTTCGCCCCTACAGGATTGCGGCAAAGCAGTGTAATCCTGTATAAAAGGCTGCCCGGACTACTATTATACTCCGGGCAGCCTGCGTTATCGGTTCAGCCGGGCGGCCCGTTTATTCCGCCTCGGTATTGAACAGGGCGATCGAGCTTGTTACGGCGTCCGCCGCGCTCACGCCGCCCGTGACGACGTTCTTTACGTTGTTCAGCAGATCGGCTTTGCCGGCCTTGATCGTATCCTGTACGGCCGGGGCGACGCCGGAGACGCTGCCGAGCATGTTCAGCGCGCTGGCGTGCAGCGTGCTCGCCGCGTTGGAGCGTCCATCTGCGGGTTCTTCAGGGCGGTGGTCGCGACGACGGTCGCGCCGAATTTGTTGACGACTTCGTCGGAGGTCATATGCATTACGAAATCGACGGCGGCGGCGCGCTTAGCGGGGTCGTTCCACGCCTTGGTCGTTATGTAGTAGCCCATCGACAGGCCGCCGATAACGTCGCCGGCTTTGCGCGAGCCCTTGCCGGGCACATACAGCACCTGGTAGTCCTCCAGATGGTCGCCCGCGTTTTCGACGAACGCGCCGACTTTCCAGCTGCCGTCGATCGCGAACGCCGCGTCGCCGTCATACATGATCTGGAAGGTTTCGTTGTCCGTAGCGGTCAGCGTGTTCTCCGGGAAGAAGCCCAGCTCATACAGCTGCTTGAGGTCTTCCAGGCCCGCGACCCATTTTTGGCCCGTCGCGTCGTCCGCGGAGGCGGGCAGATCGAGGTGGTTGCCGACGGCGCCGTTGTTCATGACGGCGAACTCAAACCAATAGTGCGGCACTTCCTGGAGCGAGCAGGCGATCGGAACGTAGCCCGCGTCCTTGATGACCTGGCAGTCCGCGAGGAACTGATCCCAGGTGTAGCTCGCGTCGGGAATCGCGATGCCGAGCTCGGTCAAAAGCGCGGTGTTCGTGAAGAGGCCTTCCCAGTAGCCTGTCGTCGGCAGCGTGTACTTGATGCCGTTGGTCGCGGCGAGCAGGGAGTCTTCGACCATGTTCGCGCCGTAGTCCGGGAATTCCGCGCGAATCTCATCGAGCGAAACGACCTTGCCGGCGTTGATGATGGAATCCGCGTCCGCGCCGTTGAAGTAGAACAGGACGTCGGGCTCCGTGCCGGATTCGAAGTCGGTGTTGACCTTGGCTTTCCACTCTTCGTTGGATGTGCCGGAGTTGTCGAGCACGGTGATGCCCGATTCGGCTTCCCAAGCCCTGAACGCTTCTTCGTAGTTCGCGCGGTTGCCGTCCTCTCCGCCGTAGGATGTCACGACGGTGAGCTCGGTAACGGCGGCGGGAGCGGCGGGCTCAGCCGGCGCGGCGGGAGCGGCGGGCTCAGCGGCCGGAGCAGCCGGAGCAGCCGGAGCGGGAGCAGCGGGTTCCACGGCCGGAGCTACAGGCGCAGCCGGCGCGGGAGCGGGCGCGCAAGCCGTAAACAGCATAGCGGCGCAAAGGATCATGGCAATTACAGCAAGTGTTTTTTTCATACTTTTCCTCTTACCTCCTGGATTTCTTGAAGTAGATTTAGAAACTTACAGAACCTTGAACTGTGTGTTTATTTTAACGAAACGGATGTGCGTACTCCATGACTGGCATTGCGGTTACTTGTCTTTGATTGGTGTGTTTCATGTAAGCGCTGAGTAAAATACAAATACACTATAATATAATTAGTATTTATTGGAAAACAGCTTCAGCCGCGCTATTGTACGGCCATCTTGAGACTCTATGGTAAGCCCCGAGGCCTCGCCGTAGATTAGCTTTACGCGCTCGTTTACGTTGCGGATGCCCAGCCGTCCGCTGCTGACGGCGTCTCCGCCCTCCAGCAGGCGGCGTATGGCTGCTTCGTTTTGCTCCGTAAGCTCGCCGCCGTTCTCCACTTCCAGTATCAGCGCATCGCCATCTTCATATACGCGCAATATGATGACCCCCCCGTTTTGGGGCCGTATGCCGTGTTCGACCGCGTTTTCCACCAGAGGCTGCATGATCAGCCTCGGCACCCGCCGCGAAAGCAGCGCGGAATCGACTTCCTTTTCCACGCTGAGCCGCCGGCCGAGCCTCGCGGATATAATATAGAGATACGAATCCAGATATTGTAATTCTTCTGCTACGCTTACCATCGCCTCGCCGTCGCGCGCCATCGCGCCGGAGAGCAGGACGGAAAGCGCCTCTATCATGCCGGAGACGCGCTCCGCGCCCGCCATGCGCGCCTCCCAGTTGATGATCTCCAGCGTGTTGTTGAGGAAATGCGGGTTGATCTGGGATTGCAGCGCGCCGATGCGCGCGTCCTGCAGCGCGAGCTGCTCCTTCGCGTTTTGCTCGAACATGGCCTTCAGCCTCGCCGACATGCTGTTGAAGGACGCCGCGAGCGAGTTGAACTCGCCGCTATGGAGGCCCTCCTCCATCTGGTAGCCCAGCTCGCCCCCCTGCACCTTGCCCGAAGCGCCCGTCAGCGCGGCGACCGGCTTCGTGATGCTGCGGTAAAAGAACGCGATGAACAGCGCCATGAGCACGACCGTAAGCACGGCCGCGAGTATCAATATATATAGAAAGGAAGGAACCTCGTCGATTAAAGGCAGGTCTTGGAGCTGAGAAACATAGGCGATATCGCGGCTTTCGAGCCTCGCCCGCTTCCAGAGCGTATAGCCGCTGCCCGAGCGGACGTAGCGCGTGGCCGAGTCATAGGACTCGCCCTCCGGCGCTTGCACGGGGGCGTTCAAGTCGATGCGCGCGCCGTCTAGCGTCACGCTCGAAGCGCTCTCCCACGCCATGTTTGAGATGCCGGAAAAGATTGAGGACGGCGACAGCAGCATGATAATCATGGCGTAGGGCTTGTATTCGCTCGACATGATATTGCGCGCCAGGTACAGGCTGCCGCCGTATTCCACGAAGCGCACGTCCGTGCCTATCTCCTCCGACATGCCGCGCACGATGGCGTGGACGTGGTTGCGATAGACGCCGAACATCTCGTTGAACGAGCTGCGGGGACCGTTGGTCACCAAGTAGACCTTATCCGACGCGCCCTCCGCCGCGAAGGGGTCGTCGGTAAAGAACAGCATGGCGGCGAGGACGTTGGCGTCGTAGCTGTACTGGCGCGATAAAAAGCCCTGCACCTCGCCGTACAGCGCGACATCGTCGCCGTTATTCACGTAGGCCGTATACGCGGAGCGCACGGTCGGATCATAGGAGGCGTTGCGCGACATCGTTATGACGTGCTGGAGGTTGAGCTGAGCGGCGCGCACGGCGGAATCGAAGTTGTTGGTCACGGTCAGGGCGCTCTGGCGCTCGCTGTTCTCCGTAATGAGCGCCACCGTAGCCGCCGCGAATACGAAAACGGGTAGCACGAAGCAGATCAGCACGATGCCGATCAGCGTCCACTTTAAGGACAGCGGCCTACGGTGGTTTATGCTTGCCATTTCATCTTATTATAGCATAATTGCCGTTTCCTATTTGAATAAAGCATCCCGCACCCGCAAAGGATGGAATAATCGAGGTATGCGCTGATCAATAGACAAACACCGTAGGGGCAGACCTTGTGTCTGCCCGATGATAACCAATCCCGGCATTCATCGTTTTTATACCCCCGTTCTCCCTGCTGCGCAGGGAGAACGGGGGTATTTTCTTTTTTTATATTGCCAAGGGGCTTCGCTCCCTGGCAATTCCCATATATTATTTATTACCGCAATAGCCCCGCCGCGCCCTCATCCAGCAGCACGGTTACGCTCGGGTGCAGCTGCAATATGGACGCGGGGCACGCCGGATCGACCGCGCCCTTTACCATCGCTTTTACGGCGGGGGCCTTCTCCGCGCCGGTGGCGATGAGTACGATTTCGCGCGCCTTCATGATCGAGCCGATGCCCATCGACATCGCCGTCTTGGGCACGTCGTCCGCGCTGTCGAAGAAGCGCTTGTTCGCTTCGATCGTGCTGGGCGTAAGGCTGATGATATGCGTCCCGGCGGAAAAGGTGCTGTCCGGCTCGTTGAAGGCGATGTGCCCGTTATGCCCGATGCCGAGTATCTGCAGATCGATGCCGCCCGCCGCGTCGATCGCCGCGTCGTATTTGGCGCAGTCGTCGTCCAAATTGGCGGAAACGGGATGCGGCACGCTGACGTTTTCCGGGTTTATGTTCAACTTGGAGAAGAGGTTGTCGAACATGAAGCGGTAGTAGCTCTGCTCGTGCGAGCGGTCGAGGCCCACGTATTCGTCCAGATTGAACGTGCGCACCTTCGAGAAATCTACCGCGCCCCCCTCGCAGAGCTTTATGAGCTCCTTATACGTGGGCAGAGGCGTGGAGCCGGTCGCGAAGCCCAGTACGCAATCGGGCTTTTTGAGGATCTGCGCGGCAAACAGCATCGCGGCGGCCTCGCCGATCTTCGCGGCGTCTTTAAGAACGTGTAGTTGCATAGTGTAGCCTCCATTCTGTAGGGGCGAACTGTGTTCGCCCGATTAATAATTGCTGGCGTTATTATATCATGCCGGTTCCGATAAAAGAACCTAAAATGTTTGCATGTTTTTGCGCCGCGTGCTATATTTTAGCGGGTAGGTTTGGGCCGCGCCTCCTGCCCCTTGTTGGGAAATAAAGGGAGGATCAATATGGACAAGCGCAAAGAAATCGATCAGGAAGATCAGGAGCTTTCCAGCGTCGTTTCGCTGCTGGACGACGAGGGCAACGAGGTCGAATTCGACCATCTGATGACGTTTGAGCACGAAGGGCGGCATTATCTCGCGCTGCTGCCCATCGACGAAATCGAGGGCGTGGGCGACGACGAGATCGTCCTGCTGGAGATCAAGGAGGGCGAGGAAGAGGATTTGTACGTCCCCATCGAGGACGATAAGCTGCTCGACGCCGTATTCGAGACGTTCCAAAAGCTGCTCGACGAGGAGGACGAGGAAGCCGAGGGCGATTGACAGCGCCCGATGGCCTTTATATAATCAGGCGGTTGGGTTGAAATTGATTATTTGAAGGTGCGGTTGCCTCTTCGAGGCAGCCGCCCCTTCGTGAATTCATATTGGAGGAATGAAGTGAGCGAAAAGGGCAAAAGAAAAAACGCGCCGACGAAGAGCATAATCGGTATGATTCTGGTGCTCGCGGCCGTGGCGCTTGCCGCGTGGGGGATGCTCGGCGGGCTTTCGTTCGGCATCTAC
>QMCE01000610.1_pt1 | contig 31030 bp, 28 predicted proteins | sample 1821851 | NCBI WGS metagenome assembly QMCE01 (sample SAMN09453174, study PRJNA476694) | Termite gut metagenome, whole genome shotgun sequencing project. | isolation source: worker | host: Odontotermes sp. | place: South Africa:Pretoria | collected 2016-01-28 | reverse complement strand
GCTCAGGTCAACGGGCAATTGAAGTCACTGAAAGTCAAGCTTGGCGACCGCGTCAAAAAAGGTGATCTTCTCGCCGAAATCGATCCGGTGTTGCAGGAGAACGATTTGCGCAATGCCGAAGCATCGCTGGAAAACATCAAAGCGCAAAAAAAAGCGCGCGAAGCGCAGCTCCGACAATACGAATTGGCATATCAGCGCCAGCTTAAAATGATCGCGCATGAGGCAAGCGCAAAAGCCGATCTTGAGGCGGCCGAAGCGCAATTCAATACCACACGCGCCGAGCTCGAAGCGCTCAATGCCCAGATCAGGCAAGCTACGATTCAGGTCGATACGGCGCGCGCCAATTTGGGCTATACCCGCATTGCGGCGCCGATGGACGGCGAAGTGATTGCCATTGTTACCCAGGAGGGGCAGACGGTGGTTTCCGCGCAGGCTGCGCCGACAATTCTTGTTCTGGCGGATTTGGATACGATGACGATTAAGGCACAGATTTCGGAGGCGGATGTCATTAGGATCAAGCCGGGATTACCGGTTTATTTTACGATCCTCGGCGCGCCCGATGAGCGGCATTACAGCACGTTGCGCGCAATTGAGCCGGCGCCGGATACGATTGCGACATCGTCAACCTCCTCGACCAGCGCCGCCGTGGCGACGGCGGTTTACTACAACGGATTGTTTGACGTGGAAAACCCCGATCATGTGTTGCGGACGTCGATGACGGCACAAGTATCGATTATTTTAGGGCGTGCCGAGAACGCGTTGACGATACCATTGACGGCATTGGGCAAAAAAACACCGGAAGGCTATGAGGTTCGGGTGCTTAAGAACGGCGTGCCGGAAAGCCGCCATATCCATACGGGGTTGAGCGACAACGTGCATATCGAAGTTGTTGACGGGCTTGCCGAAGGTGATGAGGTCGTGGTTGGCGAGGGCAATGCGGACGCGTTTGCCGAAAACGGCGCGCGTCGTCGAGGACCGCTCGCCCCATGAGTCAGGCAACGCATACTGAAAACCGGAAACCCTTGTTGGAATTGTCCGGCGTTTTTCGCCGTTTTCCGGCGGGGGACAGTGTTGTTACAGCGCTTAATGATATCAATCTGACGATTTACGCCGGAGAGATGGTGGCGATTATGGGCGCATCCGGTTCGGGGAAATCGACACTGATGAATATTCTCGGATGCCTGGATTGCCCAACAGAAGGAAGCTATCGGGTCAAAGGTCGGGAAACGAGCGATCTTGATAGCGATGAATTGGCGACATTGCGCCGTGAGTATTTCGGTTTTATTTTCCAGCGTTACCATTTGCTGCCGCATCTCGACGCAGTACGCAACACGGAGATTCCTGCCATTTACGCGGGCACCCCAGTCGCGCAGCGCCACCTTCGTTCGTGTGAACTGTTGGAGCGGTTGGGACTTGACGGTCGAATGCATCACCGCCCGAGCCAATTGTCCGGCGGCCAGCAACAGCGCGTTTCAATTGCTCGCGCGTTGATGAACGGCGGCGACGTGATCCTTGCCGATGAGCCGACGGGCGCGCTTGACAGTAAAAGCGGCGAAGAAATGATGGCGATTTTACGCGAACTTCATACGCGCGGGCACACGGTAATTCTGGTGACGCACGATCGACAAGTCGCCGACAATGCCGAGCGTATTATTGAAATTCGCGACGGTGCTATCGTGGCGGATAGCGTGAACGCGAATCAAACGCCAACGCTTGTTTCCGCGCTGGACAAAAACCGAACGTCGCCGCATTCTCATTTTACCGCCGCCTGGGGGCGCTTTATCGAAGCGTTTAAAATGGCAAGTGTTGCCATGGCGACACACCGGATGCGGACATTGTTGACCATGCTCGGCATTATTATCGGTATTACTTCAGTGGTTTCGGTGGTGGCGCTTGGGCAAGGCGCGCGGCAAAAAGTGATCGACGATATCAGCTCAATGGGCACCAATACCATTGATATTTATCCGGGCAGTGATTGGGGCGACCGGCGCTCGGCGCGTGTTCAGACATTGGCAAACTCCGATCTGGCGGCGTTACGCGATCTGCCCTATGTGGACAGCGTTACGCCGAGCGTTGGCGGCAGCGTTTCACTGCGTTATCGCAATGTCGAGGCAACGGCGCAGGTTACCGGCGTCAACGAAGAATTCTTTCGCGTTCGCGGCTACACGATGGCGCAAGGCGCGGTGTTCCGCGAAGAAGATGTCGTGCGCCAAACACAGGCCGTGGTGATTGACCACAACACGAGAAATCGGTTGTTTGATGCGCAAGAAAATCCGCTCGGCAAAATCATTCTTGCCGGAAGCCTGCCGCTGGTGGTTGTTGCGGTGACGGAAGAAAAAGAAAACCCGTTTGGGTTTGGCCAAAACCTGAATACCTGGATACCTTACACCACAGCGATGAACAAACTGTTCGGGCAAAAATACTTCAGCAGTATTACGACGCGTGTGCGCGACGGCGTTTCCAACGCGTTGGCCGAGCAAAACATTACCAAACTATTGACACTACGCCACGGTGCTAAAGATTTTTTCACGAGCAGCAGCGACAGTATTCTGCAAACCGTCAACAAAGCGACATTGACGATGACGCTGTTGATTTCGGCGATCGCCGTGATTTCGTTAATCGTCGGCGGAATTGGCGTGATGAACATCATGCTGGTATCCGTCACCGAGCGAACGCAGGAAATCGGCATTCGTATGGCTGTCGGCGCGCGGCAAAGCGACATTCTGCAACAATTTCTGATAGAAGCGGTTCTGGTTTGCCTGCTCGGCGGCGTGATCGGCATAGCGTTATCGTACGGATTGGCGTATGTGTTCTCGCTTTTTTTCGAGCAGATCGCGATGCGGTTTTCTGTCGCGTCGATTGTCGCGGCATTTGCTTGCGCCACATTAATCGGGTTGATTTTCGGTTATCTTCCGGCGCGTAATGCCGCAAAACTCGACCCCATTGAAGCCCTTGCCCGGGAATAGCATGATGAGACACACGATAAAACGGCGATTATTCCTACTGGCGTTTGTTTTGCCGTTAAGCGGCTGCGGGGCGGTGTTGAAAAGCGATTACCAAATGCCGGAAGTGCGGATACCGGCAACTTGGCAAGGCGCGAGCGGACAGAGTGCGATAACACAAGAAGAGGAAGCAGAGCGCTGGTGGACCTTGTTTGCTGATTCGCGATTGACCGCTTTGATTGATCGCGCGCTTGCCGAAAACAATGATCTGGCCGCGGCGGCAATACGTGTGCGGCGCGCGCGGCTAAGCGCGGGGCTTGTCGATACCAATTTAACGCCATCGGTGAGCGTCGGCGCCGACGGCGGCGTTTCGCGAAATTTTGACGCCGCTCGCAATACAAAAAGCTATAGCGCTAACGCGTCGCTTAATTACGAAATTGATTTATGGGGAAAATTGGCGCGGGAACGCGATATGGCCGTGTGGGAAGCCGAAGCGACCGAGTTCGACCGGCAAAGTGTGGCACTCGCCTTGATCGGGACGACAGCGCAGCTCAACGGATTCAAAACAGTGAGGCAGGCCTTCTTTACGCTGAAAGCACCTGTGCGTTGGTGCGCGCGCAAAAGGAGGCGGGTGCGGTCTCGTCGCTGGATCTGGCGTTGTCCGAGCAAAGCCTGGCCAGCCAGAAAGCGTCGCATGAATCGTTACTGATGCAGCGCGCGCAAAAAAGGCACGCGCTGGCCATTATTTTCGATCAACCGCCAACCGAATATGTCGGCGAAGCCGATTCGCTACGCGACACATATTTGCCTGTTATCCGAGAAGGCGTTCCGGTTGAAATACTGGCGCGTCGCCCCGATCTGGCGGCGGCCGAGCGGCGGTTGCGCGGTACGCTCGCCAATGTTGATTTTACCCGGGCAAGCTTTTATCCGGCTTTCTCATTAACGGGCAGTTTGGGCGGCAGCAGCACAAAACTTTCCGATGTGATACAAGACCCGATCGGCTTTTTGGGTGTCGGGTTGATATTGCCTTTTGTTCAATGGAATACGGTACAACTGACCGTCGATATTGCTCGTGCCGATTATGAGGAGGCGGTGGTCAATTTCAGGAAGACATTTTATGCGGCGCTGCTGGATGTTGAAGATGGGTTGACTGCCCGCCTGCACTATCGGGCGCAAACACCTTATCTCGAAAAGGCGTTGACGCTGGCACGGCAAGCGGAGCAACTTTCCGAAATCCGTTATCGAGCCGGAGCAACCGGTATCAAGGATTGGCTCGACGCGCAGGATCGTCGTCGCGGCGCGGAAGATGCGTTTAGCCAGAATCAACTGGATTGCCTGCTGGCACAAATGAATGTTTACAAAGCACTGGGCGGCGATCCTTTTTTGTCGCACGATTTCAATAGGAACTAATCATAGTAAATATCGTTTACAAATATTGTTTTTACGGAGCTTCTATGACCTCATCGATATGGCACACCACAGACCTTTGCGATCGGTTTGAAAACAATGTGGAAATCGGGATACAAGTTGCCAGCCCGATATTTCGCGATTTCGGCGGCAAGCGAAACTTTTCCGGCGAAATCGTCACTCTGAAAATTTTTGAAGACAATAGCCTGGTACGTATGGCGCTCGACAAAAGCGGTGCGGGCAAAGTGCTGGTCATCGATGGCGGCGGTTCTTTACGTTGTGCGCTGCTGGGTGATCAACTTGGGCTATTAGCGCAGAAAAACGGTTGGCAAGGCGTGATCGTGTATGGGTGCGTGCGTGATAGCGACATGTTAACAACGATGAATATCGGCGTACGCGCTTTGGCCGCGCATCCGAAACGCAGCATGAAAAAAGGCATCGGCGAACAAAATATTTCGGTGCGTTTTGCCGACGTGACCTTTACGCCGGGGCAATGGGTTTGCGTGGACGGCGACGGCGTGATCGTCCTCAAAGAAAAACCGACGCAAAACTAGGCGACGGTTTTTATAAAACGTTGGGGTAGCCTTCGTTTCACAAGAAGCATTCGCGGTAAGCGGTCGCATACGATGGCAGAAATGATGAGGCGATATTACTGTGTGGAGGCCGCCTCTCAATGACAGGCTGAAAGTGCACACCACAGTGATGGCCGAAAAACACCTCTTTAAAAAATGGTTAATTTGTTACCTTAATTGCTTTTTGTTACCAGATTTTGCCGTGCAGCAATGATCGATAAACCGAACAAACAAAGACATACTCATTTTTCTTGTCACATAATAATTATCCAAATAGAATAACAAGTCTTGGTTGCTCTTATTCCAAAGAATCTGTTTTTTTAGGATAAGGTTGAGCCAATGCATGAAAAGTTATGCGAATAGGGTTTATTTGCAAATATGTAACGGATGATCACATTGCGTTGATTTTTGTTAAGATATTTTACAAATTGTTGCTTTCGAACTATTTGAATGATTTATAAATTTTCCATCTTTTAATAGTTGAAGTAGAAACGCTAAAACAAGACAAAAAAGGTGTTGGCATTATTTCGATGGGGTGGCGAATGAAAAAAAGACTCCGTATAAAAAAACAGATAAAACTGCAACAGGCAATAAGAGGCTTTCTCCTTGTAGAAGCGCTCGTTTCCGTTCTTATTTTTGCTTTGGGTGTTATGGCGCTTATCGGCGCACAGGCAAATACGTTGATTTTAACCAGCGATATCCAAACGCGTGCCGAGATTGCGCATTTTGCTGATGCGTATCTGGGAAGGATGTGGGGGGCGGGCCTTAATGTCGCACAGTTGCGAGAGCGGTTCGGCTCGGGTACAGGCGCCGAGTTTGATGAATTCCGTACAAAAGTGCAGAGCGCGATTCCTCAGGCGCAAGCGCCGGTGATTATCGTTCAGCCAAATGCCGCTTTGTCTAACAGTGCCCAGGTAACGATTTTTGTTCAATGGCAGGACACTAAAGGCACATCACATAATTACACTGAAGTTGCTTCCATAGGTTATTAACCATGAGACTTATTTCGTGTAACGCAAAATTTTTGCCATTGCGCAAGGCCGATTTGCGCCATAGCAGGGGATTCTCAATTGTCGAGTTGCTGATTGCCTTAACAATCAGCCTGCTTGCTCTTTATGCGGTCTATAGTGTTTTTTCCGGAAATGAGCGTGTAAATCGAACTATTACTTCAGTCAACGAAGCGCAGGTTTCGGGAATGTATTCGATTTTTCTGTTGAGACAAAGCATCGAGAGTGCGGGTGTTCGGATTATTGAGCGGCCAAATGCACAATTACTGAATGGTTGTCCTGGTGGTATTGGTTTGGGGGGTATCCCCTCTCCGGCAAGTTTATCGCTTCGGCCGTTGCCGCTGGTGATTGCTCAAAGGACGGTTGATGCGAGCGTCTATGATGAAATATTTGTTTTCTCCGGCGGCGCTTCGCGGCATGTTGATCCGCTGACGATTACCGCCGTCGACACTTCGGCATCGCAATTTACCGTGAACTCACCTTTCGGGCTCCATGCAGGCGATGGCGTGATTGTTGCGGATGCATCAGGATGCGCGATTTACCGGATTGAGGCGGATTCCGTTCTTGATGTTGCTCGGACAACGACGGCAATTTCTACTTATCAGGGAAGCGCTGACCCAGAAATTGATGCGCAGCTTGTCGATTTGGGTGATCCGGTACGCCATCATTTTTATGTAGATGAGAGCTTATCGCTGCAAATGGCTGTATGGCGGCTCTCCAATCCGGGTAACGGGCAATGGACGCTTACCGAGACGATACCGGTTACCGGCAGTGTCGTATTTTTTCGTGCGCAGTACGGGTTGGATACCGATGGTGATCAGTCGGTTGATACTTGGCAGGACGCGATAGCCCCATGGGATTACGACACACTGTTGTCAGCGGATATTGCGGTTATACGGCAAATCAAAACCATAAGAGTCGCGCTGGTTGTTCGTGTGGATGAGCCGGAAAAAACGCAGACTTTCAATCAGGCTACCAGATTCACTGTGCTTACCTGCCCGGGGGGAATGACTTGTTCAACACCGACAACGGGGATCCAACTTAATTACGCTCCGGGTACAGCACCCGGCGGAATGACGTACCGCTACCGTTTGTATGAAACAGAAATTCCATTGCGCAACACCATCTGGAATTAAGCGATGTCTAGATCACTAAAAAAACGAATCGTTATGAACGATTCTTCCGGAGGAAACAAGCAAAAAGGGGTAGTTTTGATTATCACACTCCTCGTATTGTTGATCATGATTATCGCGACGATAAGCCTGATACGCTCCACAGATACTTCATTGGCGGTATTGGGCAATGTAATTTTACGCCAATCGGCAAACGCTTCCGCGACCACAGCAATTGAAACGGTTGCGCAGAATATTGCCTTTATAGATTTTTCCGGGCCGCTGCCCTCAGGTTATTACGCCAGTATTCAGAATAATGAAAGCGCCAATGGAGTACCCGCGGTTTTATTAACAGGCGGCGATACGGGTGTTATTGTTTCTCCGAGAGATGCCGTAGGCAATACGACGCGGACGGTCGTAGAGCGTATGTGCAATGCCGCGGGCAGTTGCTTGGTGCCATTAGATCGCTCAGGGGTAACAGATGCCCCGAGTAAGGCAGATGAGTTGTTAGTGCTCAGTCTTGGACGAAGGGTTCGCGCAGGCGCTTACTACCGGGTAACGGTACGCGTTGACGGGCCCAAAAATACGCTTTCCTATGTACAAACAATAATCGTGAATTAAGCGAGACTCCTATGAAATGGAAATATTTACTTTTGTGTCTGTATTTTATTGAGGCGATGTTTTTTTTCATGAGTGCGACAAACGCATTTGCCGCACCGATCGATCTGGCGGATGAGCCGTTGGGCGCGGAATTTCAGGTGCCGCCTAATATTTGGATGACGGTGGACGACTCCAGCAGCATGACATGGACGTACGCTCCGGATAATATCGAATCGATCAAAAAAGCGTGCTGGGCATCGACGAACGCTATTGGAGCGTGTCCGGAATCTGGTGACGTTCTTTTCAGAGAAGGCAATCCCCCCATGTTGGCGGCGGCGTTTAATGGGCTGGCATACGACCCGCTTGTGGATTATCTTCCTCCATCAACAGGCGTGGGTAGCCGTATGGCGAATATCACTGACTGGACAAAGGTGCAATGGAGCGGAGCGTGGAAGGGGCGCCCAGGACCCTATAATCTCAAAACAGCGAGTTATTCATACAGCGCTACAAAATATCAGTTACTTCAACAAAGGTATATGGCAGGCGTTGATGTGGCTATCTGGAATTTGTTCACGAAATACGGTTCAAGCTACAGAATCGGTCCCCATTATTATAAAACAAATATTATGTGGTGCCGCACGACAAGATCCAGAGGAGATGCTGCGCCGACGAGTTGCCGGGATGATCGAGATGATAATTATCAATATCCTTATTACTCGGAAAATCCCATGAAAATTAATGGTTCAGGACAAATTGAGAGCGTCGGTGGCAGTATTGATAACACGGTTTCTCCAGCTTTTGAACTGGTCGTGCTTGATTATGTGAATGATAGAGTCAATGGATCGACAGGAAAAATTAAACATCGATATTATGATGAAAATACCGGCGCAATGGCAGTAAAAGAAAGAACGGCTAAGGAAGAGCTTCAGAATTACGCCAATTGGCTTGCTTATTATTCAAGCCGCCTTGTGGCGACCAAGACAGCGGCGTCGCATGCATTTGCTGATATTGATATAGAGGGCGATACTGTTATTCCGCGGGTTGCTTTGTCATCCATTAACCGGATGGCGGGAACACCGGGCAGTTCCGGTGCGATGACAACGTTGAATATGGATGATTTTGGAAAAACCTCACATAGAGATTCGTTTTTCAAACGCTTGCTTGATTTTACCTATACTGGCGGAGGTACACCGCTTCAAGGTGCCATGATAAAAGTCGGCGAGACATTTCGCGACGCATCAGGGCCAATCGTACATGCTTGCCAGAGAAACTATCATATTTTATTTACCGATGGGCTATGGAATCAAAGCGCTTATGGTACGACCCCCGCAGTCGGTAATGTTGACGGAGGCAATGTTCCCGCCGCGTTGAATGGCATTTCGGTATATGGCGAGACGCTTGCTTCAGGGACGCTTTGGCCGGATCCCGTTCGCGACTATAAGGGGGTAGGAGGCACACTGTCGGATATCGCGCTGAAATACTGGATGACTGATTTGCGCGCGGACATGGCCAATAAGGTGATCGTGACCAATAAAGATCCGGCAACGTGGCAACATCTGAATTTCATTGGGATGGGGTTTGGTGTTCGGGGAACGCTTCCGTCAAAAAATCAACAAGACACGATAGAAAAAATCAAAAACCGGACGTTGGAATGGCCGAAGCCAACACCAGAGAAAGCCGAAACGGTTGATGATCTTTGGCACGCGTCCATCAATGGCCTTGGCCGTTATGTTGCCGCGTCATCGCCGGAGGAGTTTCGCTCCGGGCTTCGCTCTATTCTGGCGGAAATTTTGAATTTGGGCGGCGCGCGTTCCGGTATCGGGTTTACACATCCGGATCTGACCGGCAACACGCAAAGCACATATACAGCGACATTTACGCCCGGCTGGAACGGCGATGTCATCAGAAAACGTATTGACGATAAAGGCAATGAAACTTCGACCGGCGACCGTGCCGCAGAAAAACTAGAAGCGTTGCTGACGCCGGACGCGATACATCCTGAACCATGGAAAACGAGACGAAAAGTATTTACCCGGGCGGCGGCCGACAGCCTTGAAATTCCTTTCACTTTTGAAGCGTTGTCAGCGCATTTGGGGCTTATCAATCATTTGGGAAATACAGAGGCGCAGCAAAAAAAAGTGATTGCTTATTTGCGCGGCGACCAGAGCGGCGAAGGAGATACTTTAGGCAAGTTTCGTATCCGTGGCGAAGGCCCGCTGGGCGACATTGTCAACGCCAGGCCGGTTGTGGTGATCACGCCTTATTGTCAACGCGTTTCCGAGGATGGCGCTGATAATACCGTTGAATGTAATTATGAAGAGAAAACGAATCCGGGTTATCGGGCGTTTTATGATGACCATGAGAACCGCGCGACAATGATTTATGTGGCGGCGAATGACGGCATGGTGCATGCGTTTGATGAGCGGCTCAATGAAAAATGGGCTTATATGCCGATGGCTCTTTTTCGCCCTAAAGAGGAAGCAGGGATTGTTAACCAGACTTTTCAGGAGGCGGATATCAATAATCCTTTCCGGCATTACAGCTACGTCGACGCAACACCGCGCACCATGGATGTGTTTATTAATGAGGCATGGCGGACGGTTTTGGTAGGTGGCTTGGGCAAAGGCGGGACTTCATATTATGCGCTGGATGTTACCGATGCGGGTGGCGTGAGCGACGAGGCAAATGGGGCAACGCAAAAAGGAATGTGGGAGTTTACCGATCCGAATATGGGCTATAGCTATGGCCGCCCGATTATTACCAAAACCAGAGCTTGGGACAAAAGATGGGTCGCTGTTTTACCGTCTGGATATAACAACGGATCAGGCAACGGCCAGCCCAAAAACGGTGATGGGAAAGGACACCTTTTCTTTGTGGATCTGGCCGACGGCAAGTTACTGCATACGATGGATACCGGCATGGAAGGTTCTCCAGATAATCCGATCGGTATGGCCTATATTGGCGGCTATGTTGAAACCCATAAAAATCAGGAGACGACGGCTGTTTATGGCGGTGACCAGAGAGGAGGGCTGTGGCGCTTTAACTTGGAAAGCGATAATCCCCATGATTGGTATGTTACCAAAATGGCAGAATTGAAAGATTCAACGGGTAATCAGCAATGGGTAACCACCGAGCCATGGCCGCAGCTTGATAAAGAAGGTAATCGTTGGGTGATTGTCGGGACAGGCGGCTTTCGCAATAACGATGACTTAACGTCAACAATACGGCACACGCTTTACGCCTTTCGTGATGGCGGGCGGGAAAGAGCGGATACATTTACCGATAAAACAAGAGACGACTTAACGGCGATCAATGGCATTAGCCAAGACGCTCCGGACTTGAGCGGCGAAAGCGGATGGTACGAGGACATGGCCGCAGGCTATCATATTAATATTTCACCAGTCGGCGGTTTTAATATGGCGATTTACGCCGCGAATAAATATGTAGGCGGATTGCCGACGGGGGGATATCTTGCTGATTTGTGCGACAGCGCGGTATTTGACGGCAGAGCTTTTGCCCGTATGCTCAATACCGGCGAATCAAAAATTATGGAAAATAATACCCTCAAAGATTATGTTGGCTTCTCGAAAGGCATTGCCGATATTGCATTGACCAAACGTATCAATGAAGACGGGGACGAGGAAATCACGATTTCCGTAAGCAGCCCCGATGGCTCGGGCCTTGATTCCTTAAGTCCGTCAATTGATATTAGCATACCTCCGCCTGGTAGCGCGGGAAATGTGGGAAGGATCAATATTCGTTATATTGGTGAGTGATTAACAAAAAGTGCGCATAAAAAAAGAAATACGATAAAAACCCGTCATGAACAGCCGAGAATACAGCGTTGATATAAACCTTGGTTCGTAAAAATCAGAGACTGTTTATTTCAGCGATCAATGCCTGGATTTTGGTGGGTTGCGTACAGCGCAAGATACGGTCGGCAAGCTTTTTTAGTGCGGAAATGTCGGTGTTGATCACACGCTCTTTAACGGCCAATAAAGTGGAGGCCGGCATGGAGAAATGGCGCAAACCCAGGCCGAGCAGCAGACGGGTCATTTCCGGGTTTCCGGCCATTTCGCCGCACATGGATATCGGCACTTTGGCGCGGTTGGCGCTTTTGATGACATGAGCCAGAAGTTTGAGCATGGCTGGGTGTACCGGATCATAGAGCTGGGCAACGGCCTCGTCGGCTCGATCGATCGCCAGCATATACTGGATCAAATCATTGGTGCCTATGGACAGAAATGAGAAATTTTTTAGAAAAGGCGTAATGGCTAACGCGGCGGCCGGCACTTCAATCATGGCGCCGATTTCAATGTCACGGTCGAAAGCGATATTTTCTTCGGCAAGCGTTTTTTTAACGGCGTTAATCGCATCAAACGTTTGTTCGATTTCTGAAACGGACGACAGCATCGGAATCATGATTTTCAGCTTGCCGTAAGCGGAAGCGCGCAGAATCGCACGGAGTTGGATCGTGAATAACTCCGGTTCGGCGAAGCATAGACGAATCGCGCGCAGACCGAGGGCGGGGTTAGGCATGACGCGCGCCAACATATCGACTTGGGCGTTGATTTTGTCGTAACCGAGATCGAGGGTGCGCAAAATAACCGGTTTGCCTTTTATGCCGCGCACAACACGACGGTAAGCGAGAAATTGCGTGTGCTCATCGGGAAGCGTTTTCTGATTGAGATAAAGAAACTCGGTGCGGAACAAACCAATACCTTGCGCGCCAACTTTGAGCGCCAAAGACAAATCATCAGGAATTTCAATATTGACCGTCAACGAAATATCGACATCGTCACGCGTTTTTGAACGTCGCCGCACCAGCGACATCAACGCTTCGCGACGGGCTTTCTGTTTCTGGTAAAGCGCGCGGTATTGCGCAAGAACCACGCGGCTCGGGTTGACGATGATACAGTTTTGATCGCCGTCCACAATGACCGTTTCGCCTTCGTGTACGATCTGGCGCGCCATACGCATGCCGACGAGCGCCGGAACGCCCAAGCTGCGCGCGACGATGGCGGTGTGCGACGTTGCGCCGCCAAGATCAGTAACGAATGCCGCAAAACGGCGGTGCTTGAATTGCAACAAATCCGCGGGCGAAAGATCGTGCGCAATGAGAATCGTATGCAGATCGGAACTCGTTTCGGGGAATGAATCAACGGCTTTGCCCATAAGCTGTTTGACGATTCGCTCGACGACTTGCATCACATCGAATTTCCGGTCGCGCAAGTATTCATCTTCAATTTGCCCGAATAACGCAATCCAGGCATCCATCTTCTGGACTAACGCCCATTCGGCATTGCAACCATGTTCAGCGATATAAGCTTTGGTATCTTCGGTCAGCGAGACGTCGTTTAATAAGGTTTCCTGAACATCAATAAAGGCGTCGATATCATCGGCAAGCTCGGTGGCGGCCATTTCCTGGCGTAACACTTGAAGTTCGCGACGGACATCAATAATAGCTTTGTCGAGCCGGTCCTGTTCGGCAGAAACGTGTTCCGGCGCGATGCTGTATTGAGAAACATCAAGCGTGGCATGTGAGACCAAGCGCGTTTTGCCGATGGCAATACCACCGGAAACGCCGATGCCGTGAAGCGAAAAGCTGCAGGAGGTCATGAGATACCTTTTAGCCCAAGCATCTATTCGCCTTCGCCAAAATAATCGTTGATCAGTGCTTCAAGCGCATCAAGCGCTTCCGTTTCTTGTGGGCCGCTGGTTTCCAGCGTGATGACGGAGCCGCGTCCGGCGGCAAGCATCATGACGCCCATGATGCTTTTGGCGTTAATGCGCCGCCCGTTGCGCTCCATAAAAATATCACATGGAAAACGCGACGCAAGTTGAGTCAGTTTTGCCGATGCTCGCGCGTGCAAGCCAAGTTTGTTGACGATTTCGACATTACGACGCGGCACAGCTATTTTCCTCTTCTTCGTTGCAGTCCAAAAACAAAATGCCGTCATGCGCGCCGGAGAGCGCTTTTTCAACGGTTTTTTTCAATCCCTGTTCACGGTAAGTCAGCGCACGCACCAGCATCGGAACGCTGGCGCCGCACAACAGCGCAACCTTGCCGGGCATAAGCAATTGTCGGGCAACGCGAAACGGCGTTGCGCCGCAGATATCGGTGATGATCAGCACACCCATGCCGCGATCAAGGACATTGACTGCCTGCGCGACTTTTTCCGTCAGCTGCTGGATATCGTCGTCGATTTGTGCGGAGAGTGCCACACAGTTTTCCGGCGCTTCGCCCAGCACATGCATGGATACCGCCAGAAACGCTTCGGCGAGCGGAGCATGCATCAGAAGCAAGATCCCGACAGATGGATGTGTTTTGGGCGAATTCATGTATGTTTCGAAAGCCGGACTAAAATCATCGCTAGCTTACCGCGCTTTCCAGTTTTTGCACAAATAATTCGGCGGGATCAAAATCAGTCTGCTCATGGATTTCAACAAAACAGGTTGGGCTGGTTACGTTGATCTCGGTGAGTCGGCCGCCGATCATATCCAGCCCGACGATAAATAAACCGAGCGCTTTCATGAGTGGCGCGATTTTTTCCGCGATCTGTTTTTCCATTGTGGTAAGCGGCATTGCGACGCCGCGGCCGCCCGCCGCCAAATTGCCGCGGGTTTCGCCACTTTTGGGAATACGCGCCAGCGCATACGGCACGACTTCGCCATCGATGACCAGTACGCGTTTATCGCCCTCACGAATTTCCGGAATAAAACGTTGCGCCATCACGGTATGCGCGACAATGCCGTTTAAGGTTTCGACAATGACATTGCGGTTTGGGTCGTCGGCGCGCACCCGGAAAATAGACGCGCCGCCCATCCCGTCGAGCGGTTTGAGAATGACGTCCTGATGTGTATCGATAAAATCCTGCAACAGCAACGGATTGCGTGTGACCAGCGTCGGTGGAATAAATTCGGGGAAGCGCAAAATGGCCATCTTCTCATTGAAGTCGCGAACGCTTTGCGGCTTATTAAGTATCGGTACACCGGCGCGTTCGGCACTTTCCAGAAGGTATGTTGTGTAAACGTATTCCATGTTAAACGGAGGATCTTTGCGCATCAGAATGGCGTTGAAGTTAGTCAGCGGCAAAGATTTGATCGGTTCGGCTTGGTACCAGTGGGTATTGTCGGCAAAAATACTGAGCGCGCGTGCTTGTGCCTGCGCGTTGCTGCCAGTAACGGAAAGATCGCTCATTTCACAGGCGTAAATATGGTGGCCGTGCCGTACAAGTGCACGCATCATTGCGATGCTGGAATCTTTGTATGCCTTGAGTTGCGGCAGCGGATCGAGAATAAAAAGTATTTTCATGGCGGATCGTAATAAAAATCAGAATGGGGGCAACAACCCGGGTGCAATTTCACGGGGTTCTGCATCGGCAGCGAAAAGTATGCCATTTTTACTGCCGCGCAAATAGGCTGCGGTAGAGGAAATGTGCAACCAGTCGCCTTCGGGCAAGCCGAATACACGGATATCGGGATGAGCGACCAGATATTCGGCGATGCGTTGGTCGCGGGTTTCGCCTTGATGTCCGGGAGGCAACGCGTTGGTGTAGTGCGGGTTGATCTGAAAATCAATCAGGTGAAATGCGGAAAGGCCGCAAGGGTCCACAATAGGCATATCGTTGGTGGTGCCGATGGTCGGGCACGCCATATTGGCGCCAGCGCTCCAGCCCACATAGAGCGCGCCTTCGCGGACGCGATGGGCAACGGCGTTGAGAAATGCGCGGTCGCGACATTCTTTTAGTAGCTGCCAAGTATTGCCGCCGCCGACAATAATGCATTCGGCACGGGCGATTTCGCCGAGCGGATCGGCGACTTGATGTGCTGAAACGATATCCAGCCCGGTTTCTTTGAGCGCGCTGCGTACGTTGTCCAGATAATTGTCCCAAGAGTGGATGACGCTGGCAAACGGGATAAAGCACGCGCGACAACGGCCGTTTAATGCTTTTATCATTTCCGGTATGGCGTGCGCCAGATAATTGCCGCTGTCGGCTCTTGAGTTGCTGAATAATAAAAGCTCCATGGGAATCTCCGTAAACAATAGTTAATAATACGTCATGGTGGCGGGCATTGGCTATGGCCGCTGTAACCGGGCGCGTCGTTTTACCGATTCGGAGTACAATCGGCAACATCGGCCGAGGTTGGCGGCTTTTTTTGTTTTTGCCCATATGAATACAGACGTTACTTCTCCTGCGCACAAGGCGGCGGTTTTGTCCGAAGCGTTACCATATATTCAACGCTTTCATGGCTGCACGATCGTCATTAAATATGGTGGCAACGCAATGATTGAGCCGAAGCTCAAGGCCGGCTTTGCCCGCGATGTGGTTATGCTGAAGCTGATCGGGATGAATCCGGTCATCGTTCATGGCGGTGGCCCGCAAATCGGTGAGCTTCTGGAAAAGATGAAAATAGAAAGCGCGTTCGTGCAAGGAATGCGCATTACCGATGAGCGGGTGATGACGGTTGTGGAAATGGTGCTCGGCGAATTGAATCAGGAAATTGTCAGCCTGATTAATCAGCATGGCGGGCGGGCGGTCGGTTTGACCGGGCAGGACGGAAAACTTATTCGCGCCCGGCGCATGAAGCTGGTGAGCAAAGACGATGGCAACGATCTCGATTTGGGTTTGGTTGGTGAGATTGAAAAGATTGAGCCGGAATTGGTCGACTTATTAGTATCGCGCAATTTTGTGCCGGTTGTGGCGCCGATAGGCATGGGGCCGAACGGGGAGGCGTTCAATATCAATGCTGATCTTGTGGCCGGAAAACTTGCCGAGCGGTTGGAAGCGGAAAAACTGATTATGTTGACCAATACGGCGGGTGTGCTTGATCAAACGGGTGAATTGGTGACTGGATTGAGCGCAAGCCGGATTGAAAAGATGTTTGCCGATGGTACGATTCACGGCGGGATGTTGCCCAAAATCGGTTCGGCGTTGGACGCCGTCAAAGGAGGCGTAAAAAGTGCGCACATTATCGACGGGCGTGTTCCGCATGCGTTGCTGCTGGAGCTGATGACGGATGCCGGCGTGGGTACTAAAATTTCCGCAGATAAACCCGATCATTGATTCAGGAAGAACGAGACATGGCTGCGAAACAGGGAGAGCGTCGTGTACAGATTTTGCAGATGCTGGCGAGCATGCTGGAGGATCCGCGTGGCGAAAAAATCACGACGGCGGCGTTGGCCAAGCGGTTGGACGTTTCCGAAGCGGCGCTTTATCGGCATTTTGCCAGCAAAGCGCAGATGTTCGACGGGTTGATCGAATTCATTGAGACCACACTTTTTTCCTTGATCAACAAAATTCAGAGCGAGCGTGTCGATGGTGCGGCGCAAGTCGAACAGATTGTTTTTATGTTGTTCGGTTTTGCTGAAAAAAACCCGGGGATGATGCGCGTCTTGACGGGTGAAGCATTGGTGTACGAACACGAGCGTTTGCAACAGCGCATCAATCAGTTGTACGATAAACTCGAAGCGGCCATTCGGCAATCGTTACGTGTCGCGCAAGCATCGGGTCAGGTCGAACGGACATTTGATGTTTCTGCGTATGCGACAGTATTGCTTGCGTTTGTGATTGGACGTTGGCAGCTTTTTGTCAAAAGCGGTTTTCGTAATGAGCTACAAAAAGACTGGGCGCAGCAAAAAGAGTTTTTGCTGCGCTTCGCTTGAGGAATTTTAAGAGGCTTTACGGAGAATCGTTAAATCGATGTGATTTCGGTCATGATTCGCGGCGCCAGCGAATACATGTGTTTACCGATGAGCGGCGCAAAATCACGGAAATAATCCGATTCCAGATGCGCGTCGAGCGCCTCCTGGTTTTCCCATACCTGAGAAAAGCAAAACTCCGTAGGGTCTTCGATAGTTTTTAGTAAAACGCTGAGCAAGTTGCCGGGAGCGCTGCGAGTGCGGCGCACAAATTGCGTTAGCTTATTAATGAAATTTTCATGCGATAAAAGCTCGTGATTTTTGACGGTAAATAAAACAACAACATGAATTGCTCCCATGACGTTTCTCCTTGTTTCCTGTTAATAGCGATTCCGCGAGGTGCCGTATCGCGAAACTGCCGAAAAATTATTAAAAAGCAGGTAATTCGTTTGGACGCATGTCAAATATTAGCACTTCGGCGGCATTGCCGTCAGAAAAGCGCAGCGCATTTTCATCGCGAATGCGCACGCCGTCTCCGGCCGCCAGCTTTAGACCGTTTACCGTTAGCGCTCCGCGTGCCAGGTGGGTAAAGGCATAACGATTTTTGGGTAAAGTCAGCGTCGCCTTTTCGCCGTTATCAAACAAGCCGGTATAGACACGAATATCCTGATAGACGGACAGTGTGCTCTCTTCGCCATTGGGTGAAATCACCAGCCGCAACTTGCCGCGCTTTTCTTCATCGGAGAAATGCGCTTGCTGGTAACGTGGCACCACGCCTTTTTTGTCCGGTACGATCCAGATCTGCAAAAAATGAACGCTTTCATTGGGCAGAGGATTGAATTCACTGTGCAAAATACCGGAACCTGCGCTCATCATCTGAATATCGCCGGGATAAATAACTGAGCCGTTACCCATCGAATCCTTGTGTTCCAGCGCGCCGTCGAGTACATAGGAAAAAATTTCCATGTCGCGGTGCGGATGGGTGCCGAAACCCTTGCCGGGTTTGACGAGGTCATCGTTGATGACCAGAAGATCGGAAAACCCGATTTCGTGTGGGTCATAATAATTGGCAAAGGAAAAAGTATGCTGCGTAAAAAGCCAGCCATAGTTTGCCGAGCCGCGTTCTTTCGCTTTTCTAATGTTAAGCATATTGTTGAGCCTTTCGTTTCGTGATATTTTCTATCTACTTTCAAAAATATCGAAGTTAAATTGTTCCGATAAATTGCAATATATCCGAGATTATCAAGTGTTTTTTAAAAAGATGCGGCGCATATTTTGCAATTTTATAATCGAAAAAATCGAAAATAGGGCGCCATGAGACGATTAACGCTGGAAGCCATTCAAACAATTGATGCCATTGCTCGCACCGGTTCGTTTTCGGCAGCGTCGGCAAGCCTGCATAAAGTACCGTCCACTATTTCATACAATGTCGGTAAGCTGGAAGAACAAATGAATATACGTTTTTTTGAGCGCAATGGACCGCATGTGGCGCTGACGGCCATCGGTAAGGCATTGCTTGACGAAGGGCGTTGTTTGCTGGCGGCGGCAGACGATCTGGAGTTGAAGCTGCAGCGTATGGCACAAGGTGTTGAAACGGAATTGACGGTTGCGCTTGACGAGCTGCTGCCGCTTGCGGCGTTCAGCGAAGATATTCGCGCTTTTCAGCAAACAGGATATGCGACGCGCCTGCATTTTCAGCATGAAGTATTAACAGGCGCGTGGGAGGCTTTAATGCAGCGTCGCGCCGATTTGGTAATCGCTGCGGGTGAAGGGCCTTCCGGCGGCGGGTACAAAAATTATGCGGTCGGCGCAGTGCCATTTGCTTTTTGCATTGCGCCCGGTCATCCTTTGGCCAAAGAACAGGAGCCGCTGAAGAAAAATCAGCTGTTGGAACATACAGCGATCGTCATTGCTGACAGTGCGCGCCATCTGCCGTTGCGAACAACGGGCCTTTATTCCGGGCAACGCCAGATCACGGTCGGCAATCTTGCGGATAAAATCGCATTGCAAAAACAGGGCATCGGGCACGGCTTTTTGCCGCGTCCGTGCATTAAACGGGAACTGGAATCGGGAGATCTGATCGAAAAAGAGGTGGTCGAACCAAAGGCGGATGAAGTTTTTTATCTCGCTTGGCGCACGGGTGAAGACGGTATTGCTCTGGATTGGTGGCGGCAGCGGTTAATGCGCGAGTGGTTGCCTCAGGTCTTGCGGACGATGCAGTAAGGGCAGGATCGTATAAAATAACAACTTTTCTCTTTGGCGTGCACATGGGCAATTTTCTTGAGTTTACCGGCGAACGTTTTATCCCCGGCATTCCCGGCGAAATTGTTTATGAACATTGGCATCGCTATGCTTTTGCCGGACGATTTGTCGCGGGAAAGCGGGTGCTGGATGTGGCATGCGGCGAAGGATATGGCAGCGCTTTTTTGGCCGCACGGGCAACACAAGTGTGCGGCATCGATATCAATCAAAATACGGTCAGCCATGCGCAACAAAAGTATGGCGAACAAAAAAATCTGAACTTCCTGCAAGGGTCGGCGGCGAAATTGCCCTTACCCGATCAGAGTATCGATGTCGTCGTTTCGTTCGAAACGATAGAGCATTTACCGCAGGCATTGCAACAACCGATGGTTGAAGAATTTGCCCGGGTACTGACTGCGGACGGGATCTTAATCGTTTCTTCGCCGAATCGTCCCGAATATTCGCCGCCGGGGGTGCTGCCGAATCCGTACCATACGCATGAACTGGATCGTGAAGAATTGCAAACATTGCTGTCCCCATCTTTTCCGGCGCAACGATGGTGGGCGCAGCGTTTATATTTTGGTTCTGTATTGTGGCAGGAGGCAGACGAAAAAAAGGATACAGATACGATGTTGGCCGCGGAGATAAAAAATATGGAAGGCAAGGCGGTTGTCTCAGCGCAATCGCCTGCGGCAAAATATTTTGTCGTGATGGCTAGTCGCACCACACAGTATTTGCCTCAGGAAATGCCGCAGCTTTCATTATTTTCCGATACCGAAGAAAAAGAGTTGATGCGGTTTTATCATCATGGAAGAGAAGCGCTACGTCTTGATCAATTGGCCAAAGACTATATGGAGGCACTGAACCGGTTGACATTGGATTATCAGACGCTGATGGAAGAAGAAACGTCGCTTCGCGAGTCACTGAATCGGCGTGATACTGATCTGGCGATTCTTCAGAGGAAATTTGATTTTCGTAACAGCTGGCGCGGTTGGTGGCGTTTTCCGTTTTCCCGCTTACGTCAGCGCCTGAAAGGTTAACGCGCTCTTATGTTCGCCTCCATGCTGTCTCGCTTCCGCACTTCAACGTCAACTATGATCGATATTATTGTGCCGGTGTATAACGCGCCGGACGATGTGGCGCGGTGTATTGCGTCAGTATTGCGATATACCGAAGATGATGATTATCGTTTGATCCTGATCAACGACGCTTCGACCGACCCGGCGGTTACGGATGTCCTTAAAAAATTTGAACGCGAACCGCAGATCGTTATTTTACACAATGAAAAAAATATGGGATTTACCGCAACGGCAAATCGTGGCTTGCAGTTATCAAAAAACGATGTGGTGTTGCTTAATTCCGATACGGAGGTGAGCAAAGGCTGGCTTGCCGCGTTGCGTCGTTGCGCGGAATCGGATGCCGGTATCGGCACGATCACGCCGTTTTCCAATAATGCCGAAATTTGTTCATATCCGGAATTTTGCGTCAATACGCCGTGGCCGGAAAGCTGCGATACCGAGCCGGTGCGCGCAGCGCTGGCGCGTGCCGCGATACCGAGTTATCCGGAAATACCGACCGGTGTCGGCTTTTGTTTTTTCATTCGTCGAAAACTGATTAACGTTATTGGTGTTTTTGACATGGCGTTTGGCGCGGGTTACGGTGAAGAAAACGATTTTTGTATGCGCGCGCAGAAGGCAGGCTTCAAAAATGTGCTTTGCGACGACGCTTTTGTGGTCCATACCGGAGGCCGTTCTTTTGTTGAGCGCAAAACGGAACAAAGCGCGCGTAACATGCCGTTGCTTATGGCCAGGCATCCGGAATACGAGGATAAAGTGCTGCACTACATTGCGCTTGACCCGGTGAAACCTATTCGTGAAATGGCGATTTTGGAAGAAATGAAAGCGCAATATCCGGAGCATGGCGTTTTGCATATTTTGCATGGCGACGGCGGTGGTACGGAATCGTATGCGCGGCAGTTGATGGCGCATTCACCGAAGGATTGGCGGCACTATCTGGCGATTGCGGATGGCGATGTTTGGCGTATTGAGTTTTATGCGCAACATGAAAAAAATGTATCAATATTAACTTTGGTACGGCAGCCGGGAGAGTCGTGGTCGGCATTCATTGGCTCGATTTACACTACGTTTGCTATTACCCTAATTCATGTACACAATATTTTTGGCAGCCATAAAGGAATTATCGAAACGCTTCCCAAACTTGGGATTCCCTATGGCTATACAGTACATGATTTGAGCTTTGGTTGCCCAACGATTACTTTTCTTGATCCAAAAACACGTTATTGCGGCGGGCAAACCGACGATACCGTTTGCGCGCGTTGGTTGCCGATGCCCGATTCGTGATTGCGCCGTCGCAATGGGCTGCAGAAATGTTTAAGCAGTATTTTCCTGATGTTGAAGTGATGGTCATTGCGCACGGTACCTCCGGCGAGCAGCGCACACCGCGTGGGTTGAGCGTCATTTATCTTTCCGGCGATGATGTGCCGACGGTGGCTGTGTTGGGCGCGGTCGGACCAGATAAAGGCGCAAGGCGGCTGGAGCGGCTGGTTGAATTGGCGCGCGAGCAAGAAGCGAACATTCGCTTTGTCTTGATCGGCTATCTTGATAAAGAGCGTGGGCCATGGCAAAGCGATGATAGCCGCTTTTTGATTACCAATCGCTACGATCCGCGTGATATGGCAATGTTGTTCAAATATTATCGTGCGCGCGTTGTGCTGTACCCATCGGCAGGACCGGAAACATTCAGCTATACCTTGTCAGAAGCGTGGCGTGCCGGGTTACCGGCTTTTGTGCCGCCGATTGGCGCGTTGGCCGAGCGTATGAAGGCATATCCGGCAGGTTGGATCATGAGCGAAGAAGAATGGCAAAGCGAAGAAAAAATGCTGGAGCGGTTGCTAAACCTGATTTCTGACCAGGCGGAAAACGAGCTGGCGCAAAAAGCTATGTTGGCAAGCAGAGCGCCACAAATGTCGTTGTCGGAAATGGCGGCGCAGACATTTGCCATTTACACGCAGACGATGGAGGCTTATCCGGCAACGATAAAAGCAATTCCCCCGTTTTCGGGGCGACGCATTCGGGATGGTTTGGGCTATCGGCCATGGCATGCGATACAACGTGTTGATGAGCCGTTGTTATTGCGCGTAATTCGTTTTTGTGTACGCCTCAAGAAAACACCGTTTGGAAAGGCTTTGTATGGATTGGTGCCACGCTCGTTGATTAATATGTTGCTTAACCGAATTTAAAAAACATTGGCGCGTACAAAAATATGGAAACCAATCAAATTGACTGGCTGACGAGAGGCTTGCAATATCGCACCCAAGGTCTCTGGCCGGACGCGATTCTCTGTTTTGAGAAGGCAAGCAAGGAAAAGGAGAATCCACGCCATAACGAAGCGTATTATTTCCTTGGCGAAGCGTGGTGGGGGTTGGCGCAGATCGACAAAGCCGCAACTGCCTGGCGGCGCGGCTACGACCAGGACAATAAAAATCTGCCTTGTCTTCAAGCATTGGCCGATGCGCTGATGCACTTAGGTCAGTTGGAAGAGGCGGGACAATTTGCGCAGACAGTTCTTTCATACCGTAGCGATGATGCGCGTGCTCTCTGGATCAACGGTATGCTCGCTTTTCGTGCCCAAAAAGCAGAGGAGGGAGAGAATGCCTTGCCGTTTTTGCTCGATAAGCATCCGGAAATATTGAACGATATCGCTTATGCGCGGATGTTGACGCGATTGCTGGACGGATTACACGAAGAAGATAACGAGAAGGCAGTAAAACTATTATCGTATTTTGACGAAGAGAAACGAACGGCACTGCCAGGTATATTAAAAGCGGGGCTGGCACGGGCATTTTTACGGTTTTTGCCGAACGTGGATACGGATGTCAGACTATTGTTATCAACACTTGTGGCGGATTCGTTTCTTCCACAGGATGAAGACGGGTTGCGTTCGTTGGCGTGGTTGTTGTCGGAAAAAGGATTACGCGAAGAAGCTGCGCCATGGACAGAGATATTTGCCCGGAAACAGGAAGAAAAATTCGAAAGACAGCGGCAGAATGCGGAAGTGCCACCATCGAATTGGTCGCGGCGGACATATGGCGCTTTGCGTATTGCTTGGTTGTTGCCTGGTGATACGGTACGGGCATTGTTGGCACCGCTTGCCGAAACGATTATTGGCAGTGGCTTATTTTTGCGGTTTGATGTTTGGTCGGTCAACCATCATCAGCAAGCATTGGCGGCGCGCCCAGCTGCTGAAGATGTTGTCATGGTTCGTGCGCTTCCGGCAGAAAAACCAGCAGAAAAATTGGCATTGTTTGATTACGATATTTTGATCGACGGAGCGGGTCTTTGTTGGCCTTGCCATACGTTTTTCGTTGAAAAACCGGCGCGCCAGATATGGTCGGCGGTTTCTATGGAAACCTTGGCGTTGCCTTTTGCATGGGCAGATAAAACATTCGGTGATTTTTCTTCACTATGGGAGGCGCTGCGGAAAGAAGCAAAAAATCTTTCGGAGACATCGTCGTTAACGGCACAAGCTTTTTTTGCGCAACGCGATACGGCGCTGCGCGCGCATCAGGGAAAAGATTTTGAAACGGCGCAGACCATATATCAAGCGTTGTTGCAGGAGCAGCCAGATATGGCAGCCTTACATTTTCTAACGGCAATGCTTGCGTACGATATGCGCAATGACGAGAGCGCTCGAGAACATTTTGAATTGGCTGTTCGCAGCGCACCCAATTGTGGCAAAACACATGAAGCGTTTGCAGAATACTTGATGGAACACGATATTGACCTTGCGGCAGCAGTGGTTGATGAAGGAATGAAGAGTGCGCCGCAATCAATGATGTTGGCGCGCGTTGCCGGAAAAATTGCGATGCAACGCGGCGATATACAATGGGCAGAAACCATGTTTATCGAGTTGTTGCGCGCCGACCCGACGTGCGCGCGTTTGCATTTTGAATTGGGTGTTGTTTTACAAGGACAAAATCGCTTGCAAGAAGCCGGACGCTCGTATCAGCGTGCGTTATTGTTCGAGCCGGAGATGATCGAGGCACACTTTAATTTGGGCGCTCTTTTTCAGAAGAGAAATTTGTTAGAGGCGGCGCGTGACGCTTATCGTTTTGTTTTGAACAAAGAGCCGACCCACACGCAGGCGTATATGCAGTTGGGCGAAGTATTGGCGGCGTCCGGTGATATTCGCGGATGGTTTGCCAATTTCAAAAATTTTCAAACCAGTTGTCCATCATCTATTCTCATGATGTCGCAAGGATTGGAAGCCAGTCAGTTCATGGGTAATTATCGGGGTGTGGAATATTTCCTTGAGCGCTTACGCAAGCTTGATTTTAAGGCGGAGAATAATACCGAACTGATTGATGCGCTAGACTTGATTCAATATCAGCTTTTATTTTTTGATATTGACCCGGATGTTTCTCTGAAAATGGCCAGGCTTTACGACGAAGCGATGAGAAAAACTTTTGGCGTACCGTTACCGCGCAAAGAAAAACGCCGCTCAGGAAAAATCCGTATCGGTTATTTATCGGCGGATTTGCGTGACCATGTAATGGGGCGAATGGTCTGGCATGCCACGCGTTATCACGATAAAAGCAAATTTGAGCTGTTCTTCTATTCGTTGAGCGAAAGCCATGATTTTGTTACCGAAAACCTAAAAAATCTTGCCGATCATTTCGCGGTGTTGGCCGATTTGGGCGAGCATGACGCAGCGCGCCGCATCGATCAAGACGATCTTGATATTTTGGTCGATCTTTCCACGAATACCAAAGGCGCCAAGCCAGGCATTCTTGCGTTGAAACCGGCGCGTGTACAAATCACACATATTGCCAGCGCCGGAACATTGGGCTTATCGACGATTGATTTCAAGCTGACCGATCAGTTTGCCGATCTTCCGGAAATGCAGCAGTATCAGATAGAGCCGTTTTTGGCGATGCAAAACTGTGTGTATCCCTATCATCATGTTGCCGCGGCAACGGAACATCCTTACCATCGCGCTGCGCTGGGCATTGCCGAAGACGCGGTGTTGCTGGGCGCATTCGTGACACCAATGAAATTATCGGCGCGTTGTCTTACTTTGTGGAAAAAAGTACTCGATAGAATTCCACAGGCAAAGCTAATATTTTCGCCGATTACACCGGCGTTTGGGCAGATTTACCGGCATTTGATGGGGCAGGTGGAAATAGCCGAGGACCGTTATCTTTTTTTGCCGATTCCCAATGGCGGCGAGCCACTGAGACAGGCACGTTACCAAATAATTGACTTTGTGCTCGATCCGATGCCGTTCGGCAATGTTAACGGCGCGCTTGAGCCGCTGGATGCCGGCGTGCCAATTGTGACATTGGTCGGACAACGGCACGGCGAGCGTACTGTATATTCGATTCTGAAAAATCTTGGCGAGACACGTACCATTGCGGAGAGCGGTAATGATTATGTGGATATTGCTGTTCGTTTGGCAACGGATACCGAATTTATGCGCGATGTTCGCGCGGGCATTCGAAAAGGATTGGCGCATTCGTCGCTGACCGATATGAAGCAGCATTGCCGATATTTGGAAGAAGCGTACATTGCGGCATTGGCACAAAAAGCGCCGCAAGCGCTTGCCGAAAGTGGGTTTGCCTAAAAAAGTATACGGACGGAAATACAAACAACGAAATGCCGCCAAACAGGCGGCATTTCGTTGGGCGCTTTGAAAATATCAGCGTTTTGAGAACTGCTTACGGCGACGCGCTTTGCGCAACCCCACTTTTTTACGTTCGACTTCGCGCGCGTCACGGGTGACCAAACCGGCTTGAGAAAGCGTTGGCTTGAGGTCTGCGCTGTAATCGATCAAAGCACGGGTAATGCCGTGGCGAACAGCTCCGGCTTGCCCTGATTCACCGCCGCCGGAAACATTGACCATGATATCAAATGTGCCAAGGTGTTCTGTGAGCACCAGCGGCTGGCGCGCAATCATCCGGCCGGTTTCACGGGAGAAAAATTCATCAATCGGTTTGCCGTTGACCACGATGTTGCCGCTGCCTTGCTTTATAAACACGCGCGCAACAGAACTTTTTCGGCGGCCAGTGCCATAATAGTAATTGCCAATCATAATGTTCTCAGACTTTAAGAGGTTTTGGTTGCTGCGCGGTATGCGGATGTTCGTTGCCGGCATAGCACTTCAGCTTTTTGATCATTTGGTAGCCAAGAGGGCCTTTGGGCAGCATGCCTTTAACCGCGTTTTCCAGCGCCCGACCTGGGAAGCGTGCTTGCATTTCCGCAAAATTTGTGGTGCGGATACCGCCCGGATAACCGGTGTGGTGATGATAAAGTTTATCCTGCGTTTTATTGCCGGTCACGACCAATTTCTCGACATTGGTAACGATAATAAAATCGCCGGTATCCACATGCGGCGTGTAAATAGCTTTATGCTTACCGCGCAATCGCAGGGCAATCTGGCTCGCCAAACGACCTAGAACCTGATTGGTGGCGTCGACAATGTACCAGTCCCGTTGGACTTCATGGGGCTTGGCTGAAAAGGTTTTCATAATAATGACTCGCGTCAAATGATTGTTTTAGGGAAACGCACATAATAGACCGGTTTTCAGAAAAAGGTCAATATCCCTAAATGCATTTTTATTATCAACAGAGGCTGTAATGATAAAAGGAAAAGAGAAAAAATGACACAACGAGCGATGAAAAATGCATGAGTCTGATTTAAAAAACGATTCGTTATCGCGGATTCGCGTGGTCTTGGTCAATACCAGCCACCCCGGCAATATCGGCGCGGCTGCTCGGGCGATGTTGACCATGGGGGTGTCAAGGTTGGTTTTGGTAAACCCCAAGCATTTTCCCGCAGCTGAAGCGGTCGCAATGGCATCCGGCGCGGATTCGGTGCTGGCGCAGGTGCAAATCGTTACGACTTTGCCCGAAGCGCTTTCCGGCTGTGTTTGGGCGGCCGGGTTTTCCGCGCGTCCGCGCGAATTTGCCGGAAGAGTTTTTTCGGTACGCGGCATGGCGGAGGTTGCTGCTGGGATTTTGTATAAAAGAGAGAATGATATAGCGCTGGTTTTTGGTACGGAAATGTCCGGTTTATCGAACGAGGATCTGGCGCGTTGCTCAGCGGTGGTTACTATACCCGCCAATATGCAATACTCATCGCTGAATTTGGCGGCAGCAGTACAAGTCGCGACTTATGAAATACGTACTACATTATTGTCGAATAAAGTCTGGCAGCCGCCACGTTTTGCACCAGCCAGCCATGAAGAGATTGAACGTTTATTTGTACACGCCCAACGAACGTTAACGCAAAGTGGTTTTCTGAATCCAAAGCAGCCAAAACGGTTAATGCCACGGTTGCGTCGGTTATTTGTTCGTGCAGGTCTGGAAAAAGAAGAAGTCAATATTTTGCGTGGTATTCTTGCACAAATGGATAGGCTTATGAAATGTACGGATGATATTGAATAATTCAGGTGCAACCGATGCGGAATTTCGTTACAGAAGTGAAAGGTAGATATTTGTCTTATTGCCATGACGATGCTATGCTGAACATTGAAGTTAAAGTTATTTGGGAGCGCAGGATAATCGTTATGCGCGAAAATGAACGATCGTGAAGAAAGGGATGATATGAGTAAGAAGAAAGCAATACCGGGAATTAATATTGGTATCAACGCCAAGGATCGCGAAAAAATTTGCCATGATTTAAATCGTTTATTGGCCGATACATTTGCGCTGTACCTGAAAACACATAATTTTCATTGGAATGTCACAGGGCCGATGTTCAACACGCTGCACATCATGTTTGAAGAGCAATATACTGAGTTGTGGAATGCAACAGATATCATAGCCGAGCGTGTGCGCTCATTGGGGCTGCCGGCCATTGGTACGTTTACGGAATACAATAAGTTCTCAAGCATTAAAGAAACACAAGGTGTGCCAAATGCGGAAGATATGATTCGGTTGCTGGTAGAAGGCAACGAGGCGGCGGCGCGTACGGCGCGCAAATGTTTTCCTGCAGCGGAAAAAGCGGGCGATGAAGCGACCACTGATGTATTGACGGAACGTTTGCAGGTGCATGAGAAGAATGCTTGGATGTTACGCAGCTTGCTGGAACAATAAAGCGATAATATTTATTTGAAAACGGGCTATTAATAGCCCGTTTTTTTATTGTCATTACAGGGAAATGCCGTTAAACTTATGCCGCTTGCTTGTTATGGAAAAAGGGAGGCGATGCATTATGAATGTTGCAGTTGTACATTCGCGCGCTCTGGCGGGGCTGGATGCGCCGCCGGTTACAGTTGAGGTTCATTTATCCAATGGGCTTCCGGCATTTAATCTTGTGGGACTTCCTGATGCTGAAGTGCGAGAAGCGCGTGATCGTGTGCGTGCGGCGTTGCAGAATTCACAATATGATTTCCCCGTGCGTAAAGTAACGGTAAATCTGGCGCCAGCAGACTTTCCCAAGGAGTCTGGCCGCTTTGACTTGCCTATTGCGCTCGGTATTCTCGCTGCTACCGGGCAGATCCCTCAAGCGTCGCTCGCGCAATATGAATTTGCGGGCGAGCTGGCATTGACAGGCGCGTTGCGCAAAATCCGTGGTGCGTTGGCGATGGTATTGTCGGCATGGCGTGAGGGGCGGGCCTTTATTCTTCCCGAAGCCAGCGCGCAGGAAGCAACGCTGGTGCAACAGGCCACCGTTTATCCTGCCAAGTCGTTACTTGACGTTTGCGGGCATTTAATGGGGAAAATTTCGCTTTCGCCGTTGTCCGCGCATCACGAAATCACAGAAATTGCTTCTGTGACACGCGATTTAAAAGAAGTGCGCGGGCAACACCAAGCTAAGCGAGCGCTGGAGATTGCTGCGGCCGGACAACATTCACTGTTATTTTTGGGTTCTCCGGGTACCGGCAAGTCGATGTTAGCGCAACGGCTGCCGGACATCATGCCACCAATGACGGAAGATGAAGCATTATCGGCCGCCGCAGTTGCTTCGTTGGCGGGCAATTTTGATGTTCGTTCTTGGCGACAGCGAAACTTTCGTAATCCGCATCATACCGCCAGTGCGGTGGCGCTGGTCGGAGGAGGCAGCGATCCGCGCCCAGGAGAGATATCTTTGGCGCATCATGGGGTATTGTTTCTTGACGAACTTCCTGAATGGGATCGCTCAGTATTGGAGGTGCTGCGCGAGCCGTTGGAGTCTGGTGAAATCCATATTTCGCGGGCAGCACGACAAAGCGTTTTTCCGGCGCAGTTCCAATTAATTGCGGCAATGAATCCGTGTCCGTGCGGCTGGTATGGGCACAATAGCGGGCGTTGTCGCTGCACGTCAGAGCAGGTTGCCCGCTATCGGGCAAGAATTTCCGGCCCACTGCTTGACCGTATCGATTTATCTGTCGAAGTGTTGCCGATTCCTTCCGATGCAATTAAATTGAATGTCCCTGACGATCCCGAAGCCGACAATAGTGTAACTGTACGGCAGCGTGTCGCCAGAGCCTATCAAAAACAAATGAAACGGCAAAACTGTGGAAATGCGCGCCTGTCGCCGGCGCAACTGAAGCAGTTTATTGCTATTGACCGTGACGCAGAAAACTTATTGGCGCATGCAATGGAAAAGCATTATCTTTCGGCACGTTCTTATCATAGACTGTTGCGTGTTGCGCGGACAATTGCTGATTTAAACGACGCAGAAACGGTGACACGAACGCATGCCGCTGAAGCGTTGAATTATCGTCGTGTCGACCGTTATGCTCAATAAATCAAAGCGGTTTAATAAAAAATGTTTGTCTTTGCAAGAGCCTTTCTATGATTCGTCAGATATCAAGCTGTTCTGGCGTGATACGCATGGCTTTGGCAATTTTTGCCAGTGTTGATGGACGCGGATTTTCGCGTTTTTCCGTTAGGGCATAAGCGCCTTGCGTAACGCTAAGGCGGTTTGCCATTTGCACTTGTGTCAAACCGAGATATTCACGCCAGGCACGCATCGGCGCAATATTGTCTTGTTTGATACGTTTTAATACTTCACTGGGTACATTTGCTGGGGGACGACTTTTGGTTGCCGCTTTTACTGCAGGCGCTTTACCTGTTTTTGCAGTGCTTTTACCGGTAAGTTCTTTATATTGGGCATATGTCATCAAAACATATAACGGCGCACCATTCGGCCCCGGAAGAACATGAACATTTTTAGTTTTCATAGGATAAACACCATATTAATCGATTGATAAAAACAGGGAGGTAATATAATGCTTATTTACTATCCTTCCCAAACGAGACTTTATAAAAAGCAGTATCAGTATATACAAAAACATGATGAGAAAGAAATGCCTTAATAATCTTAATAAGACTTTATTTGTTTCTAATAATAAAGTTGGAATAAATCTAATAACCAAGCTAAGCATCATTGAAGCACTATCAGTCTTAATCTTTAGCAATCTAAGTGGTGCCAACATTGCTGAAAAGCCATTATTCAGCTCCAATATAGAGGTTGTGTGTGTAAGTATTGATGATAATAA
>QMCE01000226.1_pt1 | contig 31041 bp, 41 predicted proteins | sample 1821851 | NCBI WGS metagenome assembly QMCE01 (sample SAMN09453174, study PRJNA476694) | Termite gut metagenome, whole genome shotgun sequencing project. | isolation source: worker | host: Odontotermes sp. | place: South Africa:Pretoria | collected 2016-01-28 | reverse complement strand
TGATCTCTCCTGTCGCTATGGACAAACAGCTTCGCTTTGCTATTCGTGAAGGCGGACGCACTGTCGGTGCCGGGTCCGTTACCGAAATCTTAAAGTAAGGATTATATAATGGCTGGTGAACGTATCCGTATTCGCTTAAAATCCTTTGACCATCGTATGATCGACCGGTCTGCTCAGGATATTGTGAATACCGTAAAAAACACAGGGGCCCGTATTGCGGGTCCTATTCCTCTGCCTACCAAAGTTCAGAAATACACGATTCTTCGTTCTCCGCATATTGATAAAACATCGCGGGAACAGTTCGAATCACGCACTCACAAGCGTTTGATTGATATTCTGGATGCAACTCCGCAAACGGTGAATTCTTTGATGAAATTGGATTTACCGGCTGGCGTGGAAATCGAAATTAAGGTTTAACAATGAACGGAATTCTCGCTAAAAAGTTGGGAATGACCCAAGTATTCACGGAACAGGGCGAATGCGTACCTGTAACGGTTCTCGAAGCCGGTCCGTGCGTGGTCGTTTGCCACAAGACAGAAGAAAAGGACGGTTACAAGGCTGTCCAGATCGGTTTTGGTCTAAAGAAAGAGCAACGAACGAATAAGGCGGAACTTGGACATTTCAAGAAAGCCGGTGTCGATGCTCGTGAACACCTTGCCGAATTTGATGTTTCCGATCTCGAATCCTGGCCTGTCGGAAAAGAATACGGTGCTGCCGATTTTGCCGATGCAAAACAGGTGAACGTATCCGGGCTCTCCAAAGGCCGCGGCTTTGCCGGTTCTATCAAGCGTCACGGTTTCCATAGCGGACCCCGTTCGCATGGTACTCACAATATGCGTGAGCCCGGTAGCTTGGGAGCTCACTCTTATCCGGCGCGCGTGTTCCGCGGAAAGAAAATGGCCGGACAATATGGGAACAAGAAAGTGACCGTAAAGCATCTTCAAGTGGTTCGCGTTGACGGCGAACGTAATTTGATTTTTGTACGCGGTGCTGTTCCCGGTCCGAAAAACGGTATTATCGTGGTGAGGAAAGGCTAATGGCAAAGGCAAATCTTTACGCCGCGAGCGGCGATTTTAAAAACGAAACGGATCTTCCGGTCCTGTTTGAGGCTGAGGTCAATAAGGTTTGCATTTATCTGCATATCAAAGCGATTCTCAACAACCGTCGTCAAGGCACGGCTCAAACCAAGACAAAGTCCATGGTTAGCGGCGGTACGGTGAAACCCTGGAAACAGAAGGGAACCGGTCGCGCCCGTTCCGGTCAGAATACTTCTGCCGTATGGGTTCGCGGTAACAAGGCTCATGGTCCTAAATCCCATACCTATTTTGAAAAAGTAAATAAGAAAGTAAAGCGCCTCGCTTTCCGTTCTGTTCTCACTGCAAAAGCAGCCGAAGGTAAAGTTTTCGTATTCGAAAAACTCGCTTTCGCAGCCCCGAAAACGAAAGAATTTCTTTCCGTTATGAACAAATCCGGGATCGAAAAACGCAATGCGCTTTTCCTGGTTGGTTCCAAAGATGAAAATCTCATTCTTTCTTCGGCAAACGTTCCCTGGGTACGTTGCGCTCGTGTGAGCGATGTAAACACTTACGATATCGTTCGCGCGAATAATGTGGTGGTTTCTCAGGATGCTTTGGCTGAACTCTCCGGAGGCTCCAGATGAAAGAAATTCATGAAATTTTAGTGGCACCGCACATTACCGAAAGCACCACGAAGAACATGGTCAATATCCGTTCCGGAATTCGTACTTATGTTTTCAAAGTGGCAATGAAGGCTACCAAGCCCGAAATTAAAGATGCGATTGAAAAACGTTTCAGTGTGAAAGTGGATTCGGTAAATACCTTGATCAATCGCGGCAAAATGAAGCGCGTTCGTATGGCTCAAGGTAAGAAAGCGAATTGGAAAAAAGCTTATATCACTTTGAAAAGTGGTCATTCGATCACCGAGTTTGAAGGAGTCTGATTATGGGTTTGAAAAGTTATAGACCGCTTACTCCGACACTTCGCTACAAACAGGTAAGTGATAAAAAAGAAATCACCGCCGATAAGCCGTATAAGCCGCTTACGGAAGGGATCAAGCGCAGTTCCGGCCGCAATAATGCCGGCGAGATCACTTCCCGTCGCCGCGGCGGCGGACACAAAAAGCTGTATCGAATCATTGATTTCAAACGTTCCCGCACGGGTATTCCCTGTGTTGTCGAAACTATCGAATATGATCCGAATCGTACGGCTCGCATTGCTCTCGTAAAGTATGCGGACGGAAAGCGTCAATATATCATCGCTCCGAACGGAATTAAAGTCGGTGATACATTGAACTCCGGAGCCGGTGCCGAATATCGCTTGGGGAACGCACTCCCGCTTCGCGACATTCCGCTGAACTCCACTATTCACAATATTGAAATGAAGCCCGGAAAGGGCGCTCAAATTGCCCGTTCTGCCGGTTCTTCCGCAGAACTCGTGGCAAAAGACGGAAAACTCTGTCAAGTGCGCCTCCCGAGCGGTGAAGTCCGTTATATTCCGGACACCTGCCTCGCGGTTCTCGGTCAAGTTTCCAATCCGGATCACATGAATGAAGTTTCCGGTTCTGCCGGTCGCTCCCGTTGGCTCGGGATTCGCCCTTCGGTTCGTGGCGTTGTCATGAACCCGGTTGATCATAAAAATTCCAAGGGTGCTAAAACCCGTAACAATAAGCGCACCGATAAGTTCATCGTGCGTCGTCGTCAGAAGAAGAGGGCTTAATTCATGTCAAGATCCCTTAAAAAAGGCGCATTCGTGGATACCCACGTTCTCAAGAAAGCTCAGGCTATGTCCGGTTCCGATAAGAAACAGGCCATTAAAACCTGGTCTCGCCGCTCAACGATCGTTCCGGATATGGTCGGTTTGACTTTTTCCGTGTATAACGGAAAGCAATTCATTCCGGTTTATGCGACTGAAAATATGGTCGGTCATAAGCTCGGTGAATTTGCTCCTACTCGTTTGTTCCGCGGTCACCGCAAAGACGAGAAAGCCGGAGGAAAGAAATAATGCAAGCTGTTGCTCAAGTTAAAAATGTTCGTTACGGTGTTCGTAAGCTCCGCCAGGTTGCCGATTTAATGCGCGGCAAGTCTGTCGAAGAAGCTTTCGCTATGCTTTCCATTTTGCGCAGCCAAAAGAAAGGTGCGGTGATTGTTGAAGGTGCTTTGAAGTCTGCAGTGGCAAACTTCAAGCAAAAAGCGCCGGGTGCCGTCGCTACCGAAGAATTGAAGATCGCAAGCATTACTGCTGACGGCGGTTCCATTATGAAACGCATTCAGCCCCGTTCTCACGGGCGTGCCTTCCGCATTGAAAAGCCGTTGTCTCACTTGACCGTGGTCGTTGCCGACAGCGTTGAAAAGGAATAAGTCATGGGTCAGAAAACACATCCTTATGGACTTCGTCTCGGAATTATCAAAGATTGGCAATCCAAATGGTATGCCAAGGGTAAGTTCTCGGATCTTCTTTATGAAGATATCGTGCTCCGCCGCTACCTGATGAAGCGCTTTGAACATGCTTCCCTTTCCCGTGTCGGAATCGAACGTGTTTTGAAAAAAGTGAATGTCAATCTTTATACCGCTCGCCCCGGTGTGGTGATCGGGAAAAAAGGTGAAGAACTGGAACGCTTGAAAGGCGAATTGCAATTCTTGACCGGTAAGGAAATCTATATCAGCGTTCACGAAATCAAACGCCCCGAAGCAGATGCCAAGCTGGTTGCCGAAAACATTGCGCGCCAATTGGAAAAGCGTATTTCTTTCCGCCGCGCCATGAAACGCGCTATTCAGAGCGCTATGCGCATGGGCGTTGAAGGAATCAAGGTGCAGGTCGGCGGTCGTCTCGGCGGTGCCGAAATTGCCCGCGTTGAAAAATATGCCGAAGGTCGCGTACCTTTACACACACTTCGCGCCGACATTGATTATGCGACGGCTATCGCTAAAACGGTGTATGGTTCAATCGGTGTGAAAGTATGGGTGATGCACGGAGAAAAAATCGGTAAAGACGTATTCTCCGAAAACAAGAGAGAGAAATAACTTATGCTGAGTCCAAAAAGAACAAAATATCGTAAGATGATGAAAGGCCGCATGAAGGGTCAGGCGACCCGCGGCGATTATATCGCTTTTGGAGAATTCGGCGTTCAGGCTCTTGAAAAATGCTGGCTCACTGCCCGTCAAATTGAAGCGGCCCGTATTGCGATGACTCGTAAAATCAAGCGCGGCGGCCGTGTCTGGATTCGGGTGTTCCCTGATCGTCCGGTGACGCGCCATCCTGCCGAAGCCCGTATGGGTAAAGGTAAAGGTTCGCTCGAGTTTTGGGCAGCAACGGTTCTTCCGGGTCGCATTATTTTTGAAATGAGCGGAGTTGAAAAAACTCTCGCCGTTGAAGCGCTCAGTGTGGCGGCTCAAAAATTGCCGATCAAGGTTAAAATTATTGAAGCTTCGGAGATCTGATGAAAGCGAAAGAATTAAGAGATATGAGCACGGATCAACTTCAGGAGAAGCTTGCTCAGCTGAATTTGGATCTGTTTAATCATCGATTTGTTGCGAAAACCGGTAGTTTGGAAAATCCTTCCGTCATTCGTGCAACACGCAAAGATATTGCTCGAGTGAAAACCATTCTTACAGAAAGGGCCAAGGCGTAAGCCGAGAGGAGCAAACACATGGATAGAAATTCTCGCAAAGTAAGACAGGGTATTGTTACTTCCAGTGCAATGGATAAAACGATTACCGTTGCCGTTGAGAACCGTAAACGCCACCCTGTTTACAATAAAATTATGACGACAACCAAAAAACTCAAGGCTCACGATGAAAAGAATGAAGCCGAAGAAGGCGATTTGGTTGAAATCATGGAAACCCGTCCTCTTTCCGCAACAAAGCGCTGGCGCCTCGTTCGGATTGTAGAAAAGAAGAAATAATCCCTTTGGAGTAAGGCGAATATGATTCAAGAAGAAACAAGACTTGTCGTGGCAGATAATAGCGGTGCCAAGGAAGTCGCCTGCATCCGAGTTTTGGGTGGTACCAACCGCCGCTACGCTCACATCGGTGATGTGATTAAGGTAGCGGTAAAAGATGCCATTCCCCAGAGCAAGGTAAAGAAAGGCTCTGTTGCGGACGCCGTTGTGGTCCGCACCCGCAAAGAAATCAATCGGAAAGACGGAACTTTGATTCGCTTTTCCGATAACGCCGTAGTTCTCGTCAATAAAGACGGAGAGCCGCGCGGAACCCGTATTTTTGGGCCCGTAGCCCGCGAACTTCGCGAAAAAAAATACATGAAAATCATTTCTCTTGCTCCTGAGGTGCTCTAATGGCAAAGATTAAGAAAAATGATACGGTAAAAGTGATTGTCGGCACTTCGAAAAATAGCGTCGGGACCGTGATTAAGGTTAATCCGAAAGCGGGTACTTTGGTGGTAAGCGGCGTGAACGTTCGTAAACGTCACGAAAAGCCGAGCCAGACAAATCAGACCGGCGGAATTGTGGATAAAGAAATGCCCATCGCCGCTTCTAATGTCATGCTCCTCGAAGGCTCTACTCCGGTTCGCACACGCCGCAAGCGTGAAGCGGGTAAAGCGAGCGTTCGCGTTAGCGTGAAAACCGGAAAGGTGGTTTGAAAATGAGTTTGAAAGACTTTTATAAAAGTGACGTGATGCCGGCTCTCCAAAAGCAGTTCGGCTATAAAAATGTCATGCAAATTCCGCGTTTGCAGAAAATCGTGATCAACATGGGTGTCGGCGATGCCGCTTCGAACCGCAAAATTTTGGATGAAGCGGTGGATACTCTCGGCGCGATTACCGGGCAAAAAGCGGTGGTGACCAAGGCTAAGGCTGCGATTTCCAACTTCAAATTGCGCGAAGGTCTCGGGATCGGTGCGAAGGTGACTCTTCACGGTGAAAACATGTGGGATTTCCTCTATCGCTTTGTGAACGTAACCCTTCCGCGTGTTCGCGACTTCCGCGGTATTCCGCGTCGCGGGTTCGATGGCCGCGGCAATTACACCATGGGCGTTAAAGAACAAACGATTTTCGTTGAAATTGATATCGACAAAGTGGTTAATACTCTTGGTATGGATATTTCTTTCGTAACGACAGCAAACACAGATGAAGAAGGCCGCGCGCTCCTCGAAGGGCTCGGACTCCCATTCCGGAAGTAAGGTGATACCATGGCAAGCAGAAGAATGATTGAAAAATGCAAACGTACCCCGAAGTTTACCGTTCGTGGTTATAACCGTTGCAAACGTTGCGGTCGGCCGCACGCTTTTATGCGCCGTTTTGGACTTTGCCGTATTTGCTTCCGCGAAATGGCATTGGCTGGCGAAATTCCCGGTATCACTAAATCGTCCTGGTAAGGAGAGGCTGTAATATGGCAATGACAGATCCTATCGCCGATATGCTCACCCGCATCCGCAACGCCGTTGCGGCAAAAATGCCTGTGGTGGACATTCCTGCCAGCAACTTGAAGCGTGAAATTGCGCGTGTGCTGCAGGAAGAAGGTTTTATTAAAAAGTTTGTCGTAGTTGACGACGGAAAGCAAGGCATTTTGAAAGTCCTTCTCCGTTACACCGACGGCACTCCGGCAATTCAAGGCATCCAACGCGTTAGCCGTCCGGGTCTTCGCCACTATTCCGATGTGGCTAAGTTACCGCGCGTGCGTAACGGACTCGGATTTGCTATCATCTCCACTTCTCAAGGAGTGATGACCGACCACAAGGCTCGTAAATTGAGCGTTGGCGGCGAAGTTATCGCTAAAGTTTGGTGAGGTAACAAATGTCTCGTATTGGAAAAGCTATTATTAACATTCCTGCCGGCGTAAAGCTCGTGATTCAAGGACAAAATATTCAAGTGGAAGGCCCTCTCGGAAAACTTTCTACGATTGTTCATGATACGATTGAAATTAAGCAGGAAGGACAAACGCTCACTTTTGCTCGCCCCGATGATTTGAAATTTTCGCGTGCGATTCATGGAACCACCCGCGCTCTCGTTGCCAATATGGTTGAAGGAGTCACAAAGGGTTTCCAGAAAACGCTCGAAATCGTAGGTGTCGGTTATCGTGTCGAACAGAAAGGCAAAGACCTGAATTTGGTTCTCGGTTTCTCTCATCCGGTGATTTATAAAGCTCCGGAAGGAGTGACACTCACCGCTCTTGATCCGCTGAAAATTAAAATCAACGGTATCGACAAGCAGAAGGTGGGTCAAGCGGCTGCGGAAATTCGCAAGTATCGCCGCCCCGAACCTTATAAAGGCAAGGGCATTAAGTATGAAGGCGAAATTATTCGCCGCAAACAGGGCAAGAAGACTGGTAAGTAAGGAACGGTTATGACTGCTATTGCAAAAAAACGAATTCAGTCCCGCAAGGCTCGCCACGAACGCGTGCGCAAGTCTGTGGTGGGGTCTCCTGAGCGTCCGCGCCTCGCGGTTCGCCGTTCTCTTTCAAACATGATTGTCCAAATCATTGATGACACAAACAATCAGTCCTTGGTTCAGCTGACCACAACTTCCAAAGAATTTCAGGAGAAATTCGGAAAGTTGAACAAGACCGAACAGAGCAAAACTCTCGGCGGTCTTATTGCTGAAGCTGCAAAAGCTAAGGGTATCGAATCCGTGGTGTTTGACCGCGGCGGTTACATTTATCATGGACGCGTCAAGGCACTTGCAGAAGGTGCCCGTGAAAGCGGACTCCAATTCTAAGAGGTACACTTTGGAACGCGAAGCTCAAGTATCTGAATTCGAAGACAAGGTTGTTCATATCAATCGCTGCGCCAAGGTTGTGAAAGGCGGTCGCCGCTTTTCTTTCAGCGCGCTGGTTGTTGTTGGAAATAAAAACGGTAAAATCGGAATGGGTCTCGGAAAGGCAAAAGAAGTTTCCGAAGCGATCCGCAAAGGAACCGAAGCCGCTCAGCGTAATCTGACGGAAGTTCAGCTTCTCAACGGAACGATTCCGCATGATATTGAAGTAAAGTTCGGTTCGACCCGCATTCTTTTGATGCCGGCCGCTCCGGGTACGGGCGTGATTGCTGGAGCTTCGGCTCGTGCGGTTCTCGAACTGGCCGGTGTGCACAACATTCTCACTAAGATTCACGGGTCTTCAAATCCGGGAACAGTGGTTCGTGCCTGTATCGAAGGTTTGACTTCACAAAAGAACAAAAAAGATTGCGCTGTTTTGCGCGGCTTTAACGCGTAAGGGAATCTGCTATGACGAAAAAAGTCCGCATTACCCAACTGAAAGGAATCGTCCGCACTCTTCCGGAACAACGCGCCAATTTGGAAGCGCTGGGTCTCCGGGGGATCGGCAAGAGTAAAGAACACGTTTTGACTCCTTCCATTCAAGGGATGATCAAGCGTGTGAATCATTTAGTCAAGGTTGAGGAAGTTTAAAATGCAACTGAACACATTGAATCCCGGAAAAGCCGCAAAAGGTAAAAGCCGTAAGCGCATTGGCCGTGGCCCCGGTTCCGGCTGGGGAACAACTGCCGGTCGCGGTCAGAAAGGTGCCGGTGCCCGTAAGAGCGCCAAAGCCGGTCGTGTCGCTTTTGAAGGCGGACAAATGCCGATTCAGCGCCGCACTCCGAAGCGCGGTTTTAAATCTCAATTTGTTCGCGACGTTCAAATTGTGAATTTGAAGGCTCTCGCCGCTTCTTCCGTTACCGAATTCGACGCCAAGATTCTCGCCGATCAGGGTTTGATTCGCTCCGTTGAAAAACCGGTAAAAATTCTCGGTTACGGAACCATCGAAAAAGCCATTAGCTTGAAGGTGAATGCGATCAGCGAAAAAGCGAAAGCTGCTGTTCTTGCTGCCGGCGGTAAGGTAGAGATCGTCTAATGGGTACCCTTTTAAAAGCAATCAATGCTTTTGCGAATGCCTTTAAGATTGAAGAGTTGAGAAAAAAAATACTCTTCACTCTGGGTATTTTGCTCATTTATCGCATTGGTGCTCATATTACAATTCCCGGTGTGAATGCGGCTGTCCTCAGTGAGTATTTCCGTAACAGCAACAATCTCTTTGGATTGTATGACTCATTTACCGGCGGTGCCTTTGCAAAGGCTACCGTATTTGCTCTTGGAATTATGCCCTACATCAGTGCGAGCATTATTATTCAGTTGATGGGTTCCGTGATTCCTTCCATTCAAATGCTTCAAAAAGAAGGGCAGGAAGGTCGCGCCAAATTGAATCAGTACACGCGCTATTTTACGGTTGTTTTGGCTGCTCTTCAGGGCTGGGGCGTTTCCGTTTTTCTTTCCAATCTTAAAGTTTCCACTGCTACGGGAGCTGGAATTTCCGCGCTGACAGAAGGTTTTTCTTCCGGTGCGGGTATTTTGGGTTTCCGTTTACTCGCTACGCTTACGTTTGTTACAGGTACGATTTTTGTGATGTATTTGGGAGAGCAAATTACATCCCGGGGAATCGGTAACGGAATTTCTTTGATCATTTTTGCCGGTATCGTCGGTTCGCTCCCGAAAGCGATTTATGACGAACTGGAAATGTTGAAAGAGGGAATCCAGCCGCTTGCCGTCGAAATTTTTATTCTCGCACTTGTCGTCTGCATTGTCGGATTTATCGTTTTTGTCGAACAGGCAAACCGGAGAATCCCATTGCAGAGCCCTCGCCGGGTTGTGGGCCGCAAGGTTACGGGAGGTCAATCGAGTTATTTGCCGTTTAAGGTAAATACCGCCGGTGTGATTCCCGTGATTTTCGCTTCGGCGATTATGTTTGTTCCGGCGATGATTGCTTCCTGGTTTCCGAATATTTCGGCTGTGCAGTCTTTCGCCATGGCTTTTATGCCCGGACATATCGCTTATAGCGTAATCTTTGCGGCGTTGATCATATTCTTCACTTATTTTTATACGGCAATTCAATATAATCCGAATGATATTGCCGATAACTTAAAGAAATCGGGCGGTTTTATTCCGGGTGTTCGCCCTGGCAAGAAAACGGCGGAATATATCGACCATATTTTGACTCGCATTGCTCTTCCGGGAGCTGTTTTCCTCGCGTTTATCAGCGTAGGTCCGCTTCATGTGAAAGACGCTTTGAATATGTCTTTCTATATTGGGGGCACATCGGTGTTAATCGTTGTGGGTGTCGCTTTAGATTCTCTTCGCCAGTTAGAGGCTCAGTTGCATACCAAAAATTATGAAGGTTTCTTGAAACGCGGTCGTATTCGCGGCAGGATGGCATCTTAGTGGCTAAAGAAGAAGGTATTCTGGTAGAAGGCATTGTGCGCGAAGCGCTTCCCAATGCTTTCTTTCGGGTTGAACTTGAAAATGGTCAGGAAGTCTTGGCGCATGTTTCGGGAAAAATGCGCAGGCATTTTATCCGGATTTTGCCTGATGACAGCGTAACAGTAGAGCTTTCTCCTTACGATTTATCGCGAGGAAGGATCACTTACAGAAAAAAGTAAAAGGTTGGACTTATGAAAATTAAAGCTTCCATCAAACCTAGATGTGAAAATTGCAAGATCATCCGCCGCAAGGGTGTTCTGCGTATTATTTGTTCGAAAAACCCCCGTCATAAGCAAAAACAGGGATAGGAGATTCCATGGCGCGTATTGCTGGTGTTGATTTGCCGAGAAACAAGACTGTTGAGTATGGTCTGACGGCTATTTTTGGCGTTGGTCTCCATACTTCTCGGAAAGTTTGTGCCCAATTGGGTATCGATAAGGACAAGAAGTGTGATGCACTGACTGAAGAAGAACAGGGTAAGATTCGTCGTCTTTTGGAAGACGAATACACCGTAGAAGGTCAGCTTCGTACGGAAACAACCTTGAACATTAAACGCTTACAGGACATTGGAAGTTATCGTGGGCTTCGTCACCGTAAAGGACTTCCGGTCCGCGGTCAGCGTTCCCGCACCAATGCCCGCACACGTAAAGGCCCGAAGAAAACCGTGGCTAACAAGAAGAAATAACAGGAGATAGCTTGTGGCTGACGAAGAAGTAAAAGAAGTGGCAGCTGTCGAATCTGCTGCCGACGACGTAAAAGTGAAAAAAGGCAAGAAACGGATTGATTCGCAAGGGATTGCTTGCATCAACGCTTCTTTCAATAACACGATTGTTTCTATCACGGACTCCCGCGGAAACGTGGTGGCTTGGGGCTCTCCGGGAAATGCCGGATTCAAGGGTTCCCGCAAAAGCACGCCGTTTGCAGCTCAGCTTGCCTCTGAGGTGGCTGCCCGTAAAGCGTTCGATTTAGGAATGCGTAAAGTAGATGTTCGCGTGAAAGGTGCCGGCGGCGGCCGTGAATCTGCCGTGCGCGCTCTCAAGAATGTCGGGCTTGAAGTTTTGACAATCCGTGATGTGACGGGAATCCCTCACAACGGTTGCCGTCCTAAGAAGAAGAGAAGAATCTAATTCAAAAGGGGATCTGCCGATGATGTGGAAATCTCTCCAAATGCCACGAAACTTCCAGAAAGTGGAAGTGAGTGAAGATGGTCGTTACGCAAAGTTTGTAATCGAAGCTTTGGAGCGCGGTTGGGGCATTACTCTCGGTAATGCTCTCCGTCGCACGCTCCTCTCTTCTTTGCAAGGTGCCGCGATTGTTTCCGTGAAAATTGATAAGGTCATGAAAGAGTTCACCTTGATCGAAGGGATCAAGGAGGACGTCACCGACATTATCCTGAACTTGAAAAACATTCGGATGAAACTTCTCTCCGACCACGATGAGACGCTCCGTTTGGATGTGTCCGGTGACGGCAAGGTGACGGCGGCTTCCATTGAAGAAAACCCGAATGTGGTGATTCTGACTCCGGATGCACACATCGCCACCCTCAGCGGCAACGCTTCGCTCAGCATGGAAATGAAAGTTTCCTCCGGCCGCGGTTATGTCACTGCAGACGAATTAAAAGATCCGGAAGCGGCGATCGGCGTGATTGCGATTGACGCGAACTTCAATCCGGTTCAGAAAGTGGCGATGCATATTTCCGATACCCGTGTCGGGCAGCGCACCGATTTTAATCGCCTTGAACTGGAAGTAACCACCGACGGTTCGATTGATCCGGAAGATGCAATGGCTTATGCCGCGAAGTTGCTTGTGGATCATTTGGATATCTTTATCAACTTTGAAGGTGATTTGGAATCTCCGGAAGAATTGGTTCAAGATGAAGAACGTCAGCGGGTTGCAAACCTCCTGCGCATGCGTGTGGATGAACTTGAACTTTCCGTTCGTTCGAGCAACTGCCTGCGGATGGCGAATATTCATACGATTGCCGAACTCGTACGCAACAAGGAAAACGATATGCTGAAGTATAAGAACTTCGGTAGAAAATCCCTGGTGGAACTGAGTGAAGTATTAACATCGATGGGTCTCGGATTCGGGATGAACGTCGACGATTATCTGAAGGATTAACGAAAATGAGACATGGTGTAAAGAATAAAAAACTCGGCGTGAATGCGGAACACAAGCGCGCTATTTTGAGAAACCTGGCGATTTCGGTTCTTACCAAAGGACTCGAAGAAGAACAATCGAATCGTGCGGTTCGTACCACTCTTCACAAGGCAAAACTGGTGCGTGGTCTTGTCGAACGCATGATTACTTTTGCAAAGAAGGGCGATCTTTCCGCTCGCCGCCAAGTGGCCCGTTACATTAAGGATACCAAGAATCCGGGTGACGTTAAACTTCTTCATCGTTTGTTTGAAGAAATCGGCCCGCGCTATGCAAGCCGTAACGGCGGTTATACCCGCATTCTGAAACTCGGTCCGAATCGCCCGGGCGACGCTGCCGAAATGGCTTTGATTTCTTTGGTGGAAGATGAAGTTTCCCCGAAAGTGAAAAAAGCAAAATCGGAAAAAGGCGCCGAGAAAAAGATTGATATGGTGGAAGGTGCTTCGAAAGTAACTCCGTAATGTTCCTGATTTTCTAATAGAAGCCCGGTTTTTTGCCGGGTTTCTTTTTTATATTTTGAGATTATATGTATCCTTTGTTGTTCCAATTAATTCTTTGTTTTATCGCGGTTGCCGCCGGAACGGAAGTTCAGAATGTGCCTTCTTCGCTGTTATTGAATAATTCGAGTTCTTTGTCGAGAAGCACTGTGGCGCTGAACCCGGGTGTGGGTGAATTCACGGTGGATTCCACCTATGTTCTCGGGCCCGGCGATTTTTTGGATGTTTTTTTGGAAGATCAATATTTTTCAGTCCAAATTTCTCCGGACGGAACGATGGTGATTGACGAATGCGGCGTGATTCGGGCGGCGGGGAAAACGCTTCCCGAAGTACGGGAAGAAATGTATCAGCTTATAAAAGGGCGCTACAATCCGCAGTATTCTTTTATTCAGCTGGTTCAACTCAAAAAGTTTAAAGTGAGTGTCATGGGTGCTGTGGTAACAGTGGGGCAGCATTTGGTGGAGCCTCAAACGCGACTCAGTTATCTTATCCGGCAGGTCGGAGGTACGCTTCCTTCGGCAGATGACCGCAATATTTTGGTGATTCGCGGTAATGATTCGCTCCGGGTAAATTTCTTTGCCATTTCTACCGAAGGTGATTTTTCAAAAGACCTCTTGCTTGAACAGGGGGATCAGATTTTTGTCCCATTTGCCGATGTTCAAAATTCCGTTACACTTTCTTTTGTCGGTTATCGAGTGGCGGTTCCTCACCATGAAAACCGTACCATTAAGGATTATTTCGATATGGCGGGCGGGCTTCGCCTTCATAATCAAGGTTATCAATCTGTGGTGATTCAGGAACCGGATAAGAAATCTTACACGCTGTCTTTCAGCGAAGCAAATTCGGTTCGGGTTCCCGCAAGCACTCAAGTAACTTTTACCACACAAAGTCTTTATGTTTACGTGGGTGGGGCAACGGCATCTACGGGAAAACTTCCTTATGAACCGTCCTGGAATGCGCTGGATTACATTGCCGCTTCGGGAGTCACGGTGGTGACGGGTTCCTGGAATCAGGTGGAAGTGGTGCGCGGTGATCGTGAGCGGATCAGCGTAAATGCAACCAACGATGTCATTATGCCCGGCGATTATATTGAAATTCCGAAAAGTCGATATGAAACTTTTAAGGATGTGACTTTGTTTTTAACATCGATCCTCACGTTGGTTTCTTCCGCAATCATTCTTTATGTGAATTACAAATAATGAATCAGCCTATTTCTTCGCCAAGTTTCACGGAATCGCTTCTTCGTATTATCAACAATAATTTGAAGCGGTTTCGGCTGTTTGCCGCTATCATTTTTGTACCGACTTTCATCGCTTTTATTGCCGTGATGGTCATTAAACCGACTTATTCCGCCTCGGCGATCGTGACTCCGCCTTCATCCGGCATGGCTTCTTTGGGGGGGATCAGTAAATTTCTCGATGCTTCCGGGGAGGGAATGACATCTTTACTGGGGCTTTCCATGGGCGGAGGAGAAGCAGATGCCGTTTGGACTCTCTTCAATTCGTGGGAACTTCACAATAAGGTGATTGAGCGGTTTCATTTGAGAGAGCATTACGAGTTTGACGGGAAATTTCAAGCGGATTTGCTAAAAGCATTTCGGAAAAATTTCAAATTGACGCTCAATAATGAAAATATGTTTGAAATCACTTACCGCGATGAGGATTATAAACTGGCTGCCGAAGTGGTCGCTTATATTTTAGATGAAGTGGATTCCGCTTACAATGTGTTTAAAAATATGCAGGCGAAGCAAGCCCGGGAATATTTTGATGAACGTATTGCACTTTGTTTACAGGTTTTAGATTCTTTAAAAAATGAATTTGTCGATTTCCAGGTGAAAAATTATTTCTATGAACCGCAAATTCAGGTGGAATCTACGGTTAAGTATTTGGCCAATCTTCAAACCATTCGCGATGAAGTGGGGTTGGAACTCGCTTATGAACGTATTCATCGCGGTGAAGGTACCAGGCGTTACGATGAACTTGACAAGCGTTACAAAAATGTGAGTTCCGCTATTTACAAGGCTCTCGAAGGTAATCAAAAGAATGTGGGGGTCGTGGAGCTCAAGAAAACACCGGCGCTTGCAGCAACTTACATGAAGTTTGAAGGCGAAATCAGAGTACAGGAAACTCTTTACAAATTACTGCGCCAGCAAAGTGAAGAAATGCAGCTTGAAGAAGCAAAAATGTTGAAGAATCTTCATGTGTTGCTGCCGCCCTGGCCCAATGATAAAAAAGTGAGCCCGCTTCGGGGTGTGACTTTGATGTTTACATTCATGGTAAGTTTTTTGTTTTCGACATTTATCTGTAATTTTCTTGCCTACATGGATGAAGAAAAAAAACGCGATTCTGTTGCCGCTCGCGAATGGAACCGTCTTTGGAGTTTTTTCCGGCGTAAGAAAAATTAGGAACCCGGAATGATTGCCTGGATTTCCGAATATCCCGTATCATTTTGCTGCTTTCTTGTTGTATTTATTTCCCTTATTTTTATGTGGAGAGGAAAAAAGGATTTTTTTTCTCCCGTTAATATTTATTGTTTCAGTCAAGTTTTTACACTTGGGTTTGCCTATCTGAAACTTGACCCGGCGATGACCGATTTTCATGCAAAGACATGGTTTGTATGGGGTGGCGCATTGTTTTCGTTTATTGTAGGCGGCGTTGTCTTTCGCTTTCAAAGCCGGAGACCGCCTGTGGAATTTACCTGTGAAAATATTTCGAAAACGTATCACTGGAAACTTCATTTCGTAATTTCTTTCGTATTACTGGCGCTTTTTCTCTTTGGGGTGGCTGGCCTTGTGAGTATTGTCGGAAATTTGATTTTATTTACGGGAAATATTTCCCGTTGGACTTCCGGTACGGTGGATTATGGATGGTATTCCCAGTTTTTTGCAAGTTCTCCGCTCATTGTTTTATTTTTTGCGGTCTCCTCTTTTTCTTCGGTGAATCCTTATCGTGCCATGCGAAATATTTCCCGGGGGATTGTTTTTTTTGTGATTATTTTAAGTGTCCTCGCTTACCCCACACGTACATCACTTTTTTTGAGTGTCGGTTTTGTGATCATTCTCGTGAATTTTCTTTGGAAAAAAATTTCGATACTTTTTATTATGGTGGTAATTTTGTTAGCCTTTTTGGCTTTTGTGGTGATTGCTTCGGTGCGCTCGCAATACGGCGCGACTTCACTTGAAAACGTTGCGTTGAAAACGATGGTAAAAATGCCTTATGTTTATGTCGCAAACAATTATTGGAATTTGGATTATGCCCTCAACCCGGTGCCCGAACAGCACATTCATTCGCATACTTACGGCATTGATTTTTTAGGGGGTATCATGGAATACTCCCGTATGCCGGACGCGATTCGAACTTCGATGGGTTGGGACAACGTTTTTAACAAAAGTGTGACGAAAGTTAAAGGGCTCAATACCACCGGCTATCTTTGGGAAGTTTATAAGGATTTTGGAATGGCGGGAGTTTTTCTGTTCCCGTTTTGTTTTGCCTTTTTCCTGACATTTTTTTATGAATATATGAAGACAGCGCGAACTCCCGCATTTTGGATGCTTTATACGATGCTTATTTTTTATACCGGTTGGTGGTTTTTTATCGCAGGGTTTAAGCAGGGTTACTTTTGGGCGTGGATGGTGATTATACTTGTGAGCGGAAAACTTTGTAAGCGCCGTGATAAGATAGATAAACAGAGTGACAAGTCACTCTCCGCAGAATAATTGTTTTATGGCTTCAATATCATGGCGCCTGTCTTGGAGGGTGATATTCAATTCGGTAGGTTCCGTATCCACTAAAGCAGTCTCTCCGGTGATTACATTTTTAAATGAAGTTGTTTTTATGCCGTAAAACTTGTCGATGGCACAAATAGAGTCAAAAAATGAAATTTGAGAAATAGCTTGAATGATCTCCGAATTGCATTTATTTTGGGGTTTGCAGATTCTCTTTTTGATTTTTCCGAAAAAGCCGGTTTGGATATGATCTCTATTCACACTGATATCGATCAGTTTCTTGAAATATTCAATGGAACTTTTTTTGTGCTTTAATCCGCCACCGAATGTTTTCCAATAGCTGCAGTGCATATCTTCTACAATGTACACGCCGCCTTCTTTTAATTTCGGAAACAGGTATTCAAAGGTTTGAATCACGTCTTTGCAAATATGGGAGCCATCGTCAATGATGATATCAAATTGAAAATCACCGAAAGTTTTTTCAAAAAAATCTTTATCGGTGGCGTTGCCTAAGTGAAAAGAAATTCCTTCGCTGAAAGAAAGGTTCAGGCATTTTTCGTCGATATCGACACCATGAATTTCCGAACCCTGAGGCAGATATTTTTTCCAGATTTCTAAAGAACCGCCGTTCTGCACACCGATTTCCAATAATCGAATCGGTTTATTCTTTTCCAAAAAACGGTTTAAAATACGATCGTATATGAAAAAATAATGGATCCACTTATGAGAGACTAGGCCATGATGTTTTGCATAAGTATTCAAATAAGACGGGGTTGTCATTTAATTCCTTTGGAAAAGAAAATTTGATAATGAAGTAATAATACAAAAAATGAACCGCCCTATGGATTACCGTCCGGCAGTAAGAGGAGCAGGTACCAGGAAATTTATGATTTCAACGTATCAAGCGAGAGTTTCGTATTGCCCAAAATAAGAAATTTGCCGTAACGATAACCTCTCCGGAAAGTACTAGTTTCGGCACGGCTCCTACCGGGAGAAATTGAAGCCCGGTAAGACAGCATAAAATATTGACCGCGCCGCCCGAGACGATAAAAATAACATATTTCAAGATTTGTTTTTCTTTTAAAAGAATCGCCATCATCGGGAGGCGAACCGCCTGGAAAATGAGGGAAAAACTGAGCCAGCGGAGTACGTTTCCGGATTCGGAAAGGAGCGTTTCATTCCATGGGGCTGCAAAGAAGAGAATGGAAAGCACTGTTTCCGGAAAAAGGTAAAACGGGCTTGCGGCGAGTGCGATAAAGAGGATAAATCCGGCATGGTTTTTGAGGCTGATTTGAGATGCTTTTTCATGGTGAAGTACGATCAGGTTTGAAGAAATGAAGTGTACCATGAATCCGGACGAGAGGAGAATGAGTTTGTGGGCAAAATTATAGGCACTGAGGTATTCGGCTCCGGCGAGGCGATCTACGGCATAAAGCCCCGCCGGCAGGTACATAAAGCTCGCGAGGCTTGCCAGTGCGTAGGGGAATGCGGCTTTGAACATAAGCGCGAAAAACCAGACGGAACGGCGTGTGACTTTAAGAATACGCCGGTTTAAAACTTTGAAGACACCGAAACTCCAGGCGGGAAATGCGGCGAGAACCATGGCTAACGCAATGCCTTCGATTGAAGAAACCTTGAAATAAAAAAGGGCGATGCTCATTACTGTGGCATAAGAGATGCTGTGGAGAATTTTGGAAATCAAAAGCCGTTTCCAGAATGCTCCGCAAATGAAAAACCAGTCAAAAAACGCGTGATGGAAAATAAGCCCGCCGGCGAGAATCAATTCACCGTGAAAGGCCGGATGATGGCGGCGAATCAGGAAAGCAAAAGTACCGTAAGCAAGTATGGAAAGAAGGGCGCATAGAAACCGGAGCTGCAGTATTTGGGAACAAAGCCGCCCTTTTGTGGCGCGCGCGCCAAAAAAAGCGAGAATGAGGGTTACCATACCGAAATCGGCGAGAGCACCGAAAATCAGGTAATCGTTTTGGAGCACCCCGAAATGCCCGAAATGGGAAATTCCCAGGTTTTTGGCGATAAAATTCTGAACGAAAAAAGAAACGCCCTGGATTAGAAAATTCACCAAGGAAATGAAAACACCGATTTTAATGTTCTTAATTACATTCAGCACGCTTGAAAAATAGATGTTTCTTCTGCAAAAGAGAATGGTTTTGCGATTGTATTTGGTCTCAATTTCGCTTTTTTCGATAGAATCTTGTGAAAAACATGGTTAAGTATGAAAAATGGTGTTATGATAACGGTTTTTGGTATGTAAAACGCGAATTATGTTAGCAAAAATGGCATTTAACGTCATAATATGTTATATTATTCTTTATGAAGCGAGCCCTTGTTACCGAACTTTTGAAATGGAAAAACAGTCATTTGCGAAAGCCTTTGATTGTAAAAGGGGTTCGGCAGTGCGGAAAAACATATCTTCTCAAAGAATTCGGTAAAAATTATTATGAAAATGCGGTTTATTTTAACTTTGAAGGTAACAGTGCTTTACAGAATGTTTTTGAAAATGATTTGAATCCGGAACGAATCATTGCCGAACTTTCGGTAATCGGCAAGCAAGCTATTGACCCTCATAAAACGCTTCTTATTTTTGATGAAATTCAATTTTGTGACAATGCTCTCACTTCACTCAAGTATTTTTATGAAAATGCTCCCGATTATCATGTGGTTGCGGCGGGTTCGCTTTTAGGAATCGCTCTTTCAAAACCGCTTTCGTTCCCCGTGGGCAAGGTTGATTTTCACACGCTTTACCCGATGAGTTTTTTTGAATTTTTACTTGCAAACGGTGAAGACCTGCTTTGCGGGCAGTTGGAAAAGTTACCTGCAGGCATGCCGGTTCCGGGCTCGTTTGTCGATAAACTGGAAGATTATTTGAAAGCCTATTATGTTTGCGGGGGAATGCCGGAAGTCGTGAACAGTTGGATTTCGGAAAAAAATATTGAGCTCGTGGAACAGATACAGCAAAAAATTTTAGACAGCTATGAGCTCGATTTTGCAAAACACGCCCCGCTAAACGAGTTTCCTAAACTGTCGGCAATATGGCATTCCATTCCGGCTCAACTTGCCAGAGAAAACGGCAAATTTGTTTTTAGTCATGTAAAAAAAAGTGCGCGGGCAAAGGAGTTGGAAGATGCTTTGGAATGGCTTATCAGTGCCGGTTTGGCATATAAAGTGGTTAAAATAGAAAAACCATCCGTTCCTTTAACGGCTTATGCCGATTATTCATATTTCAAACTCTACATGGTTGATGTCGGTTTGCTCCGAAGAATGTCCAAATTACCGGCGGCCGCTTTTTATGAGAAATCGGAATGGTTTAAGGAGTTTAAAGGAGCGGTCACCGAAAATTTTGTCGCAGGTGAATTGGTAAAAAAGAAAAATGAAGTGCCGTTTTACTGGAAGTCCGGAAATACGGCCGAGGTCGATTTCATAATTCAAGATGGTATGGATATTGTCCCGGTAGAAGTGAAGTCTTCGGAAAATTCCCGTGCCCGTTCGCTTGCCGAGTATATAAAAAAATATTCTCCGCAAAAAACAATCATTGCTTCGTTAAAAAACGCCGGCGGAAACTATTGCCCTTTGTATTTATTGTGGAAGTAGAAGAAAGTAAAGTGAAAAACGTGCAAAATTACATTTAACACGCTTGAAAAATAGATGTCTCTTCCGCAAAAGAGAATGGTTTTTGTATTTTTGGCTCAACTTTGCGAGAGTGGCGGAATTGGCAGACGCACCAGACTTAGGATCTGGCGCCCTCGGCGTGAGGGTTCGACTCCCTCCTCTCGCATCATTAGAGTTTGTATTTTATGGAGAAACTATGACCGTTTCAATTAAAGAAACCAGTGCCACCCTTCGCACCATTGAACTTTCGATTCCCCAGGAAAGTCTCAAAGTTCCTTTTGACAAAAAAGTCACAAAATACCGTAAGGAAGTGACGTTTAAGGGCTTTCGCCAGGGGCAAGTGCCGAAGCAGATGATTCTTTCCCGTTTCGGAGATGCGATTCGTCAGGAAGCACTCGATGAATTGTTGAATCAAACGCTCACGGACGAATTGAAAAAAGCGGGTATTAACCCGGTCGGCCGCGTGAAAGTCGAAGAGTTTAAAGACGATAAGGAAAATGATATTTCCTTGAAGGCGACGGTGGAAGTGGATCCGGTCATTGATATTCAAGGTTACGATTCCCTTGGAATTTCCGTCCCTGAAATTTTGGTGAGCGATGCCGAAGTCGATGAAGAACTCGCACGCCTCCGTCAAATGTGGTCGAAAGACGAATCTGCCGCCCGCGCTTCCCGCATCGGAGATGTCGTTACCGGTAATTACCTGGAAGTGGTGATTGACGGTGTTGGGAAAGACATTCCCGAAGAAAAGGAATTCCGTTCCCTCCTCGGTGAATCCTCGACACCCGGTTTCGATCAGGGGCTGGTCGGCGTTTCCAAAGGCGACATTAAGGAAGTAGATTTTGTTTATCCGGAAGATCACCGCGATGAAGCCTACCGCGGAAAAACCGCTAAATTCAAAGTGGAAATTACGGACGTGCGCGAAGTCACTCCGCCGGCGATGGATGAAGAGTTCTTTAAGCAAATCGGTGTGAAAGATATGGAAGAACTCCGCAATAATTTGGCGGAAGGGCTCGCAAACAGCAAGAAACAAGCGGCGAAAGCAAAGACCGTTACCGAAGCGGTGGAACTATTGATTGAGAAGAATCCGTTTGAAGTGCCGCAGGGCCGCATTCTGGATCTGATCCGTTACACTCTGAAGCGCCATCAGCAGGCGGCGGAAGACGAGGAAATCGAACCGACGGAAGAACAGGTGAAAACCCTCACTCCGGAAGCGATTCGCGAAATTAAAAGGCACCGCATTCTCGACTTTGTGGCGACCAAAGAAAAATTGAAAGCGACACAGGCACAAGTGGATGCCCGCCTTGAAGAACTCGCAAAATCGTATCATGTGGATTTTGAGTCCATGAAAAATTATTTCCGCCAGTCCGGCAGAATTATGAGTCTTCGTGAAGAACTGCGGATCGAAGCGGCGGCAGATTTCCTGGTGGGAATCCGTCCGGAAGTTTCTGCCAATTCATAACCTGAGGAGGTTGTCATGGTTATTCCAACCGTTATTGAAAATACCGGGCGCGGCGAACGCGCCTACGATATTTATTCGCGGCTCCTGAAAGAACGGATTATCTTTCTCGGTACGCCGATCAATGATGAAGTGGCAAACAATGTGATGGCGCAATTGATTTTTTTGGAATACGAAAATCCGGAAAAAGATATCACGATTTATATCAATAGCCCCGGAGGCTATGTCTCCGCCGGGCTTGCCATTTACGATACCATGCAGCACATTCGCCCGAATATCGCGACGATTTGTATCGGAAACAGTATTTCCATGGCGGCGGTGTTGCTTGCCGCAGGGACCAAAGGAAAGCGTTATGCGCTTCCGCATTCCCGCATTATGCTGCACCAGCCTTCGGGCGCGGCAACCGGGCAATCCACCGATATTCAAATTCATGCGAAAGAAATTGTGCGCACCCGCGAAACTCTGAACCGCATTATCTCTTTTCATTCCGGGAAATCCATCGATGAAGTTCACTCCAAGACGGAACGTGACTTTTATATGAGCCCGGAAGAAGCGTTGGCATTTGGGGTGATCGATGAAATTTTCCATCCGCGGAAAGAAGGTGTGAATGTATAAGGGCGGTAAAAATCACCCGAGAATGAGCTGCAGTTTCTGCGGGAAACCTGCGGAACAGGTGGAAAAAATCATTACGGGTGCCGGCGTGAACATTTGTAACGAATGTGTGACGATGTGCCACCGGATGCTTGTGGACGAATTTGCGAAAGAGGCGGAGACACAAAAAAAGGAAACGCCCGCCAGGCAAAAACCGCTCCCGCCTCCTTCCAAAATCAAAGCGCATTTGGATGAATACGTTATCGGACAGGATGCGGCCAAAACCGCGCTTTCCGTTGCTGTTTATAATCATTACAAACGTCTTCGTTACAAGAAATCACATCCGAAAAAAGACGATGTGGAAGTCGATAAGTCGAACTTGCTGCTGGTGGGCCCGACCGGTTCGGGAAAAACCCTTCTCGCTCAAACGATGGCGCGCTTTCTGGATGTGCCGTTCACCATTGTGGATGCGACGATTTTAACCGAAGCCGGCTATGTGGGCGAAGATGTGGAAAGCATTCTCGTGCGTTTGCTTCAAGCGGCGGATTACGATGTGGCCCGCGCCGAGCAGGGAATCGTGTTTGTCGATGAGATTGATAAAATTGCGAGAAAGACGGCAAACCCGTCGATCACGCGCGATGTTTCCGGGGAAGGCGTTCAGCAGGGGTTGCTTAAAATTTTAGAAGGCACCGTGGCGGCCGTTCCTCCGAAAGGCGGGCGGAAACATCCGGAACAGAATCTGGTTCATATCAATACGCGCAATATTCTTTTCATTTGCGGCGGCGCGTTTGAAACGCTTGATAAGGTGATCGCGCGCCGCGTGTCGCAAAGCGGTATGGGCTTTGGAGCCGATGTGCGTTCGGAACGCGAACATGAACTCGGCGCTTTGTTCCGGCAGCTCGAACCCGATGATCTGATTCATTTCGGGTTGATTCCCGAATTGGTGGGGCGCTTGCCGGTGGCGGTCGCTTTGGAAGAACTGGATGAATTTGCGCTTTATAATATTTTGACGAAGCCGAAAAATTCGATGGTGAAGCAATTTAAGAAGTTGTTTGAAATGGACGGCATCGAACTTTTGTTCACGGAAGAGGCGCTCCAGGAAGTGGTGCGTAAAACCATTGAACGGAAAACGGGAGCGCGCGGGCTTCGCTCGGTTTTGGAAAAATCTCTGCAGCAGTTGATGTATGAACTTCCCGGTTCCGAAATAAAAAAAATAGAAGTGACGAGCGAAATGATTTCCGATGCTTTGGCTTCCATGCCCGCCAAAAAAACACCTTCGAATTTGCCGGATAAGAAAAAAGTAGCCTGAGGATTTCCCTTGAAAAAAAAGAATGCTTCTCCCAAGCCTTTTCTTGAAGAAGAAAAACCGGCGCTGGATTTGACTCGCCCGCTTCCGCTCCTGCCTCTTCGCGATACGCTTGTCGTTCCCGGATCTTCCACCCGCATTTTAGTCGGGCGTGACATTTCGATTTATGCTTTGACGGCTTCTCAGGAGTTTAACGATTTTCTGGTACTCGTGATGCAGCGCGAGTCGGAACGGGAAGAGGTGATCGCCGAGGATCTTTATCCCATGGGAGTCCTCGCGAAGGTGCTTTCGGTGAGTCCGCTCCCAAACGGTTTTTTAAAAGTACTTGTGGAAGGCATTCAGCCGGTTTTTCTATCGACAATCTTTTTCGATAAGTTTTTTACGGCGCAAGTGGAGCTTCGCCCGCTCGTTTTGGGTGAATCCGATGCGGATATGGAACATGCGCGCCGAAGTTTGGAACTTTTCCGGCGTTATGCCGAAATTCAAAGCGTGCCGGCCGATATTCTGGAAGCTCTGCCGGGGATGACATTTGCCGCCGATATTTATTACGGTATGATCCCTTTCCTCCGGCTTTCTCCGGTGGATAAGCAAACACTTCTCGCGCAGGAAACGCTACCGGATCTCGCAAATCAAACGGATCTGCTGATGGAAACCGCACTCAATGTGGAAGGCATCGCTCAGCGTGTGCGTCAGGATGTGCAGCAAAAAATGCAGCAATCCCAAAAGGAATGGCTGATCAACGAGCAGATCCGGATGCTTCAGGACGAAGTGTCCGAAGGGGATCAAGCCTCCGAACCGGTGAAGCTCGCGCAAAAAATTAAAGAGAAAAAGTTCTCCGAAGAAATTCAGGAAAAACTCAACGAAGAACTCGGCCGCATGAAACTCATGCACCCGACGAGCCCCGAATATGCGGTGGTACGCAATTACATCGACTGGTTTTTGGCTATACCCTACAACGAATATACCGAAACCAACTTGAATTTGAAAGCGGTGCAGGCGCAGCTGGATGCAAAGCACTTCGGGCTTGAAAAAGTGAAAGACCGTATTTTGGAATACATTGCGGTTTTGAAAATGACAAAGTCGGAAAAAAAATCTTCGATACTTTGTTTGGTGGGGCCTCCGGGCGTGGGAAAAACGACACTCGTGGCTTCGATTGCCGAGGCGATGGAACGCAAGTTTATCCGTATCAGCCTCGGCGGCGTGCGCGATGAAGCGGAAATTCGCGGGCATCGCCGGACTTACATCGGTTCGATGCCGGGTCGCTTTATTCAGGCATTGCGCCGGGTGAAGTGCATGAATCCGGTAATGCTCCTCGATGAAATTGACAAGATGGCAAGTGATTTTCGCGGCGACCCGGCGAGCGCCATGCTCGAAGTTCTGGATCCGGAGCTCAATACGGATTTTACCGATCACTTTATGGAAGTCGGGTTTGATCTTTCCCGCGTGCTTTTTATCGCTACAGCCAATACGGAGTCGAGCATTCCGGAACCGCTTCGCGACCGGCTTGAAATTGTGCGGCTTCCGGGTTATTACGCCCATGAAAAAATGAGTATCGCACGCGAGTACCTGATTCCGAAAATTTGTGAAAATTCGGGGATCGTTTACGGTAAGAATATTGAAATCAGCGATGCATGCATTCAAAAAATTTTGGATGAATACACGCGGGAAGCGGGCGTGCGCGATCTGGAACGTGCGCTTGAATCCATTGTCCGCAAGCGCGTTAAGGAAATCGTTCTGTTAAAGAAAAAACTGCCGGTGGTTTCGGATAAAGTATTAACGGAGTATTTAGGGGCCCCGCGGTTTTTAGGAAACCGTTTATTCAAAGCCGGCCGCTGCGGACTCGTGACGGGGCTTGCCTGGACATCGGTGGGCGGCGAAATTTTGACGATCGAATGCATGCTGCTCAGCGGGCGCGGGCAATTGATCATGACGGGGAAACTCGGCGATGTCATGAAGGAATCCGCTCAAATTGCGCTGAGCCTTGTGCGTGAGCGTTTACAGTATTTCGGTGTGGACCCTGCCGTAGTGCGCAAGACCGATATTCACGTTCACGTGCCGGAAGGGGCGGTGCCTAAAGACGGACCCTCAGCCGGTATTGCGCTCACGCTCGCGCTCCTGTCCGCTTTCACTAAAATTCCGGTGCCGCCGGACACGGCGTTTACGGGAGAAGTCAGCCTTTCCGGAGATTTGCACGCGATCGGCGGTTTAAATGAAAAGGCTCTCGCTGCGCTTGCCGCCGGTGTAAAAAGATTGATTCTTCCGGAAGATAACCGAAAAGATGTGGCGGAACTCCCCGCTCCGGCACAGAAAGGGCTCAAGATTTTACTGAAAACACATATCGACGAAATCATTAAATTGCTCTTTAAACGCTCGGCTGCGCCGAAAAAGAAATCGGAAAAATGAGTTTACCCTCAGAAGAAATGCAGCTTCGATTCAAAGCGTTACAGGCGCGCATGGAAGCCGCCTGCCTCGAATGCGGTCGCGATTTGAAAATCGTAAAGCTCATTTGGGTCAGTAAATTTCAGCCCCAGGAAGCTGTGGAAACCGCGATTCTTCTAGGGGCAAAAGACTTCGGCGAAAATCGCGTGCAGGAAGCCGTGGAAAAATTCGGAACTCCCCGCTCCGGTATTTGCGTACACATTATCGGGCCGGTTCAGAGCAATAAATTGCGGAAAGCGGCGACGGTTGCCGATGTGATTCAAACGGTCGCCGATAAGGAAACGCTTTTAAAGCTCGAAACCATTTGCGCGGAACTTGGTAAAACGATCGATGTTTTGTTTCAGGTGAACACTTCGGAAGAAGACTCGAAAAGCGGGATCGCGATGAACGCCGTTTCCGCTTTTTTTGAGGAACTCCCCGAAACGCCGCACCTGTGTTTTCGCGGGCTCATGACCATCGGGAAAAACACAGGCAACCCGGAGGATTCCCGCGCGGGTTTCGCGTTTTTGCGGGAAACTCTAATTGCGTTGCAAAAACGCGGCGGCGTTTTTACGGAATTCACCGAACTTTCCATGGGCATGACCGACGATTTGGAAGTGGCGATCGAAGAAGGCGCCACCATGATTCGTGTAGGTACGGCGTTGTTCGGAGAACGAGGATATTGAATGATCAAGTTTTTTTTGGTTACAATTTCCATTTTTCTTCTCGGATGCGCTCCATCGGTGAAAAGAATTGATTATCATGAGTACCCTATTTTAAATGGGCCGGAATGTGTCGTTTATCTTGAAGAGCCCATTCCCGGTTTTGAACCAGCAGGGGATAAAGTGGGTTCCATAAAAATCGGCGATACCGGATTTAGTCTCAATTGCGCTTATGGTGATGTTATAAAAATCTTGAAAAAAGAAGCTTGCGGATTGCAGGCAAATTATGTGCTTGTCCGGGAAGAATCTCGCGAGGGAACGAGAGGGAGTTCCTGTTATCGTGTAAAGGCAGACTTTTATCGAATGCCTCAGGATTATATCGAAAAATTACCTTCGGCCAGAGCCATTCAAGATGATACCGGATCTGAAAGAGACCGCTCCTTGCTTTGGAATATTTTGGGCTATACCATCGGCTTTATTGCCGGATTTGTTATCGTAACGTTGTTTTTATATTGAGTTATGAAAATATAAGGTTGCTGAAAGGGTTTGATTTTTTTAACTTTCTATTTAAATTAAGGTAGAATTATGAACGAAGTGCCTCTCTCATCCGATCCTCTGGTACCGCATCCATCAAAGCGGTTGTTGCAGTTGTATGCCCAAAAGTGTTATCAGGGGCAAAACCCGGTTCATGCGAAAATAATTTTTGTTGGGAAAGAGGCCAATTGGGATTCTGATATTGACCGGCAACCGATTTGGCCGCTTGTCGAAGAGTATTTGCAGGACGGCGTTGCCTTTGGTCAGAAATATCGTTTTCATCATCCTCTGTTGCACTTTTTTTACAAAAAGGAAACGGATATGAAAATGTATCATCAGAGTTTTTCAAAAATCGGATTGAGCAACAGTTATATCTCTCAAATTTCATTTGTCGAATTGCTGTGGTTTCCGACAACCGGAAACTGTAAGGAGAGTAAGGAAGCCTATAAGGAATATCTTTACGCGCCGGAAAACAGATCTTATTTGGAACAATTGGAATGCTGGTTAAATGATCCGTCAAAGAAACTTTTTATTTCGCGGACGGTGATCGATTGTTTGAGAAAACTTTACAGGGACACCGGTTTGTTCAAACGTTTCGGCACTTTGGACGTTCCCCCGAAAACGGTGGGCGAGGGGGTCGTGCATTGCCCCGAAAATATTTTTCTTCACATGCACCTTTCTTTTGCAACGCCGAAGATCTGGATCGAAATCGCGCAGCATATTTAGCGTGCCCCGCGCTTCGCGCGGGCCGGGCTGTATTGCACTAAGGCTGGGAACCAGCCAAGTGCAACGGAGCCGTGCGGGTTTTAAACCCCTGACCCTAAACGCCAAACCCAAAATATCAATATCTCAAGAATAAAACCCGCGCGTCTCCGCCCTGACGGGTCACCATCCCTGCCCGAATATATGTTCTTGCAGTACGAAAGTCAGGGACAAGGGACATGAAAATTGGGGTATCGGGCTTTGGGGTTGGGAAATTCGGGAACGAAACAGCTCTAATTACGGAAAGGCAACGCTAATCTCCGGTATCACATGTGATTACAACTAAATGCGATCACTGAGAGCATTTAGAACTCCGCAGTGATAACGAGGAGCCCCGCAGGGGTGAGAAAGTGCGGATAGCACTGACGAATCAATTACGCCGAAACTGAATCCCCGATCGGAGTCGGGGGCAGGCTCGTTGATGCGAAGAAGAGCGAGGCGGAAGACTTCCGTAAGGAAGCCTCCCCGTTTTCACGGGGACAGGCTCCGGGGACTAGGTAGCGGCACAGACAAAGAAAATCTTACATGCCAAACCGATCTATATAGATGTGCAAACATATTGCACCCCTACTTGGCGTATGAAATTTAGGATTTAGCGTTTAGGGTTTAGAGAGGAATGCAGATATGAAGTTCAATTACGAATTACGAAAAGAAAGTTTGATCGTAATTCGTAATTAAAAGGCGGAGCCTTTCCGTAATTGGGACAGCTTCATTCCGGAATTCTCCAACCCCTATCCCCTACACCCTGACTTTCATGCCTGATGAACTCAAGATGCGTGAGGGATGGTGACCCGCAGGGCGGAGATTCGCGGCGAGGCATGAACCCGGAGAACAGATAAGCGAAGCTCCGTTTTCGCAGGTAACTTGTTACCACGAAAATACAGCCCGACCCGGCAGAGCCGGGGCACGCCCTGAAAAAAATCAAAGCGGCGATTTTCGCAGGATTTCGGGGGTATTCGATTTTTTCATTATTTTACCCCGTTTTGTAAGAAAAAAGTTTACATTACGTTTAAGTTGTCAAAAAGGAGTCTCCGGATGAATAAGATACTTTTTTTGCCGGGTTTTTTAACTTGCGCCTGTATTTCCGCCTGGGCGCAATCCGATGTTTACATTCACCAGAATAATGTGAATCGGGATCATCAGTGGACGGAATATCAGGATTCCGATCATTTTACCATTTGGTACAGTTCAAAGGCGGAAGATTGTGCGAGCGTCACCGAAGCGCAAAGAACAAGTGCGCTCAATGAACTTGAGTTTATTTTCGACACTTATATGAAACTCGGTTTCAGAGAACCTTTTCCGGGGAATGCCACTAAGCTCAAAATGGGCGTTTGGGTGCTTCGCAAAGGTACCAATTGCAAGGATAAAAACGGGAATACCGTGGCGAATCTGGATGAAGGGCACGCGTTCGGCGGTACTTTGGGGGGCGCTCCCGGAATGTGGCTTTCTGCCGGTGCCGTCAGCGATAAATGGGCGCTCGCTCACGAGTTTATGCACGGGCTTCAGGCGATGACTCCCGGCATGAAAGGCGGGAACACCAATCAGGGGACGAACTTTACCGGTTGGTTTTATGAGTCTCACGCGAATTTAATGCCTCATCAGGTTTACCCCACGGATATTCATTACTGTTCCGAAATGTACACCCGCACGGCGCATTTGTATTTGGGGAGCACGCGCAATCGCTATTGCAACTGGCAGTTCTTTGAGTATTTGATGGATCAAAAAGGGGCGCAGTCCGTCCATGATTTGTGGGGCGTTGCCAATGCTTCCGGGGCGGATCCTTTTTCGGAATATATGCGGCAACAAAATCTGAGCCAAAAAGACTATAATGATTTGTTCGGCGATTTTGCGTCTAAAACGGTGATTTGGGACATGAAACGCGGGAACAGCGGTTCCGCTAATATTTGGCGCAATAACTATAACGGTCAGGCCGATCGTTTTAAACGCCAGCGATATACTTATTTGGAGTCTCTCGAAGATAATGCCGGCGGCGATCCGGTGAACAATCGTTACGTTTCGCCGTTCGCTTCTTCTCCCCAGCGCTATGGGTTTAACATGATCCGCCTTTATCCGGATGAAGGTTCCGGCACGGTGACGGTAAAGTTCCGCGGCGACGTACAAACGGAGAATCATATTTCGAATTACAGCAAGAGACAAAATCTGGAGCCGCGGGCAGAGAATCTTCCCGATGATCCGGGTTCCGATTGGCGATACCGCCTTGTGGCCGTGAAAGGAGATGCGACCGCGAGAAACGGCGCTGTTTCCGCCCGTTACAGTGATTTGAAGCGCGCTTCCGACGGGAACCCCGATATCACCATGACTTTGGAAGAGGGCGAAAATCAACTTTATCTTATATGCTCCAAATTGACGGCGCGAAACCGGAAGGTTTTCAACCCGTTACCACCGCGGGAAAAGCGCATAGCAACGGCGGCGGCTTTGTGGCGAATAATGTGAATGTGCCGGCCGGTGTTTATGTGGGGCCGAATGCCAAAGTTCTGGGCGGCACCGTTTCCGGCAATGCCCGCATCGAAGGGCGGGCCGTGGTGAGCGGGGGTACCGTAAACGGCAGTGCGGTGGTTAAAGACTACGCTAAAGTGACCGGCGGTACCGTGACCGGAAATGCCACCATTCGGGAAGGAGCGACTCTAATGGCCGGAACCGTTTCGGAATACGGAACGCTCACCGGAACGGTGATTCTTTCGGCGAATGGCGCTCAAATTAAAGGGAATGCCGTTTTGGGCGGCTCTACTTTGGTGGAATCCAGAGGGCTCGTTATCAGCGGGAACACACAGGTTTTGGGCGATGTGGAACTTTGGGACATGGAGCTTACCGGCGGTGTCTATTTCGGCATTATCGGCGAAGACAAAACAATCGGAGCCAGCCGTTCCGCACCGGTGGCCGAAGTGACGAAACCGCGTTCCATGGAATGGTACGGCGATGATATCGACGATCCTCCCCAAAGCAATCCGGTAACGGTTCAAAAATCCTATTCGTTCCACTTGAGCAGTCAGGGCATGTTTAACTACCAACTGGGTGAACTCCATTCCGCAAAGTTTAAAGTTTTTGACATGCAAGGGAAACTGCTGC
>QMCE01000521.1_pt1 | contig 31056 bp, 32 predicted proteins | sample 1821851 | NCBI WGS metagenome assembly QMCE01 (sample SAMN09453174, study PRJNA476694) | Termite gut metagenome, whole genome shotgun sequencing project. | isolation source: worker | host: Odontotermes sp. | place: South Africa:Pretoria | collected 2016-01-28 | reverse complement strand
AAATGATATGATTTGGGCATTCTTCTCACTCACTTTCTCTGCCTTTATTATATCATTTCTATAAATGTTTTGCACCTGTTTTTATTGCGGAGTAGTATAAAAAACGAGCTTAACGCCCCGCGTCCAGGAGGCGGCAAAATAGGCTATCATGAATTCTTTATTAACAGCGACGGAGAACTGGGTGGGATGAGTATGTCGCAATCGGGAGGGAGCGGTTCAAATTCCGGTCCGGTCGCCGCCAAGCTGCCCAGGGACGACAAGGAGAGCTGGATGGATAGAATTATGAAATCGATCGAGGAAAAGCGGGAAAAAGAAAAAGAGGCGGCTCAAAGACTCGCGGAAAGAAAAGCGCGTGGAGCGCGGCTGGTGGTGAAGGACGGCCGTTTGGACGTCACAATATAAAACATAAAAGGATAATATAGAGAATCAATAACTGTTTCAGTGACGTTCGGATAATATTCCCATTGACTGAACGACGGAAACGGTGATAATCTATATAAACTGTTGCAACTAGTTTCATTTTGGAGGGCAAGGCGTGAATATTTACGACATTTCACGAAGAGCCGGGGTTTCACCCACGACTGTTTCGCGCGTGATCAACGGTTCGGAAAATGTCAGCGACAAGACGCGCGCCAAGGTAAACGCCGTAATCGCGGAGGCGGGCTACACGCCCAACGCCTTTGCGCAGGGGTTGGGACACGACACCATGCGCACCGTGGGTATTTTGTGCGTTGACCCGTCCGACCCCAGAGCTTGCCCAAGCCTTTCAAACGCTATCGGTTATATCCAACGCGAGCTTCGCAAGCACAACTACGACGCCGTTATTTACTGCGTAGGGTATAATATGGCCGAAAAAGCATATTGTATAGATGACATGTTGCGCAGGCGTGTCGACTCCATTTTCATTGTCGGTTCGTTTTTTATCGAGAGTAAGGAAAAAAATAATCAATGCATTCTGGATGCCGCCGAAAAAACCCCTGTCGCGCTCATCAACGGTTATATGAATCACAAAAATATTTACTCTTTTTTATGCGACGACGTCGGAGCTTCAGAACAGGCTGTCGGGCATCTGCTTGACACGGGCTGTAAAAAGGTGTTATTTTTGCATTCCGGCATGTCACACTCGGTAAAGCGCAAGCTCGAAGGCTGCCGGGACGCTTACGCTTCGAGAGGGTTGGCTTTTTCAGACGAGTATGTGCGGACATGCCCTCATGACCTGACTGAAAGCACCAGATTTGTCGGGGAGCTTGCGGCACGGGGCCTTAAATTTGACGCCATATTCGCCACTGAGGACAGCCTTGCCGTCAGCGCGTTAAAATACGCCCGGAAGAATAAGCTTGATATACCCGGAGATTTTTGCGTAATGGGATATAACAATTCGGTTCAAGCCGTTTGTACCAGCCCCGAGCTAAGCAGCGTGGATCAAAACATTGAAACTGTGTGTGTTACCGCCGTTTCAATCTTGATAAGCCAATTTAAGAGAGGGGGAGTTCCCACACGCACTGTAATAGCGTCGGAAGTAATTCTGCGTGAAACGACGCGTGTGAAATAATAGTTTTAACGCAAGATTACTGCGTTTTCAAATTGGAACTAATTACAAAAAAGGAGTATTCAAAATGAAAAGAATCCTGGCTTTATCGCTTGCGCTCGTAATCGCACTGTCCGTAACCGCTTGCGGTAAACCCGCGCCCGCTTCCTCCGCCGCACCGGCCGAATCTTCCTCTCCTGTGGAATCCGCGGCGCCTGCCGATAACAAGACCTACGAGCTTCGCGCTTCAACGAACCTTGCCGTCACCAGCACGGTCGGTCAGGCGCTTGCATATTTTGTACAGCAAATCAACGAACAATCCGGCGGCAGGATCAACGCTACCGCGAATTTTGGCGCGGAGCTCGGCAACCAGTCGGAGCAAGTGGCAATGACGCTTTCCGGAGACCTAGAGATGGTAGTGGCCGCTCCCGGCACCGGTCCCGGCGCTTATGAAGGCCTTGAGCCGCTCATGATGTTCGAGTTCCCTTTCCTTTTTAAGGACAACGACCACTATCGCCGCGTACTGAAGGCCGCCGAACCCAGGGTAAACGAGATGGCCAACACGATCGGGCTTACCGCCATGGCCGGGCAGTCCCAAGGCTCGCGCGATATACTCACGACGACTCCTGTAAACTCGCTGGCTGATATGCAGGATAAGGTAATGCGCGGCCCAAACGCAATTTATATTTCGATGTTTGAATACCTTGGCGCCGCGGGCATGACCATGGACTGGAACGAGATATATACAGCGCTTTCGCAAAAAGTGGTGGACGGCTGCGAAGGCTCGCCTTCCTCGCTAAACGCCAGCAAATTCCAGGACAACGCAAAGTATCTCGCAATAACAAACCATATCATCGCCTGCGTTTACTACTTCTACAACACCGAATGGTACAATTCTCTCCCGCAGGACCTGCAGGAGCTGGTGCGTAAGGTTTCGCAGGAAGCCGCGGCTTATCAGGAAAAAATTGACGACGAAGATCAGGGTAAAGCGCTGCAAACCATGAAAGACGAAGGCGTCACCGTAACGGAAATGGCCGATATTGACGCCTGGAAAGCCGCCTGCGCCCCGATGCTGGACGAATACCGCGCCAAAGGCGAAAACTGGAGCGAATTCATAGACGTGCTGCTCGCGATCGAATAGATTCGCATCGCGCCGGCACACTAAAAACGCGGCGGTATTTTTTAAACTGAATACCGCCGCCGTATTTTTTAAAAACAACCTGAGGAGGGGTCATATCATGGAGGCGCTTAGAAAGGCCGACAAAGCTCTAAATGCTGTTAGAACGACAGGGCTTATTCTGGTAGTTACCGCCGCCGTCGGCATATGCACCACAAATATTGTACTGCGTTATCTGATACGGGGCGTAGCGTCTATGCGCCCGTTTGCCTGGGGCGACGAGATCATGCGTATGTGCGCTATCTGGATAGCCTTTTTGGCCGCCGGGCTGGGGGTTAAGGGAAATTCCCATATAAGCGTAAGCGCTATTGTAGACAAATACGTACCCAAAAAGATTGCAGCCGTTCTGGATAAAATCGCCAGGGTGACAGTGCTTGCCACATTGCTTTTTATAACCGTGTACGGCGTTATTGTAACTATTTCCATGAAAAACAGCTATCTGCAAAATCTGCCGGTGTCGAACGCCTGGTTTTACGCGGCGATTCCCGTGGGCACGGCGTATCTTTTTTACGATTATCTGCTGATACTCATTTTCGGACGCCATCCCTTTGCAAAGAACGCCGTGCAGGTAAAAGAAGTTTAAAGAAAGGGATGGTAACTTATGCTGACTACGATGTTAATTTTCGCGGTCCTGCTGGCGTTTATCTTCCTGGGGTTTCCAATATTCATGTCCCTGCTAATAACCGGGATCATCTTTCTGCTGGCCTCGGGCAACTCGATGAATGTCACGATCATAAAGATGTTCGGCAGTATCAACAGTCTTTCACTGCTGGCTATACCCTATTTTATTCTGGCGGGGAATATTATTATGAAAGCGAAAATCACCGACAAGCTGGTGAATTTCGCAAACGCCGCCGTCGGGTCGCTTAAGGGCGGGCTTGGACATGTAAATGTGCTTTCCAGCATGCTTTTCGGCGGTATACAGGGTTCCGGCGCGGCTGACGCCGCCGCTATCGGCGGCATGCTGATCCCCGCGATGGAAGAGCAGGGCTACGATACCGACTACGCCGTGGCGGTGACCGCGGGTTCTTCAATGCTCTCGCCGATAATTCCGCCGTCTATCGCGTTTATACTTTACTCATACTACACCGAGGTCCCTGTTGGCCGCATGTTCATGGGTGGGCTCGTCCCCGGGATCATAATCGGACTCATGCAGATGGCCGTCGTGTATATAATGTATGTGAGGCGTGGCTACGGTTTTCAAACCGGAAAATTTTCGCTAAAGGTATTGCTGGTAACGGCATATCACTCCATCGGCGCGCTGCTGATGCCGCTTATCATACTCAGCGGCATCGTTTTTGGCATTGTCACCCCCACGGAATCAGGCGTTTTGGCCATTTTGTACGGTCTGTTCTACGGCTTCGTCGTATCGCGAACATTAAAGCTCAGGGATCTGCCTGGCATCATAATGGAATCCGCGGTCACGACGTCGGTCGTTTACATGACCATCGCCGCCGCTGGCGTGCTTTCCAACATGCTTGTACGGCTCCATTTCCAGGCCGAGGTACAGGATTTTGCCATAAATGTACTTGCGAACCCCGTACTGGCTATCGTGTTCCTGTTTGCAGTTTTTATCATACTGGGCATGTTCCTCGACCCAACCGTGATTATAGCAATGTTCGCCACCACTACCCTGGCGATCGGAAACGCTTTTGGGTTTGACCCTGTGCATTTTGGTGTTATAATGACTATAATAATGCAGCTGGGCGCGATAACGCCACCGGTCGGCACATTCCTGTTTATTTCCTGCGGGGTGGGCAAGCTGCCCATGGAGAAAGTGATCAAGCCGCTGATGCCGTATATAGGAACGATACTTTTGGCAACGGCGTTGGCGCTTGCTTTCCCGCAAATCGTCACCTGGCTGCCGAATATGATCTATAACAGGTAGGAGGCCCGGAATGCAGAATAAAAACGACGGCGCAACCTACGCCCCAAAGGGCAAGGCGGCGCCCGTGTGTGAACCCGGCGAATTTTCCGTCGGGGTGACGGGGCTGGATCACGGGCATATCTACGGTATGTGTAACGGCCTTGTGGAGGCCGGAGCAGACATCGCGCTTGTATATGATCCGGACGAAGCCAAGGTGAGCGAATTTTTAAGGTCGTTTCCCGGCGCTAAGGCGGCAAAGAGCAGGGAAGAGATTTTCTCTTCCCCGGTCAGGCTTGTTGCCACGGCGTCGGTCCCGTGCGACAGGGCCGGTATATGCGTGGCGGCAATGAACGCGGGAAAGGACTGCTTTTCCGACAAGCCCGCCTTTACGTCCCGTGCAGGGCTCAATGCGGCGCGTGAGGCCGCAAAGCGGTACGGGCGCAGATTATTTATCTATTTCAGCGAACGCCTGCATGTGGAGGGTTCGGTCTGCGCGGACGAGTTGATCAAAAGCGGCGCGATCGGCAGGGTGTTGAACGTCGTGGGGACGGGACCTCACAGATTAAATGCGGACACGCGCCCCGAATGGTTCTGGGACAAAGAAAAATACGGCGGGATCCTGGTGGATATCGGCTGTCATCAAATCGAGCAGATCGTGCACTTCGCGGGGGCGAAAGACGCCAAAATAATTTCGAGCCGTGCGGGCGGTTATGCCCACGGGCGGACCACGGGCTTTGAAGATTTTGGCGACGCGGCGCTTGTCTGCGACAACGGCGCCACAGGATATTTCAAGGTGGACTGGTTCACGCCGGATGGTCTTGGCGCCTGGGGTGACGGCCGCACAATCGTTACGGGGACTGACGGCTACATTGAGATTCGCAAATATATAGATGTTGCCAAAACCCGGGAGGGCGACCATGTCTATTACGTGAACAACGAAGGGGAGCATTATATTTCCGCTTCCGGAAAATACGGATTTCCCTTTTTTGGCGCGATGATCCGGGACTGTCTGGATAACACGGACGCCGCGATGAGTCAGGAGTACATTTTCCGCATCTCACAATTGGCGATAGAAGCGCAGGAAAACGCGCTGAACGCCGGGTTTGGAGTGAAGTGACAGTGACAAAGCAGAAAGTTATTATAGTTGGTGCGGGCGCAATAGCGCAGGTACACGCGGACGCTTATCTGGAGTATCCGGACGAGTGCGAGATCGTCGCGGTGTGCGACGTTTTTGAAGACAAAGCGCGGGAGCTTATTGAAAAAAAAGGCCTGTCCGCCGCGGCTTTCAAGGATGTTGCAGAGGCGCTTGAAACCTGCGGAGCCGATATCGTTTCAATTTGCGCGCCGCCGTCTTTTCACGCGAAAACGGCGATCACGGCGCTGAAACACGGGGCGAACGTCCTGTGCGAAAAGCCGATGGCCCCTTCGCTTGAGGAATGCGACGCGATGCTCGCCGCGGCCAAAAACAGCGGCAAGCTGCTCTCTGTAGTGGCGCAGAACAGGTTTAAAACGCCTAACCAAAAGGTGAAGAAAATGCTCGGCGACAAAACGGCGGGAGACGTAAGATTTGCAACCGTGAACTCCCTTTGGTGGCGCGGGCAAAATTATTATGACTTGAGCTGGCGCGGAACCTGGGAAAGCGAGGGGGGCGGCTGCGTGGTAAACCACGCCGTGCATCACATCGATCTGCTGCTGTGGATGATGGGGATGCCGGAAAGTGTAAGCGCCACAATTGCCAACGTGGGACACGATAATTCCCAGTGCGAAGACGCCTGCGTGGCCGCTCTTGTTTATCCCGGCGCGTTGGGCCAGCTGACGGCCTCGCTCGTCACGCACGACGAAGCGCAGGAAATGATTTTTCAGTGTGAGCGCGGAAGGCTTTCTGTCCCGTGGAAAACCGCATCCGCCGCCGCGCTTTCAAACGGCTTCCCCAAGCCGGACGACGAGGCCCGCGAACGCCTTGAGGCGGTTTACGGCTCCCTGCCGGAGCTTGAGACGGAAGGGCATCCCGCGCAGGTGGGCAATCTGCTTCGCGCAATTCGCGGCGAGGAGGCGCTTTTGATCGACGGCCGGCAAGGCCGCGACACAATAGAGCTGATCACCGCAATTTATAAATCTGCTTATATGGGCGCGCCCGTTGCATTGCCGCTTTCCGCTGACGACGAATTTTACAAAAAGGGAGGAGTCGCGGCCAAAATGCCGCATTTTCACGAAAAGACCCGCAACGTGGACAATCTTGTCCAGACAGAGCCGATCAGCCTGGGGCGCAATGTGGGAAAATAATACTGTTTCAGCTTATAAAAAGCTGAAACAGTATTCGTGCCGCATGTGCGGCACGCGGCGCGTAGCACCGAAGCGTAGGCGTGATTCACTCACGCCGGAGCTTTCATAATAGAAACATGTTGATGTTTCTATTATGAATTAGTATAATACGCCGGAGCAGTATTATTCTTTGTCTTGCAGCATAAATCCGCCCTTGAGCAGACAGGCAAGCCCGCCAAAGGTCAGCATCAGGCATTCCACAATAAATAGCATTGGGAAGTCCGGCGCGAACAAGCCTTCGTCCTTGAGCACAAAAAGAAGCAACGACGCCAGCATGGCCAGTCCAAGAGCCGTGTAGGCGTTGTTACGCAACAGTTTTTCTTGCGTTCGTTTTTCGCGCGGCAAATCGGATTGCCTGAAGCACATGAGAATCCATAGGATCATGCTGCCGAAGCCGATGATCGCGCCGGCGTCGTGCACCATGTTTGACGCGCGCGCCGAAAGCCCCAAAAGCCCGACTTTATCCTCAGTTATGTACGGCGAGCTGCACATTTGCATCGCCACAACCGTAAAACCCGCGAACATGCAGCTTGTGAGCATTGCGTCCAGATCGTTATAACGGTGCATTATGGCATATGAGAGTGAAAACAGCGCCAGCGCGCCCAGGCAAAAGGGCAGCAGGGGAGATACCTGATTCGCGATCGTCGCAGACTCCGAGATTGAATGCAGGAACGGCAGCCGGTATACGAACATCGTCGCGAACAGCGTAAGCGGCCCGAGACTCAGCGCCACAAACCCCATGACCTTAAGCTGGAATTTACGGTAACTCTTTTTTTTATTGCTCCGCAAACATATCACCCCTCTATATTTTTCCGGACGTTTTGCGCCTCGGAATATATATAGAGGGGATTATGCTTAAATATACGGGCAAATGGCCGCTAGTGAATCTCGCCTCTGAGTTCTTTGGCCCAGTGGTCCACTATCATCTTGGGCGCGTAAACAAACATCATATGCATGTCCTGCGTCCCTGTATTTTTAAGGACATGCGGTTGCCCCTTCTGCATGTATACAACGTCGTATTGACGAACCGGCTCGCTTATTCCGTCAACGGTCATAATACCCTCGCCGGAAAGGATAGTGTAGCTTTCCACAGTCTCGTGGTCGTGCAGCGGAACCGACCCGCCGGGATAAATAACCACGAAGCCCTGCACAAAATACTCCCCGTTAATGGCTCCATTGTCGCCCAATATAACGCGGGTCCTGCGTCCGGCGGGATACTCGACGCCCTCGATATCAAAAATATTAACCTTATTCATAATCGTTCCCCTTACAACCGCTTGATATGAAAGCCGCCGTCAACATCCACATAATTTCCGGTGGTATACAAGAAGCCGTCGCCGCAGAAAGCGCTCACCGTATTTGCCACGTCCTCGGGAAAGCCCCAGCGGGCAATGGGGAACAGGCCCTCTTCGATCAGCCTGGTGTATTTTTCCCTGACTACCTCGGTCATGTCGGTCCATATGACTCCGGGCCGTATTTCGTATACAAAGATCCTGTCCGCCGCCAGACGGTCGGCATAGACGCGGGTGAGCGCCGCCATTCCCGCCTTTGACATGCAGTATTCCGCACGGTTTGGCGAAGAGACTGTCACGGAGCTGGAGGTTATATTTACGACAACCCCGCGCCTTTCTCCGGAAATCTCCTGTTTAAGCATTTGGTTTACCACAAGCTGCGTCATAAACATGGTGCCCTTAAGATTGGTGCCCACAACGTAATCAAAGCTTTCCTCGGTCATCTCAAGGATATCCTTGCGGACCTGCGGCGCGACGCCCGCGTTGTTCACCAGAACGTCCACCCGGCCAAAATGCTCGAGGACCTCACTCAAGAAGCGTTCCCTGTCCCCCGCGATGGTGATATCCCCTTGCACATAAAGACAATTGCAGCCGGCCGCGAGGACATCGAGGCTTTCCTGATGATCCTTGCGGGCGTTTTTGTCAATAATCGCAATACAATAGCCGTCCTTAGCCAGCCGCTCCGCGACCCCGAATCCGATTCCGCGGCTTCCGCCGGTGACGATTGCCGTTTTTTTCATACCCATCCCCTCACAAAAGCGCTACAGCGCCAGAATCTCCGCCCAGACGCCGTCGTCGACAAAAACGCCCTTTTCGGTGTTTTCTTTTTTAAAGATTACGTAATCCTCGCCGGGATACCACACGGAATTCACGCCTTCGGCCAACGCCGCGCTTTTGATGTGCGCCTTGGCTTTTTTGATTGTGTCGGCTAAATGCGCGCCGTCGCAGAAATTTTTGGGATCAATAACTATAAATACCTGCGACGCGCCTCCGCAGCTGCCCTTGCCTACATTGTCGATATCCGCCGCGCCGATCCCGTTTGAAAGGATTGAGCCGAGGATATCCAGCATAAAGGCAAAGGACGCGCCTTTCCAATAGCCCATCGGCAAAATGCGCATAGATTCCTCAATAGCGCCGGGGTCGTCGGTCAGATTGCCGTCTTTGTCAAACCCGCCGGGGAAAGGCAGCTTTTTACCGGCCTGACGGGTGACCTGGAGCTTACCGTAAGCGTATTGCGACATGGCCATGTCTATCATCACGGGTTCGCCGTCGTCGCCAGGGCAGGCCATGACATACGGGTTGTTGCCCAGCTTGCACTCCGTGCCGCCCCAGGGGGGCATCACAGATTCCGTATTGGTCCACGAAATGGCCACATAGCCTTTTCTGGCCGCGTAAAGGCCGTAGCTGCCCCCGCGCATCCAATGGGTGGTGTTGCGCAGGCCCACTATGCCCACGCCGTACTTCTGCGCAAGTTCGATGGCTTTGTCGGTACAATAAAGCGAGTTGAGTATCCCAGGCCCCAGATTGCCGTTGTATACCGCTACGGCCCCGAAATCTTTTTCCAGACTCGGCTCGGCGTCGACGTCGACCCAGCCGTCCCTGACATAGTTTATAAAGCGGGAAACCCGGTTAGCGCCGTGGGAATATATACCGTCGCGGCTCGACTCCGCGTGGATGGCGGCACAAATTTCGGCCTTTTCCTCCGTCATTCCGTATTTGCAAAAGACCCGTTTGAACTCCGACTTCATTTCGTCAAATGGTACTCGCATAAAGATCCTCCTAATTATTACGTTATTAAGCGCCGAACACGAGATTCGGCAAAAACAGCACGAGCTGCGGGAACGCGATTAGAATACCCACGGTGACCAGCACCGAAAAAATATAGGGGATGGCGTCTTTAGTATACACCTCTATGGGGCAGGAAAGCAAGGAGCAAGTTGTATACATGGTGACGCCAACCGGAGGAGTCATGCCGCCCATGGTGTTTACTAGCATGAAAAGCATGCCAAAGTGTACGGGGTCTATGCCGTATTGCTTGATGATAGGCAGGAATATCGGTACGAGTATAAGCGTATTCGCGGTCGCCTCCATGAACATGCCGATGATGAATAAAAAGCCGAGTATAAGGAACAATACAGCGTATTTATTGTCGGAAAGGCCGATAATGAGCTGGGACAAGAACTGCGGCAGGCGGTCGGTGACCACGGCGTAGCCGAACACGGCCGAGCAGATGATGATGAACATGATGATACCCAGATCGTGAGCTGACTGGCGAAGCACCATCCACAGCTTCTTATAGGTGAGCTCCTTGTAAATGAACTTGCCGACAACGAACGAGTACACTACGGCAAACGCGCCCGCCTCGGACGCCGTAAAGAGTCCTGAACGGATACCCACGATGAGTATGACCGGGAACATCAGCGCCCAGAAGCAGTCCAGCAGGCCTTTCCCCATCTCTTTGAGTGTGGCGGGCCTTTCGGTGATTGGAATGTAGCCGCGTTTACGGGCGAAGACGACCGTAACGATCATCATAGCGAACATAATCATAATACCGGGCACAAAGCCGCCCATGAACAGTCGGCCGATAGAGACCTCGCCGGTGACGCCGTATAAGATCAGCCCCAGTGAGGGCGGAATAGTCGCGGTTATAAGCCCGCCCATCGCGAGGACGGCGGCGATAAAGCCCTTGGAGTAGCCCTGCTTAATCATGTCAGGGCCGAGAATACGGGATTCCATGGCGGCGTCGGCCGTGGCGGAGCCCGAAACTCCGCCCATAAGGGCGCTGAGCACCAGACTTACCTGCGCGAGACCACCGCGCATGTGGCCGGTCATCAGTTTGGCGAAGTGAATCATGCGGCTGGTGATGCCGGTCTCGTTCATCAGGTTGCCCGCAAAGACAAAGAACGGCACGGCCAAAAGAGGGAACGATTGCGTGGAGGTTATCATCTTTTGGACCGCCACCTGCAGCGGGATATCCTCGTTTAAAAAGAAAGGAATAGTAGAAATGCCAATGTTGAACGCGAGCGGCATATTTAACAGAAGAAGGATTAAAAATAGAATACCCACTAAACCCATTATGAAGCACCTCCGGCATCGGCTTCCGGCATATCAGGCTCTAGCTCGGCGTAATGAAGCTCGGTAAAATCCCGGCGGGAAAAATTGCTGATATTCTGGAAAATACGGCGTATGATGGTGGTGAACATGAGCGCGCAGCCCACAGGTCCGGCGCTGGTGACGAGGGAGTAACTCATCGGCAGTGTATTGAACAGGCGCTGGTAATTCTGAATGCACAAAGTGGTGCCGTAAAAAACAATAATTCCGCAAAAAGCCAACATTAAAAGGTTGTTGCAGAGCGCAAGCAAGTTTTGCACGGGCAGCGGTAAACGGGTGGTCAGCATGTCGAGTCCCACATGCTTGTTCTGGCGCAGCGCGAGATCCGCCCCTATAAAGCAGACCCACGCGAACAACAACTGGGCCATATCCATCGACCACGCCACGCCAATCCCGAACCAGCGCAGCACGGCGGCAATAAATACCAACAGAATAAGCGCCGCGAGAAAAACTACGACAAAATACTCCTCAAGTTTTACAATGAGCTTCATCTAATCCTCTCCTTTGGGTTCAACGTTGGGACCCCGTGCGTCTTAACCAGAAAAGCGTACAGGATTCAGATGAACCGGGCGTTGGCCCGTAGGTTTTATCCTGAATCCTGTAGCTTTTCATGTTGTCGTTTTTAAAGCTCCAGTTTACTTACCGAGTTCTTTGTCAATCGCGTCTTTGAGCGTGCGGTAATTGAGCTCGTCGTAAACCTTTGCGGTTGCTTCCTTAAAGGCCGCGATATCCACGTCCACCAGAGTGAGTCCGCCTTCGAGCAGAGCCTTTTCAAATTCGGCCTCGCCGTCAAGCACGCCCTGAGAGGCCGCCGCGCCGCCGTTATACGCCTCTTCCTCCACGATAGTCTGGTACTCCGCGGGCAGAGTATTGTACCAGGCTTCGGAGCAGATCATGCCGGTGAGCAGGAAGAAATGGGCGGTTTTGGAAAGATGTGTGCTGACCTCGGGAATGGACGCGCCCACGGCTGCGGAGTAGTGGACCTCGACGCCCTCGATAACATTCTGCTGCAGGGACTGGTACGCCTCGGCCCAGGGCAGCACCGTTGCGTTCGCGCCCATGGCTTCGATTGTGCTGGTTACTACCTGTGAGCCTGAGGACCGCACGCGCAGGCCCTTCAGGTCGGCGGGCGCCGCAACCGGAGACTTTGTGAAAAGATGGCGGGTACCCTGGAAATAGTTGAACGACAAAACGCGGAGTCCGTGCTGCGCGAAGTTGCTTATAAGGTCTTTATACGCGGCGGTATCCAGCAGCTTGAGCATTTCGTCGTATGTATCCACCAGATAGGGAGCCCCGAAGATGCCGAACTCGGGAACGTAAGAGGCGAGCCGGCCGGGATCTGTCGTAACGGCCACATTAGTGCCGACCTTGGCCTGCTCAATGACGTCTTCGTCAGGGCCAAGCTGTGAGCTGGGGAACAGCTGGATCTCAACGGCGCCGTTCGTGCGCGCGGCGACGTTTTCCTGGAACACCATAAGTCCTTTGTATAGCGGGTCGTTCTCTGTGAGAACAGTGCTGACTTTAAGTACATATTCGCCCTGTTTTACCTCGGGCGCTTCGGGGGCCGCGGGGGCGGCGGGAGCCGCCGAGGACGCCGGTGCAGCCGGCGCGGCAGGGGCCACTGAGGACGCGGCGGGCGTGCTGCCGGAGCAGGCGGTAAAGCACACAGATGTGAGTACGATGCAGAGTGTCAACGCGAGAATCTTTTTGAGCTTCATGGTTTAACTCCTCTCAATTCCTTATTGCTTTCTTAGGTATTTACAGGATTTCCTACTGCATAGGATTTCCAATGTATACTAGTATATAACAAAAAGAAAACTTGTCAAGCGCTATTTCCAGTAAAATGTCATAATAATACATAAATTGTCTACAGTGCTTTGTTTTTTACCTTTCAATTGGCAATATTGACGGTATATTTATTTTTTCTTGCCATTGCTATCCAAATGCGCTATACTTAAAACAACATCTTGGTTTGGGGGGTCTTGAAATGTTCCTGACTGAAACACATCCGCCTAATGAAAGAGAAAGACTTGTATACAAGTCCTCCGGCAGAGGTCTGGTATATCGGGTATACTGGACGCTGCGCGAAAACATAATGGATCTAACCCTTGCGCCCGGCGCGGTGCTAAACGAAAGCGACGTCGCAAAGGAGCTCAACGTCAGCCGCACGCCTGTGAGGGAAGCTTTTGTGCAGTTGCATGACGAACGCCTTATCAATATTTACCCGCAAAGGGGGAGCAGCGTCTCTAAGATCGACATGGAGCTTGTGAAAGAGGGCTCTTTTATGCGCCGGTGCCTTGAGGAGGCGGTGTACGCTCAGGCCGCTGAGCTCGCCGGTGAGGACGCGATCCTCGAACTGCACGGCATACTGGCCAAGCAGAAAGAACTGGTTGCGGCCCACGCGCAGAGCGGCACGAAGCTTGGCTCTGATTTTATTCGTTTGGACGACCGCCTGCACAGATATTTATTCGCGCTGTGCGGAAAGAATAATATCTGGGATTCTATCGTCTCTATCAACACGCATCACAACAGGCTCAGGGTATTGGAGCTTTGGGAGCATTTGAACATATACAAGGTTATCTTCCAGCATGAGATGATTATCGACGCCATTGAGAAAAGGCAGCCCGAAAAGATAAAGGGGCTGATATCGGAGCATCATTTGAACGTGATTGGCATAATCGACCATATCCGCGACAAATATCCCGATTATTTTTTGTGAAGAAAGGAAGTGCTCTCACCTGTGAAAGCCCTTATTGCGACCGGGGGAGGAAGACTGGCCTTAAGCGAGATCCCCGACTGCCCGGCGCCCGTAGCCGGGACGGTAAACATCCGCGTTCTTGCTGCCGGTATATGCGGCTCCGACCTGCATATATGGCACGGCACCAACCCATTCGCCACTTATCCCCGGGTGCTTGGTCATGAGATAGTCGGCGAGATAACTGCGGTGGGCGAGGGCGTCTCCGGTCTTGAGGCGGGGCAGAGGGTAATAGTAAACCAGCTGCGAAGCTGCGGTGAATGCTGGGCCTGCAAAACCGGCCGCCCAAACGTCTGCCCCAAACTGCAGGTGGTGGGCGTACATATAGACGGAGGTTTTTGCGAGGCCATGCAGCTTCCTGCCGACCGCGCGGTCCCACTGCCGGAAACGCTCGCGCACACCGACGCCGTTATGATCGAGCCTTTGAGCATAGCTGTTCAGGGGTGCTGGCGCGCGGGGCTTACAGCGGAGGACACGCTTCTGGTGCTCGGCGCCGGCGCGCTCGGTTCAAGCGTTATAAGGGTGGCGGCAAACATAGGCGCGAAAATAATAGCGGCGGATATTTCCGACGAAAAGCTCAAGGTCGCCATAGCAAACGGCGCAAGCCATACCGTAAACACACAGGAACAAAATCTTAAAGAAGCGCTTGCGGCGCTAACGGGCGGATACGGTCCCACGGCTGCGATAGACGCGGCGTGTTTTTCCGGCTCGCTTGCGCTGCTGGTGGACGTCATAGGCAACGCCGGGCGCGTCGTCACCATGGGCTTCGCAACGGAGACCGAGTCTATCTCCCCGGTGGCGCTTACCGGGCGTGAGATCGAGATACGCGGCTCCCGACTGCACAGCGAAAAATTCCCCGAAGTCATCGGACTTGTCAAAAGTGGAAAGCTGTCGGTAGACGGCTTAGTGTCGCACGTTTATCCGTTTTCAAAGGCCGTGGAAGCGATGGAGCTTGCGGCAAGCGGGCAGCCCGGGATCCGCAAGGTAGTTCTGGATATGACACTGGAGTAAACGACAAAACAAAGAAAGAGAGGGTATTTGTATGAAAGTGAAATTCGGGCTTTGGGGCAGCGGTTGGCGCGCCGATTATTTTTTGCGCGTGGCGAGGGCTTTGCCTGAGAGTTTTGAGCCGGTTGGCCTGATTACCAGGAACGCCGAAAAGGCCGCGCGGTTTGAAAAGGAATTCGGCGTGCGCTGCTACGAAGAATTGGACGGGCTTCTCGCGGCGGAAAAGCCCGCGTTTATTATCCTGAGCGTGGACAAGCGCGTGTGCGCCGACATGGCGCTCTATGCGGCGGGGCGCGGAGTACCCGTACTTATGGAGACGCCCGCCGCGCCGGATATGGACGCCCTTGCGCGGCTGTACCAAGGTTTGCCCAAAAACGCGCTCGTGCAGGTGGCCGAGCAATATCCGCTCAAGCCCATGCACGCCGCTCGCCTCGAGTTTATCAAAACGCGCAAGCTCGGGGAGATTGGGCATGTTAATCTTTCGTACACGCAAAATTATCACGCGATCGCGCTCATCCGCAAATATTTAGGCATGGGCTTTGAAAACGCGGAAATCACCGCGGCGTCTTTCCCAGTACAGGTAGTGGCGGGACCGGGGCGCGAGGGAGACCCCGTCGAAGAGAAGCTTGTGGAGAAGACTCAGACCGTCGCCGTACTGGATTTTGGCGGCAAAACTGCGCTGTTCAACTTTGAAGCCGACCAGCACCGCTCGTGGATACGCTCCCAGACTGTGCAGATAAAAGGCGAACGCGGAGAGATATTTAACGACGCGGCCAAATATCTTCTGGACTTTAAAACGCCGATAGAGACACGTTTCATTCGCCGTAATCTCGGCGAAAACGAAAACGTGGAGGGCTTTGGCCTCATGGGTATTATGTGCGACGGACAGTGGCAATATCTCAACCCGTACCGGGACTCCCGCCTGGTGGACGACGAGATTGCCGTGGCCCGCTGCATGGAGGGTATGGCGCGGTACACGCAGGGCGGGCCGGCTTTTTACAGTTTGGACGAGGCGTCTCAGGACCTTTATCTTTCCCTGATGGTGGAGCGCGCGGCAAGAGAAAAGCTTCGGTTAAGGACCGAGACGCAGTGGTGGGTAAAATAAGGGTCAATGCCATAAATTTGTCGATGTCCTTTAGGGGCGAACTGTGTTCGCCCCTGCGAAATAATAAAAGATTTGATGCATGACCAGTAAAACACCCTCAAAATCCGGCTCCGACCGGATTTTGAGGGTGTTCGTTAATTCCTTATTCTAATGCTTTCCGCCCTGGGCAAGGTAATCGTCATGGTCATAGATTGTCTTGTGATTGGTGAAGTGCAGGGCTTCGTCCACTTCGCATGGGCCGCCGGACCACATGCGCTTGCTGGTCCAGTCCATGTCCCCGGCGGTCCAGAATTCGTCGTCCGGCAAAAGGCCAAGGGGCAGGAACACAGCCATGCAGAGGTAATTGCTGCCCGTGGAGATATAGACCTCACCAACGCCGGGTTGCGCCCCGCAAAAGCCAATTTTAAGCCATCCTTCGCTGTCGAACGTGCCGTCCACCATAACGCGCTTTATCATGGCCGTCAGGCCGCAGCGCACCTGTGCGGGACAAAGCTCGTCCGGCAGTTTGTGCTGCAGCGACATCTGCGCCAGATGCTGGAACGCGCCGAAGCGGTACGCGAGTGAACGCCCCACCGGAGGGAAGCTGCCGTCGGGGTTGATAAGGCGCTCCTGGATGGCGGCGTAACGCTTGGCCCGCTTTTCCACGTTGGGAACATATTGCGCCCAGTCAGGCTCCAGCGGCGCGAAAACCGCAAGCAGGTCCATGTACATGGGCTGGATAACAAAGCTGTTGTAATAGTTCCAGCAGTATTCCGGGCCGTCGCCGTATACGCCGTCGCCCTTGTACCACGCCTCGTGCGTGCGAACGGCGTAGTCTACCCGCATCGGGTCCCACCATCTGCCAAGCTTGAAAATGCCGGCCTCGATGATAGCGGAAAAAAGCAGGAAGTTATTGTACCCCGGCTTGTTGGAGCGCACTTCTGTCAGGCGGTCGGCCAGATTGTTCCGGACGCGGGCGTCAAGCTTTTCCACAAGCTCGGTAGGCGCCCGCAAAAGTCCGTGCGCCAAAAAGGCGGCGTCGACGATCGGCTGGCTGCCAAAGCCAAAATTCATGACGTCGGGGGAGGCGGGGTCGGTCGCCTTATCCAGAGCCCTGCGGCAAAGCTCCGCGTAAAAGACGCGCTTTTCCTCCTCTTCACCGGTAAGCCCCTTGCACTCAAGCCAGGGGGCGATCCCGCATAACGTGCGCCCAAGGGCCTCGAGATATGTAAACCTTATGCGAGTGTCTTTTTCCGCCTTGCATTCTACAGGCATCTTCTCGCATAACTTTCCGTCGGCAAGGTTGCGTAGAACAGGGTCCGCAATCTTAAGCATGGTGTCGAGCCAATACGCGCGCTGTGATTGCATAGCATATCCACTCCTTTATTTTTAGGGCAAATGTGTAGTTAAAATATCACAGATATACAGAGTATGTCAACATCACCGGATAAAATTGTCATATCATCTAAGAAATTATTACAAAATATCACATAATTTTACAAGAAAGGAATAAATAGGGAATATTTTCCTCACTTAGTATTTAGCGCCAAATTTATACAAAGGAAGTGTTTGGATGAATACTAATGTGGACATTTACGGAAGAGTACAGCTTCCGGCGGCGCTGATGGAACGGCTCAAGCTTTTACCGGGCAGCGAGCTTGCCTGTTCTTTCAGGGACGGAGGGATATTCATGGTCCCGCTGGTACAAAGTGCCGGCAAGGACGTCTCCCCCCCCGCGAAATCGGGTCGCAGCTCGAGGTGTTTTGCTTTGGCGGCTTTCGCGTCCGGACACAGGGCAGGGAAGTGCGCATAACCAACAAAAAAGCGGAGGAGCTGCTTGCCTATCTTGTCTGGGAAGGCAGGCCGGTCGGCAAAAAGAGGTTGGCGGCGGTTCTGTGGCCAGACTCCGAGCCGCGCAAGGCAAGGGACAACCTTTATAAAGTGTGCCGTTATCTTGGAGAATTTCAAAACGGAGCGATCCCTCTCGTAATCCGGCGCGAGGCGGTTTGGGTAGAGACGGAGGCAATAGACTGCGATATCAGGCGTTTTGAGGAATACTACCGCAGCTTTCCAAACGTAGACTGCTGCCTTGAGGCCGTCGCGCTCTACAAGGCGCCGTTTTTGTTTGAAGCGCTCTACGAATGGACGCAGGAAGCGGAGGCGTACTACGATATACGCTATCTTGAATGCCTGGAGCTGCTGGCGGAGCATTACGACCGTAACGGCAACGGCAGGAAAGCGGACTATTACAGAAAAAAACTGGAGCAATTCTGATATTATTCCAATAAGTTTCCATAATTCATCTAAGCGGCGTGCTATATTGTGCGCAGAGCCAATAAGCGGCCGCAATGGTTCAAACACAAAAAACATGACGGAGGTAATATCATGGCAGGAGTAAAGTATACACTTAGCGTCCTTCACAACGGCACTGACCTCGGCGATTTCTGCGTGTACCAGACCTACGAGAAGCAGGACGAGGATATCCGCAGCCTTGCCTGGTTCAGCAAGACCGCGCATCCGGGCACAAAGCTTGAGTTCAACTGGACGATCGAATACAGCTTTGCCTGGAGCGAGCAGGGTGTTTTGATACCCGGCGTCGTATTCAAGGCGTCGCAGAATCTTCCCACAGACCCGACAGACGTCACGCAAAACACGATCGGCTTCGCCAAGGAAAAAGGCGCGTATCTGTTCAAGCCCAGCGAAAACCCGACCAATCCGGGCAAGATGGGCATTGTCTGCGAGAACAACATCCCCGCAAATTCCGCGTCGATCGGCATTGGCATGTCCGGTAAGGCAGCGTACGCCTGCATCGCTTCCCCCAGCCTTAAATACACGTTCGCGCCGCATCCTAAGTACTGGATAGCGTTCGGAAAATTTGAAGAGGGCGAAGTGCTGGACGTCAACCGCATGACCGAGCGGTTTGAGATCAACTATCCGGTTAATAAGTATGACCGCGAGATCGTACTTAAGCCGGACAATACCTGGGCTGCTCAGGATTAAAAAAACGGGCGAAAACAGCCGTTTACATTACCGGCCCTGCCTTGAAAACCGGCAGGGCCGAATATGCAAAAAGGAGAAAAGACGATGATAACATTCACGGTGCACGATGTGGCCGGTGCGGGCAGCGACCTTATTTTTACAGCCGATTCTCTGGATAATTCAAGCATTGTTCGTCAAGGTTCATTTGCCACTTTTTATATGTATGGCAACCTGGCGTGCAATCCGGCTCTTATTCCGGGAACAAGGATACATGTATTCGGTCCGGTATTCTACACGCGCGAATCCTTTAGCAAGCAGCTGGCGCCCAACGGGATTGACCTTATCTACAACTCGGTCCACGGGACATTGGAGATTGATATTCCGCTATAGGACGCAGCATGCGTTTTGCGGAGCGTCTGCCAGTAGCCGTCAGCTACCTTTCCGGGGGAAGCTATGCCGTTTATGCCGTTTGCCGGCCCCGCTTCCCCCGATATTATTTTAACACAGACAAAAAGGAGAAATCACAATGACAAACAGCTCGCTTGTGGATTACACGTATCCGTCGCCGAATTGCAATAAGCCGCGCAAGCACAGAATAGACACAATTACAATTCACACGATGGCTGTGGATATGACAATAGAAAGATGTCTTGAAGCGTTTGCAAGGTCATCGGCCGCCGCGTCCTGCAACTACGCGATCGACTCCGCGGGCAGAATCGGCCTGTGCGTCGAAGAGGCTGACCGCTCATGGTGCTCGTCAAGCCCGGAGAACGACCACCGGGCCGTCACGATAGAGGTGGCGTCTCTTACAAAGACGGAGCCGTTTGAGTGTTCTACGCAGGCGATGGACAGCCTGATCAAGCTCTGCGCGGACATTTGCCTCAGAAACGAGATACCGGCTCTGCTCTGGAAGGACGATAAAAAACTGCTCGGACAGACGGACAAGCAGAACATGACGATACACCGGTGGTTTGCGAATAAATCTTGCCCGGGCGAATATCTGTACCGCGAGCACGGCAATATAGCACGAAAGGTAAACGAGCAGCTTCGCGTCGGCTTAAAGCCTATGACTCCGTATCTGGTTATGATCACAGATGTGCCGCTGCAGATCCGCAAGGGGCCGGGAGACAAATACATAAAGGCCGGAACGACCGTCAACCAAGCAGGCCTGTATACTATAGTTGAAGAGGCTCTTGACGGGGATGGGAACAAATGGGGCGGGCTAGTGTCCGGCGCCGGTTGGATTAAACTCGGGTCCGCAATAATATAAGCTTTGGGAGGTAATAGCTTTGGATATTCTTAATTTTTTAATAGCCAACTGGGACAGCGTCGCTGTAGTCGCGGTCATAGCCGGCGTAATAGTTTTTCTTATTGTAAAGGACAAGCGCGCGATCCTTAAAAAGATCATATTCTGTCTTGTTATGGAAGCGGAGAGGGAATTTGGCGGCGGTACGGGGGAGATCAAGCTCGCGGCGGTCGTAGCGCGGGTATACCGCTTGATACCGACAATCATTCGCCTCTTCATCACGGAAAAACAGCTTGTGGCGATGATTGAGCGAGCTTTAAAGGAAGCAAAGGCTCATTTGGAGAAAAACAACGCTATCGCGGCTTATGTCAACGCAAGCAGGGGCGGCTCATAGCCGCCCCTGCTATTCGAGGGAAGCACAATATCTATACCAAAAAAATCCAATTAAGTATTGACAATGCCGCGATTGTAAAGTATAATATTACCAGTGACAAAGGCGTTCATCACAATACAAAAAGGGGTAAATAAAATGACAACATTCAGGGTGCACGGTCCTAACGGCCTTACTATTACGTCAGATATATTGAATACGTCAAGCGTCATTCATCAGCGGGGCGCGTTTGCCGAATATTATATGGCGGGAAATGTCGTGTGTACGCCAGCTATTCCTGCGGGAACGGTAAAGAGCATACCCGGGCCGGTACAATACACGGCCGGATCTTTAAGTACGCAGGAAGCCAAGACTGAAATACAGCTTGTCTATAACGGGCCATCTTCGATGACGACGATTTACCTCTTCAACTGACAAGCTCCGCAAATCGGCGCTGCCGGGGGAAGCTATGCCGTTTGCCGGCCACGCTTCTCCCGATATTATTTTCGCACAGACAAAAAGGAGAAATCAAAATGACAAACAGCCCTCTTGTAGATTACACGTATCCGTCGCCGAATTGCAACAAGCCGCGCAAACACAAGATAGACACGATTACTATCCACACGATGGCTGTGGATATGACAATTGAAAGCTGCCTTGAAGCGTTTGCAAGGTCATCGACCGCCGTATCCTGCAACTACGCGATTGACTCTGCCGGCAGGATTGGCCTGTGCGTAGAAGAGGCTGACCGCTCTTGGTGCTCGTCAAGCCCGGAGAACGACCATCGGGCCGTCACGATAGAGGTGGCGTCTCTTACAAAGACGGAGCCGTTTGAGTGTTCTCCGCAGGCGATGGCGAGCCTTATCAAGCTCTGTGCGGACATTTGCCTCAGAAACGGTATACCGGCTTTGCTTTGGAAGGACGATAAAAAACTTCTTGGCCAGACGGACAAGCAGAACATGACGTTGCACCGGTGGTTTGCGAATAAATCTTGCCCGGGCGAATATTTGTACAGAGAGTACGGCAATATCGCCAAAAAGGTAAACGAGCGGCTTCGCGTCGGCTTGAGGCCTATGACTCAAATAATGTAGACTTTGGGCCGCTCCAAAAAAGTCCAATAAATTATTGACAATACAGCGATTATAAAATATAATGTTATAAGTGAACAAGGGCGTTCATCATGTGATGCGGGAGTTTTAGCCTGCCGGACCTGTATTAACCGGCTTGCAGATATTTCTCTGACGCATCGTGTGATGGGCTTATTTTTTTGTCCGGAGGTATTAACATGTGCGGTATCATAGGTTACGCGGGTGAGCAGGACGCGGTCGCCATCATTGTGGAGGGCCTTAAAAAATTGGAGTACCGGGGCTACGACTCCGCCGGAATTGCCGTTTCGGGCGAGGGCGGCTTTGACGTGGTAAAGCAAAAAGGGCGCTTGGCGGAGCTGGAGGCAAGGCTTGAATGCACGCCGCTCGCGGGTAAGATCGGCATAGGCCATACGCGCTGGGCCACTCACGGGGAGCCTTCCGACGCGAACTCGCACCCGCATGTCGGCAGCAAAAACAGGATAGCCGTCGTACACAACGGCATAATAGAAAACTACAAAAAGCTAAAGGAGCGGCTGGAGCAAAAGGGCATTCGATTTTCGTCCCAGACAGACAGCGAGGTTATCGCGCAGCTTTGCGAGTACTATTACAGCGGGGATATTATAGAAACGGTTATCAAGGTGACCAACAGGCTCGAAGGCTCTTACGCGCTGGGCGTAATGTGCGTTGACGAACCCGACGCGCTTATCGCGGTTAAAAAAGACAACCCGCTTGTGGTGGGCGTTTCCGCGAACGGCAGCTTCATAGCGTCGGACGTTCCCGCCATCCTAAAGCACACAAACAAAGTCTATTATTTGGACGACAAGGAGATTGCCGTAATAAAAAAGGACGGCGTGGAGTTTTTAAGCATAGACCGCGAACCGCTGCAAAAAAAGCTCGAGACCGTGACATGGAGCCCGGGCAGCGCCGAAAAGGCCGGATATCCGCACTTTATGCTAAAGGAGATTTTCGAGCAGCCCAAAATCCTGCGCGAAACGGTTAACTCGGCTCTTTCGGGCGAAAATAAAAGCGTCATAGACAGCCTGGACGTCACACGGTACAACAAGCTCGTCATTACGGCCTGCGGATCGGCCAACAACGCGGGAACCGTGGCGAAGTACGTGTTCGAGTCACTGTGCAGGCTGCCCGTGGAAACTGAGCTTGCCAGCGAGTTCCGTTACAAAAACGCCATTATAGACACAAAAACGCTGGTTATACTGGTAAGCCAGTCCGGCGAGACCGCCGACACAATCGCCGCCCTGCGAGAGGCGAGGTCAAAAGGGGCGGATACTCTGGCGATAGTAAACGTGGTGGGCAGCACCATAGCCAAGGAAGCGCGTTTCTGTATTTTTACGGCGGCGGGGCCGGAGATAGCAGTGGCGACAACTAAGGCGTTTTCAGCCCAGCTTGTGCTGCTGTATATACTGGCGGTGAACTTTGCCGCACAGCTTGGCAGGCTTGATAACAGCACGCAGATGACGCTGCTTCATGAAATAGAGCGGCTTCCGGATAAGGTCGCCGAAATACTCGCGGAGACGGACTCCATTCAAAAATATGCGTCAAACTGCGTGGGATATAAGAGCATCTTTTTCATAGGCAGGAACATCGACTACGCTATCGCGCTGGAGGGTTCGCTCAAGCTCAAGGAGATTTCGTATATCCATTCGGAGGCGTACGCGGGCGGAGAGCTTAAGCACGGGACTATCTCGCTTATAGAAGAGGATACTCTGGTGGTGGTGCTCTCTAACTGCGAACGCCTTTACGGCAAGATAATGAGCAACGCGGAGCAGGTGATAAGCCGAGGGGCCAAGGTGCTGCTAATCGGCAACAGTCCGGCCGCTGAAAGCGGCGAAAAGCTTACCCGCATACCACTGCCCGCGTGCTACGAGCTTTTTTCTCCTTCGCTTTCTGTCGCCGCCTTGCAGCTGTTTGCCTATTATGTGGCCGCAAACAAGGGGCTGGACATAGATAAACCGCGCAACTTAGCCAAAAGCGTAACGGTTGAATAGGAGGGTAATGTTATGGACCATACGGCAAGCGAGGTTCTGGATTTTGTAAGGGAAAACGACGTCAAATTTGTAAGGCTGGGCTTCTGCGATATCTTCGGGATGCAAAAAAACATTTCGATAATGGCGGATGAGCTAAAGTCCGCGTTCTTAAACGGCGTGTCCTTCGACGCGCACGCCATACGCGGCTTCCGGGACGTAACGCGGTCGGACCTGCTTTTGTTCCCGGACGCGCTCACGCTTTCGGTGCTGCCGTGGCGGCCGGGTCCGGGCAGGGTAGCGCGGTTTTACTGCGATATCCGCAACCCGGACGGCACGCCGTTCCTGCTGGACGGCAGGGAGCTTTTAAAGCGCGCCGTCCTGCGGGCGGAAAAGCTGGGATATATCTGCAAGATAGGCGCGGAATGCGAGTTTTATCTGTTCAAGACCGACGACGACGGTCTGCCTTCGGCCGTTCCGTTTGACAGGGGAGGGTATTTTGATATCGCGCCCATGGACCGCGGGGAGGATATCCGCCGTGAGATATGCCTCACCCTTGAAGAAATGGGGCTAGGGCCCGAGGGCTCGCATCACGAGCAGGGGCCGGGACAAAACGAGATAGACTTTAAATTTGGAGACGCCTTGTCCTGCGCGGACAATATCCAGACCTTCAAGTCCACCGTAAAGGCTATCGCCGCGCGAAACGGGCTGTTCGCCTCGTTCATGCCAAAACCGATACTTGACGCGCCCGGCAGCGGGATGCACGTGAATCTTTCGCTTCTGCGAGGCGGCCGCAATATCTTTCAAAGCGCGGACGAAAGCCGCCCCGGCGGCGCCGAAAGCTTTATAGCGGGGATACTCGCCAGGGCCGTGGAAATGACCCTGTTTTTAAACCCGCTCGCAAATTCTTACGAGCGCTTCGGCAAGTTCGAGGCGCCGCGATATGTGTCGTGGTCGCACCAGAACCGTTCGCAGCTTATAAGAATCCCCGCCGCCGCGGGTGAAAGGGCGCGCATAGAGCTGCGCTCGCCGGACCCGTCGCTCAACCCGTATTTGGCGTTCGCGCTGATAATCTCCGCCGGGCTGGACGGTATTGAAAGCGGCGAAACGCTGCCCCCCGCGGTAGACGCCGACCTTTTCACCGCGGGAGAAGACGTAACGTCAAAGCTTTCATCTTTGCCAAAAAGCCTTGAGGACGCCGTAAAGCTTGCGGAGAGCAACGCTTTCATTAAAAATGTGATAGGCGCGGAGCTGCTGCAAAAATACTGCGACGCAAAAAAATCCGAGGCGGACGATTTCGCCACTGCCCCGGACAAACCCGCGTTTTATCTGGAAAGGTACCTGAATGTGATTTAATTAACTTTAAAACTGTGAGGAAAGGCGGTGGACCGGTGGAAAGCGCGTTGATCGTTTCGCATTCCGAAAAGGGCTTGGAAGCTATCACAGAGATTATAAAAGCGGCGTCTGTCTGGGATATCGCCGTTTTGAAGTCGTGCGGAGAAGCGCGCAGAGCGCTTTTGGAGCGGGATTTTGATCTTGTGGTCATCAACGCGCCGCTAAACGATGAATCCGGCGAAGTTCTTGCCCGCCATATCGCCGGTAAGGGAGTGTCGCAGGTAATATTGCTTATTAAAAGCGAATATATGGAGGAAGTCTCCGCCGCGTGCGAGGAGGACGGAGTCCTCACGGTCGCAAAGCCCGTAAACAGGGCGCTGCTGTGGGCCACGCTAAAGCTCGCGGGCTCGGCCCAAAACCGTTTGAAGCGCATTCAGGCAGAAAACCTGCGGCTAAAACGAAAGATAGACGATATCCGTGTTATAGACCGGGCAAAATGCCTGCTTATCTCCCGCGTGGGAATGGGCGAGGAGGAAGCTCACCGTTACATTGAAAAACAGGCGATGGATTCCCGCGCCACACGTAGGGACGTCGCCGAAGAAATATTAAAAACATATGAAAACGAACGGCTATTTTAGGAGGAGTATATATGACAAAGCTTACGATAAACACAGAACAGTTCATTCGCGGGGCCTGCGAGGGCATAAACAAAAAGGCCGCAGGCCGCCTTGTGCTTTGCGCGGTCAGCGGCGGCGTGAATTCCGCCGTCTGCGCGGCGCTGGCCGAACGCGCCGTGGGCGGCAGGCTGGTGTGCCTGTATGTGGACACGGGGCTAAGCGACGCCGCCGAGGGCGACTGGGTAGACTCGCTGTTCCGCAAAAATCTGTCGGTCAATCTTATACGCGCCGACGCAAAGGAAAGGTTTTTGACAAAGCTAAAGGACATAACCGAGCCCGAACAAAAAAAGGCCGCCGTCGCCGAGGAGTTCGTCCGCGTTTTTGAGGACGAAGCCTATAAGCTTGGCGGTGTGGGCTGCCTTATACGCGGGACAATCCACCCGGAAGCTATAGAAACCGGCGGGGACGGGCACAAGCGCGTAAACGCGGGCAACGATATTGGCGCCTTGCGGGAAAACGTCTTTTTTGACACGCTGTGCGAGCCGCTAAGGACCCTGCACAGGGCCGACGTCCGCGAATGCGGCGCGGCGCTGGGCCTGCCGGAGGAGCTGCTGGCGGGGGCTTAGAAGTTCAAACAAACACGAAATATTAACGGCAACGGTCTCCCGTGCTTAGGACTGGGAGACCGTTGCTTTTTATGGAAATTCAGCTATTGGCCCAACTCGTACTTCTGCGCCTGCGCCATGCCAAGCGTCACCCAGGCGTCGTTGAAGCAAATTTCGTACACGTCCATCATCGCCGCGCCGTCCTCAAGCATTCCCGCGTCGTTCTGCGCCTTTTTTCCGATAAGCGCAATAAGCTCCCGCATTGTGAGCGCGGATCTTTGTACCTTTCCGAAAATCCTCACCTGAGTTTCCGCAACCGGGCCCATGGGCAGCGGCATGCACGCCACCTGAGGGTTGGACTCGAAATCCTTTGCCTTGCCGCTGCCTTTAAAGGTGGAGAAGAACAGCTTGTCCGGCTTTGCGTCATCGTAGCCGAAAGTGACCACGCGCACGTTGGGGCTGTCCTTAACGCTCGTGGCCAGCGCCATGTTTACGCTTTCGCCCATCACGCCTAAAAACGCTTTTTTAAGTTCCATAACAAATCCCTCCAATAATGATGTTGGTTAAAGGATAGCACACGTCATTGACATCTGTATGTCAGGGTTTATAATGGAATAAAAAAAGGTGAAAAAATATGAAGCTTCAACGCCTTATCGCAATTCTAACGGCGCTGCTGGGCCGGGAATATTTAAGCGCTTCGGCGCTTGCAGAGAAATTCGGCGTAAGCGTGCGGACAATCCACCGCGACATGCAGGCGCTGGAGCAGGCCGGCATCCCAATTGTGACGCAGCCGGGCCCGAACGGCGGGTTCGGCATCGTGGAGCAGTACAAGATAGACAAGAAGCTCTTTACCGACCAGGATATCGCCACTTTGCTGACGAGCCTCGCCAGCGTTTCCGGCCCGGTGCCGGACGCTGTGATAAACCGCACGCTTGAAAAGATCAAGGGCCTTATACCGAAGAAACATCGCGAATCCATAGAGCTGACGTCAAAGCAGCTTTATATCGACATGACGCCCTGGTCGTCAAACCCGCTCGTGACCGGGACGATAATGCAGATACGCGAGGCGATGGAGCAAAGCAGGCTTGTGCGGTTCGGTTACTTCACACGCTATTCAGAAAAAAGTTTCCGCGTCGCGGAGCCGCATCAGCTGGTGCTTAAAGAAAATAACTGGTACCTCAGGGCATGGTGCAAAACCCGCGAGGATTTCCGCACGTTCAAGATTAGCCGTATCAGGAATTTTGAGTTGCTGGAAGAAACGTTTGCACCCCGCGAGTTTGATAACGCGCTAGACGATTTTAAGGACTGGCAGCACGACAGGATGATCTTCGTGGATATCGTCATAGAGGAAACCCTGCGCGAGCGGGCGATGGATTTTTGCCGTGAGGAGTATATAAAGGACCTTCCGGACGGCAGGATATCACTGCGCATGCCCTTTGTGGAAAGCGAAATGGGGTACGGCGTACTGCTGAGCCTCGGCGCCGCGGGGGAGGTGCTGGGTCCACCGCATATCCGTAAGGAGCTTATACGCAGGATCGAAAGGCTTAAGGAGAAGTATTCTTGACATGCTTGTAAAACATATGGCATTTCCATCAATGCTCCTGTATAATGGACAAAATGCCGAAAAGAAGGTGAGCGTATGGATCTTTCCCGGTATATATTCGCTGTAAATGTGCTTATGTTGGCGCTGGCGGCCGGCCTGTTCCTGTTCGGCAGCCTGGATATGTTCATTCTGGCCTATATCGGCGTATTTGTCTTTTCGGTGATGCGGACGCTTTCCGGCAAGTCTTCAAAGAGGATAAAGCTCTATCTTACGCTCGCGTATCTTATCGCGTTGACAATGCAGACCGTGTTCTGTGAAGAGGTCGTGTTCGCGGAACAGGCACCGTTCTACGAGCAGCCCTTCCGCCGCCTGTTCGCCGTGGTTATGGTTTTATTGCCGCTGGCTGTCAGCCGATATGTCAGCGTTGGCAAGTATTCAAGGTTTTATCTGCCGTCCTTGCAGGACCTTTCAACGATAAGCTTTGCGGAGCTTAAAAACGGGGCTGCCAGCATCACAAAGGCCGTGGAAACCATTGAAAGGGCGGGGGAAAGCCTTTCGGCGGAAAACCTGCGGGCTGTCGCCGAGGACCTGCCGCGCCACGACTCCTTCAGGTATATAAATGAAGGCAGCCTGACGGACGATTACTTCAAAGAGGCGGCGCTGCATTTGGACGACCCGCATTTGTATATTATTATTTCGCGCACCGGAAGCCCGGCCAGCGAGATAATCTCGGTGTTTACGCAAAAGCAGTACAACCACGCGTCGCTCGCCTTTGACCGCGAGCTAAAAACGATCGTCAGCTATAACGGCGGCGAACGGGTCTATCCGCCGGGGCTTAACATGGAAATGCTGGATTTTTTTAACAAGAAGCCGGACGCCTCCATACTTGTATACAAGCTTGACTGTTTGCGTGAGCAAAAGGAGCGCGTGCTGCAAAAGGTGGCGGAGATAAACCGCGACGGCAGCGCCTATAACATGATAGGCCTAGTGCTTAAGTATTCGCACAAGCCTAACATCATGTTCTGCTCGCAGTTCGTGTACAGGATGCTGGAACTTGTCGGCCTCAACTATTTCAGCGCAAAGCCAAACGGCGTAAAGCCCACCGATTTAATAGAGCAGGATTATTTCCGCAAGTTGAGCTTTGATTATGAGATAAGGTTTGAAAACCGCGGGTAAAGGAGTGATAAACGATGAGACAGTATAATTTGATCCGCTCCAAGCGCAGGACACTGGCGTTGTATGTAAGGGACGGCGCGGTAGAGGTAAGGTCGCCGTTGCGGCTAAATAAGACGGATATAGACCGCTTTGTAGAGTCAAAAGAGGCCTGGATTTCCGAAAAGCTTGCGCAGATGGACGAAATCGCGGCCCAAAGGGAAAGCTTTAGCCTGAATTACGGCAGCGAGGTTACTTATCGCGGCAAGCGGTATCCAATAGCCGCAAAGGAAGGCCGGCGCGCCGACTTTGACGGCGCACGCTTCTACATGCCGCCAAGCCTTGACGCCGGGCAGATAAAGCAGACTTGCATACAGGTATACAAGATGCTCGCAAAGCAATGTTTAACGGAAAAGACCCGCGAATACGGCGAAAAGTTTGACGCAACGCCCGCCGCCGTAAAGGTGAACTCCGCGCTGACCCGCTGGGGGAGCTGTTCGGCGGGGAAGAATATCAATTTTTCGTGGCGGCTTGTCATGGCCGGCGACGATGTTATCGATTATGTAGTCGTCCATGAGCTTGCGCACCTTTTGGAAATGAACCACTCCGCGCGGTTTTGGGCCATTGTGGAGGGCGTTTTTCCGGATTATAAGGAGCGCCGAAAGCGGCTTAAGGATTTGCAGGCCCGTCTGGCAGGGGAGTGGTGGGGGTAGGAGTTCGTGTCAACGGCTCCAATCTTTCATTGATAAGTTCTAAAAATTTATTGTATAGCTTTTCGCCTATGGGTTTAGAAGTATTACCGTCTAAATTATCCTTGATTCCTGATAAAAACTCTAATTCACGTTGTTTGAAATTTGAGGTTTCTTTGTCAAACCAAAATCGGTAGTAGTTTGAAAATGCATCAATTATTTTATTCTTATCTGTGTTAGTACAAGAATTAAAAATAGATGCAATTCTCCCCCCATACTCATTACTTGGGAATAGAAAAAGATTTCTAAGCTTGTCTGTGTCAAAATCCTTAAAAAAAGCTTCAAGCTTTTCTTCTTTTTCATCAGATTCATATTTGATGAACATTTTATTGTACAACTCATAAAGTTCACTTGATTGATTACTGGGTAAATGATAAGCATAATTTAAGTAATACCTTAGATTGTTAAGAGTATCTATGCTTTCATGATTTTTTGCGTACCGTCTCATGAGATCAAAATCCAGCTGAGGATTTGGAAAAATTTCAAGTCTGACACATGCTCTATCAATACCATACATTCGCTCAAAATCGGAACGCTTTAGGGCGCCTTTCTCTAATTGCTCAATAAGTTGCTTCCATCCTTCAACCAGTACTTCATCATCAAGTGTCAAGATGCCATCGGTATAATAGTAAGTTCGAAGCAGCTTATTTATAGCAGATGCAGTTTTGTATTTATCAGCAGAATTCAATATATCATTTTCTATGTCTTTTTGTTCCCATTCATATTTTTCTATCCATCGAACAATCGGATTTTGATGAAAGGTAGCTTCTTCTAAAGCGGACCTAATACTATCATTAGTGCTTTTCGCTTCACTGTTTAAGATATCTTTGCAGTTTATTTTTAAAAAATAAGAAGAATACTTTTGGAAATATTCCGTGTAAAACAAATCTAAATACTCGTAATCATCTTTGTGCTCATCAAGAAGAGCGTGCACTGCACAAAACACTCTCTCGTAATGTTGAATCGCACGAATTAGCAACCTTAAATTGGATTTGCACTCTTGAGACAGCCACTTTTGCAATTCATTACTGTGTAATAATAAAAAGTCTTTATATTCTTTGTTTTTTATTCCACTTATAATCGAACCTGTTATATATTTATAATCTGGTTGGTATTCAACTGTTAGAGCAATAACTTTTTCTTTGAATGTTTTATAATAATCATCATTAATCATTTCTTCGCTTGCGACAATAATAACTTTAAGTTTTTTAGATTCAATGTAGTGGTTAATAAGGCCAAGAGAAAC
>QMCE01000253.1_pt1 | contig 31085 bp, 25 predicted proteins | sample 1821851 | NCBI WGS metagenome assembly QMCE01 (sample SAMN09453174, study PRJNA476694) | Termite gut metagenome, whole genome shotgun sequencing project. | isolation source: worker | host: Odontotermes sp. | place: South Africa:Pretoria | collected 2016-01-28 | reverse complement strand
GCCGAACTGCTCATCCGCTGCTTCCTGCAGCCACACCCAGAAAAGATGCTCCTTCTTCAAGGTGGCGTCGTTCCACATCTCCTCAATTTGCGCTTTCGTAATCTTGCGGTGATCCGTCCATTCCTTCCAGCTTTTAAGATTATTCTCGTCCTTGAGTCTGCGGAACACGGCATAGGGGATGACCCACGGGTTTTCTTTTATCCATGCGGCGGTCTTAGCGCGTTTCGCTATTGCCTGCCCATGTTTTTCGTAAATTTCCCACAAAAGCTCCATCTTCGCCTTCAAAATCTGGTAATGGTTGAAACGCGCCTTCTTGTCGAACCGCGCTGCGAGATCGGCGATCTTGTCCTCAAAGCCTTTAGCCTCCGGCATATCGGAAATCCTCACATACAGGGGGTGCAGAGCAAACGCCGAAAGTGCGTTGTAGGGCGAACTTGAATACCCTGTGTCGTTTACAGGCAGTATCTGTATAAGCCCGACATCCATCTTTGCGGCAAGGGCGGCAAATTCGGCGAGATCGGGAAACTCTCCCACGCCTATGCTTTTTTCCCCGCGCAGAGCGCCCACGGAAACTGCCACGCCTATTCGTCGGCGATCCAAATTCTCTTTAGTCATACTAACCTCCTCCTATAAAAATCTACCACCCTGCGCGGTAGATGAGCATGATAAACATTTTAGTATTCTTCCTATATAAACCGCTGCTCAGGTGAACTATGAATACTTGGCAGCTGTTCATACAATGTAATCTTCATTTAAGGGAAAAGTATTTTCCCGGGCTATTGATTTCATTTTAACATAACACCAAATTTTTATCTGCTGTTCTTTTTAACTAGTTACCAAGAAATTCCTTACAACAAGTTCTCCAAAATACAGAATCCTGCTGCCATCCAACTATATGTTCCGCCCATGTTTTAGACGTATTACTCATAACACCATGGATGTGAGGCTCAGAGTTAAAATCATACCATCCAAACTTGCATGTTCAAAAGCTCTTTTAGATGCTCAACATGATAGTCCATAGGAGAGCCAGAAATAGTATATAACGGAAACACAAAGATGTCTAGGGAAAATTTCACACGGAGGGTCTTTCCTTACCATAAAAAACTTTTGGCGGATGAGGTAAGTCCTATTTTTTTAATGATCATAAGCTTGCCAATCAAAAAATTAAAAACGGCAGCCAAATTTTACACCTGCGCCAAACCGGAATGGATAGCCGCCTTTGACAAAAGGCTCCGCGAAATAATCACCGCCAGCGAACGGAAACCGGAAGCCCAGCAGCAGAGCAACGAGGAATTTAGGCGAAACGCTCCGGTCGGAAGAGCCAAGCGCGGCGCTCACGCCTATATCCCCTTGCAGGAAAAGTCCGCCGTCCTTTATATTGAAAAGAGGGGATGTTCCAAAATGCGGGTACCAGCGGACAAAGAACGCCGGTTCTATGACCATAACACGCTTGAAATCATCGCTTACTGTGAGGGACAGCCCCATAACAACCGGTTTAAGAAACTGAAAATCGACATACACGGACTGCCCAAATGCCCACATATTGCCGTTCAAATTCCCTTCAAGCCCAAAAGCGATATGGGTGTCGCCTTCATCGGCTGAAACGAACACGCTTACGAAGGTGAGTAATGCGGATATAAGCAGCATTTTCCTCATAGTTACGCCTTTGTAAAAAAGAGTTCGCGTATTTCGTGATTTTTCGCCAGCCCTTTGCGCTCGAACTTTGTCGCGGGACGCCATGGACGCGGCTTCGCAAAGCCTCCATTGGAGGCGGTATTGACAAGAGCCGTTGTCGCGGACAGCTCAGCGAGCGCCCATTCGCCGTATTCCGCCCAATCGGTTACCATATACAGATAACCGCCAGTACAAAGCTTCGCCGCGAGCGTGTCCGTGAAGGGCTTTTGGACAAGGCGTCGTTTGTGATGACGTTTTTTCTGCCACGGGTCAGGGAAGAACAGGTGTATGCCGAAAAGCGATCCGTCCGCGAACATCCTCTCAAAAACTTCAATCGCGTCATGCTCTATGACACGGATATTGGCAAGGGAGCGGTTTTCGATTTCCCACAAAAGACGCCCCACTCCCGGTTTGTGAACCTCTATTCCTATATAGCTGGTTTCGGGGTTTGCTGCTGCTATCTCGGCGGTCGCCGTGCCCATGCCAAAACCTATTTCCGCAACAACAGGTTTGCCCGCGCCGAACAGAGCCGCGAAATCAAGCGGCGTTTCCTGAAACGGCAGCGAAAAACATCCTGACAGCTCATTGTATGAACGGCGCTGGGCGTCTGTCATACGTCCAGCGCGTAATACATAGCTTCTATTCATAAGCAGTTAGGGAAGTATGCTGTATTCCCGCACGACCTGTATTTCGGAACGCACGGTAAGAGATGATACTCCTGCGGCTTTTTCTATTGCCGCAGTAACGGTGGCGTCCACGAGCGCTTGGGAATTCGCAACGCCGTACAGGGTGATCTTCCCGCCATCTACAGCGATGTCAAGGAAATGCACCGGTATGTTTTTCTCGTACAGGATATGCTGCTTGATACCCTGCGCAATAAGCGCCCAGTGCAGAGCCTGCGTGTGCCGTTCTTCCATTGCAGTGTTGATATAGGAATCCAGAAGCCGCTTTATCATTTCCGCGCACACTGCTGGGCTGGTATGACCGGTGTTTAGCGCCAAAAAATAATTCTCCGGCGACTTCCATTCCACATCGAAGAAGTAACGATGAAAACCGGAACGGTCGCCGTCGCTTTTTTCTATGATTTGCCGCGCCTTCCGCTCGTCGCAGTGAAAGTAGCTTTTGACCCGCTCTATGCGGACTTCAATAGGAGAAACAAGAAGTATAGTCAGCACGCCGGGAATATCCCGAAAGACCGCCGACGCGCCTCTGCCTATGAATACGGCGTTCCCCTTGTCCGCCTCTTCAAGTATGGAGGTTTTAAGGTAGTGCAGGTATGTATCGCGGTCTTGGGACAATGACGCCCAGAGCGAGGGCTTCCGTTCGTCATATTTGGAGAACTTTTCGCTGTCAATCCCAAAAGACTTGATCTTCTGTTCCAGAGCGCTCTTGTCCACAAACCGATAGCCTAAAATCTTCGCCAATTCCTCGGCGGTTTCGTCGCCGAGAGCGGCGAGTTCACGGGATATGGTTATGACTGCCATGAGTTGCCTCCTATGTTTCTTTAAATCCACACGCGGCGAGCCGCGCCTTACGTGACAGGGAATTGTAATCCCGCCAATATAGTATTATACTGTCTAAAGGCGTGGAATTCAAGTCCCAGTTTGCGAATAGATTCCCTTTGTGCCAATGGTATTATGCGTATCCGTCCATGAATAGGCTACGGTTTTCAGATTTAAACGCCGCGCTGCTATAGAGCCTTATTCAACACATTCTCCAGCGCCGCATACAAGGTCTCTTCGTCTATGGGCTGGCTATATGCCCGTTTTTTCAGCGCTGTCTGTACAAGTTCTTGGAGATAGCCGAGACTGGCGTTATTCGCGTGGGATTTACTCTCCCACTGCTTGCATCAGGAGAGGTTCATTGTCCAATAGTATATTTTTAAGGATAAGAGTGCGAGGTTCATTGTTTTCTACAAATCATGTTTTGCATTGTCTCTGATCGAGTCCACGGTATTATTCACCAATAGGACAACGCCCAGACCAACTTGAAAAGTCATAAGCTAGAAGTAATGCACAACACCTGCCCATCGATCAGTACTGTGTATCGCATTACTTCTAACAGCTAATACTCCAATTCGTCTTCATCTATTTTGGCGAATGTTCTTGTCTTTTATGTGCCCTCACCGAGCCGCGCCTGAAGCGCCGCGATCAGCGCGTCCTTTTCCGTTAGAGCTGCATCTTTACCCGCGACAACGCCTTGCCATTTTTTGTCTGCGCGTTTCTCGCCGATTTGTTCGCCTTCGCGTCTGCCTTCCGCTTTGCCTTCGCGCCTACCCTCCGCTTTGCCCTTTGCTCTGGCTTCACGCCGAGCGTGACCAATCGCGGACGCTTCGTTGTGCCGCGCTCGCGAACGAAGCCGTTCGATCTCCTTGAACTCATCTGTCGCGTCGCCGTTACGTGGCGATACGCCTTGATTGCCTCTTCCATGATTGGCACCTCCATCTCCTCTATACGCTTCAGCTGCTCTTCCGTGTCCGCCTTGAACAAGGTCAGCCACAACCGCTGCTCGTCCTCGCTACTGATTACCTCAGGCAGCTTCGGCAGCTCAAAATAATGCAGCACCTGTTTATCAGTCAGCGGACTATGGCGCGTTACTTCCAGCAGCTGATACTCCGAGTGGAACTCCTTACAAGCGAACAGCTTGAACGCTATGATACTCACCACTATCGTTCGTGGCAGCTCTCGGTATTCCTTGCCCTCGCCGAGCGCGGTCGAGTACTCGCGCACCCAGTAATACAGCGACCGTTCGGGATAGTCGCCGTCGTCCGATACCTGTATCTCCAGATCAACCCGCTCCCCGTTCACGGTCATGTTGATGTCGAGACGGCAGAACTTGTCCTCTATCGTTTCGGGCGGTATTTCGGGATTCGTTATCTCAAACTGTCCTATACTTTCATGTGGTATGGCGAGAAGCTCCGCAACGAGCCGTTTGAGCAGATCGGGATACTTCACAAAGAGCATTTTGAACAGTATATCATTCTGAAATGTGTACTTGAGTTTTGTCTCAGGCGTTTTTCTCTTTTTCTCTTCACATTGAGAGTATACCACAAAAGGGCGGGGATGACAACGGAAAAACTTCTTGCTTTCCACTTCTTAAATGCGTTTTCAAATCTTCATATTTTCAAAAATTCCTCTCCCACAATCTTTCTGAGGGAGAGGGGACAAATTATGGTTATTTTTCTTTCTTTCCTGAACCTGCGAAGCGCAGCAGCTTTTTAAGCAATCCGATTTTTCCAAACAGAAGCCAATACAGGAACACCAGAATCAAGATGCTAGGAACGCCGTACACGACAAGTCCCAAGAGGAAGAGCGCGACAGTGGAGGCGTAATCGCCGAAAACCCGCAGCAGCCCGCTTACCCGTTCGCCAAAAGTCGGATCACCTGCTGACGGCATGTCAGGCCCCTGCACCGATACCTCTATGGTCGCGTAATCTACGCGGTTCGACAAGGCTTTGAATCGGGTGCCGGTAAAGTCAAGCTCGCTTTGCAGCTCCGCGATGCGCCGCTCCACCGTCATAATCTCTTCAATATTAACGGCTTTGCTCAGATACGCCTGAAAGGTCTTGAGCAGTTCCCGCTGGGTGGTAATAGCGCTTTCCAAGTCGTAGTATTGGGTGGTTACGTCCTCGGAAGTCTCGGAATAGTACAGCACCCGCCCCAAAGCTTGTAAATCAACAAGGCAGTTTTGATAGGAGGATGCGGGAATTTTCAACTCATAGCGAGAGTGATTTTCGTTTACAGATGAAGAGGCTGTATAGCCGTTATACATTCGGACAATATCCGCCATCTTTTGGTCCGCGCCTTCCATCTCGGTAAGGCGCAGGTGCAGAGAGGCGGAAACGGCAAGTTTCCGGTTCACGTCCGACTGCTGGGCTACGGTGTCGATTGGACGGCCAAGCTCGGCATTGAAACCCGCCCACGATCCATCAGTCATGTTCGCAGTGATCTCTGCGCTCGCCATCTCGGAAGAAGCGAAGGACTTTTGGCGCGCAGATGCATAATCTGCTTTTGAGCAGCCCCCGAAAAACAGAATTGCTCCCATTACACAGAGTGAAAAGACGCCAAACAACGCGGCGCTGCGCCGCATAACAGATAGTTTCATCATTGTTTTTGGAGTTAATCCTCCTCTCCTTATACATTAAAATCTACTACAATTATACAGAATAGTTGTAAAGTTACAAGACAGCTTATGAGCGAAAACGGACGCGTATCAAAACCTTTTACTTTTTCGCCTTAGGTATTTTTCATATATATTGAGAGGAACAGATTGTGAGAACGCAGCGAAGGGCTTTTTGAGGGAAAGGACAAGGCGGCATATATTCCCACAGGAATCACGCCACCCTGTGATGATCAGACGCCGAGTTCCGCGACAAGCGCGTCCACGTCCGCCGGTATAGTCGCCGAGAGAACCTTCCGCCCAAGCGCCGCTTGCAGAGAAGCTGGCATAGGCGGCGTTCCAGCGAGCGGCTCCACAATTTCCGCGAATTTTGCCGGATGGGCGGTTGCGAGAACCGCGGCTGGTCTGGCAGGTTTGAGCACGTCAAGCGCCGCCCAGCCCACCGCTGTATGCGGATCAAGAAAATAGCCGTATTCACGATGAACCGCCTGTATGGCGGCGCGGGTCGTGTCGTCGTCAATGAACACGCCGGTAAGCAGGGCGCGGAGCTGTTCGAGCGTCCAATGCGCCTTCATGCGTTCAAAATTGCTCGGCGCGCCCACGTCCATCGCGTTGGAAATAGTTGGCTGGGAGTTTCGGGGCTCGTACACGCCGTTTTCGAGGTAGTCCGGCACGGTTCTGTTGATGTTGGTGGCGGCGACAAAGCCGCGGATAGGCGCGCCAAGACTCTTGGCGTACAAGCCCGCCGTAAGATTGCCAAAGTTGCCCGACGGCACGCAGAACATAATGCTCTCGCCCTGTATATGGATCGCACGCGCCGCACCCTCTGCATAGTAAACCGCCTGCGGCACAAGCCGCGCTATATTGATCGAGTTCGCAGACGAGAGCGTCATGCGCTTTTTCAGGTTCTCATCGGCAAACGCCGCCTTCACAAGCCGCTGACAGTCATCGAAGCTGCCTTCAACTGCAATCGCGCTGATGTTTCCGCCCAGTCCTGCTATCTGCCGCTCCTGCAAAGGCGACACCCGTCCTTTGGGGTACAGTACCGTTACGTCTATGCCTTCAACACCGAAAAAGCCGTCCGCCACCGCGCCGCCCGTGTCCCCGGACGTGGCGACCAAAATATGGAGCGACTTGTCTTCCCCACGCCTAAAATACGAAAAAGCGCGCGCCATAAACCGTGCCCCAAAATCCTTAAAGGCGGCGGTTGGTCCATGGAAAAGCTCCAGCACAAAACGGTCTCCCACAGGAACAAGAGGCGCATCAAAATTAAACGCCCCCTCCGTTATATCTCGCAGAACCGAATCAGGAATCTCACCTTGTACAAATGGTTTTACGGTTTCAAAGGCAATATCGTGAAAACGCATATCAGGCAGTGAAGATTTCACCGCGCGGGGATATTCCGGCAAGGTTTCCGGCACAAAAAGCCCGCCGTCAGGGGCAAGTCCGGTAAGCGCGGCTTGCGCAAAAGAAACGCCAGCGCTTTTGCCACGTGTACTGTAATACATCATAATTGCGAAATTATAGCGATAAGTTTTATCCTCATCAAGGGGAAAGGAAGGTTCTTTGAAAAAGACATCCGAAAGTTTATGAACATTCGGATGTCTTTACCGGAAAGGCTTTTACCTGCTGGTGAATAGGTAATTGTTACTGTCCCAAAGCTTTCCAGGCATCTTCGAGAGCGTTCTTTGCTAAGGTATAATTGGGATCAAGCCTGAGCGCCTGAGTATAATCCGCAATAGCCTTATCATAGTCTTTCTTCAAATAATAGGCATTGCCGCGACCGTTATACACCATAGCATAATTGAGATTAAGCCTGAGTGCTTGGGTATAGTCCGCAATGGCTTGATCGTAATTGCCTTTGTTGTAATAGGCAGCACCGCGGTTGTTATACGCAGCGGCATAATTGGGGTCAAACCTGATAGCTTGGGTATAGTCCACAATGGCTTGGTCGTAATTCCCTTTGCGACGATAGGCGGCACCGCGGTTGTTATACGCGGTGGCATCATTAGGATCAAGTCCGATAGCTTGAGTATAGTCAGCAATGGCTTGATCGTAATTCCCCTTGTCGCTATAGGCATTACCGCGATTGTTATACGCGCTAGCAAGATTGGGGTCGAGCCTGATCGCTTGGGTAAAGTCCGCAATAGCTTGGTCGTAATTCCCTTTGTCGCTATAGGTATTGCCGCGATTGTTATACGCGGCGACATCATTAGGATCGAGCCTGAGCGCCTGAGTATAATCCGCAATAGCCTTATCATAGTCTTTCTTCAAATAATAGGCAACACCGCGGTTGTTATATGCAGCAATATCATTTGGGTTGAGCCTGATTGCTTGGGTAAAGTCCGCAATAGCTTGGTCGTAATTCCCTTTGTCGCTATAGGTATTGCCGCGGTTGTAATACGCTAAGGCGGCATTGGAATCAATCCTGAGCGCTTGGGTATAGTCTGCGATGGCTTGATCGTAATTGCTTTTCTTCTCATAGACATTACCGCGGTTGTTATACGCAAAGGCATAATTGGGGTCTATCTTGATCGCTTGGGTATAGTCTGCGATGGCTTGGTCGTAATTCCCTTTATCGCTATAGGCAATGCCACGGCTGAAATACGTTTTGGCAAGATTGGGGTCAAGATTGATAGCTTGGGTAAAGTCCGCGATAGCTTGGTCGTAATCGCCTTTGTCGGAATAGGCATTGCCGCGGTTGTTATATGCAGCGGTATCATTTGGGTTAAGCCTGATCGCTTGGGTATAATCCGCAATAGCTTGGTCGTAATTGGAAACAGCAGAGGAGGCAGGCGCGTTCCCGCCTCTTGCCATGCATCCCGCCATAATCAGCGCCAATACCGCCAGAGCGGTCATTACTGTTCTTCCTTTCTTCATCTTCCTTTTTCTCCTAAATGCTGATAGTTGTTATTCCGTCTGTCTGCGGAAAGCGCGAATGTTACCACGAACTCGGACGAATTGTTGGTTAAAATGTCCGAAGCGTCTACCTTTCCCCACTCATTCGTTTCCTGATTTACAAACACTGTTCGCCTCGCTGTCGCCTGCTATTTTCAGTTTGCTCCTGTTGACTTTCAAATTCCGATTCTGCGTAAGCAGGTTATTGACGCGTCCTGTTTTTACATCCTGCCAGCGACCAGTCGATCGTTATTGTCCACGCGCTTGCTTGGCATTTTCAAGGTTATCCTTTGCTAAGGTATAATTAAGGTATAATTAGGATCAAGTCTAATCGCTTGGGTATAGTCGGCTATCACTTGGTTATAATCCTCTTTGTTGTAATAGGCAATGCCGCGGTTGTTATACGCAAAGGCATAATTGGGATCAATCCTGATCGCTTGGGTATAGTCAGCAATAGCTTGGTCGTAATTCCCCTTGTCGCTATAGGCATTACCGCGGTTGTTATACGCAAAGGCATAATTGGGATCGATCCTGATCGCTTGGGTATAGTCAGCAATGACTTGGTCGTAATTCCTTTTCTTCTCATAGGCATTACCGCGATCAATATATGCATTGGCTAGTTTTCTGTCTATAGCAAGAGCCTTACTAAATTCCTGTATTGCTTCGTCATACTTGCCTTCGCCATAGAGGTCTTTGCCGTGGTTAAAGTACGCAAGGGCGTTTTCTGTAATCCCCGCAAGTACCGGGTCGTCGTTCCGTATCCTTGCCGTATAAGACGCAAGCAGGGCGGACGTCAGCACATCCACGGCGCGAATCTGCAGCTGGCTGAAGCTGGCATAACGGTCAAAGGTTCCGGTAATGACTACTTTCGCGCCCAAATAATGACCTATGCCCACAGCGGAGTCATCGCTTACCAGCCCTGTCATCTGAAATTGGTGTTCGTTGTCCACATGGCGTAACCCCGCGTCCCGGACAAGGGGAATGAGCTTTCCGATTTGGGAAAACGTATCGTTCAGTTCCTCGCTTAAAAACTCCCCTATCTCGTCATGGTCTGAAACAATTTTGTATACGACTATTTCCCAACCGCCAGTTACTCGCGCCTCAACGCTGGCTGCGGCGGCTTCAATCGCTTCGTCAAGGCTTAAAAGATTAGAAACAGCAAGGGAGACGGGCACGTCTCCGCCTCCTGTCACGCAGCCCTCTATAACCAACGCCAATACCGCTATGACGATCATCACCGTTCTTCCTTTCTTCATCTCTCCTTCCTCATAAACGCGTAGGACACTGTCATTCCGTTTGTCCGATCCGCATCGTCCGATGATACCGTGTTGGATCATCCAGTGATCCGGCGTTTGATCATCTGCCCGCGCTATGATGCTGTTACCCCCTGTCCAATACGCCATTTACAAAACAGACGCCGTTTGTCTCACCGCCACCTGTTATCTTGATCTTGCCCTCAAATCGCGGCGTAACGGGTATATTTTTTGGTTGGTTTGGCGTTATGCTTATAGATACTGGTAAGAATATAATGATACTATATCACATACCTCATATTTTCCCAGAGAATCTCAGAAATTAGTTTCCTTTCAGCAAAACACAACAGGTCTCCTGCCCTAACGCCACTGTATGTTCAGCACAACAACGCACAGCGACCTGATTTTTTTTCATTAAACGAGTAACTGATGGTTTCAATGATAAAACTATTCCAAAAATAAAGCCTATTCTTACGAGACGGGATCATCTAAAACATATATCTTTTGATATGGCGCTTTTTCCCTTTAGTATTCTTGCATTCACCGAGCTGCCTCATCACCTGTATGCGGACACGTTGCAACCCTTGTTGCAAAGGGACTACAACCCTTAATTGCAAGGCGACTGCAACGCTCGTTGCAGAGTGTCTGCAAGCCTAATTGCAGGGCGCCTGCAAGCCTCGATGCAGAGTGTCTGCAAGCCTAATTGCAGACACTCTGCATCGCCCGATACGAATATCTTCCCCTAGGCTGAGATCACCAACTTTACAGCACTGTCAAAACATGTTCAAATACGGCAATTCTTGGTTCTTGCAGTGCGCTGTGTCCGCTGCTGTACTGCGTAACAAGCTCCACCTTGTACATGCCTGCGGAAAGTGCGGATTTTACCATGATTAACTCTGACGGATTGTTGATTACAATGTCCGAAGCATCTATCTTATCTCTTTTAAGAAGAGATTGACCGTGTATTCCATGTCATTTGCTGAGACCTTTACACCCCCACCGCGGCTTACTGCCAACTACGCAACATTGCTTATGCTGGGGGACTTTTCTGAAACTACTTGTGCGATTATTCGGATTTTCAGTTAGTACAGTGTCATACAAGCGCGCTCTGATTTTGTGAAAACAGCTATCAATAACTCATTCTTTCGCGGCATTGGGCATTATGCGTTTATCCATTTCCATACCGCCTCTGTGTGAGAATATGAACTTACCTATCTTCCGTGATTGTTCTTCCGTTAAGCTTATTCTGTATCAAAGCTCACCGGAAGCTTATACGATGAGGCTCTGTATTTCTTCCGCCGAGAGAGGCCGTGACGCGCCTTCGATAAGCCCTTTGATGGACAGGTTTCCTATGCGTTCGCGGCGCAGAATTATGGGATGCAGGTGAAAATGAGAGAACACGCGCCTGATTTCGCGGTTTTTACCTTCTACCAGCACAATTTGAATCGCCCTGCTCTTCACCCGCGCCGCGCTTTTCGCCCGGTAGAACTCGCCGTCAACGGTAACGCCTTTAAGAAACGCGGCGATAACTTCGTCGGAAATATGACCGGACGCTTCCACATAGTACTCTTTCTCGATATTAGAGGAGGGATGGCTCACCTTTGCGGCGAACGCGCCGTCGTTGGTGAATATGATAAGCCCGCACGAACGATAGTCAAGCCGTCCTACGTTGTAAAGCCGCGCCCCGGCGGACGCGGGAATCAGGTCTTTGGCGAGCCGCCTTCCCTGCGGGTCAGAAGAGCTGCATATATATTCGGGCGGCTTGTTGAGAAGTATATATTGGAAATGTTCCTCCAGAAAGAGCGGCTTTCCGTCAAAACTAACCGCGTCGCCCTCAGCGACCTTTGTTCCTAATACAGACACGACCGCTCCGTTGACGGACACCCGTCCTTCCGTGATAAGATTCTCGGCGGCTCTTCTGGACGCGACTCCTGCCCGCGCGAGGTACGCCTGTAAGCGCATAGGATATTGTATGTTATGCTGCGCGGCAGGATTCATTGCCGTACTCCTTTAGTCATTATCTGCGTACTACGCCGCAACAGCTATTTCACCGTAATCCGGTATTTTCCGCGCTGCCAATCCGCCCGCGCCTCGCCGCCTTCGCTCAAGCGCCCGAACAGCACCTCATCCACAAAAAAGGACTTGATCTGTTCCTCAATGACGCGCCCCGCGTTCCGCGCCCCGAATTCCCTGCTGTAGCCGTCTTCGGCAAGATGCTCCACGCAGGATTTCGACACGGTGAGGTTCACGTTTTTCTCGGCGAGCTGTTCGGCGAAGATGTCCAATTCTTTTTTGACTATGGACTTCATAATGTCTTTAGAAAGATGTCTGAAGCGCACCACCGCGTCAATGCGGTTGCGGAATTCGGGCGTGAAGGTCTTTTCAACCGCGTCTTTCACCACGCCTTCGTCCTGTACGCGCTCGCCAAAGCCTATAAGGTTCTTGCCGATGTCGCGCGCGCCCGCATTGCTCGTCATAATCAGCACCACGTTGCGGAAATCCGCCTTGCGCCCGTTGTTGTCCGTAAGCGTCGCGTAGTCCATAATTTGCAGCAGGATATTGTAAACGTCCGGGTGCGCCTTCTCGATTTCGTCAAAAAGAACGACTGCGTGGGGCTGTTTGCGGATCGCGTCCGTAAGCAAGCCGCCTTCCTCGTAGCCCACATAGCCGGGCGGCGACCCAATAAGGCGCGAGACCGTGTGCTTTTCCTGATACTCGCTCATGTCGAACCGATGCATGGACACGCCGAGAATTTCAGCAAGGGCGCGGGACAGTTCGGTTTTGCCCACGCCGGTAGGTCCCACAAACAAGAAGTTCGCCACTGGTTTGCCCGGCGACCGGAAGCCCGCCCGCGACCGTTTCACCGCTTTGACCACAGCGACAACTGCCTCGTCCTGTCCAAAGATGCGCCCAAGCAGCCGCTCTTCCAAAAGGCGCAGCTTGTCTTTTTCGCTCTCGCCCACCGAGCGTTCGGGTATGCGGGCGATCTTGGCAATGACGCTTTCTATGAGCGGTACGTCGATGATGCGGAGAGGACTGGCGTTGTTCTCAGAAATTTCTTCGGCACTGTCGGCGCTGTGCGCGTCATCCAAATCATTCTGATCCTCATCCGCCATATCTTCGATCTCTGATTTCCTCTCTCCCTCATTCTTCCACTCTGCGATTTTCGCGCAGGCGCCCGCCTCATCAAGTACGTCAATCGCTTTGTCCGGCAGACGACGCTCGGTGATGTATTGGGCGGACAGCTTAACCGCCGTGGAAAGAGCATCATCCGTATACCGCACGCAGTGGTATTCTTCGTATTTTGGCTTTAAGCCGTGCAGAATGGCGATTGCGTCTTCCTCGGACGGCTCGTTTATGTCGATCTTTTGGAAACGACGCGAAAGGGCGCGGTCTTTCTCAAAGAATTTGGTGTATTCCTCGTGAGTGGTCGAGCCTATGCAGCGGAGCTTGCCTGAGGCGAGCGCGGGTTTCAGGAGGTTTGAGGCGTCCATGGCGTTGCCGGAAGCGGATCCCGCGCCGACTATAGTGTGGATTTCGTCTATAAACAGGATGATTTTTTCTTTTTTGAGCAGGTCATCCACAACACGCTTGATCCGTTCCTCAAAATCGCCGCGGTATTTGGTACCGGCAACGAGCGCGCCCATATCAAGCGAGAAGATCGAGAAATCGCGCAGGGCGGGCGGCACGTCGCCTTTGACAATGCGCTGCGCCAAGCCCTCAGTAATGGCGGTTTTGCCCACGCCGGAATCGCCCACATGGATAGGGTTGTTTTTAAGGCGGCGGCACAGCACCTGTACGGTGCGGTCGAGTTCCGCTTCCCGCCCTATGACCGGCTCCAAACCGCCGTCTTTGGCGAGCGCGGTAAGGTCAACAGCGTACTTCTCAAGCACGGTCTTCTTGTTTTTGCTTTTGGCGCTGGCATCCTCGTCAGCGGGCGAAGACAGTACGGACTCACCGTCAACGCCGTGCGAAAGAATGGAAAGCAGGTCAAGGCGCTTTACGCCGTTTTTCCGCAGGTAATAGGCGCAGTAGTTATTCTCCTCGTCGTAAAGCGATACTAAGATGTCCGCCACGTCAACGGTCTTTTTCTGGGCGCTTTGGCTTTGTATAACCGCGCGCTCCATAACGCTTCTGAAGCCCACGGTCTGGATTGGCGCATCGTTTTTTTCCAACACGGGAATTTTAGTGCTAAGGTAGCTTTCTATGCCGATCCGCAACTGTACGGCGTCCGCGCCGCACGCGGTGAAAACGGACTGCACCTCGACAAAGGAGAGCGCTGCGTACAAAAGGTGCTCCGGCACGAGGTATTCGTGACTACGAGCAACCGCTTCCTTATACGCCGCATTGATGATGGTCTGGGCTGGCTCCGATATTTTCATTGTATCTCCTATAAAACCTTGCGGCTTGCGCAAAGGTTCACAGTGCAGCACACCGAGTCGCGAAGCTTCGCGCCGTGATGCGCCGCACTGTCTGTATCTCTATATTTCTTCCAACACGCACCTGAGAGGGAATTCCGCCTCCCGCGCAAGGGCGTGAACATAATCGGCTTTGGTTTGAGCTATATCAAACGGGTACTGTCCTACAATACCTTTTCCTTTACGGTGAACGTCCAGCATGATACGTTCCGCATCAATTTGGGTCTTGTGGAACACCATTATAAGCACGCCTACTACAAAATCCATCGTAGTGTAGTTGTCATTTAAAAGGATAACGCGGTAATCATTAGGCTCTTTGAGTTTTTCCTGATTCTTAGAAGCGGTCTCTCGCTTGGTTTTAATCGTTTTCATAGCTTCCTTTCTGTTTATTAACATACTAAAAAAGCCTCTGTTTGACAAGAGTAAAAGACGTGTCTTGAGTTGAGCATAATTCCATTTTTTGATGGAGTAAAAAAATTGGAAAAAGGAAGGAAAAGAACAGGTTCGCGCCATTAGTAAGATGGTGGGGGTTATATGAAGCATTGCGCGTTATTTTTTATCTGCGCCGCCCTTAGCGCAGCTCTTGTGGCGGCGTGTACTAACAGCGGCGTCAAAGACAGCGCGAAGGACGCCGACAAAGGCGAGACGGCGGCAAACGCCGAACAGAGCGCGGTATCGCTGCTGGAAGGCGCGTCTTCTATAAATGCGTCTTCTATAGACGTGGGCAGGGTGGAAGCTCCGTCGGCGGATGCGGCAGCAGCGGAAGCCGCGCTTGAGGAACTCGCCGAACGGGAACGGTCGGGCGGCTTTGAGCAAGGATTGGGATTTGCCGAGTCTCAGACACGGGAACAATCCGGGGACTATGCGGGCGCACTCATCGCCGCTTATAAGGAGCTTGCATGGGGATACGGCTACGGCGCGATCTCGTCGGAGAAAATAGAACTCACTCTTGACAGCGTGAAGGAAGCCTTTAGTACACGGGACTACGCCGAAGGGCTTGATAGAGAACAGATCATCTCAAGCGTGAACAGCGCGGCGGACGGTATTCTTGCCTTTATACAGGAGGATTGGAAAAATGCGGAAGAGAAGCTGTCTGCCCTGTTCGCCGACGATTACGAGGCGGATTCTTTTCCCAAGTGGATGCTCATGGCGTGCAGGCTTGAATCGGGACAGCTTGGCAGGGAAGAACGTTCGGCATATAACGGCATACGCAGCCGGTACGTCAATTTTCCTGAATACTGGTACCGGGCGGCGCGGGCAGCGGAATGCGCTGGAGGCTCGCCTTCGTTAAACGCGGCGGGCTTTGCCGAGCGGTGCGTCAACCTGTCGGTTGAGGGACCTTATGCCGCCGAATGCCGGGAAATCATCGCCCGCATATCAGGGCTTCGCTCACAAGACGGCGAGTCGATCAAGACCCGCTGGGAAATTGAGGACACGGTTACGCGATCCCTTGAGGCGTCCGATCCCGCTGCGCTCTCTCCTCTCTTCCCTCTGCTCGCACTGCCCGACAATCCGTACACTTTGTATGCGGCCGCCGCGATGCGCACTATGGCGCAGAACAGTCTCTTTGGCGACTATTTCACCGCCCAGCGAGGCGAAAACCCAAGGACGGCTGCAGGAGCGCCTGTCTTACATAGCCGGTGGCAGGGCGGGCGCGTATGCGGCGTTTTAACAAAGGGAGGACGGCGCTTGTAGTGGTGATCTGCGGATTGGCGTGCGCCATAATGGCAAGCGCCGTCTTATCGTGTTCTCCCGCGGCAAAATCTTTGGACAAGGACAGCCTTATTGTCTATGCCAAAGCCAAGGATTTGTACGAAAAAGGCGACTTTGCAGCGGCGTTTTCGGCGCTTGAACAGGAAAAAGGCGCGGCACGTTTTCCGCCCGCGCTCGTTCTGAAAGGAAAGGCGCCGAACCGGTTTCAGGCGGCATAAGCTTCGCGGACGCCGCCGACTTGGCAGTGGGCGCGTCTGATGAGCTGAAAAACGAACGCGCTCAGAACCGTATACGGGAACGGGCGTGGCGGCTCGGCGCCCGCGCGTATCTGCCGGAACTTACCTTAACGGCAAGTGAAAACGACAGCGTTTCCCTCTTATCAAGCGACTCTTTTCAAAAAAGCTATTCACTGCGGCTGGAACAGCCTATATTTGACGGCGGCAAGCTCTTCCAAAGCCGCCGTATCAGTAGGATGCAGATCGCGGCGCAGGATAAAGCAATAGGGCGTATGGAGCGGGAAATAGCTGATTCCGCCATCAGCGCGTACCGAAATATGCTCCTCGCCCATTCGGTGCTGTCCATACAAGAAAAAAGCCTTGAATCACTGTGTGAACAGCGGAACATTCTGGCTATGGAAGTAGAACTCGGCGCGGCGCTTCCCACTGATCTCGCGGAAGCGGACATCAAAATAGCTTCTTCCCGCATGGATATACTCTCGCTCAAGATAGACCTTGCGCGCACCGAACAAGAATTCGCGGAACTGCTTGGTCTTGAGGAGCTTCCCGCCCTTGCGGAAAGCATAGACATACACCGGCAAAGTGTTCTGCCGGACAAGCGTCTTGTTACTGGTCTTGCCCAAGAGAACAATCCCGATCTTGAAAGCATGAAATTTTCCATAATCAAAAAACAGGAGGAACTTACCATGGCGAAACGCTTGTGGATTCCAACCATAAAATTGTCTGGAAGCTTCAGTTTAAGCGGACGGCGTTACCCGCTCACTCGGCATAACTGGTCAGTGGGATTGACTATAGACTTCTCCTCGCCGTTCGTTTCGGACACAGTTCAAGGATCATACGGCGGGGAATATCCGCACAGCCGCACGGCAGGGGTGAGCAATTCGCTCTCACTGCTACCGAACCCGGCGGCGGCTATGGACGTAGTGTCCACCGAAGCCTCGCTCGCACTTGAAAAGACCTTGTACGAACGCGCGCTTGAACGGACGGGTCGGGACGCGGCGCGGGCGGTTGATAGATACGCCCTTATGGAAGAAAAGCGCCAGCTTGCCGTTGAAGCTCTCGACCTTTCCCGCCAAAAACTCGCCCTCACCGAACTGCGTTTCAGTATGGGGCAGCTTACCCGCGTGGACATTATGGACGCGCAGCTCAGATGCACAGAACAAGAGGTCGCCGCGTTTAAAGCAGCGGCGGCGCTGCTTGAGGCGGAGCGCGCGCTGGAAAAAAGCCTCGATCTGCGTTCCGGCGATCTAGCGCGTTTTAACACGGCTCATCCAGACGCGGCGTGTCAAGACGCGGATAGGCAGAGGAGGCGAAAATGAAGAAATCCGCTGTTTCCGCCTTGATAGGTCTGACGCTATGTATTCTCTTTTCATGTAATGGGGAAAAAGCGGGCGCAGACGCCGAAGATGCGCTCGTCATACAAGCCGCTGCTGTTGAAACACGTGAAATACGGGACGAGGTAAGCGGCTTCGGCAGTCTTTCCTATTCCAAAAAAGTGGATATAGCCGCCTCCCAGAACGGCGTGATTGAAAAGCTTTTGTTCCGCGAGGGAGATGTGGTGAAAAAAGGCGAAATAATCGCCGTTCTTTCCAATCCGCAGATCAGCCTCGCGGTTCAAAGGGCGGAAAACACTCTCGCTCAATCGCGCGCTGCGCTCTCCCTCGCGGAATCCCAGCTCTTACAAGGGACTTTTCAGGCTGAAGCTCAAATACTGAACATCAAAAAAGCCGAAGCCGAAATAGAACAGACGCGGCTCAATTTTGCTGAGCAGCGGCGCAAACTGGACAATCAGAAAAAGCTCTTCATGGCGGGCGGCGTGAGCGAGGAAGGTATACGGGACGCGCGTTTTTCCCTTGAAACCGCAGCTTCCCATATACGGCTTATGGAAATACAGCTTGATATTCAGAAAATCGGCTTCCGTGAACAAGATATACGCGAGGCGGGATTTCCGGTTCCGGCGGATGAGGCGGAACTGCATAGGAACAGCGTCATTCTGGCGACAGCAACACTGCAGGCGCAGACGCAGGCGGCACGGGCATCCGTTCTGGCGGCGGAAAAGGAGCTTTCATCCTGCAACCTCGCGGAACAAGAGCTTATCCTGTACGCGCCGACTGATGGCGTGGTGGGAGCGCGGTATTTGGAGGAAGGCGAGCGCATAGAGCAAGCAGGAAAAATCATAACGCTTATGGACACCGAGAGCCTTTTTGCTGTTTTTTCCGCGCCCGAATCGGACGCGCTCCGCCTTGAAAAGAGCATGGAGGCGCTTATTATGCTGGACGGCGCAGGTGGCGGCGAATATACGGGCGCGGTCGATCTGGTCTATCCGATTGCGGACAGCCAGTCTTTCACCTTTTCGGTACGGGTGCGGCTCAATGACGCGCATGTTGGCGATATTAAACCCGGTATGTTCGCCCGCGTGCGAGTTTTCTGTGGCGCGCCCAGAAAGTCCCCTGTCATACCGGAAACGGCGCTCGCACAATCAGACGGCGCCTTCGGCGAGGTATTCGTCGTCAACGGCGGCACCGTGAACCGGCGCAAAGTCTCGCTTGGCGCAACAGTCGGCGGCAGCCGTGAAATAGTCTCCGGACTGGAAGCCGGTGAAGTTGTCGCGGCGCATCCTGACCAGTCCCTGCGTGAGGGAGCTTATGTCTCAGTGTTTTAGATGTGTCAAAAAGGTAAAGATTTTGATATGGGCGATGGTTGTCACCGGATGCGGATTCGCGGATTTGCGTCCGGTAACGGTGTCTACCTCTCCTTCGGACATGAACGCCGTGCTTCCAACGAACAAAACGCCGGTCATTGTCAATTTCAGCGCAGAGATGATGCGTATAGAAAGCGAGTCTGCGGTGCGCATCACATCAGACGCGGGCGCCGCCCTGTATGACGCCGCATGGCAAGGAAATTCCCTCTACTGTACGCCAGTTCCCTCGTGGACGCCGGGCGTGCGGTACGTCCTTAGCCTTTCAGGAACCGTATACGCCGCGGACGGGCGCGAGCTTCAAACAGCGGCATCCGTGCCTTTTTTCGCAGTTTCCGCGTCTCCAGCGCCGGTCGTAGTCTCTTTTTCGCCGGAAAACACGGCTTCGGTGGGAGTGAACGCCGAGTACGGTGCGAACATAACGGTACGTTTTTCAGAACCTATGGACAGAAAAAGCGTGGAAACCGCCTTTTCGTGGGACACCGGAAGCGAAAAAATCTTCTCATGGGCAGATAACGATACGCTGTTTACCGTGTCCGCGCCGAAACCGCTTTCCCCGTGGACAGTCTGCCGGTGGAGCATAGGCGCGGGAGCGGCGAGCGCGGTTGGCGTTCCCCTCTATCGCGAAGTGAAGGCGTATTTTGTTACGGACGCTGACCGATCCCGTCCCGCTGTGGAGCGTGTCTATCCTGTCTTGTGGTCGAACGGCGCGTGGGTCGACGCGCTGCGCCCGATTGAAACGGGTTTCACGGCGGACACAAGTATCTTTATAAGCTTCAATAAGGACATGGACACAGAAAGCGTGCGGCGGGCAATACGGATTGAACCGTCCCTTTCGGGCAGGGTGGAGGAAATAAGCGCGTCCCGTTTCGTATTCATACCAGAAACCGCGCCCAAAATCGGCGAACGCTACGCACTTATCATCTCGGCGGACACGGCTGATATATCGGGCTTGAAACTCGGTTCCGAGTACCGCGTGTATTTCACGCCAGACATTCCGTTTTTGCGTGTCATATCCCTGTCTTCAGCCAATATGACGCTGACGACGGCCCCAGACCCACGGAACGGCGCGGAATTTACGGTGAACATCGTTAAAACAGGCGCGGGCGGCGTGGGCATCCTGTCCGTGCGTCTGCGCTTTTCGCTTGGGTTTACGGAAAAAGCTAAGCTCGATCTCCCCTTCCTCGTCTCATTGTCCGGCTTTTTCCCCGATATTCTGACGCCCGTAAGCCTTCAAAGCGCGCATTGGACGAGCGCGGATACGCTTTCCCTCACATGGAACGGCGTAAAAGGCGGAAGCGCGGCCGAACCTTACTATTACAAGCTCACCCTTCCGGGCGGCATAAACGGCGCGGCAAACGGGCGCGGGTCATATTTCCAAGACGAACTATCGTTCTATTTCAAAGCGGTCTCTCCATGACGCGAAATATGTTGAAAACAAGGATATGCGGACGCCGCGCAAGGCTCAGCGGTGCAGTGATCTTTGTCCTTTTTACCGCAATATTGCCATCGTGCGACATACTGCGCGAGTCGCCTTTTGAAGTAAGGGCATGGATGCCCGGCGATGGTTTCCACGAGCGAGTGGAAGCGGTTACGGTAACATTTTCGCGTGAAGGCAATCGGGCAAGCGTAGAGCGGGCGTTTTCCCTTAAACAGGACGGCGCGGCTGTGAGCGGTGCGTTCTCGTGGAACGGCGCAACACTGGTTTTCACGCCGCCCTCCCCGCTTCCGCAAAACAGCCTCTACGAACTGGTAATAGCGTCGGACGCCTGCGATACTGCTGGTATCTCCTTTGACCGCACATTCTCGGCACGTTTCACCACACGTCCTTCTCAATACCGCCCGCTCATCCTATCTATAAGTCCGCATGACGGCGGCACGCTTCCCGGCGCGATCGATCCGGTGAGTATAAGCTTCTCCTGCCCGGTTCCGGCGTCATCCTGCGCAGACTCGATATCGTTATCACCCTCCGCTCAAGGTTCGTGGCGGGTCGAAGGCGAAAGTCTCTGTATTTTTACGCCCCTCTCCCCATGGAAACCAGGCGCGTTGTACACGATCACAGTGGAAAGCAGCTTCAAGAACACAATAGGCATGGAACTGGGAAAGTCGGAAACGAGCCGATTCACCGCAGGAACCGACACCGAAGCGCCGCGCCTTGTCGGTGTATATGCCGTGCATCCTTCTTACGCCAACCGGGCTGACGCGATGAACGCCACCGAGGAATACACGAACTGGGAAGCCGCTGATTCCCGCCTCAGGCTTGTGTTTTCCGAGCCGGTGGATACGGATTCGGCGTATAGCCGCGTCACGGTTGAACCGTCGACTGCTCTTGTTGCGGAGACAAAAATCCGCTACGCTCAGACAGTGGAATTCTCATTTGCCGAAAGACTGGCGTTTGAAAGCCGATTCCTGTTTCGCATCGGCGCGGGTATCTGGGACGCTGCTGGAAACGCCTCGTCAGAAGCCGCTGTTTACCGCGTAGCGGCTTCGGGTCTGCGATCCAAACCGCCGATTCTCCGCGGCATAAGGATTCCGCTCGCGCCCGCCGCATCAGATCAGAAAGCCACACTCTACAACATAGCGCTGGACCAATTCGCCTATCTCACATTCGATAACGAATCGGCGAGCGCGCCCTACGGCAAAGAAATTCCTTTTTGGGTAGAGCTTTACTTTGAAACGGCTTCCGACTCTGACGGCTCGTGCGCATCAATCGACACGCTCTCCCTCATGGACGCCTTCTCCGTTACCGCCAGTAACTCCCCGCTCCGATTCTCTCCGCGCTCGGTTACAAGCGGTTCGGGCATAAGCCGTGCCGCCGAAACGGGCTGGGAAACGTTCACGCGGGTCGAAGTGGGCGGCATTCTGAAAAACGATACGAACATGGGCGTCGTGGTTTTTGAAATCGCCGAAGGACTCCGAGACTCTTTCGGTAACGCGACAAGCGAGCCTATGAAGCTCGTGTTGTTAAAGTAAGGTGCGCGGACACGGTATTTCGCGTCCGCTATTATGGGGAAAGGGTAAAAAACTGTTGTTTCTTACATTTTGAGGAAAAGAATATTTCTAAGGAGCCGCCATTCGGCAAAACACGGATGTTTTGCCATGGCTGTAAATAAGTACGTCTTTTCTCTAATTTTACATATATTTCTGTTTTAATTCTTCAAAGCTTATTGAACCACTCATATCACTTATTTGGATCGAACCGGCTAAAATTTGTTTAAAGAACTCCGCGATGTTTTCAAGATTTAACTCATTGCTTTTTGAACCATCTTTTGTCTGTAACGTGTATGTTTTAAGTATTTGCGATCCCAACCCGGCGGATATGATAAGAAAATGATTTTCAAGATTATCCATATCAATCAAGTCGCTTACTAATACTCGCGACGCAACAGAATAACTATGGAGCAGTGTTTTTGTGTCTGTTTCATCAACAAGCACCGTACGCTGGGAATCGGCTTCTATGTCTAATTTTATCTTACCGGTATTAGGCTTTTCGTTCTCCTTCTTAAACAGAGAACCTAAATCCGCAAGTGTTATATTGTAAAACTCTGTTCCTGGCAGGCAAGACATTGGTTCGACAGAAAACGCGGTAGGGTATAATAAATAATTAATACCGCCCGCCGCGACTTCCGGGGCATTAAAAGTGCCGGTTATGACATTCTGCAGAGTCAGTTTCTTGGACGCAAAACAACCTCCTAACACAATGGTGTTTTCTAACTGAATTTCACTGCCAAATATACTGCCTGCCACAAAGCAATTCTTTAGCTTAATGCTTGTCGCGTTAATATCAGAACCATAGATACAGAAACCTTTTACAAGAAGCGATACAATGCTCCCGCTCGACGCGACCGCTTTCCTGAAAATCACCGTATTGCTTGAGTCATTCTTTACATGCAATTCATTATGCGCGTAAATAGCACCTAAAAAATCAGCCGGTCCTGAATCAATTATCAAATTTCTCGCATAAACCGCACCTTCAATGGTAACATTTCCTTGAATGTTCACATCCCTTTCAAGATCGCCGCTTGATTTGGGGAGTATCGCGGTTTTTACTAAATTGTCTTTCAACCCGACAATCAATTCGCCAATGCGGATTTCTTTTAGTTCTTTCATCATAAACTCCTATAATTATTAAAGATGATCTGGCCATTGAGATACCCGGATCATGCCTTCAGTTCCTGCAATAACATGATAGCTGCCTCCATACACACTGGTAAAATAATCAATTCTCTTGTATATATTATAATTATCGGTACCATCCACATGAGTCCACGTAATGCCGTCTTTGGAATACGCGGCTTTTTGTTTATATCCAACTGCAATAAAATAGCCGTTTGCAAAGGTAATTTTGTTAATCCAGCTCCAATCGTCGTAATCGATGTCTTCTCTTCGCCATGTTTTACCGCCGTCATCGGAATAGGCGAGATTAACGCCGCCGTCGGTACCTTCATCCGCCGCCTCATACGAGAAAACCAATAAACGACCGTTGCCGTACACAATGCTGTTGACATAAAATAATGAACCAAAGGCTTCGCTTTCTATTACATCCCATGTTTTAAGATCAGTGGAAGATGCAATTTTTACCTTATCGGGATCGTCCATATCATTTAAAGAAACATAGAAGCGTCCGTTGGTGTAGGTTACACCACTATGAAATGAATTGGTATTTTCAGAAATTTCACTGGACGATATGATTTCCCAGTTTTTGCCATCATTAGAATAAGCGAATCCGTAAATGGATTGTCTCGTACCGTCATCAGCATATTCTGGTGCATCAGAGGTCCAAGTAACAAAGCAGTCATTTCCATACTCAAGTTCATAGGTTCCGGGAATTTCATGTTCACTGGTAAACCACTCTATTCCGTCATAGGAATACGCTGATTGTCCGCCTCCTCCAAGAGCCAAAAACATACCATTGCCGTAAGCTACTGCATAAAAACCGAATGACCATTTATTATCAACCACATTCCATGTGACACCATCGCTGGAATACACGATATACCCATGATTAGACGAATCTGTCCAAGCTTCGCATACGCCGACAAAAATACCATTGGCGTAAACCATATCTTCAAAGTAAAAATAGCCGACACCATCGTTTCTAAGGTGAAAGGGGAATGTAAAAGGTTTTCTGTCAATAATTTGATATGTCTTTAAGGGCGGCTCTGGAACTTTATTCACCTTCTCTTCTGATAAATAACCCCCGAACACCCACCCTTCAATAGCACCGGATTCTATATACGCCCATCTGCCATGTATTCCATCTATAGTTACAATGTCCGAACCCTCTGTCATTACCAAAACTTCCGTTAAATCAGCCAAAAGAGCAATTCTATTCCCTTCCAGATGTGGTATATCTCTGACACGAAGTCCTTCAAGGGAATTAATATACATTCTATACGGCTCTGGTAATTCGGGAGTATCTGGCTCAATCACATTATTTTCAATAACTAGTTCTTCATTTGACGCAGCTTCCTCTTCAATAGACATTTCTGTATCATTCGATGAAGGTTTATCTTGCTTTGTACAGCTCGATATAAGCAATATAATTATGAGGTATATACAATACTTCATATAGTTTCTCCTGTAATTGCTCTGAACTCCGATTACCGAGTTCAGAATTCCGATCGTCTAGTTCGGAACTCCGGGTTTCTAGTATAAAACCCGAGTTTCGATATATTATTCAGTGTTTCTATCTTAATTGCTTCCTATTTGGGTGTTTTTCCACAGTTCCAGCATTGTATTATAAACTCTTTGCTCAACAACGCCCGTTTGATCCTCAAAATGCGATTCGGTCAGCGCCACGAATTCTTTATTCAGCAGTTCTTTTTCAGAATCGGACATGCGACGCCATTCCTGTTTTGAATCTTGTGTATAAAACGACTCGACGGCGCGCGCGATTTTAGATTTCTTTTCATTATCTAAGTACTGCGGACTAAAAACGGCGTTTGAATCCGCTTTTGAATCAAGCTGTGATTCTTCGGTATAAATAACAGGAGCGTATACAACAACGTGTTCATTGATTGATAGATTAGATATATATGAATTTATAAGCGACACAATGTTCGTTTCATGGTTAATATATTCGTGCAAAGTTTGCAGTACCTCGCGGGATTTCCTGTTTAGTTTTGAAACAGTCATAAACAGCTGAGACGCATTTCCTTCATCAATTTCAAGAATATGTAACGCGGAATTATGTTTTAACGTGTCTGACAAAAGCTCTTTCTGAACCTTGTCTGATAATGTAAACGACTGCTTGTCCAAAGCGTAAATACGTTTGTAACATTCAGCATCAAGATCAGAAAATAGTGTTGTGTATCTGGAGCTTATTCTATTGTAATCGGTCTCCATTGTCTTTTGCTGCGCGCTGATCGCCTTGGACTGTTCCTGAAGCAGGGCAAAATTGGCTTTCACAGCCGCGTCCAATGCTTGAAGCTGTTGTGACAGCTCGGTTTTAATCGTTCCAAAAAAGCCATCGATGAGAGACTGGGAAACCTCGCGGGCTGTCTGTTGTATGGCGGCGATTTGCGATGCTTGCAGCGCTACAACAGAACCTGACAATACATTCAAAGACCTATTGCAATTTTGAACACTGTCGTCCAGAGGGTCTGTAATAACATCAATCGCAATACTGACAGGAACATTGCCTGAATAATACGCTGTTTTACTTCCGCCGCTTTGACTTGCGGGATAACTAATAGAAACAGAGCCTGAATAATGAACGGACGCTTGATAATTTCGCCGGTAACTCATGTTTGCGCTCCCGTCAGAATCTCATCTGCCGGAACGACAGCTTCTTCCCATTCAGACTGTCCAAACAACCTCATCATCTCTTTTGACACGCGCTCATTGCTAATTTTATCTTCGCATAATTTGATAAATTCATTGGATATAGCATTTCTCTCGTCTTTATCTACTGATTTCCACATTAAATTACCGGCAACTCGTGATAGCTCACCGGCAATCGGGGTAGAATTTGGAAAAACCGAAGACTCAACCGTAAACACGCTTTCAATAATATCCTCATTATTCAAAAGACTTTCTGTCGCTAAAAAAAGAGCGGGGAGATACGCCAAATCATTCTCGGCATTGTGCTGCTTAACAAGGATACTTTCAACTCTTTGGGTATATGACTCTTTTTCAAAGACAGTTTCTTCCAAAGTTTCTAAGGTGTCTTTAGTTTTTTGTTTTAGTTTACCTGATAGCGCCGTTTCTTTGACTGCTATTACCTCGCCGCTGCTTGAAAGCAGCATTGAGCTGTCGTCTTTTAACCTGTCAAACACTATATTTTTTCTGATTTCCGCCAATTTCATCGCAGGGCGATCAAGCTCTCGTATTCTGGTTTCAAGCGCTTTATTTAAAGAACGAAAAAGTTTTGCGTAACGACTGGAAATCATATTATAATCGGATTCCATTTGCCGCTGAATATTGGAAAGCGCTTTAGCTAATTGGACAAGCGTCATTGATTTTGCCGACATTTCTGTGTACGCGGCGACCGCTTTCTGGCTTATTTGGGATTTTACCATGATATAAAAGCCATTGTCCACATTTTGGCAAATTGTCTGAGACGCTTCACGCTCTGTCGCTATAATTGCCTCTCCCATTCCTACGACGGCGCTTGTTACACCGTTCACATGTCCCCGAACAGAGTCTATGGTCTGAGCCATTGGGTTTGTATCAACACTGAAATTCAAATCAGCCATTTAGGTAGTCTCCTCTCCAGTTTCAGAATTATCAAGAGGGATGTTTGTTTCTTCCTGTGATTCCACTACTATCACGTCAACCATTACATTTTGTTCTGGTTGTTCCGGTGTTAATAAGGCGGTCTCTTGCAGTAAGTCAATGGCAAAATCATCATACATTTTCTGTTCAACATTGGGTGGAGGCGGTAATTTCGCGTATTTTGCCACATAAGGACTTACCTGCAATAATTTCTTTCTTCTTGGGTCAAGTTCCTGTAAGTTATCGGTGGCTTGCGCGATATCTTTGTATTCTTTATCCCGTAAGGTCGCCTCATAATAGGGAATAAAACCAAACTGCGCGGCTTTTTCATCTATATTTTCTTTTAATCTGTCCATATAATCGCTGAATTCTTCCTGCTTTTGATTAAAACTCTGCGCTTGGATTTCAAAACCGGCGATAATCTCAGCGTCTTTGTTAATTTCGTGTACTTCGGCGCTGTCCAGCGAGCGGGAATTCGCCATAGCCTTTTGGGTTTCCTGCAGCGCTTTATATGTATTCAAACTGCGCACATAATCTGCATACGATTCCCTCATCCTATTTATTATGTCATTTGCTTCCGCGCGGTTACGACCATAAAAATCTTCTGTATCTCTGTGCCATTGATTTAAATAATCAATTTTCTGATCTTTAATGCCGTTATATATTTTTAAGCGTTCCACACGGTTTTCCGCCATAAGGTTTTGAATCACGGGCGCAAGCACTTCTTCCTGCACTTGATGCATTCCAAAAGGCATTGATGTTCTTGTTCCGTCTTCCGCAATCCACGCGGAAGAAAACAGGTCATATTTAACTCGTGAACTTGACTTCAATGAAAATGGGGTATACTCATCCACAGAGTCCTGATAATCAAAACTTGCCTCTCTAATGCGCTCGATTTCTTCGGCTTCCAGCGTTGGGGAATACTGATTAAACGCCGATTTAAGGATTGTGGAAAACATCATATTGGCGTAATCGACCATTTTACTTGAACCAAACATCTTTGTTCTGCTCAAAATTTGAACGGAAGTCGCAAGCCGTCCTATTAATTTCTTAAAGTACGCGACTTGATTTTCATTGGTGCTTTGCTCAAACGATTGACGCATATCATTTAAGGAATAAAACGTGTCTATTTTTTCTTTAAATCCTTCTGTGCTGAATACTTGTACAATTGGTTTATTGCCCGTATTCTCTGCGGCGTACTCTTTTAGAAAAGAAGCTTCGGTGCTTTCAGGCTGGATGACAGGCATCGCTAACTCAACCGTATCGTTATCATTTAACAGATACCGTATATTGCGGACTTGTCTGTCAATGTTTCCCATATAATCATATAATTTGACATTTTGCATTGATGTTGAATAATCCGACGTGTCGATTTCTTCAGGGGTGTTTGCTGTTTCAATAACAGGCACATTGTTGATGCTTTCTTCAAGACTTGTAAGAGAATCAAGCAATTGCTCAGGTTGATGTACCACCGACATTTTAAAATTGGTATCCCCAACCTGACCGGTGTGGTCAACAATAAAGCTTTTGTTTTCATAGGGAACTTTTGTTGCAACTGGAACATACACCACGCCTAATTTCTTGACACTATAATCCCTGCGGATTGCTTGATGCGCTTCCTCAAAACCTAGTACTTTTGTTTCATTTTCAGCGATAATTTTTTCCATTTTTTTCTTTGTTATAAGACCCCAAATAAGAGGAATCAAACCCAGTAAAGCCACAATTATAGTACAACAGCCAATAATTATTGCTGTATGGGCTTTTTTCGCCTCTGCCCGGCTGGCGTCAATTACTTCCACAGCTTCCGCGATGGACTTCTCAAGTTCCATTTCTTCTTTTACGATTTTTTCAGCCGCTTTTTTATAGTAGTTAAACAAAATGCGCGCTTGGTCTTGTTCAAGACTATTTGAATCAGTAAATATTTTCCCCTGCATATATAACTCCTTTTAGTTCTTCAATAATTTCCGCATGTTTACCAGATTCTGTAAATTCTGCGCTTCCTGCAAAAGTCCTGAAGGATGACTGTTTTCATCAATTAATGCGCATTTTTCAGAAATAGATTTGATGGATACAATAATTTGCAATTCCAGTTCATCGGCTGTACCAATCTCAACCGGAGAAATATATTTTATATCTTCTAATGTTTTTTTGAGTATCTTTTGCGCGTTTTCATATTCAGCTGGCAGGTTATTCACAGTCAATGATAAAAGCTGCGCTTTTGTTTTAATTTCAGTAAGATACTGCCGTGTTGTGGCTTCTTCAATACCTACTCTTCCTGCATGAGAAGAGGCAAAGTACGCAAAGTATATATCGATCATAAATAGGAATAAGATAATAGCCTGTATGATTACGCTTGCCTCAAACGGAAATCCGACACCCAGCAGTATAATGAGAACTATTGAAATAATTATATATAATGATATACCAGTCCAAACAAGAGGGAGCGATGGAATTTTATCGGAAAAATTACTGATTCTAATGCTTGAAAAGAAAAACGGCGTAAAAAATACACAATACATCACTGTAATGGAAATCCATGTAAAGACGTCTTTTCTCGTTAATTCTTTGTTTGCAGTTATAAGGAAAAACGCGAGCGCGATAATTCCTAAACCACATACAAAAAGCAGTACTCTAAATCTTTGCGATTGTTTTCGTGTCATACTGATACCTCCTTATACTAGCTTATTGCCGCACGACGGGCAGAATTTTACCCCAGGCGCTGCCTGCTGTCCGCAGCGAGGGCAGGCGTTGCCCATGCCCGGCGACATTCCAGCGACAAAAAGTTCAGTGCCACATGAAACACAGCGTTTTGTCCCGGACAAATTATCTGAACCGCAGCGAGGACACGGATTGTATTTATTGCCGCAGTGTGGGCAGAAACTTGAAGTCGCGGGATATTTTTTTGAACATTTCGCGCAGAAAACTTCTTTTCTGCCTGGCGCGGCATTCCCGCCGCCCGGGTAGCCGCCTCCCATTGGCATTTGTCCACCCATTTGCTGGTACTGCATTTGAGGCGGCTGCATCATGGCTTGCCCCATTCCGGGTCCGCCGCCTCCCAGCATACCGGTCATTGCCGCCGCTCCCAATACCCCCATGTCGCTGCCTTGCGCAAAAGCATTGTTCGCCATGCCAAACCCTTGTTTTTGCTGCCATGTGTAGCCCGCTATATTTTGGGCGGAACGGTCGCTCAACGCGGCGGCTATTTTCTGCCCATCCGCAGTGGAAGTGTCCAAATCAACCGATGTAATATAAAACCCAGTTAACAGCATTCCGTAGGCTTCCCAGAATTCTTTTAACGGCTCGCTTAAAAATTTTGATAAATCATCAAGGCGGGCGGAAATAGTTGTTATGCCTACTTGGTTTGCCTGCATAAATCCAATAATCACGCTTTTTGTTTTGGAAATTAAACTTCCAAGAAAATGGTCGGTCAATTCTTTCGCGGTAAACTTCGTCAGGGCGCCTACTAATTGTACCAAAAAACGTTCCGCGTCTTCTACTTTCAAACCATAGCGCCCCTCAGCAAAAAGAGGAACCATTTCCCCATATTCTGGATCACGGTACCGCATTGTATCGGTTTTCCAGTCTATTGTTAATGGAGCGGCTTTGTTGACAAACCATATTTCAGCGGTAAACGGGTTGCGTCCTCCAAAAGGAATCTCAAAGAGGTTCCGTAAAAGCGGCAGGTTCTCGGTATTTAAGGTATGTTTCCCGGGTCCAAACTTTCCAAGGATTTGTCCTTTTGAGAAAAGAACCGCCTCTTGAGACTCTCTAACGACCAACTGAGTAAAAGTACTCAAATTGTTTTTTTCATTTTGTCCATATTTCCATGCGAAAATATCATTAGTTGCGTCGTTCCATTCAACAAAATCTATAAAAGCCATAATAACCTCTCTATGTATGTAGGAATTGTGCTTGGGATCAACTTACGAAGAATAAAAATTATTATACATGGTATTCTTGTGATATCAATAACAAATTTTTACTTTTTGAAAATTTTTTCATACAGCTTGTGAACGATACGCGCGGCAGTTTCGTGTCTTTACTTTTCATCGGTGATAGAGCCAGTGAAAGGCGAGTGAGCAAGCCCAGCAACTGCAAAATGCAGCGTCACCTTCGCTTATCGAAGGCAGCGAAGTGTATACAGTTCTGTGATAGATAGTTTGCCTCTTTTGTAATTTTTTTATTTATCTAAATTGATAGAGGTGAATATCGGGAATAAATTTAAAATCCGCAACATTGTATGTAATCAACTCCATATCCATTTTTAGCGATGTTGTTGCTATTAGCGCGTCATCAATTTACAAATTATGACTTTTAGAATAATGTATCATTAAGTCTTCCGCTATTTTTGAAATAT
>QMCE01000156.1_pt1 | contig 31100 bp, 37 predicted proteins | sample 1821851 | NCBI WGS metagenome assembly QMCE01 (sample SAMN09453174, study PRJNA476694) | Termite gut metagenome, whole genome shotgun sequencing project. | isolation source: worker | host: Odontotermes sp. | place: South Africa:Pretoria | collected 2016-01-28 | reverse complement strand
GTTCACATTTATAATCATAACCATCTCTTCTTTTTGGTTATAAAACCTTATAAACCCTGGAATGAACTCGTATTCTGGAAGGCAATCGATATTTAACGTTGTTGTCGTTCCATTTAAAAACTCAATACTAACATAACACTTCATAGTAATTCTCCTTTCAAAAATAAAAAACAGAGTCTTATAACTCTGCTTCATCATTCTTCCTGGTTACTTATTTTACCTCCTTTCACATTCTATAATAGAGTGTGTTTTTCTTGCGAAAAAAAGAAGGCGTGTTTTACACACGCCCTCGAACGATTCGACTCATCGCTTTTGAGACGACTGGTCTAAGCTGTTCGTAATTCAAGATCAATATGATTTCCATCACAGATAAACCTCCGACAATCACCGGGATCCAAGGTATAATCTTCGCTTCTTTCTCATCTAACAAAGCTTTCAATCTCTCGGCCCTCTTCAAAATATCATCATAATTTTCTTCTCCACTTTCAAACTCAGTATTTTCTAAGTCTGTTATCGCGTTCAGATATTCTGATTCGAACTCGGTAGACTTTCCATCCTTATCGTATGCCATCTGCGCAAGATTCCTTGCCCTCTCCAATTTCTTGTCGTACTCTTCTCTCTGTTTTCCATCTTTTGACGCTAAACTATCAAGTTGCCTATCCAATTCCTCTCTCAACTTCTTTGTCAATTTGCTCTTGGGTGATTTCATAACATCCTTCTCCTTTCAACTTAAATTAACAGTTTCATTATAGAACTTGTTATAAGTGCGAAAAAAAGAAGAGCATTACGCTCTTCCTAAAACCTCGTCTAAGGTTTTTGTTCTTATTTCTGGAAACTTGTTAAATATCTTTGCTAATTTATTTCTTCTTACTTTCGTTACTTTTTCGTAAGCACGAACTTGACTCTCATTTGATAGGTCTACGTTCTCGTCAAAATACGCGAGTTCCTTTTCCAATCCATCTCGTTCAATGGCCGCTTTTACTTCTTTGTAATTATACATAATAATTCCTCCTTTTAAATTTACAATTTAACGTTTCTATTAGAGGCCGTGTTTTTCTTGCGAAAAAAAAAGAAGACCTGTTTATAAAATGTTGCGGACCCGTTATGGCTAACTATCAGCTCTTATAAACAGGCCCGCGTTGGTAGTAACGACCCAGCCACCACCAAGAAGCAAGCGGAGATAAAAAAATAGAGTCGCTGCAGCTCTATGTCTAGATTTTATTTCCCCTACGACCTCAGTAGGGTGCAGCCTTCTCTCGCTATTAGAGTGGATGTTTTTATTGCGATTTTAGAACTTTGTTTGCTAATACTTTACTGTCCTTTCTATATTCTGGGAACTCCAGCCATTATTTCACGTATATTTAGTTTATATCTCTTTAATACGTTTCCATTTGCATCCAGAACGTCAGCATTATATAAGCTGTCAAACGCTCTTTTTCCTCTATCTATTCCTTTTAGAACTGCTGATTTTGCTGCCATCGACCCTTTAGCCGCTAAAAAGGTTGCCCCCATAACAGCAGCGCTTGTTATGGCTGTTAAACCAACCATCATACCGAGAGCTTTTGCTAAACTAGGAGATTTTTCTTTTTTTTTAGTTGAAAGTTCTGGGGATTTACGATGTCCCCATCGCATACCTTTTATTCCATAGTGGATGAGATATTGATCTTCGTTCATTATGATTCCTCCATTTTATTGATTCGATCCCACGCCTCCGTCATTTCCTCGTCAAGCTCATAGTCTATACGATACAAGGAATATACTATGGTTAAACCGACTAGAATAGGAAAGAACTGAGAATATCTAACACCATACGCATTTGTTAGAATCTTATCAAAAAGCTTTGACCTTTCTTCTAAAGGTCGTTTCTTACTAACGGATTCTTTGTTTGAGAGCGAATGTTTGTTGTTAAGTCTCTCCTATCGCCTGAACGGTTTGGTTTCTCCTTAGCGTAAATAAGATTTTTCCCATCGGAGTTTTGATAAGAAAACCCTAATTTCTTTCCTATGCTATTAATGACATGTACTGATGCGGCGTTATCTTTTTCAACGCCCAGGTAAATTTTCTTAACCTTAGAGTCCTTATCGAGATCTTTTACCGATTCTTTAAGGAGTTTGCTTGCGAGGTTTTTACCTCTATGGTTTGGGGATACAGCGTATGATACGTCAACAACGAGATTTCCTCGTTCATTATGAGGAGTAGCCATCACAAATCCAGCTGGCTCATTGTTGTCATATTGCACTTTTTTGTAGTATGCTTTTTTCGGGTCGTCAAAGTCTTTAAAATCACTTTTCTTTAAAGACTTAAGGATTAAATTTATATCTTGGTCCACTTTTGCATTGCGATCTTTCCTCATGCCCCATCGCATGCCTTTCACTCCGTAGTGTATTAAATATTGTTCGATCATTTTTAACCCTCCATTTTGTCAATTCGATCCCAGACTTCTATCATTTCCTCATTCAGAGCTTCAATCCTCTTTATATCTCTCTGATACTTTCTCTTCTTTCTCTCATCCAATTCGTAGTCTATCCGATACAAAGAATATACGATCGTCAAACCTACAAGAATAGGAAAGAATTGAGAATATCTGACATTTAGTGTGAATTTTGATGCTAGATAAAATAGCAACCCAGCGATAAGAGTACATAATAAAATTGGTTTAAAATGCCTCCTACGCTGAATAATCATACCATAGCAGATGAATGAGGTCGTTATGACTAGTCCTTCTAATAGTAAATTATCCAAATGACACAACCACAGAATAAATACCCATTGCAGTACCTGCACTACCAGAATAACAGACCTCATTATCCACTTCTCGAATTGGTCTAGATCTTCCGCAAGCTTCCGATCTTTTTCGCTGCTTTTACTGCCAGCTCTACCAATCCGTCCGGGAAAAACCAAAAGCTGAAACCTCCCGGCATCTTTCCTACCATCTGCAACCATTCCTGCATGTCTAGCACCTCCTTTTGCCCAAACTAATGTGAGCAAGATTATCATATCTATAGATAGCATTAAGCCGTTATAAATAGAATACTCTAGCAATGCTAACTCAGATGTTTTGTATAGTATGGTTATAACCTGATAAGCGAGCGTTACAGAGGTGATTATTATTGCTCGAAGCACAACCGTTCTCATTTTTTCTTCTTGTATAACCATCGCAATTACTAAAAATAGAATTACTGGTATCGGGCCAGTTCCAAGTAAACTGTAACCTAAATTATCTAGAATGATCGAAGTTATTAAAGGAATTATCGAAATAATAAAAGATATTCGATTATACTGATTCACAATATAACTACCAACCAAACAGAAGTTAATGTAAAGTATTGCTTTACAAAGAATATACGCTACCCAATAAGGCAGGTCGATGTGACCAACCAGGGAAAAGCCCTCGTAACCCATATGCCATCCGATATAACTAAATAGCACAATCATAGCAAAGAGTAAACTAGTCATCTGTAATAGTCTTCTTATTACGGGCATGGTGATTTCTCCCTTCTTTCTTGCGTGGTAAAGAAATATGAGCTTTAGCTAATTTCTCATTAAAATGTTTAACACTCTTTTCTAGAAAATATATGCTAATTTCTCTAGCTTCTTCGCTGGTTAATGACTGGTAATCTGTAGCAGCATAGTCAAGACTTTCTTCTAACTCTTGTTCGAGAGTCAATAACTCATCCTCGCGTTTCTCCTGCATCTTCACAAGAAAACAAGCTGCTACAATAGTAATGATTGCTCCTATAATAGAGCCCAGCATAGCGATCACCCATTTTCTTTGATTGATGTTGCGACTTTCTTAATGCCGGCATGTGTGCCAGTTGCACCGATCGAAACGATTACTGCATTGAAAATAATGAGCCCTATATTACTAGCAGATAATCCGTCCGTAAAGCTATGAGCACCGATAAGGACTATGAGTGCTACCACATAGCCCACAAGCTGTGTTGAAATCTTTTTTAATACTCCTACGCCTTTTACCATCTGCGTTATCGCTACGGTCATAGCGATAGCTCCTCCGTATGTTCCTAACACTTCCCAACTTACAAACTCGTTCATGGTGAACTCTCCTTTCCACTGATCTTGATCGGTAATTCTTCTACTTCGTCCATTAGTTTCGCAGCAAATCCATTACCTCCCATCTCTTTATACGGCTCGAACAAATATACACTAAGATTTCGATACTCGTAGTCATATATCCATTCTCTCCGTATGTAAGAGGAAGCAAGGTTAACTATTTCATTATGAGCCAAACCGATTAAAACTTTCGTTTTTAAATCTTTCTGGTCTAGCCTCTTTTGTAAGTAGGACCACAAACCCGTTGATGCGGCTAAGGTTGTAATCAATGTAATCAGTGATGTAAGAATAACATTACTCATAGTGATTTTGTCCCCTTTACAATATGGTTCCATCTTCAAAATTAAAACCGTTATCCGGATTGAGTGGTGTAATGACTAAAGACCTTCCGTCTCCGGTGTTAATATAAGTCGCGGACCCGGTTCCTGGGAGTCTTTTAACCCCCATAGAACCGATATCTTTATTAGATATTCTACGCTCTGCATCCGCCCAAATCAGTTCATCGTATGGACTATCTGCTAACATTTTCTGATTTGTTTCCTTTTGATCGGTAAGTCCACTCTGCCAAATATCATTATTCGGTTCTTCAATAATACTAGCTCTTCTTTGCGCTGGCGTCGTAAGATTATACTCAAAAATAATAGCAGCCATCTTATCTCCTTAAATCCTCAAAGTTGCGCTGAAATCGATAACGTACCCATCATCTTTCCAAGGTTGCTCGACATTGGCTGATATTTCGATTATATCACCGTTAGCAGGGGCCGTATTGAAAACTAAACCATGTCCAATATGACCGAACCAGTTGTCAGAAATTGGTGTTGCCCCAGCGCCATTATTCACAAGACCCCAAATATTATTAGCTTCGTCAACAGAAAGTCTCCAGTATTGCGCTAATATTGGAGAAAATGTCATGATAGATGAAGCTGGTATCCAGCTTGCTGACGTGGTCACGTTATAAGTTGTGTTTGGCTCCGATACATCATAAGCTAGATTCCATGTCACTCCATCCGACGACCACTCCAAGTATAAATGCTTAAAAGTAGCCGCTCCGCTTTGACCAAATAACGTTATTCCAGGAAAATATATAGTGTCAATAGACACTGGTGAGTCAAACTCATAAACAGTCGGATCTCCTGGTATAGGTCTTTTACCACTACCATACGTAAACCAAGATCTACTGCCAACTCGATTCGCATTTTCAATAATATCGACTATCGAAAAATAGCTTAGACACGATCGAGAAGATGGATGGAGTGCTGAATTTCCCATATGATCAATCGTATAGGTCGATGGATCCTGCACCACATTATTTATGGTAACTTCCTGCGTATTCTGCATAAAATTAGGAATGGGACAAACAAATTCGGTTTTTGACCCATCCCCAACGCCTACTCTCTTTTTCTGTAATTGATACGGTGTTATTTGTAGCGGTTTAATTCCGTACGACTCAGCAAATATCCAATTTGCAAACCCAAAATTTCCAGATGAAATATCAGTTCTTGCCACGGCACAAGGAAATTCTCGATTTCGATTTATTTGGCTAGGATTTTGTATTGCCCCGGATGTTGCAATTTGATTATGAAACGCCGCATCTATATTTTTTTGTCCACTTGAATTTCTAGACACATACCTTCTTGTTATTTGTGAATATAACACAGGAGGCTTTATTGCATTACCAACATTAGCGTCTCCATTTACCCCTTCCGTCCAGTACCTCATTAACAAATTTTTTTCTGCTGAGATATTTTTAATTCCTGGATCTTCTACTCTTTGACGACTAATATAAATCGTCATCGTAACGATTAGCGTATCTAATGCCGTTTTTTCTATTGTTATTGGGTTTCCTTCCGCGTCTTCAAGCATAGCGTGAGTTGCTAACACCTGGTTATTACTAGCTGGTGTACCCATTCCACCATTATTACTAACACCAACTTCTGTTATAGTCCCAACGTACGAAGCGTTAGCTGGAAAGGTAGCTTGTAATGTAATAATTCCATTATTATCATCTGGATACGTGAAGGATGTCACCGTTGTATTTTGACTCCATAAAGGAGAAAATAACGTTTTATCCATTGGTGATACAACGCCTGTGCCGGATCCTAGATAGACCGTTCCCCATGCTCGATTAGAATGTTGCCAATTCTTATTCCAGAAATTATCAAGTAGTAAATTATAACACGTCTCTTTTCTTTTAATACCTCCAAGATAATCTTTCAGAATAAATTCGTATTTGTTATGTTTTTTATTTCCCATCTTTACCTCCGACTAAATTGGTTCTGTTCCGCTGACATATATTTTTATATCAGGAGAAATTCCAAGATTAAACAATAGTGCTTCATTTACCGATTGAGTTTTTCTAGTAATCGGGTAAGAGACAACTATTTCCTCTATACTAGGCAAAAATATCACGCTCTCTTCACCATCATACCGATATGTCTTCGTTCCGAAATTAGTCCAAGAAACATTCTCTTGAATAGCAAAAGAGCCAGCGTTTGGAAGCTGGGCCTTTAAGTATTGAGACTGATTTGATAGCACTAGAGAAGAATATAGTTCAGGCGTTTGAGACAATATGACTAATACGGTTCCGTCTTTATTATCTACAACATTAATGATTTCAGCCCCAGTAGTATTAGACACAATTTGAAACGCTCTCATTGGATCGGAACCGTTTGGTAAAAATAATGGGTAATTAGAAGAAATTGTCAATATTGTTTCATCGTTCGATTTGTCAGTCACAACTTCAATACTATCATAACTAACAATATTTCCCACTGCCTGAACCGCTATACTAGGATAGGGAATATCGAGAAGAAAATCGACTCTTTCTGTGTCGTGAGTTTCTTCTAACGTCCGTGAAGCTAACATGGATATATGAGGTTCTAATGAAAGCTCAAAATGCACAAATTCGGCTGGTGTAGAAGTTCCTACATAAGTTCTTTCTGATATATTCCATACGTTAGGAGCAGTAAAAAACGATGTAACAAACCCGACTCGATAGTCATTCAGGCGGTGTACTTGCACTTTTTGTGGTTTTTCATCTAAAGGATAATTTGTTCTGGGTAAACCAAATGAAGGCGACCATGCAAAAGACCGATCTACTGATTGACAATAATTCTTATAATATGGTTGATTATCAATTATATAAGCGACGATCAAACCTTGATCTTGTTCGGGATATAATGAACTTTTATACCCTCTTACTGCTGAAATCGGAAAATCCCAAATAGAAGATGACCCTGTAACCTGCGTTTCCAAAATAAAACGAGTCGATTCATCATAACCATGTTGCGCATACAAATTATAATCTGAAGCGATAAAGAAAATCCACGGTTCCTCTTCACACGCTAAATAATATCCTCCATGTGATTCATGTTGTAGAAAAGCCCCATCAAATTCAATAGCTGCATTGAAAATATATAAATCGTCCAAAGAGATTTCGTAAGCTACTTCCCAAGTAGCTGGGTTCCAAGTCATGTTTTCTGGACGACTGTATGGGCGCTTTTTTATCTGAATTTTATCCATAGGCCCATCAGAAGATACGCCAGTATTATCCCTTCCTATCGTATAAATGGAATTTGGAACGTCTTCTCCTTTTAATTGTTGCATTGCCACATCAAAAATATGCGTTCCAAGCAATGTTTGTTTATATGGAGATAGATTGTAATGGATAGTAATACCAGACCAAGTTGGGTCGGAAGACCATTGTTCAATGGAAAAACGACCCTCATAATAATATGTTGGATCATCTGACAGAATCATTCGCATACTCTTCCCATGCAAATATTCCATAATATCAGAATATCGTTCGTACCATTCTCCATGGTCGTTTATAACACGAAACTTCCACGATCCTTGGCGATTTAAATATCTAATTTCGTGTATCAAATTTTCAGTTTGGTCTAACTTTCCTTCACCGAGTAGTAAATCGGTGTAGGTATAAACAGGCATAGGAGGAGCAACAACAGGCCTCTCTACTGGGAGTAATTTCCAGTCAGCCCAAGTATTTTTATCACCAAAAGTGACGGACATCACTTCAGCATTAACTGGTAAAGTACCATTATTCATGATGAGACGTCCTTTCTAAGAAAATGATGCCTAAGCTTTGATTTATGATGCGAAATCTAAAAACATCTCAATCCCTGCTACGTTAACACAACGAGAGCAACCCTTTTTAATTGGCGTTGATAAAAGCGGGCTATCGTTAAAAATAGTACACTCAGAATCTGTAGTTTGCGAACAGCAAGCCGCTATTTGACCACTTGAATATATGATAGACCAATTGTCAATTGATCGTATCACTTCTATAGGCTCTTCTAGAGGGTCTTTTTTTCTTTTACTTAGCGGTATAGAATATTCTCGATATGTTAAAGTTTTGTATGGGATACGATTCTTTTCACAATATCCCACTTTTCTTTGCCACGCATCATTCGAGTTTCGTAAAATAAGAACCACATCATAATATTTCGGCGGATGGAAATAATCAAGATGCCATGCCGCTATGCGCTTAAAATTCTTTGTATTTGGTATTGGAAGCGTTCCATTTGTATTGATGATGCCGCGATAGCCGTCCATCGATAGAAGAGAGACTAGATTATGAATTTCAGGATATAATCCAGGCTCTCCTCCACTTAGATGGATTACGTGCGTGTTGGGTGATGTATTCTTCCTAATATAAGGAAGTAAAACAGAATTTTTCAATTTATTAAGCTCGCTATCTGTAGGATACGTCCATTTTTTCATCGGACACTCCTTACATGATAAATTGCATGACTGAATTGGATATATGGTGAGTAGATCCATGTTATAGCTCCTTTTCTTTAAGTTCATCTTTCTTTGTTGTATGCGACCCGAAGTAAAATCCAACAACTAGTGTCATAATGCGCTCATATTGTCGGCTCATTACTTCATCATAATGAATGCCGGGAATGATTGCTGTTAAAATAAAAGCAAGACAATATGTACCAATAATTACGAGCGCAATTAGATCCTTCGGGCCGCTAATACAGTTTTTAATCATTCGCTTCATTTAAAGAAGTTCCTTTGTTTGGGAAATACACAACCTCTATCGTTTGTCCAATTCCTACTAGTCCTTCTGCAGTTACGACATCACCCGCATTCACTGGAATTTCATCACTATTAAGAGGTAGTACTAGATTTATCGGAGCAATCCAAACATTATTCCCATTTACTTTTACTATTAACCCTGCTCCGAGAAGTCCGCCAACTTGTGCTTGAATTGCGCCATTAAGTGGAACCGTATAACCATCCAGACTAGCTAAATTAACTAAACCCCCTGCCTGAATTACTGTTTCTTTTTGCGAATAATCGTAAGTAGGCGTAGTCCCTGCGTACGTATCGATCACAAATTGCTTTAGCTCCGATCGAAGATCCGTGATTGACTTATTTTGAGCTAGCCATCTTAAATCATCTTCGCTAATATGATCGCTCAGTTCTTTTAGCGCCTTAAGGTCTTCCTCAAGGTTAACTATACGAAGATTATCCCCATCAAAACGATATATTTTATCATCGGCTAAAAGTAAAGTGCCGGGAGCCATATCTAACCCGTGATCTCCAAAATATATCATCATTTCTGTCGTATTACTGAAACTAAGTTCTAGTGGTATAGCAGCAGAAACATCTTCGAGTATCAAGGACCAAGTTCCATCTCCTTTACGTCCGTATAGCTCTCCGTCGTTCGGAGGTTCTTCTGTTATTACTCCATCTAATCCAGGCTCTCCTTGTGGGCCAACCGCTCCATCATCGCCCTTTTCTCCTGTAAGGCCAGTATCGCCCTTTTCTCCTTGTGGGCCAATAGGCCCTTGTTCGCCGTCTTCTCCTTGAATCCCCTGAGGACCAATATCTCCCTTGTCCCCTTTTTCTCCTTGAGGCCCTCTAACTGTTAGACTTATATCGATCCATTCTGATCCGTCCCATTTTTGTAAGACCCCATTGACCACTGACAGCAATCCTAGAATTAATTCGTCAGGATATTCTGAAAAATAAGAATCGCGAAGTTCAATTGTATTGAAGAAATATTTATCTGGTATTTCAATTGGTCCAGAGCCTCCACCAGAAATAATCTCTGTCAAATCGTGCAACTTTCCATCACTGTCGTGAAATACACCATAGAATGGTTTTTTCTTTCTTGCTGATAATTGGTCTACTGCTGACTCCCCAGTCAGTAACTCGATCGCATTATCATTCTGATCGGTAAATACGCCATAAAAAGGTCTTTTATCTGCCATTTTATCTCCTTTATGCCTTAAAATTTACTAAGAAATTCAAAATTAGGGTTGGCGGAAGATTTGATTTTGTTTTATATGGTAATATATTACCACAACCAAAATTAATAAATTTCAACGGTATACCATCTTGTGATACCGTTGAAACAGGGTAAAGTAATTGATCAGAATCGAACCCAACTACGGGAGTTAGACTCACTACAGCATCTGGAGCATACGAAGGTATATTAGGAATGCCTGCTATCTTAAGATCTTTCCCCACCACAATATTAGCTAGTGTGTTGCGATCTGCTCTAACAGATCCTACGATAAAAACGAGCCCTCCTGTTTGAATATAATGCCCACTTCCGCTGGTATCATATCCAGTAAAAGCACTTCCATCCGTACACATTAGCATAGGGCTTATAATTTGTGGAGAAGAAGCCAAAGACACCTCCTCAAAACCCTCTGCGATCGCTTCTCGCATCTCTTCACCATACACGGCTTCCCTAATAGTTTGAATAATGTCTTGTATTGCCATTTTAATACCTCTTTTCTAAAATTTCCCTCCGGGGATTTTTACGACTTTGCTACGTATTTTGATAATGGTTCGGACGTCTTTTCTCCAAGCGTTAAAACAGATGATTCTGGCTTATCTAAATTAATTGAAATTTCAGTTACAGGAAATAATCGATCTAATTGATGTGGTGGCGAAATACACCGAATTTGATCGAGAATTTTTATAGGCCCGAACGACATTCCAAGATAGTTAAGATCTATCGCAGATATCTGGATTAAAATCTCTTCTATCTTCTTCTTCATTAAAAATAATTCTAATTCAGCTAGATCCTGTAATATCCTTAAATCTGCTTCATCCTCTGTGTATTCGGGCCATTGAAATACTCGTTCGATCCAGCCGTACTTCTCAACAAGATCTTCGTCTACTAAATATCTTGAACCTCCGTTTATGCTTGTAATCTCAACATATTCATCTACACCTGGAATATCGCTCTCTCCAAGACTCATTCCTCTTGGTAACGCCACAGTAAATAATTCGGTCATATCAATATCTTTTGTAAAATCAAGAAGATTTTCTCCAAACGTAATATGCTGACTGATTTCTCCTCCGTAATCGGCTAAATAATCGAGAAATACAGCACCAACACGGTCGTCAATTCGCAACCTAATATAACCTTTTAGATCACTCAACAATGCTGTGATATACGAAAGAGTCGTATCGTCATTCGTTATCCATCGCTTATCGACAGATGGGTCGATAACTCTAGGAGGCAATCTATCTTGTACGGTGACATTGCCAAGAAGAAATTGCTTCTGATTTCCTCTTGGATCGATCGACTCGTATAACACTTTTTTGTTATGATTATCTAATAAAGCGGTTAGATAATCTTCAATGGTAGTGCCGTAATCGAATGCTCTTGGAGGCATGTTTGTATCATTTAAATACCCTAAATACCCCTCACATGATAATATGCGATTATTCTGAAAATCTGTTTTCTCATCAATTACCCGACCCATCCAGATAGTTTTTCCTTCATGACGAATATCTATGAAAGATGTCATTGCCTTAACTACTGAATATCCTGGGTTTTTTGTTGTGAGCGTTATATCAAAAGTCCCCGCTGAATTTACCGATAATTTTAAAGAAGGATTTATAGAATAATATCGAGGTTCGACCCATTGGTCATTAAAAATACAAACGCCATCTGCAAACACTTTGTACATTTGTTCAAAGCCTCCCGACACGAAAATATAAATTAAAAAGTGTTCCAGGACCACTAATTGTGATAGTATATTCGTCCTGTCCATATAGTATCATGTTAGGAAAATCGTTCGGACCGTTTTTTAAACGCTCTTGTTCAACAATCCCTAAATATCGATTTTCGAATCGAATAAATGAGTTCTCAAACTCTGAAGCACAAAAAGATAGTTGAATTGATGTTGGAGCTTTTATTAAACTCCCCGGTATCTTAATTATGGTATCATCAGGATACGACGTACTAATGACAGAAAAAACATCCATCATAATTCCCGTATTAAAATTGAATGGATTCCATTCCCATGGTTCATAAGGGTTACTAACTGATAATTTATACGGCTCTACATCGTAATAAAATGTAATCATGGACCAAGTTTCACCATTTTCCCAAGTTTCGACGTGGTATCTTCCTTGGTAATACCACTCTGGATCATCCATCAGTATCATATGCATACTCTTTCCCTGCAAATGATTCAATATTTCAGAGTATCTTTGTGGCCATGGCCCATGATCATTAAGAACACGGAAGGTAAAAGACCCTGTTCGATTATTGTATAGCAAGTATTTAGATGTAGTCTGTGTCAGATCTAGCGTATTTCCTCCTGGTACTTCTACATACTTTTCTTTTACAGGAGGGGGAGATACTACCGGCCTCTCAACCGGTAGTAAATGCCAATCGTCATACGTATTTTTATCTCCAAACGTAATAGATTGTATCATTGCACTCTTCTCCTTCCCATAGTAGCAAAACGTCCTAACTCAGAATCCATAGTTGGGGCAATCGCTCCTACTACTTGACCCGTATCCATGACTAAACGCAGATCACGAAATTCATCTCGGAATTCGACAAAACGCCCAGAAAGTCGATCCACTGCGTTCACTACTTTTCCATTTGCTTCTGTTAATTGCAATGATACTCTCTCTAGCATTTGATCTGTTGTGCTTCCATTTTGACCGACCGGAAGTGAACTTAAAGACGCGACATGTGAAGTTAATAGGGAATCAATCTCTGTGGCCCCAGAACGAATATTAGTCAGGTCAAGAACTGGTCGTATAATTGGATCTGAACTTTCAATACCATTCGCGCTAAGAGCAGTAGAAAACTCGTTAGTTACGGTTTTCCCTAATGACATAGAGCTTTGACCAACCTTATTTTTCCAGTCATCAATACCAAAAATAAGACCTTGGTCGATGAATCTACCAATTTTGAAGAACTCTTTTGACGGTGACGCTATTCCAAGCTCTGTTTTAGCAGCAGATAGTGCGTCTTTTGCCAATTTTCCGAATTTTTCAATAACTTCCGGACCGAATTCATCAACCCCATTCATCATACCCTTCATCATGTCTTCGCTAACAGATTTCCACTCAGACTTTTTAAATTTCTTCTTACCGTCTTTAGCTAACTTATCAAGCTGCTTTAGAGATTTTTCACTCATACTTCCAACTTGACCGCTGAATGTCTCTGCAAGCGCCGCTAACTGAATACCAGCTGCTTTATTAATTTCTGCAAATTGCGTATTAAAAGTCGTATTCAGTTCTCCAAGTTGTACAGTTGCTTCGTCCTGCAGTGCTTTTATTTCCGTATCTACATCAGTTCTCAACTGAGCGAATTCTTTCACGGATTGATCGTTAGCTAGCTTTGATTTCTCCTGCCACAACGAAACATATTTTGTTAACTCTTGGTCAGACATTTTATTAATTGCCTGTATCTCTTTTTCAGCACCCTGGCCCATGCTCTTTAACTCTGCTAAAAGTTCAGCTGGTATCACAGTACGATTTGAAAGCAGATCGAGTTGATCTAGATAGCCTTTAATAGACTCAACTTGCCCTTCCAAATTTTTAACAAGAGATGACGATTTCACATCACGTTTCTTTTCAACCTTATCGAACAATCCATAATAGGTACGAATCGATTCAGCCCTTGAAGCTACGGCCTCTTCATAGGCGGTTTCTAACTCTAAAATATCATTATAGAGATTCTCTTGAATATCATATTCTCCTTGAGCGCGTTCCTGTTCAAGTTGTAATATGGAATCGTTCAGGTCAATACCTATAGCTTCAACATCTGCATTGTACTGTTTTCTGGCTTCTGCTATCTCATTTTGAAGACGATAAACTTCTTTTTTTGTTTGCTTGTATCCGTCTGTTCCCTTCTTCTGAGACTTCTGAATTTTCTTGATGGCTAAGAGTTCTTCTGATAATGTCATCTTATTATAGTATTTCTGATTCTCGATTCGCTCCATAGCCGTATTGTACTTCGCAGACTCAATCTCTTTATAAAGACGATATACTTCTTGATCTGCTTTCTTTCGTGCTTCCGTTATCTTTTTAAGATTTTCTTTATCAGCTTTTGCTTGTGCTTCGGCATTTTTCTTTTTACTACCCTTACCTTTCGATAAGTTAACTTCTGACTTCTCTATTACATCCGTATATTTCTTTTGCACGAGAAGCCAACCAGCTAGTTCTTGTCTCAACGAAAGAAGATCGAACGCTTTCTTGTTAGCCGCCCACTTCTCAAAACCGTCTACCCCTTTTTTAGCCGCATTAGTTATCTGCTTTGCCATGTTCGTTGTTTCTTTTAGCGCTTTTTTGGATGACTCTCTAATACCGTTAGCTAAACCTTGACCAATCTGATCGCCAATAATGTGAAAAACTTTCGACGGAGAATGTATTCCAAGAACGTCTTTCACGCCACCTACAATACTATCTCCAAGCCACTTTGCGCCTTTTTTAATTGCCCCCCACGCATCTTTAATCCCATCAATCATTCCGTTTACAATGGCTCTACCAATGTCTTTAATATTTCCCCATATAGCCTCGACATTAAAGAAATCCATAAATGCTTGAAACACTGATGATGCTAAATTCCAAAAGGCAGCGGCAAGTTCTTTTGAATTATTTCTCAAGGCATCGGCAACACCATTAATAAATGCTATTACCATTTTTGCTGCTGCGTCAAGAATCCCGCCAATTCCTTTTCCGAGTCCAATAACAAATTCCTTTACAACTCGGACGCCTTGCTTAACAATATCTGGCATGTGATCAGCTAGAGTTTTAAGAATAACAATAATAAAATCTAAAACAGCATCTGCTACAATTGGAATAAAACGTACAGTCTCTTTTATTAGTGCGGCCATTATCTTACCGATCGTGACCACTAATTCAGGTATGACGTCAGCTAATAATTTCAAAAATTCGACAAGAATTTTACCAAGGGCCTTTATTATTTGCTTCCCGCCTTCGCCAAGAGTTTTAATAACCTCAATGATAAATAAACCTAAGTTTTTACCAAGAGAAGGAAGAAGTCCAATAAGGCCTTCTAAAACAAAAAATACTGTGTTACCAAATGTTTTGAAAGCGCCCATTAAAATGGTTAAACCAGTTCCGAGAGCTAATGCGCCAGCTCCGAGAAGAGCCACTGCTGCTCCAAACGCTATCATTGTAAATGACAATGTTGTCATTACAGGTATTATCGGAGACAGTGCTAAAGTAGCAACACCAAAAACAGCAAATACGCCAACTAGCATTAATAAACTTTTTCCGATAGTTTCTAAACTCATACTTCCAAACATCAATAATACAGGTGCTAATATAGCTAATGCGCCAGATATAACAATTAATGCTGCTGCGCCAGGTAGAGCTCCACTCATTGCTTTCATAGCGACAGCTATAATGGCTAGGGACCCTCCTAAAGTTAACATAGCACTTCCGATTTGCTTTATAGACATCCCGCCCATCTTACTAAGCGCTTCTGCTAATATAACCAATGCTGATGCTACAACAGTCATTGCTAATGCTTGTGCAGCCATATTTTTTGGAAGCACTCGAAAAGCCCCAGATATAATAAGCAGTGCTCCAGCCATTCCTAAGAGCCCTTTTCCAAGATCCTCCCAACTCATAGCGCCAAAATTACTGACAGCATTAGAAAATATGATAAGGGAGGCGCCAAGAATAGTCATTCCTGCCCCCATGCTGACTAGATTTTTTGTTCCTCCGGCAAGTTTTGTAAATGCAACTAATTCAAGAAGAACCGCTCCAACAGCTAATATTCCTTGAATTAATTCTTCTCTGTCCATTTTACCGAAAAATGCTACAGATTTAGAGAGAATTAGAACACCAGCAGATAGTATAGTTAGACCTGTTCCTATTGAAATTAGTTTGTTACTTCCTCCTACTGCTTTCACAAACATAGAAAGGCTTAAGAGAGCGGCACTTACTCCAAGAAGACCTTGCATCATTTCCTCGAAATTCATTTTTCCGAATTTCTTTACCGCTTCTCCTAAAACTAATAGAGCACCAGATAGAATAAGAATTCCTGTCGCACCCTTAACAAGACCTTTTGAGTTAAATGTAATGTCTTTAAGTGCCTTGGAGAGAATCTTTAAAACAACACTAATACCCAAAACCCCTTGAGCTATCTCTTCCATGCTGAGCTTAGCCATGGATTTTATGGCGCCAGCTAATATTGCTACCGCTATTGATATGGCTACAATTGTTGGTGCCAGAGTTAAAAGACCTCGTCCACCAAATCCAGCACTCATAGCCTTTACTGAAGCAGCCAGTTCAATAAATAAAATCGTAATTGCAGAGATCGCAGTCTCTAATTTTCCAGGATCAATCCCAGAAAGAACCACTAAAGAAACAGAAAGAACCCCTATTGCTGATGCTATTGTTAGAAGCGTTTTGGCATTCAAAGATTTTTGCCAAACTTCTAAACTATCTTTTGTTTCCCACAAAATTGCTTTCGTTCCTGATAAAGATGATTTTATACCATCTCCAAAATTAGAAATCGATTCTATAAAATTACCCATTTTATAGATCATAACACCAACAGATCCACTAACAAACAAATCAGCAAATGCTTGTAAATTACCATCTGCTAACGCCTCGCCAAAGGCTAATGCGATCGTTTTTACTGTATCCCATAAAGCCTTTCCAAGAGGTTCTAATATAGGCTTTAGTACATCCCATACTTTTTTTATTCCTTGACCTATTTTTAAAAATCCAGATCCTAATCGATCAAATGGTTCTATTGCATTTGCTGCTTTGTTCGAGAAATTGTCTAGTGGATTTAGATCTATACTGCCAAATATAGTCAGTGAATCCGAAATTCTTGTTAAAGAATCAGATATAACACTACGTGCCCTTCCTATTTTATCTGACATCTTTTCAAAGAGCTCGATAAATTTAGCCCCTAACTCTCCATTCTCTCTCAGATAAAAGAAGAAATCCCCAATTTTAGCAGTTAATTCTAGAAAATCGTAGGCAATGGGATCAAGTACTTCTCCCAATCCAGAAAATTGACTAGCTACCCATTTTATTCCATCGACACCTAACGCGATTATACTAAATAATCCAGAAAAAGTTCGACGTATATTTTCAATGACTTCTTCGCTTGGTTTTATTTCTTTTGTAAAATTGCGAAATCCTTTTGTTAGGTTGGCTAATCTCTCAGATGTCATTGCTGGAAAAATATCACGAAAAGCTAATCCGATTGGACGTAAAACATCCATGAGTGCCGTAAAAGCATTCGACAATCCTTTAATTAGTGCTTTCCTACCACCTAAATCGTCCCAACCCTCAAGTAAATTATTACGAGCATCGGCTGAGTCATTAAGCCATGTACCAACCGTGTTATTAACGTCGGTCCATAACTTCTTTGCTTCTTTAAAATCCCCCACCAAGATTTCAAACGTTTGAGCCCAGCCGCTTCCCGCAGCCTCTTTCAACGTATCCATAAGCTGCGAGAATGTTTTGACATCCTGAGCAGCAGCAAAAGCTTTCTTTCCTAAATCAGTCGTTTCGTCTGAATATTTTGCCAGAGTTTCTGTTAGAACCTCTGTTGTCATCCACTGGTATTGAAGGGAGTCATTAAAGTTTTTAGTGGCATTAATGGGGCCACCACTTTTACCAAGAGCGTTTGTAGTTAGGACCTTGTACATTCCATTAGCTTGTTTCTTAACCGTTCCAGCTGCTTCTGCAGATTGAAGCAGCTGTTCTTTGAATGATACGGTAGCCATGTTGGCATTTTCAATCGATTTCCAATCGATTAGTTTAACGAACCCAGAGGAAAGAGCCTGAGCAAAATTATACATTGCTCTTGATGCTTCATTAGCATTAGCTCCAGAAATAGCAGCTACATTAGATACGCCTTGAATAGCTGCTACCGAATCCTTAAGACTGACTCCAGCATTTGTAAATTTTCCAATATTTGATGTCATATCCCTAAATGAATATATGGTTCTATCTGCATATTCATTTAGTTCTTCCAAATAGCGATTTACTGTTTTAAGATTCTCTCCAGAACCAGACATAATAGTCTGAACAGAACCCATCTTAAGCTCGTACTCAGCAAAACCAGCCATTACTTGATCAATTGAAAGTGATTTTACAACAGACACGCCAACGTCGATTGCTTTATTGGCAATTCGCTGTAAAACTTCCACGCCCATAATACCAAGAGTAGTGAATCGAGAAGTCATGCCTTCGATTCCAGATAATATTGGAGCTAGCGTGCTACCACTTAAACCGCCGATAGTGCCTTTCAGTTTTTCAAGAGAATTAACCGAGGTAGCAATTCCTGTCTCAAACTGCTTATTGTTAAATTGCATATCTACTACTTTATTATCAACGGTAGTGCTCATTTAACAACCTCCCTCCATACTTCTCTCTCAATTTTGTCAAATATCGGCTTTATTACTGGATTAATATAATCGAGTCCTTGCACATAACCACCTTGTCTTGTGGCGTGTCCATATTGTAAAAGAATAGCAATTGGGGCGCCATTCCTATAGTTCGTATTAATCCAGGTGATACCAACAGAGTCTTTGGTTGAGGTAATCTCATAACTCCAAGACTCTGAGGTTTCTCCTGTGTCTTTTGGTGTAGCTATAGCAAGAGCCCTAACGCCTTCTTGCGCGTATTTCTCTAATATCTGCATTATACGCTTTGTCGGCTCAGACTTTAAGAATGACTCTACCTTAGTAAAGCCTCCTCTTTGCTTAAAAACTACTTCCATTTTGACCTACACTTTCTTGGTGTGTTTCATTGCGATCCAGCCAGCGCCACTTTTAAGTTCGCCCCACTCAATCATATTTTTAGAGCTTCTGCTGGCGAGACCTTTCTTCTTATCCACAATCGTTCTTACTTCTTTATCGTTCTTCAATACTTTGGTGATCGGATAGTCAACCCCAGGACCTTTACGAACGTTAAGGGCCGATACTGTAACGATCACCTTTGTTTCGCTCGACTGAGCCTTTTCAGTTGCTGGTTTTTCTTCTTTCTTTGTTGACTTAATTTCCTTGTTAATCCTTGACACCACCTCCGGGAGTCTTTTTACAAACCATTTTCCCGGGCATGCCTTATTTTTATACCAACGATGCAAAGTCACTAATAAAGCATCTTTTGGTACATCAAGAGATGTGATCCACTTCTCAGTGGCTTCTTCTCCAATTGCAATAGTCATCGGCTTTTCGTAGTACACTACTTTCTTAAACCCATAATACTCACAGATGTCTACTGTTAAGGCCACAAAAGCATCAACTGCTTCTTCGCTCATTGGCCAATTAGGAGCTCCAGCACTGTTTGAAATTTCAACAGTTATTGCTTTATTATCATTCTTTCCGCTCGACGTAGTCCAAGCTCTGTCCGTTTCTCTTACTGAAAGACCTATTTTTCCTCCATGACCTATCACATAATTTGCTGAGGAGTTTGTGCTGTTCTTAAAAAAAGTAAGCGCTGCTTCTGCTGTCATTTTACCGGCAATACAGTGTGGTGTAATTCTAGAAATCTTAGCGTTTCTTGGTTTTGTGCAGTTATCTGTAAGCTTTACTACTTTTGTTAAACCACTTTTTGCTCTACTCATCTTCTTCTCCTTTCCCATTATCAAACTCATCAAAGATTGAGTCAGGAATTTTGTCGAAGTTGTTATCATCGATTAAATCTAAAAAAGCATCTTCTCCCATAGTTAGAGTCATCCTTTCGTTTTATGAGCAAGCTTTCTCTGCTCGTTTAGTTTCTTTCGATCCGCCGCCCAATTAGGTCCTGGTTTTTTAGGCGGACTCATTCCAATACTACATACTTTTATTAAGGTCAACAGACGATTCAAATGCCATTCTTGACACTCAAAAGGAATTCCAAATGAAATCATCCTAAAATATATAATTTCCGCTGTTACAATTTCTCGATCTGGTGGGCCATTTATCTTTCGAGGAGTACTTGCTGTCATGGGATCTAAAATGTATTCCCGAACCATGTCATATACGTACGACGGAAAATATCGATAGTGGATATCAGGTATTGAAACCAGTGTCATACATTTAATATAGCTGTTAGTTTCTTCTGTTGTAAATTCATTCTGTGCTGAAGAAAGAAATGGTTTTTTCCAAATAGACTCCCATTTTGACAGAGATACAAGAGAGTGCTCTAACAAAAGTGTAACAGCTTCTAATTCTATAAACTCCTGTTTTTTTTCGTCAAAGAACTCTCTTTTCTCTAAAAATATCTCTATCATGAAGCATCTTCCGAAAGCGAAGACGGAATAATTCCTTTTACAAAAGCTGCGGCCTTATCTGCATTTTGCGATAGCTCCATAAAGAAATCAGAATAAGCTTCTGTCTCCGTATAAGCCTTAAAATTACCATCGGACTTAATGAACTGGCGACCATCATCCGATTTTACACCGTATGATTTCGCCATGATCTCTTTAAACGTCATAACAATATCTGCTACGTTTTGACTCTTAACAATGTTATCAAGATATGCAACTAGCCCGCCTGGATGGGAAATCTCAAGCTCTATAAGTTCTGCTTTGGTTAGGTTGAAATAGAACTCTTCCGTTCTTTCTGTTCCATTAAAATCCACATAAGTTCTTTTATCTTTAAACATGGTGATTTCTCCTTTCAATTTAAAAATTTAGGCCGCAGCCATCAAGGTCGCTACTTCATCAGGTAAAGGAAGTCTTGGTTCTGTTGCTACGGTATCTCCTTCTGCGTCTGACCCATACAAAACCGCCTCCAAAGCTGCCAATTTAGCAGCATCTACTTCTGTGCTGTCAATAGTAATCTGAGCAGTCGGTTTAAAACCAGTCACATTAACTGGCGTAGTACTAACTTCCCAACTAAATGTGATAGCTTCAGGACTGTCGTTAACTGTTGCATATGCCTTCTCAGATGGAGCGGCTAACGCACCATATATCAAATGAAGCTTATAGCCGTGCTCATTAAGGTCCACATCGTTTCCAAGAATCGTCCGATAACAGAACCCGAACGTCTTCCTCGGCTGTTGCCCAACGGTAACTCCAGGAGCTATTTCTGCTGTTCCATCACATTCTTCGAATTCATCTGGATACGTATACGCTTCAATCGTTGCCGCAAATTCTTCTGCACTCATCAAGGTAATATACTTGATGTCGTCAGCCCATAATGGAGTCGGTTCTGCTCCACTCGGAGACTCTGTTACCGCAGTCAATCCATTCCAAGCAACCCCTGCTGGATATGCTCCATTCTCATCTCTTAAATACAATACACCATGCCTGACTCCTGTTTCATACAACCGTTCACCGGTATCATCCCAGGTTATTCTTGCCATTTCTTACCTCCTTTAATGGTAAACTGTAAAAACATCATGATTTAAATTGTCTTGTGTGTAAAATCGATCAAATCGGCACAAAGGCAATTTAGCAACTTTGTCTGGAATATCACTATCTGGATTTGGGTCTACAACACTAACCAAATATGCCGTATAAATTCGATGAGGGTTGTCATCAGAAAATATAACGTTATTAGTCACTCGATTATAGATTATACAGGGATATTCCATCTGAACAGTGGGAGGAGGCTGAAAATATACGCGAGTTTTCTCCTCTCCACGCGTGCCCATGACATCTACTAATTTGTCATGGAGCTCCAACCTCCTTGACTTGCTCATTCCACACCGCTCCTAACGTCAACATCAATCTAGGCCTCTCGACCGTCACATTAGATACTTTCCATCTTTGCCCCATCCATTTAACCCAACGTATTTTGGAAAACTTTTCGTAAGCAAAAGGATCTGCTACAATACTAATAACATTGTCAACGACGAAATTGTCATTCAATGTAGTAGTACTCTGTTCTCTTCTCCTTATCTGCCTGCTATCGCCATAATACATTCGGATATCTGGGGTCTCCTGCCAAACGCCAGGGGACGTCTCATGCTGCTCATAATACGCCACTTCTCCATAAAATCGTCCCATTTTGACTCCTTCTCATCAACCCGCGGCCTGTTTCCTTAGAATTACCAACGCTGATTTCGGCTTCGTCAATGCGCCAGAACACCTCGTTTCGATTAGGTACTTATGCTGATTATAATCAATATCAAAATCTTCGAACATTCCGACTTGACCGCCAGCATTCGTACCGACAGTATAATCTCGCAAATTAACAATGATCGCCTCAATGTCATACGTAACACCACTCGCTTCAAGAGTTGCTCCGTTCATTACTTCAACGTTTGTTATACCACTAATGCGAAGAAGGTCATTTAATTCCGTTGCCGAGTTATAGATACGGCGTCCTATCGTATCTTTAACTGTCAACAGACTCGAAAGGAACGTGTCATTCGTAAACATCTTAGGACTACCACTTCCCTTATAGAATCGACGATTCTCAATAATCGCATCAATACTGTCATCAACCGTAGCGTCAGCTTCCAGGACGATTTGATGAACATACATGTTCGAATCGTCACTGGCGATCGGCCTGATATGATCTTCAGGTATATGGTCCTCATCTGCTGCATCTCTTCCATCGCCAATCAAGATAGCTCGTGCCAATTCCTCATCAAGCATCATCCGCATCTCATTTCGTAGCCAAACGACTACATCAAAATCAGTAATGTCAATCAAATCATCACGATCAATCTTCTGCTTCTTGTAGATTGTCGTCGGATCCGTACTCCTCTTAGCAAGCTTAATAATTTGCTCTTTTTTAAGGTTTCCTGTAACATAACCCTTCGCTCTTGCTTCGTCTGCTGTAAGATCGGCCGTACGAGTTTTTATCCTTGCAAAAGGTGTATGATGCACGCCGCTTAAAACCTCGCCAACCCATGTCGTCTCTCTCTTAATGAGGTCAAGATCAGGTCTTACTAGTTTAGCCTCTGGGAACAAATCGCCAATTGGATCAAAGCCGTAATCAGCTGCGTGCTTTAAAAACGACTCTTTCAAAGAGCCTATTGTTTTTGCATCCCTCAAAATCTCAGTAAGTTGATCATGAGTTAATACCGGTCCCATATCATCATTATTACTATCAAATACATTATGTTTCAATACGTCACCTCCGTCATAAAACTCTCCTTGCTGGGCGGTTCCTCCGCCAGCTTCTTCCAACGCTGTAGCAATCATGAAATAAACAACATTTTTCTGGTCTTCGGTCATGCTGTTAAATACGTCCGCAACCGTTGGATCGCTAGCATGTAGCATAGTCCCGCCTTGTGTTTGTGTCTGGCCATGCATGATGGCAGCAATTGCTTCTTGCTGTTGGATCGTCAAAGTTTCTAATCCCGGCATAATAGCCTCCTTTTCCTTTACCGGCTCAGTCGCCGGAATGTCAATTGTTGAGTGTTGCAAAATTTCAAACTCTGCCCCGGTAGAAATAACAGCGCCTAGTTCTACGTCATCACCATCGAGCTCGCTGTGCTCAAGATAAACGTCTTTAATAACAGCGCCAGGATTGGCTCCTGAAATTACCAAAGATGCTTCTTTAATGTTTCCATGCATAACTTGCTTGGCTGCCTCTTTCAGCTGCATCGCTAGAATGCTCATATACTTCACGTCTCCATGACGGATTATCTCTTTTGCTTGCTTTCCTGCCTCCGTGTTATTTAACGTAGCATAACCCATAACTCCTTCTGGCATGGCTTTTAAATCTACATTGCCAAGGACATTTCCTGTATCGCCATGTCCATGTTGCCAGAATAGTGGGACATTATCGCCATCTTGGTGTGCAAAAGCATTAGGCAATATTGTTCTTCCATCGGAGCAAGGAGTATTATACTTCGTTACCCATGCTGAAAAATCATACTTCTTTGCCATTCGTTACCTCCTTCTTAATAAATATTTCTTCTTGTCCCTCTTCTTCACTCCCATTTTGACCATAAGCGTCCATATAATCTTGCGGGTTCAAATTCTTATTACTGAGCTCGTTTGCGATCTCTTCGTCAGATGCTTTGTAACCTAGAACCGCTCTTATTTCATTTGATGTAAGAATCGCATTACGAGTGAATAGATCAGCAGAATTAGCAAGATCATTAATTGGCACCAAGGCGAAGGGATCACGATAATATCGTATCGCTTGTCCTTGCGTTCTAGCCGTCTTTGTAAGAAACTTACGATCAAACTCGTCACAAATAGCATTTAGAATGGGTACAACTGTTGAATTGATAAAATTAAGCATCGTCTTTTCATCAGCTGTTCCGTCAAACACCTCTTTTGTTGCGCCAAGCTCACTGTAAAGTTTGTCCTCTAAGTATTGCGCTTGTGATAGAAGGTTGTTCTCTAAAGGACGGTTTAGTTGGGTAATTCTTTCTGTTCCATCTGCATACGCAATTCCATACTTAGAACCACTAAGTTGCGCTTCGATATCCGATCTGCGCTGTTCAGCCTTTTCTCGCATTTGCTCGGTTCTAATTACGTATGGAAACTGAATAATCATGTCAAGCTTCTCTGAACTCATATTATCATTCAGTTTATCAAGTGCAACAAGCGTGCGCAACAGACGTTTTAGAGTGCTATTCGGCTCATTCATCGTTGCGAACATTGGGTTCTCAATAATAGCAACAGATTGCTTAGGGACTATGATTTCCTCAAACTTACCTATCAAATCATTTAGCAATCTAACACGAACATGTCTTGGATACCACTCAACTACTTTTGCTGTCCGCATTGAGCCAATATCAAACGACAATCCACTAAAAATATTAGTACTTGATCCTGTTGGTATTACAGCTACTACACCCTCATCAAACATAGACATAACAATATCTTGTATAAACGCACGATTTGTTTGATCAATGTTTGCTTCTAATGAAAGAACATTATTTAACCCTGAACTGATATCCTCTACGAACATGCCATTCTCATCAAGTCTGACATGACGAATATTGATAGAGGAAACCTGAATAGCTATCCTATTTTGAATGCTAGCAATGATAGAACGTTCGGATGTGGTATAATGCTTAAGCATAGAATAATTGTATGCTGATGAATATCCATAATCCTCATATTGATCTTTATAGTAGCTGGGATCTTTGTTCCGAAACACGTTCCAAGCATATCGAAACCTATCTTTAACTGAGATGGCCATATTACCTCCTCTATTACCGACGTATTATGTTGAACATTTTATCTACCGCGCTTTTTCCTAGGGAATTTAGCCTTCCTTCTCTTATAGTACTAATTGCTTTTCCAGCAACAGCCATTGCTAAAATGGTTTTTGTCGCTGACAAGCCAACCTCTAACCCAACTCTACGAGATTTCCCCGCAGCTTTACGATTCGCCATCCTTTGAGCGGCGCCCTTTCCATAAATTCGTTGGTCTGCTCTGCTTGGCGTCCCAATTACCTTGGTCTTTTTCTTTGCCATTCCAACATTAAGAAGTTTACGATGTCCCCATCGCATACCTTTTATTCCATAGTGGATGAGATATTGATCTTCGTTCATTATTTTTTTTCCTTTCTTTGGTCTCAATTCTAATCTTTGAATTGTCCCAAAACGCAACTGTTTGACTAACCATGCAAAATTTTTCACAGAAATTAACCTTTCTTTAATCGTCCATTGTCAACATGATATTTTCCGGTTTTATCTTGTTCTAATGAATTATATATTCTTTCGTATTTGTACTTTGAGTTTGGATTTTTCTTTATATAATCATTAACAGCACCGTATTTCTTTCTTGTATCCGTTGCGTTACTAAGACCGATAAGAGATGCTCCTAATCCCACCGTTGGCGCCATTTGTCTTGTTACTAAAGCACTTATTTGAATGGAGTTTAATCTCTTTGCTTCTATATCTTTAATTATTCTTTGCGAGTCTTTAGCTAATGTTGATTGAGCATTAAAAATGATCAGCGGTTTCTTTGCATTATAGCCTGAAATATATTGATCATTTTGATCGAGAAGTGCATTAAAGCCTTTTTCTTTTAGTGCCGACATGAACTTCTTAGCATTTGGTGTTTCTTCCAACAAATCTTCCTTATTAAATTGTCTATAGCTTTTAAAAACAGGAGCAGCATCCTCTTTACCCATCAACATATCCCACGTGATTTGTTGAGGTTTAAAATCTGAATCAGTCTTTAAAAGCTGGTTATAAATTTGTTCAGCCTGCTTATTTGAAGGGGCTTTTATCGCTTCTTTTGCTTTTAGCGTTGTTTCATAAATAGTAGATGTTTCTTCTGTAATTGCGTCGTTCTTTCTAAGTGCTCTAGCCAACATCCCTCTATATTTTCGACTATCACCCTTTTCAAAAGAAGTATATAACCTTCGATCTAAATCTAGCTCATCGCCAAACACATTCACGTTCTTTACCTTCGCGCCTTGTTTAAGAATGACACCAGAAAAACGTTTTCCATACGCTACCTTTGCAGCATAAGCTGCACCAGCAGTCACTGCTGTTATTCCAACGATTGCAGCTATTTTACGTCTGCGAATTGCATTGTCTGTTTTTTTCTTAGCTTCTTCGTCGGTAGAACCTTTATTAATGTATTTTGACTGTAGTCTTAATCTGGTAGCTCCTACACCGACTAGATTTTCTTTTTTACGATGCCCCCATCGCATACCTTTTACTCCGTAGTGGATGAGATATTGATCCGTCACAAGTCCCAACCCCCTTGAAATGCTTTTCGAATCTCGCTAATCGTTTTAGTAGATTTTGTAAGTCCGTCTGCAACGTTTTTTCCTCTTGTCATTTTTTGACGCATTGCGTTTCCGATATTAATCCTGGCTATTTGCCCAGTTTCGGAACCAGCAAGTCTTATCGCAGATGATGCTAATTTAGAAACTAGAGCGATTGCCACAGTTTTTTGTGCGATTTCTCTAGTAACTGCTTGTTTTCTAGTATACCCTCTTTCTTCGTAACGACTAATTCTCCGAGCACTAGATTTTCCTAAAAGAGCAGCATCTTTTCTATTTATGGTTTGACCTTTATATGAATTTGGAGACCTCTCTAATCTACGGTTATAACGGGATTTAAGCGGGGAAGGAATTCTATCTTTTATTATTCCCCACTTCATCCCTTTAACTCCGTAGTGTATTAAGTATTGTTCGGTCATCAATCGAATACCTCCTTGTTTCTTTTAAAAGCAACCCAAGCATCAAGTAATGCTGACACGCTGTCAATTTTTTCCTCACGACGCTTCTTTAGAAGCTTACGATTTCCGTTCGTATCTTCAAGCGTGATTGCATTACCCATTGTGAATGACATTAGATCTTGGTCAAACTCTAAAATTCGCTCTTCCGCCATTGTCTTAATCTCTCCAAGAGGAACGGTCTCCGTCTTTACTCCTTGTATAACCTTTTCCACACCAAACGGAGTATTTTCAAGTTCCCAACGCTTAACGAACTCTATCGCATTGTATGGGTCGTATCCAAAACACCTAACCTCAAACTGAGAATCTATAATAAATTTATCCATGTCTTCATAAATTTCTTCCCAGTCTAAGATGGTGCAATCAATAACCATAAGCGAACCTTCTTTGATAAACTCGTCGTATTTCTGTCTTGTCGCAGAATTTAGTTTCATAAGAGTCAATGACGAAATGTAGCATCTAGTTTTCACTCCGAAAATTCCTCTCGACAAAGGGAAAAGAAAGGTAAAAGCCCAGAAATCATCGCCTTGTGATGCATCCATCCCCATTGCACATGGCAATCCCCAATACTCTCTTCTTCTATGACACTGCGTCTCTTCGTAAGTGAAAAAGTAAGTGTAACCCTCCATAGGAATTCCAAAACGCTTCGCTAAAATATCATTACGAACAGAAGGAGAATTTTCTGCTCTCTCTACATCTAACTGATATGTTTCATACGTAACAGTTAAACCAATATTGGGATTTGCCTTTATCCACATAGAAGGATCTGATACTTCTTCTACGTTATCAAGCCGATAATACCAAATAGAAACATGAGGATTTACATATTCGCTTTTAAGTATTTTTAGTAATTCCATTTTGATGTTATCGCCAGTACTATTACGAACAGTTCCTTCAGAAGACATAGCAACTATTAAATAATCATCTAGTTTACTAGCCCCCTGCTCAATAGCACCAACTACATCTTCTCTGACATCACCAGAAAGCCATTCGTCAATGGTGTTTACTTTACTGCGTAGACCTTGTAGTTTATCCTTGGACATTGGACGGATTTCTAGAAAAGAGCCGGTAAGGAAATTTTCAATTCCTTTTTTAGTCGGCGCTAATTTTACACGATTTGCCTTTGACCCAGTGGTATTCTGTATTGATCCTTCGGTTAGAAATTTAAAAAGAGGGCCTCTTGCTCTAATAATTGACGTTTTTATAGGCGACATAACTTCTTCTGCTAATTTCATCGTTGGTGCGGTAGTTACTTGATGAGTCGTAGAGGTATCTACGTTCAAGTAATAATTTTGAATTGTGGAAGCATACATTGACTTCGCTGCACCTCTAGCTACGATCAAATACTGTTTCGTAACGAGGCGCTTTTTGATCATCTTCTTGACATACCGACCGCCTTTACCGTTCTTATCTGGCTCATAGACAGAACGCTCAACGAAGTAATACCAACCGAATAACTGCTCTGCCCACAATTTAAAAGTGTCAAGAAGCTTTAAATCCGAACCATCCGTAAGAGTCAATTCGTTGTCGCAATACTCAACATAACCATTAATTGCATCCTCATCATAATATACGCCAGGATTTGCAATCAGTTCGTCAATGCGATTCATCTCTAAAGAAATTTCACGACAAACTGGGATTTTTCCTCTTATTACATCGTCTCTAAATTTTTTATAATAAATAGGAATCGCTGTGTTTGATAGCATTACGCACGTCCCTTACGAACCGCTGATATTATTCCAGACTTAATTTTTTGACCTAATGGAGATTGGGTTACGGCATATAAACCACCCACTGTTCCTGCAACAGCTAAAGCACGTTTTGCTGCTGCTTCACCCCTTACTAATGCGTTGGGCCTTAACTTTGACATGTTTTGCTCAAGCCCCAATCTTGCTGTTACTTTTTTTATTTCTTCATTTGATAACGACGCAGTTGGTTTCTTCATTATAGATCGGGACTCTACAAAATCAGAAGATGGGACTAGCTTTGCGGTTAGTTTTGTCGATGAGTTTGACGATCGATCTTTCCTCATGCCCCAGCGCATACCTTTTACTCCGTAGTGGGCTAAATAATTTTCCGTCATTTTTCCACCTTCTTTTTGTTTTTATTCTCTATAGCTATGTCATATACATTACTTGCCGCGATTGCACTAATCGCAATTCCTCCTATTGCTTGAAGAACCGATTGTGCCGTCATGGCACCTAACTTTTCTTTTTCGTACGAGGCTTTAAAATATCCTTGCGTTCCAAAATGTCCAGATACTATACTAGCTGCCGCATTTAATGCTAAACCAGTTTTACCTGTTGTTATTGTTTTTATTATAGTTGATTTTCTACTGTCACCACTAGCCTCTTTATTCTTACGATGTCCCCAGCGCATACCTTTTATTCCGTAGTGGATAATATAATTTTCATTCATTATTTGTACTCCATTCTGCTTGTGTGTTGATTCTCCATGTTAACTGGTCAAGCTGTTCTTTAAACGAATTCTCAATAATAGAAGTAGTGGGAGGATCAAACAGTCTCCGAACATACAAATAAGTAAATGACTTAATCGCAGCTAAATCATTTCTCTCTCCCACAAAATCTTTCCATATGGTTGACTTGTCTGAAATATTAAAACCAGTTGATGGCCCAACAGCTAATTGATTTAACTGAAAGAAAGCAGTGTTAATATGCATTATTATGTCTTGGTCAAAGTGCTCATAGTCTTCCGTAACTCCAAGCACTTTCTTAACACTAGTTAAGATTGACTCTTCCATAAAAGTGTATCTCCTTTCTTTCTTTCAATAGGATCTCTGAGAGTTAATGAAAAATCGCCAAAGTGTATAGCCCTATCCGTCATTTCTGATACACAGATGAGATTATCCAAATCAAAAAGACTGTCAGAGTGCTCAATAATATCTGAATCTTTTAGCGGATTAATGTGATGAACAATAACTCTTCCAAAAATTGGACGATCTTTAATTCCTAAATCGCAACCATTATCTCGAAGTATTACTTCACGGCGAAGATCTCTCCATTCTTTTGAGGTATAGAATTTTTGGTTTAAATAACGACTATGTCCAAAAGTTGAATCTCCAACAATGCCTCTTAGTCTTAAATATTCATAACGCTCCTGAAATGTCGAAAAGGTAATCAACTCTCTATATGTTTTCCGATTTCGCATTCTCTTCACCATCCGATATACCCTTGTAAATGCTCATAGCTTTAAGAGCATTCTTATAAATCTCTTCGACGTTTCTCTGTGATTCTAAGGCCTCTGTCTTTGCCTTAATGAGCTTCGCTTGCTCCGACAATATCTGTCTCTCTAATCTATCCTTAGAAGATGCCATCTTAAGATAGTGACATACGACTTGTGATGATGCATTACCTTTTTCTAACTGATTTTCTGCCTGCTTTACTGCCAAAGAAATTAAACGATTCTCTTGTTCCTCCATTGTCTTTGCGGGAGGTCTCTTTTTAGCAGTGTTCTGTTTAGTTGCCAATGTCTTTGACCTCCTTTCGAATATGTTTTAGGGAGTTTGGCATCAGTTTAGATGGGTTGGAAAGCCCTTGAAAGGAGCCCAGGCTCACCACACCTGAGATTTAAAACCTACAAAATATAGTAAACCTTCCAACCCACCAAAACCAATGCCAAATATGCTCCCCCGGAGAAAAATTTAAGCTAAACCCGGTTTTCGAGGCGGCGAGCA
>QMCE01000155.1_pt1 | contig 31169 bp, 30 predicted proteins | sample 1821851 | NCBI WGS metagenome assembly QMCE01 (sample SAMN09453174, study PRJNA476694) | Termite gut metagenome, whole genome shotgun sequencing project. | isolation source: worker | host: Odontotermes sp. | place: South Africa:Pretoria | collected 2016-01-28 | reverse complement strand
ATGATACCAGGGTCAAAAGGTCATGTGTTTCATGCTTGCATGAAAACACATGGCTTTGGGACCCGCAAAAACATGAGAAAGTAGCCCGATAGGGCGAATTTCAAATGTTTGAGGACTGCGGGAGCATGAAATGCGAAGCAGTCCGTGGTATCAGGGTCAACTACGCAAACAAGGGGGCATTCGTCTTATGGAAGGAAACCATTCACCCATCATTTTAGTACACGGGCTAACCGGGTGGGGTCCGGATGAATTTCTGGGATACCGTTATTGGGGAGGATTCACGGATATTGAAAAGACACTTAACAGTGCGGGTTTTGATACCAGAACCGCCGTCGTCGGACCCTTTTCCAGCCTCTGGGACAGGGCCTGTGAGTTATACGCCTACATTTTAGGCGGCAGGGTGGATTACGGGGCCGCACACGCCAAAAAGTTTGGACACGAGCGTTACGGCAAAACATTCCCGGGGATTTACAGGGAGTGGGGGGAGGACCGCAGGATTCATTTATTCGGTCACAGCATGGGCGGCTCAACCAGCCGTATGCTGAGCAAGCTGCTGATGGATGGGAGCGCCAGCGAGCAGCAATACCGCGAAGAACATCCGGAAGAAGGCATATCGGCATTGTTTCTAGGAGGAAGGGACTGGATAAAAAGCATATCCGCAATTGCATCCCCCCACAATGGCTCGACCATTATCGACCAAGTAGACATGTTGGGTTATGTTGACTCTTTGATTTTTGCGGTGGCAAGTCTTGCCGGCGTCGATTTAAACAATGAACTCTATGACTTCAAACTGGATCAATGGGGGTTGCAGCGCAACTCTGGCGAGTCGTTGCGCGACTACGCCAAGCGCATATTCGCAAGCGACATCTGGAAATCCCATGACACGGCCTTCTTTGATACCAGTACGTCGGGCGCCTTTGACGTCAACAACATGGTCGGGGTGTATGACTCCATTTATTACTTCTCATATATCGGGGATACCACGACCAAAGTTCCCGTTTTCAATACTTACATCCCCTTGCCGACGACGCTTCCCCTGTTTTACTTGACTTGTGTGACGATGGGTTCCTATGTGGCGGCCCTTCCCCAAGGGTACCAGGCGTGGTGGCCAAACGACGGAATGGTCAGCATCGTGTCGGCTGAATATCCATTCGGGCAGCCAAACGCCTCCGTAACCAATGAGACGGAGAGTTTTGCCCCTGGAACTTGGAATTACTTCCCCGTCATGACCCCATGGGACCATTTCAAGTTTGTCGGGGTGGGAACCGTGCTTCCTATGGATTTTCAGGCAATCGACACGTTCTACCTGGAGCTGGCCAATCGAGTGGCGAAGCTGCCGGGTGACTAGACGTTCATCCACTTGTGCGACTTGTACGCAATCGAGTAGGGGAGATTAAATCTCCCCTCTCACACCACAGCTTTCGCTTTTGCGCGAAGGCAAAGTAAGCATCATCAAGCTTGCTTGAATGATGCGAGCGCGCCCGCAAACCTGAGCAGGCTCGCAAAGCGTGCCGCGAAAAGTTCCCATCCGGAATCCCCGTCCTTATACCCGATACCTCCTTGCCACCACGTCAAACGGCAGCTCCCCCCCAAACAAGTCAAGGCCGCTGCCAATGGTGAAGTCCAACCTCCCCCTTCCCACTCGCTCCATCACGTCCAAATCCTGATAACCACTGATGCCGCCGGCGTATGTAATCGGCCTCCCCTCCCATTGGGCCAACAATGCAACCAACGCATCGTCCACCCCGCCCATCTTCCCTTCCACGTCCACGGCGTGAATCAAGAATTCGTCACAATACTCGGCCATCTTGGCCAAATTCTCCTCATTTATCTTGATGCAGGTATATTTCTGCCATCTGTCGGTTACGACGTAATACTCGCCCTCCCTTTCACGGCAGCTCAAATCAATCACCAACTTGTCCCTTCCGATTTGGCGGTTCATCTTCGACAATCGCCCCAAATCCAACTTCCCGTCAAAGAAGATGTAGGAGGTGACGATTACGTGCGACGCACCCATCTTCAAGAAGCTCTTCGCATTCCCAACCGTAACCCCCCCTCCGATTTGGAGGCCGCCCGGATACGCCCTGAGCGCCTTGGATGCCTGCTCCACATCCATCCGGTATTCTTCGCTCCCCTTTTTGTTGAGTAAGATGACGTGCCCCCCCATCAAACCGTACTTTTTATACAACTCGGCATAATGGGCGGCGTCAAGTTTGGATGTGTAATTCTCCTCCAATCCGCCGCTCCCGTCTCGAAGACTCCCACCAATGATTTGCTTTACACATCCGTCGTGTATGTCGATACAGGGTCGAAACCTCATGATCCTCCTCCCTTCTGCCCACTACCCCATAACCCACTTCTCAACCACCGCCTGCATCTCATCCTTGCGGCAAACCATGTCGTGTCTGTTTGGCGCCTTGCGGATTTCCTCGACCGCCTGCGGTATCGGTACGCCCGACAGACGGCACAGTTCGTCCACCAACTCAAAATCCGACTTGCCACGGGTGGCCGTTTCATTCTTCAATGCATTCATCACGCTTCTGGTAAATTTATACGGGCTCGCCGTGGATATTATGATTGCCGCCTTATGGCTCCCCGTCTCTTCCACGAATTGCTCGTACACCTTGGACGCCACCGCCGTATGCGGATCCAACACGTATTGACGCTTCTCGAATACCCGCTTAATCGTGGCCTCCACTTCCTTCTCCGTGGCAAAGCCCCCGTAGAAATCCTCCATCAAACGCCTCATTTCGTCCGTCACGTCATAGCTGCCCTGTTGGCTAAGCGCCTTCATCCGCTTCGCCGTCCCTTCCTCATCCTCTCTGGAAGCCATGTAAATGAGCCTCTCCAAATTGCTGGACACCAATATGTCCATCGAGGGGGACGACGTCACAAAAAATTCGCGGTTGCGGTCATACGAGCCCTTGCGGAAAAAGTCGTACAACACCTTGTTGACGTTGGACGCACATACTAGGACGTCGATGGGCAAGCCCATCCGCTTCGCATAATAGGCCGCCAAGATGTTCCCAAAGTTACCCGTCGGGACGACGACGTGAATCGTCTCCCCCTCCTTCACCTTCCCCTTCTCCAACAACCTCGCATACGCGTACACATAGTACGCCACCTGCGGAACCAACCTTCCTATGTTGATGGAATTGGCGGACGAGAACTGGTATCCGGCCTCCTCCAACCGCTTGCCCAACTCTTGGTCGTGGAAAATGGCCTTCACCCCATTCTGGCAATCGTCGAAATTCCCCTCCACGCCGACGACGCAGGTATTGTCGCCCTTCTGCGTCAGCATCTGCTTCTCCTGAATGGGACTCACCCCGTCCTTGGGGTAGAACACCAGTATGCGTATCCCCTCCACGTCGGCAAATCCGCTGAGGGCCGCCTTCCCCGTGTCTCCGGAAGTGGCGGTCAATATGACGATTTCATTCTCCACGTGGTTCTTCTTCGCGGCAACCGTCATCAGATGGGGCAAAATGGACAGCGCCATGTCCTTGAACGCAATGGTCGGGCCGTGGAACAGTTCTAGATAATGGACGCTCCCAACTGTCTCGTCCGCCACTTCGACTAGCGGCGCAACTTCGTCCACGTCAAACTTGGAGTCGTACGCCTTGATGACGCACTCCTTCAGTTCTTCTTCTGTGAAATCAGTGAAGAACAGCTTCATTACCTCGTAAGCCGTCTCTTGGTACGTCATTGCGGCCATGTCCCCCAACGATACGTCCAATTGTGGTATCCGCTCGGGAACGAACAGCCCGCCATCGTCCGCCAATCCCTTCAATATCGCTTCGGAAGCTGTAACCTCGCCACCGCCTCCCCGCGTGCTCTTGTATGTTAATTTCTTCTTCATCCCTCTTTTTCCCTTCTTTGTTTTCTTCCATCAATTATAATTCATGTTCCCCTTAAAAACAACCCCAACATACAAAAACCGTCGCTGACTGGAGATGGCGATGGTTTGTGGGCGGCATTGCTCGGGCTATTACGGGCGAGACCAGTACACGTCTCTCTCGGGGCCGCTCGCGATCACCCGAGCGACTTCGTGAACCACTCGGGTTCGCGGGCGCGCTCGCATCATTCAAGCAAGCTTGTCTGATGCTCACTTTGCCTTCGCGCATAATGGGACGCGTTGCGGACATCGAGCTTGTATAATACCAAGCTCGGATGCCGACGCGTCCCTATACCCCTCGAAATACGTGTATGGCTCGCCCGTTGTCTAGCAGTCTGCAATTGTTTGAACGGCAACTCGCATCTGCCTTGTACTCTTACTACGTCATGATCCGTAATCCTGTTTGACTCCTTCATATTGCAACTCGAATCTACCTTATCTTGTACACTCACTACCCTATCTCTGCATGCTACTTATAAAATTCGTGCGCCCCACATCGATACAGTCGTCTCAGGTTACTGTCAAACCATTTTACGTTATGTGGTTTGGCGTACTTACGGCACATAAAGTACAACGCCCCGCTTGATTGGTCCGCCCCCTTCAGTACTTTTGCCACCGCTTCTCTCGTGTGGTTCGATATGCGCACTCTCCAATATCTTCCGTCGGAAATGGGTGAGAATTGGTGCGTCCCCCTATTATACTGAAATACGACTTTTTTTACTGTGCTCGGAAAGCTCTTACTTTTCACTCGATTTATGACCACGTTGGCTACCAACATCTTCCCCTTCATATTCTCACCCCCGGCCTCCGCCTCCACGATGCGGAGCAATACTTGCTTGTCCTCTTGTGATAGGGACAAATGCCGCGGATTGTTGGCTTTTTTTCTTGGCGCCTTCTTCACGACTTTTTTGGGGGATGGTTTGTTGCTCTTCTTCGCCGTTGTTTTCTCTCCTTTGGAAGCATCTTCTCTCGGCGGGTCGGTTGGTTGAACTTCTTGAACTTCTTCTATGGGTTCTGTCGGGGGAGGAACTTCTTGTTCTCCTTCTTCGGATTCTGTCGGGGGAGGAACTTCTTGTTCTCCTTCTTCGGATTCTGTTGGGGGAGGAACTTCTTGTTCTCCTTCTTCGGGTTCTGTTGGGAGAGGGACTTCTTGTTCTCCTTCATCCCAATACCACCCCAATGAGGACTGTTCCAAGAATACCTGCCGTTCCCGAATCATGGCCTCGTTGGGGTCCCCCCCATACATGGCCGCCGCTTCTGGCTCTAGGTATTTATTCACGGAGCTCTTTAACACATTTTCTAAATTGGCTTGTATGCTGCCAACCCTCCAATCTTCACCCTCCATCCCCTCCGTTAACGAAGTGGTCGTCTTCACCTCACTCGAAGCATAGCTTGATACGCCCCCTCCCCATCTAAAAACTTGCGCCTTCTGCAAGGCGTCGTCGCTAGGCGCATTCAAGAGGGCTTGTCTTTCTCTTACTTTGCCTTCGAGGAAGTTGCTTTGTGAAGACATGGCGTAGACCGCTCCCTTACCCTCTCCTTGAAGGGCCTCCGCCAAAAACACGATAACTACCAACGTTATACAATAACCTATAATCATCAAGCACGATCGAAACACGTATGAGTTCCAAATCCTAATCTTCATCTTCTTTTTCCTTTCCATGTTTAATATGTTCAGGTAATTCCTTCTAGGCATTCTATATCATTATATGCTTGTCTTCCCACAATTATGACAAGCTCTCTTTTTGTTGTTAACTTATGGTATGGATATTACTCTTTTGGATGTTGTTTTTTCGAGAAATTGCTCCTTCTGTCTTGTAAAATAGGTCTAAATCGGTTAATGTGTTGATACTGGGGTCAAAGGGTTATGTGTGTCACGCTTGCATGAAAACACGTGACTCGGGGACTGCGGGAGCACGAAACCTCACGTGGCATGCTATGCGCGTCACGCAAGGTTTGCGGGCGCGTTTCGCACAAATGCGGAAGAAGACGCAAGGGAGGGTAATCTTTATGTTGCCTGGGGTATATGCGGCAAAAAAAAAGGACGGTTCCATCTATTACCGTTCCTCCATAACCTATCGCGGCAAGCACGTCAGCCTCGGGAGCTTTGCCGACGAGGCGGCGGCACACCAAGTTTATTTGGAAGCTTCGGGCCTCCTCCACTCTCTTAACGTCAAGTTGGAGGATTACCGCAAGGAAGGACGCCTCATCCCTTTTTCAAAATGGGTTTCCTTGGTCAACTTTCGTGACAACGGCATCTATATCAAGACTCCCATTTATTTGAGGAATCGTTACTTCTTGTACTACCTGGATGAGGATACCGCCCTGACTTTTGACGTGGACGACTTGTTCTATTATTCTTCCCACAGCGTCATCCGACGAAATGGGCGACTTTTCGTGTCTGACTTTGGCATGCAGGTCAACCTCCTGTCCCGATACGGGGTCAGAAATTATGCCGTTGCCGGCAAGGATTATCTATTTGTCAACGGCAACTCGACGGACTTCCGTTATGGCAACATAAGGGTGGTGAACAAGTACCACGGGGTAAGCATGGAAATGAAGGACGATAAACCACATTATGTCACCAAAATCCACGTCAACGGATACGTCGTCGTCGGACGGTATGAGACGGAGCGTGAGGCCGCCATCGCCTATAACAAGGCGGCGGAAACGCTCATGCACCATGGCGTGAAAAGCAACTTCCCCCTGAACTATGTGGAGGAGGTTGATGAACAAAGCTACCGCCAAATATTTGATTCCATTCCCATTTCTCATAACATCTACAAATATACAAAAAATTCTTAAGCGTCAAGCTCAGGTATTCCCATAATTCTCAGCGTCAACATTCTCAGCGTCAACATTCTCAGGGGCAGCATTCTCTCAATTCTTAGGGGTTGACGCCACCTCAATCTTGATGTATAATGACCATTATGACCGATATATATATTTTAGTCATAATGAGTGGAGGTGTCCCTATGCCGAGGGCGTTGACGGAAAAGGAAAAATGCGCACAGTGCCAAAAACTGCTTGAAAAGGGGAAGGACGTCGTACTTGCGTACGGTATACGAAAGGTCAGCGTGGACGACGTTGCGAAGGCTGCGGGATTGGCAAAAGGAACGTTTTACCAGCATTTTGCCTCTAAAGAACAATACCTGTACGCACTCATCGAAAAAATTCACCATGAAACCTTTTCGCAAGCTGAGAAGGCCGTCTTAGTCGGGCTTTCGAAGAATGGGGGCGACATGCGGGCCAATGTGCGAGGCTTCCTGCAAAAACTCTTTTACATGCCGGAGATGGTTTTCTTCCTTGAAAATGAATCGGACATCAACACGCTCTTCGAGACGGTTCCCAATCAGGAGCTACAGTCCTTCAAGCAAATAGAAGAAGGGCTTTTTGAAGGAATCCTACGGTTGGCGGGAATAGACGCGCAAAAGGTCAAACCAGGCGTCGTCCACAATTATATTCACGCACTGTTTCTTGTCAAGGGCAGCCCTTATATGATGGAGGACGACTTACAGGAAACCTTGGACTTGATGATGGATGGTTTGTTTTCCTACATTTTTGGAGGTGCCTTATGAACTTGTTCACCATATCGGGATTAACCAAGGCTTATGGCGAGGGCCACGCACAAGTCGTCGCCCTGCGGTACGTCAACGTAACGCTGCCGGAAGGCAAATTCATCGTTATTCTGGGTGCGAGTGGTTCGGGAAAATCCACACTGCTAAATATGCTTGGGTGCATGGACAGACCGACGAGCGGAGCCATTATATTCCGCGACGCCGACATAACGAGGTTCAACAAGCGACGAATGACTGAATTCCGCGGGAAACACATCGGGTTTGTATTTCAAAGCTACAACCTTCTTCCTGATTTGACCGCACTGGAAAACGTGGAGTTCTCCACGGAACTGGCGGGATTAGCCCGTTCTGAAGCCGAAGCTGCCCTTGACGCGGTCGGCTTGGCCGACCGTGCGAGTCATTATCCGGCAGAACTTTCCGGTGGAGAACAACAGAGGGTGTCCATTGCCAGAGCGATTGCCAAGACTCCCGAAGTGCTTCTGTGTGACGAACCCACCGGCGCATTGGACTTTAACACGGGCGTCCTGGTCCTCAACGTGCTGAAGCAGATTCATGATAAGAAGAAATCATCCGTCGTATTGATTACGCACAATCAGGAGATCGCCAAAATTGCGGACATGGTGATTACCCTGCGGAGCGGTGAAATATCGGGTGCGTCTGAAAATCCGTCGCCGCTCTCGCCCATGGAGGTGACTTGGTAATGATGGGATTCCGCTTGACCACGCGAAAGGCGCGTGCAAACCTTCCTCAGTTCGTATGTCTAATCCTACTGTTGACGGTAGGTGCTTGCTTCTTTATTACGCTGTTCACCATCGTGTTACGGTACGAGGAAACGGCGGAACAGTATTTTGTCAATAACGCATATGCCGACGCGGTATTTTACGGCGCATTCAGCGACAAGGACGTCAACGCCCTATCCGGCCAGCATGGCGTGAAGCTGGCAAAAGGACGTACCACAAGGGATTTTCGTGAAGGTGACAAGGTTTTCCGTACGATTTCCTTGACTGACGGCATTAACAAACCCCACCTGTATGATGGACGGCTGCCCGAAAATGGTACCGAATGCGTACTGTTGCGGCGCAGCGCCATGGCCATGGGGCTTGGCATAGGCGACTCCGTCACGACGGGGGGAACCGCATTAACCATAACGGGACTCGTCGCCTCACCCGAATACGTCTATTTGGTGCAAAATGAACGTTCGATGATGGCGCGGCCCGACGGCTTCGCCGTCCTATACGTGACCAAGGAGTTTTTCCCGACGGGATGCAACGAAATAGTCGCCCTCACAGGTGACGGGTTTTCTCTCGACGAGGCCACAGAAGCGGTTGGCGCATTTCAAGGGGTGCTTCAAAAAGACCAGCTGAACCACTATTTTTACCGCAGTGACCTGGAAGAAATCAGAAGCTTCGCCTACATCTTCCCCTTTATATTTGCGGCACTCATCGCCGTCGTCATTTATGTGATGTTGTCCCGCTCCATTCAGAAAGACAGAAGGCAAATCGGTACCATGAAGGCATTGGGAATGCCGGACGGAAGAATCGTCCGAATTTACCTTTTGCAATTTTGCATTGCCGCAGTGGTGGGCGGAATCCTGGGGTGCTTCTTGGCCATGCTCATCAGTGACGGCATCATCGGCATATTTTCTTCCATGTTTGAAGTCCCCACTCTCCATTTCGAACTCTTTCCAACTTTGTGGGCCGGCGCCGTCGTTGCAGCCGTTGCACTTTGCGCCGCGTCGGGATGGATCGCCCTTTCTTCCATCCTGCCATTGCTACCTGCGCACGCCATGCGCCCGCGCGTCCCAAAGGGCGGCAAACGGATATGGGTGGAAAGGATTGGCGCCTTATGGCAACGCCTCTCATGGGGCACCCGCTACGCCTTGAAGAACGCCATGCGCAACAAAGGCCGTTTCTTTGCGGTGGTACTGGGTATGTGCGGTTCCTGTGCATTACTTGTATTCTCCTTGGGCTTCCATGATTCCATCGGCCACACGAGGGACAAGTATTTTGACGAGTTTGCGAATTATGACGTGATTGTCAGCTTTGATCCGCTGCCCCTCACCTCGCCGCACCCCTCGCTTGCACGGGTTGACGACGGTTACAAGGCACTGGTCGCGTCCACCGAGATTCGTGGCGAGAATTACACGCTCGTAATTGTGGAAAAAGGCTTTGACATGGTGAACGTGCCAAAGGCTGCGTTGCAGACGGGAATCATTCTGCCCGAGTACTTCGCGCGGCAATGGGACGTCGATACGGGGGACGAACTGGAAATGGACGGACATACCGCGGCCATATCCTCCATCACTCCCCAATACCTTGGCCCCACCCTATACACGAGCTTTGACTACATGGATACCGTGGCCGACGAATTGCCACCCGTATACAACGCGGTCTATGCCCGAAGCGGCAACCTGGCGGATTTGACCGCATTCTTACAAGGCGTTGGCGCCGACTTCTCCACCATTGACGACGACGGCACCAGCTTTGACGGGATTATGGAGAGCATGTCGGTGCTGATTTGGTTTATGATTGCCTGTTCCGTCGTACTTGGATTCACCGTGCTGTACGCCGTTGGGTTGATTAACCTTTCGGCACGGGAATACGAATATATGTTTATGGGCGTTATGGGGTTCCCCCACAAGGGCGTCATGGCGGCACACGTCAAAGAAACTCTGTTCCAGCTTGTTCTGGCCGTTTCACTGGGCTTCGTGGCGGGAAACCTGCTACTCGAATCCATAAAGGGTGAGTTTTCGGGTAACAGTTTCGTCATTTCCGCAACCATCTCCCCGCATAGCTACGTCGTCTCCGCTTTGGCGGTCATTGGAGTCACGGTGGTAATGACGGTGGTAACGTCGCTCCACGTTAACCGGCTCGACATCGTGGAAGGGTTGAAGGCGCAGGACGACTGAGCGTGAAACGACAAATTACTTTTTAATAACAGTTTAATTTGGGACAATTATATGGTACAATATATAAAATCATGTGTTTCCTTACGTAGTCCATGGTATCAGAGTGACAACATGCCTTTTGTCGCTTAAACCACAATATGAAAAAGGAGAAAATCAAGATGAAGATTGAGGTAGTTGCGAACAAGATTACCATTATTTGCTACACCATCATTGCCGCCGTATTGTCCCTGGCCTATTTACTAGAGGTGGCCAACGGCCATCGAACCATCAACTACTACATTGCTTTCCTACTTATAACCCTCCTCCCTCCCGCCATTGGTTGGGCGTGCCTTCGGTTGGATGGTTCCTCGCAACGGATTCGATACATAGTCGTCGCCGGCTACGCCATTTTCTACACCTTCGTGCTATTTACGGGGAACGTCGCAAGCGTCTATTGCTACGCCCTCCCCATGCTGGTCGTCCTGCCGGTGTATTCGGACCTGAAATTGACGGCGGCTTTCAACGGTTATTGTGCGTTTATCAACGTCTTCCAAGTAATCGTCCTTGCCGTCTCCGACCAAATAGACGCACAAAGGTTGATTGACGTCAAGATACAGTTGGCCGTCATCCTATTGGTTGCCCTATTTGGCATCTTCGTCTCCAAACTGACGGGCGACGTCCATCGGTACAACCACGACCAGATGTTGGAGGAGAAACGGAAAGTTACGGATTCGCTGGACGACGTGCTGGCCATATCCGGGCGGGTCATTCAGGCGACGCAGACCATCAAGGAGAAAATGAACACGTTTGAGTCCACCTTACACCAAACGGCGGAGGCGATGCACAGCGTCCACGTCGGTACCAGCGACGCCTCCCAAACCATGCGGAGTCAAATGGAGCAAACCGACGCGGAGATGCAACAGGTTCTTGACCGATTGGCGGAGGTATCCGACACGATTGCCAACGGGGTTGCGGAAACGAAGCGCTCCGTCGAGGTCGGCAACCAAAACATTGAATCCCTCAGGGACAACATCAGCAGCTCGGAGAACGTGAGCAACCACTTGATCATGGGCATGGAGAACCTGGAGGCGGCGGCCAAAAAAATGAACTTGATCGTCGAGACCATCCAAAACGTGGCGGACCAAACCACCCTCTTGGCGTTGAACGCCTCCATCGAGGCGGCCCGGGCGGGGGAGGCGGGCAAGGGCTTTGCCGTCGTCGCCGACGAGATTACGAACCTTGCCAACCAAACGAAATCCGCAACCGTCGACATCACCAGCCTAATACATTCCGTCAGCGACGAGCTGACCGACGTGGCGCGCACGGTGGTCCAATTCATGGACAGCAGCAAGAAACAGGGCGAATTGGCGTTCCAGACCATCCAAAGCTTTCACGAGATTTCAGAGAACACGCAGAAAATCGATCCACAATCCGAGATACTGGGTACGTCCGTATCCAACCTCTCCCAAGTGAACGTCCACATTGCGGACAACCTACGGAACATTTCTTCCATTATGGAGGATACCGTGGCGCGCGCCTCGGAAACCCACCATTCCAGTGAGGACAATCTGAGCATCGTGGAAGAGGTGTCCCATTTGATTGGGGATTTGCACAAAATGGCGGACGGCATGGTGGACTAACGGAGGAACAACCCCCATATGTATATGGCTGCGTAACCAAGGAGTGCCACCGCATTGATGGCGAGTCCCCATATGGTGAACGTATGGTACACGTCCTCCATCTTCAGGGCCTTGACGGCCTTGGTTATGGCGAACGCGTTCACCGCCCCCATCAGGCACCCCACCAAGCCAAACCATCCCAAGCCGTTTCCATCCATCGCCGTGGCCGCTATACCCATGGCCAAGAATACGGCTATGGTTGCGATTCCCATGGCAAAGGACGCAATCCCCTCCCTTGGATTCCGCTTATTGGTAAATACGACGTTCTCTAGGTTCTCCCGTTCCACCACTACCGCTCTTTTTTCAAACATATGCCGCTCCTTCTTCTCCACAACCACCGCACGAACAGGTACAGGAGGTAACCTACCACCGTACCGAGCGTGTTTAAGAATATGTCGTCCACGTCGAAAATTCCCACGCGGGCAACCAATTGCATGATTTCCACCAATAGGGAACATTCCAGTCCCGTTATCAACACGTACCAAAAACTCTTGTTGCTTTGGTGCAACAAGGGCAAGACGAATCCAAACGGCAAAAAAGCCAACAGGTTGCCGGCCACGTTCACGAAGAAGCTGTAAAAGCCCACCTGCTCCCAATATCGCGTGAACCGTCGAATCTCCGCAAACAACTCCAGGTTATAACGAAATTCCCTCGTACCGCTTCTTCCGTAATTCTCACTGAAGAACAGGAAATAAATCAATACCGCCATATATATGACAAAGGCTATCCACGCCAAAACCCTTATCCTTGTCCTATTCTGATTATCCAAAAGAACCTCCAGCTTATGTGCCGCGTACTTTGCGTACCCGCTTACGTCCCTTCTAGACGGACTTCGTCCATCCCTCTTTATCCACTTCACACACTCTGTCCCGATACGGCTCGGACTCCTTCAACGCCCGTAACTTGCCGACGACGGAAAAATCACCCCAAAAATGCATGGGAACGGCGAGGGACGTGTCCGTCGCCCTCATGAAGTAATCAAGTCCCCACCAAAACCGACTCTCCAACCTGAGGTCGAGCGGAAGGAAGGCGACGTCAAACTTCATCCCCCCTATCTTCTTTATCTCATTCTTGAAACGCCTCTCCATATCGGCGTTGCCCCTGTCTGACTCCCCCTCCCACGACCACCAATGCAGGTCGCCGGCGTGATAGATTGTCTTGCCGCCCAATTCCACGATGAACGCCACCCCCATGTCCGTGGAACACAATGTCCGTACCTGAGCCTCCCCCTTCTTAAGCGGAATCTTCCGCTCCTCGCCAGGAGACACCTTATACAACTGGTTCCCCCCGTCCGCATCGACTTTTCGGTTCAACCCCCACGCCATGCCGCCATTAATGTCGGACGAAAGGACGTAGACTACGTCGTCCCGATGTTTGCACAAATCCCATATCGCCCTGTTGTAATGGTCTGAATGGCTATGGCTCGCAAACACCAACAATGGGAGGTTGGGCCGTATTATGGGTATCGTGCCCGTCCAATAATCGAACAACAGGGTCGCCTCCTCCATCTCTACTAGAAACCCACTGTGGTTAATATACGTTATCTTCATTCTCCTCTTCCTCCCAACCATTATGTTTCAGACTTATGCTGACGAATATACATAATATACCATCCACCGAATGTTTTGTAAAGCACATATTCTGCTTGGGGTGATTTTTTCTGTCTCTTCTGGGGACGCGGACGAGTCCAGTACGCGTCTGTTTCGGGACCGCTCGCGCTCGGTTGGACGCGTTGCGGTCATCGAGCTTGTGCGGTACCAAGCTCGGATGCCGACGCGTCCAAATGTCCCGAAACAGATGCGTATGGCTCGCCCGCTGTCTCCCTGAAAAGGAAGGAAATCACCCCAAGCTGAATGTTATGGTGCTCTTGCCTTGTGGGTGAGGGCGAATGTACTGGGCAATTTTACGTTTTATGACGCCAAGCTTTATGATGCCAAGTTTTATGATGTCAGAGGCATGTTGGGCTTTACCTATATGTTTTCATCTGCTATAATGGCATATATATCCTGATTTGCAATGAGATGGTGGATTGGCAAAGTGGTGCCGCAATAAGGGGATGTATCGATGAGGGGGGACGGGATGGGTTCATACGACTATGAGGTTTTGGGCGGGGAAGGCGTTAGGTTTAACAACGAGGCGTTATTTTGTGTGGGTACGGGGCGGATGGGACTCGCCCTCCAAAAGGAATACCACGACCAGCTGGAGTTTGTTCAGAAGGAAATTGGCTTCCAATACATACGGGGACACGGGTTGTTTTGTGACGACATGGCGATTTATCAGACGTATGTACGGGACGGGGACGGGAACCAACTTTCTTCTGCGATGGTGGAATACAATTTTACTTATTTGGACCGGGTGTTTGACGATTATTTGGCGATGTCCATTAAGCCTTTCATTGAGTTTGGCTTCATGCCGGGCAAACTGGCTTCGGGCGACCAGACTACTTTTTACTGGAAGGCCAACGTCACCCCGCCGAAGGATTACGACCAATGGGCCGACCTTATAAGGGCTTTTTTGAATCACGTTGTGGAACGGTACGGGCGGGACGAGGTGCTGACGTGGCTGTTTGAAGTATGGAACGAGCCCAACTTAAAAGGCTTCTGGAAAGATTCGGACATGGAGGAGTATTTTCGCCTGTACGAGGTTACGTCCCGAGCGGTCAAATCGATTGACCGCGATTTACGCGTCGGCGGCCCCGCTATATGTGGCGTGGACGACGAGCGGTGGTTGGCTGAATTCTTGACGTTCTGCAACCGTGGCGAAGTGCCGATTGATTTCGTCACGCGACATGTTTATACGACGGATGAGCCTGTGTGGAGGGGTCGTTACTCCTATCAGGAGCTAAGGGCGTTCCAGGTGGTTGTGGACGAGTTGGACGCGAGCCGCTCCATTATCGACCGCTTCCCTCGCTACAAGGGCATGGAAATGCATGTGACGGAGTTTAATACCTCGTATGTGCCCACCTGTCCGTTGCACGACACGAATTTGAATGCGGCGTACGTCGCCCGTATGCTCAGTTTTATGGGTGATACGTGTGCGTCTTACGCTTATTGGACGTTTGGCGACGCATTTGAGGAAAGCGGCGTCCCCTTTACCTTGTTCCACGGGGGATTTGGCTTGGTTGCAAACGGTGGGATTCCCAAACCGACGTTTTGGACGTTTGTTTTCTATGGGCGTTTGGGGCGGGGGGATGGCGTAACCACCATTTTACGCAATGAACGCGCCGTTATCACGAGACAGGCGGACGGGTCGTTACGCGGAGTTGCTTGGAACCCCGTGATGGCGCCGTTGGCCCTGTCGGGACAAGGTTCTTTTCAACAAGGGCAAGAGGCGCGTACTGTCGAAGGTGATTCCGGCGCAGGGGAGGCTTCTTCCATGCTGACGTTGAATTTTACGTTCTCCTTGGAGGATGGTGAATATCTCGTCCTTGTCGAAATGGTGGATGAGAAGACTTGCAACCCCCTCGCCACATGGCACAACTTGGGACGACCGGCACATCCTACCGCGGAATGCCGCCAACGAATCCGACAATCCGCAACGCCCAGACTATACACGGAGCGGCGCTCCATACAAGGTGGGGTATTACGCTTCCCTCTTGTACTGGACAAAAACGCCGTCGCATATTTCACTATAGAGAAGCTTACGCCACAGAACCATAGGGGAAATCATGTGCAACTCGTTTGAGGGATTGGGAGTTCGTGATTTTGCCAGAATCTTGACACAAGAATAACAAATTCACTTTGATTTTGTCAGAAATAATTATTTATGTGTCAATTTGGTGTTAATTCATACATTGTTAACATTTTGTTCATTCTTCGTTCACATGACTCTTGTATAATAAATTATGGATAGTGACTTAAAAAGCACTTTCTACTCCCACCCTATTATACGCTTTGGTAATAGCAATATTACCGGAAACACCCGGATTCCCTATCCGGGTGTTTCTATGCGTGAAGGCAACGTGCGTAAGGTCGGGTGAGCTTTCATGCATATGTATCCAGAGAGAAACTCACCATCAACGCCCTATCCACCTTATCCAGCACCTCTTGGTCCAAGTGGCACACCTTTTCCTTCAACCTGGACTTGTCTATCGTCCGCACCTGTTCCAGCAAGACGACGGAATCCTTAATCATGTCATACCTGCCCGCATCCAGCTCGACGTGAGTCGGCAGCTTTGCCTTATTCATTTTGGACGTAATGGCCGCACATATCACGGTCGGACTGTGTTTGTTGCCCATGTCGTTCTGCACGATTACCACGGGCCTGACCCCACCTTGCTCCGAACCGACGACCGGGCGCAAATCCGCATAAAAAATATCTCCACGTTTAATTATCACAAGACCCACTCTCCGTTTTAGAATATTACTATTATTTCCGTTATCGTGGGACTTATACCCATTTTATCGAAAACGTCCGTGATAAAGCGTAATGACAGACCTACCTCTTATGAATGGCGATAAATCCTCGGGACGCGTTTGCTCACCCCACAAACGACCTCGTAGCAAAATGAGTTTGCCATCGCCCCCCACTCTTCCGCCGTTATCCCGTCGCCCAGCAAAGTGACGACGTCCCCCTCTTTTGCGTCCTTTAGGTGCGTGACGTCCACCATAAAATAGTCCATACACACCCGACCCAGGATGGGTGCCGACTCTCCCTTCCACAATATGCGCCCCTTGCCCGACAAAGCCCAAGGGTAACCGTCCGCATATCCGGCGGGAATCGTCGCAACCCTCGTCCTACGACTCGTTACGAACGTGCCGCCATAGCCAATCGGCGTCCCCGCATCCACGTCCTTAATATAGCCAATCCTAGCCCGAATCGCCATGGCCGGCTCCAACGGAATCCTTCCCCCATCCACCTGGTCCGACGGGTACATGCCGTACATGGCAATCCCATACCTCACCATATCCATGCCTGCCTCCGGCAGTTGGATGGCCGCCGCAGAATTGCCGATGTGTTTGATGGGAATCTCCACTCCCTTCTCTCCCAGTATATGAATGAACTCCCTAAAGCGTTTCCATTGCTGCCTGGTAAAAGACAAATCCTCCTCGTCCGCTTTGGCAAAGTGCGAAAAACACCCCTCCACCATACAATTCTCCAATCGACACATCCGTACGACCTCGTCCGCGCCACTCTCGTCGTCCGACAAACCCAGCCGCCCCATCCCTGTATCGACCTTGACGTGTATGCGGACCACCTTGCCCTGCTTGGCCGCCTCCTCCTGCAACAAGGCCGCAGCGCGGTACTGCCAAACCGCCTGAATCAAGTCATACCGTACCACGTCCCCAAAGCATTCCTGCGGAGTGTACCCCAGAATCAGAATGGGCTTCTCAATTCCATGGTCCCTAAGCTCGACGCCTTCCTCGACGACGGCCACCCCAAAAGCGTCCACCAAGTCGCCTGCCTCCAAGAATTTGGCTACCGCGACCGCCCCGTGGCCATAGGCGTCCGCCTTCACGACTGCCATTGCCCGCGCATTCGGAACGCCCTCCTTAAGCCTGCGTAAATTCCCTCCCATCGCATCTAAATCTATATCCGCCCAAACGCGGTACTCGCTTGGCATCTTCCCACCCCTCCTTATCCTGCCTCGACAACCCGGAAGCGTTGCCGACGTTCATTTGCTCCATCTTCATTTGTCACGTCTCAGGCGAAGCATGAAAGACCCTGCCCAGCGCCTCCAAGACGTCGCCGGCCATCAGAGAATACGGGTTAAGCTGTTCCCTTGCGTAGTCGCCGGCGAGTCCATGGATGAAGCAACCAAGACTTGCGGCTCGAAACGGCTTAAGCCCTCCGGCGGCCAATCCGGCGATGACGCCGGTCAACACGTCGCCGGAGCCCCCCGTAGACATTCCATCGTTGCCCGAGACGTTCACGTACGTCTTGTCCCCATTCAGGACCAACGTCCTGGCACCTTTCAGAACCAACGTGCAATTCTTGAATTCCACGGAGTCTTTAAACTGTTTTGCAAAAGCCATTGGGTCCCCCGTCACGTCGCCCACCTCCCTGTGGGCGAGCCTCGCCATTTCACGGACGTGCGGGGTCAGAATGACATTGTCCCTCAATTTTATTATTTTGTGTTCGGCAAGTATGTTGATGGCGTCCGCATCGACGACGATGGGTGCGTTGGTCGCATGGCGCAACACGGTATCAACCATCTTTTCCGCCTCAGGGGACGTCCCGAGGCCGGGGCCGACCACGACGGCGTCCGCCCAACTCAAGTCCTTGTTCAAGTCCCCCGAGCCATAAGTGGACAAGATGGCTTCGGGCAAGTTCGTCTGAAGTATCTCCCGATTCTCTTCCGCCGTGTAGATTTTAACCAATCCCGCCCCGGAGCGGTATGCCGCCTTAGCGGACAAATAGCACGCGCCGCTCATGTTTTTGGAGCCGGCCACGACCAATACGTTGCCATAGTCCCATTTGCCGGAATCCTTCCGCCTTGGTGGCAGCAGGCGCTTCACGTCGTCCCCCTCGTATAGGAACGTCTTCAGGTTGGCCTCCCTTATCGCCTCATAAGGAAACCCAATGTCGGCGACCACGATCTCCCCGCCATATTCACATCCGGGATACATCGTAAGCCCCGTCTTGCCCATGCCGAACGTAATCGTAACGTCCGCCCGCACCGCCGTCTTCATAATCCTTCCGCTGCCTGCGTGGACGCCCGTGGGCACGTCGAGGGCGTACACCCTGCACCACCGCCTCATGCGGGCTTGGTTGACGGCCTCCACCACTTCGGCAAACGTACCCGTCACGTCTTTGGACAAGCCAATCCCGAATATGGCGTCGATGACCACCGTATATTCGGCCAAGTTCGCCCTATTCTTGACGTCCATCCCTATGTTTCTGGCTATCCGCATTTGGCGCAGCGTTTCCTTGGTGGCCTCGTCTTCGTCACCAAGCAACCATATGTCCGTGTGGAAACCGTTGATTGCCAACAACCTGGCCACCGCAACGCCGTCGCCGCCGTTGTTGCCCGTGCCACAGATGGCCAATATGCGATCTCCCGCCCGCAACCCCTCCATCATGATGGCCACGGCCGTCAACGCCGCCCGCTCCATTAACACGATGGACGGTATTCCAATCTCGTGGACGGTGTAGTCGTCTATCTTCTTCATTTCCAAATGGTCCGCAATATACTTCATTTCCCCTCCTAACCCACCTCGTCTTGTCTTCTGCCACCCAAGGCAACTCTCATGCCTCAAGTACCACGTACGCGCTTGCATATTTCTTTGAATGGGTCAACGATACGTGGATTCTGCTCCCTTCCGCCGCATCGAACAACCGCCCGGCCTCCCCGTACAAGTTGATGAAGGGCTTTCCCGCATCGTCCCTCAACACCTCGACGTCACAAGGCTTCACTGCGCCAAAGCCAACGCCAAGCGCCTTCACCAACGCTTCCTTGGCGGCAAAATTCGTCGCGGCCTTTTTTTCGTCCCTCTCAAACAAAGCCCTTTCGGCCACAGTATAGATGCGTTTCGTAAAATTTCCCTTCTTGCATGCGTTTACCACGCGCTCAATCTCTATCAGATCCGTCCCAATCCCGACAATCATTCCTCGTCCTCTCTCTTGGCGTCGTCCTTATCAAATATTTCCATCACGCTCATGCCCACTATGGCGTGCATGGTGGAGTATATCAATTCATTTTCCGTCTTCATGTCCTGATTCTCCAACCTGCGTTCCATCAAGACCTTCCTCGTCTCGGCAATCCATTGTTCTACCGCCCCTATCTTCACCTCGTTCTCATAGAGCTTGTCATAGCAGACCCTCATCCCCGCAATCAGCAACTCACGGTTCGTCGCCTGGATTTCGTATGGAATCTTCACCAACCGGTCCTCGGCCGCCCCTATCTTCTCCTTCAAGTCCACCGTCAACCTGTGGTCCCTCTCCTGTTGTCTAATCTTTTTCTTGGATTCCTCGTCTTCCCCGTTGTCCATGTTGTTGACGATGTTTTGCATCAGGGTGGCGCGCCACTTCTTCATCTCCTTGACGTTGTTGACTAATTTCCCCTGTTCCTTCAGCAACTTGTTCAAGCGGTTCTCCAGCTTGCGAATCTCCGCCGTCTTCCCATGTTGGGGAAACAATTCGTGCCACCTCGCGTCAATCGTCAAAAGTGGAATCTCCTTCCCCCGCAAGGCCCTTGACAGAACCACATCATCCAACTTCTTCTTAGACATCCTAGCCCCCCTTTGTTAAGTCAAATCCCTTCCCTTCATATTATATGACAATCCCATCAGGCTTTCCGTCAAATGTACGTTTTCCACGACGACGTCGGATGCGACCTGCAAATCCGTCGGCGTAAAGTTCCACAATGCCTTGACCCCCCAACCAACCAACGCCGCCGCAACCTGTGGGGCGTGCTGCCTCGGCAGCGTCAACGCCGCTATATGGACCGCGTGCTGCCGCACGAAGTCTTCCATGGCGTCCACGGACGACACTTCGACCCCATGGACGAACGTGCCAATCAAACTGGGCTTCACGTCAAACAGTCCAATGAAGTCGAACCCCCTCCTCTCGAAATCCATATAGTTGACCAACGCCTGCCCCAAGTTGCCGGCACCGACGATGATGACGTTGTATGTGCGGTCCAAACCTAAAATTTTACCAATCTCGTTATATAAGTATCTTGCGTTATAACCATAACCCTGCTGTCCAAATCCCCCAAAATTATTGAAATCCTGTCTAATCTGCGACGCCGTCACCTTCATGCGCTCACTCAATTCCTTTGACGATATGCGCTCCACCCCGCGTTCGACCAGTTCCCCCAAATGGCGGTAATACCTAGGCAACCGTTTGATTACCGCCGACGAAATGACTTTTTCATTCAACGTGTGACGCCTCCTTTTTACCTTACAGGAAAATTCTCGATTGCAGAGCAAGTTCCACGAAGTGGAACTGTAGAGCGTTGCGGTTCTCAGTCAACGCTTGGCGTTATGGTTCTCAATAACGCTTGTTGCAGGCTTCTCAGTCAACGCTTTTTTACCAACCCCGCACAGCTTGCTTCGCAAGCCCGCCCATTCTTATTTTCACCTCATGCGGGAGCATGCATTCATTATATATAATTGTTAAACTTCTGTCAATTGTGTAGTGCAACCTTGTGCGTCACTTGTTCAACACTACAAACGGACGAGGCCAAAACGCGTTCGGCTCGCCCGTTTCCATATCTTTTGGCAGTTTCATTACCTCTTGTACATTTACCCGTTGGTGAGTTGCAAGTAATTCCTCGCATCCTCTTTAGATAAGTGGTATTTGTCCGTTATTTTTTCTACGATTGTAGGAACGGACATTTTCATGTCCTTCATGATCTCTATTGCACCTATAATCAGACCTTCTTCTCTTCCTTCCTTTCTACCCATTTCAATCCCTTCCTCCATGCTCTCTTCCCGTATCGTCTTCATATGTAATTCCTGATCGTATTCCGTTAAACTCATCTGCACCACCTCCGCCCTGCTCCTTAGCAAGAAATCTCTCAACACTCCTTCTTTGATGCACTCTGTTACCGCCCTATCCACCGCTTCCGCCAACGAACCTTCCTTCTCGTATCTGCGAACCCTGTCCACATAGGTCACATACTGAGAGAGAATCGGACAACCATCCAGTAGCCAGTGGTTGTTGCCTGGATTGATGTTCAGCACCTTCACCTTCAACTCCAGATTGACCTCGTCCGTTTGCTTGAAAAATGCGTCCGACAGTTTTTCCACCCACATCTCCGGCCTAGGTTGTGTCCCGTTGTAGAAGACGACGAACCGAGGGTTGGGTATCTTCACGAGCTTACTCGTATATATGCTGACCCCTGCGAGAAAAACACTGTAAAGTGTGGACACGTAGTCTAAATCTCGCAAGGGCATGTTTGGATTGTGGCTAGCTTGATGCTCGTAAACGTTAACCCACAAGCCCAATACAAAGGATACGTCGTTCTTGCACCCCATAAAGATTGCGTTCTTCAACGTATTCACAGTCACCGCCTCCGGATTGTCATGGCTCGTCCCATTGACGGCGTTGTAGAGACTCAGCAAATTCGCCTTGTCCCGAAACAACATCCGGAAAATGGAGTCCTTGTAATTCCTGATTACATGGACGCCCTCTCCTTTTTTGTTCGTATTGTCCATATGTAAAACCTCCTTTTTGTTGCAGGGAGGCTCTTCCCTCAAAGAACCCCGCCGCTTTTTTAATGTGATGAAAAAGCATTGACGTTCTTTGAATTCGTAGAATGAAACACAGAATCGGGCGACGCCCGAATATAGAATGAATGCTTTGTGCTAATTGTAGCATGTCAGTAACTATATTGCAATCTCTTTTAGGAGAAATTTCATTTCAGGGCGAATGCAAGTACCATTTGACCTTTGCCGCCAACACTATTATAATGTACAATGAAAGTCCCACCAAGCGGCTGTGAGAATTGCCAAGCTCGCTTGGCAATTCTCACAGACATTTGGTGGGCTAAGGGGTATGAGCAAGCAGGGCGACAGCCCGAATTGCGAATACCCCGGGCAGCTGCGGGAGCGCAAAGCGCGGAGCAGCCGACTTTCACAAGGGGCGAAATCCCGCCAACTGCCTGCGCAAAATGGGCAAGTTTGGCCAATCCATAGATAGGGAGTGTCAATACCATGATTGTATCCTGCAACAACATTACCGTAACATTTGGAGTGGACATAATCCTCCAAGACGTCTCCTTCCACGTCAACGACGGGGAGAGGGCGGCCATCGTGGGAATCAACGGCGCCGGGAAGAGTACCCTTTTGAACGTCGTCACGGGGCAACTGCATCCCGACGAGGGTGAAATTGCAATGGCCAAGGGGGCGACCGTGGGTTACCTGACGCAAAGGCAGGATTTAACCTCAGAGCGAACCATTTGGGAGGAAGTATTGGACGCGCGGCGGGACGTACTGGACGCCGAAGCAGACCTGCGGCGGTTGGAGCAAGAGATGAAGTCAGTCTCCGGGGAGGCGCTGGAACAGAAGCTACACACGTATACAAGATTGACGCACGAGTTTGAGAACAAGAACGGTTATGCGTTGCGCAGCGAGGCCGGCGGCATCTTAAAGGGGCTTGGGTATGGTGAAGACGAGTGGAGCCACCCGATTTGCAACCTTTCAGGCGGCCAGAAGACGCGGGTGGCCTTGGGCAAGCTCCTATTGCAGAACCCCGCCCTCATCATACTGGACGAACCCACCAACCATTTGGACGTGGCGTCCATCATGTGGCTGGAAAACTATCTGACGGGCTACCACGGTACCGTTCTGGTCGTCTCGCACGACCGCTACTTCCTCAACCGCATCGCCACCAAAATCATAGAGATAGAGCATACAAAAGCCAGGACGTACCAGGGCAACTACTCGGATTATGCAGACAAAAAAGCGAAACGGCGGGAGGACGCCTTGAAACAATATCAGAACCAACAAAATGAAATTCGCCACCAAGAGGAGGTCATCGCCAAACTGCGCTCGTTCAATCGAGAAAAGTCCATCAAACGCGCCGAGAGTCGGGAAAAGATGTTGGCCAAAGTGGAGCGTTTGGAGCGGCCCGTCACCAAGGAGCGCGCGATGCACGTTCGCTTCACCCCCCGCATTACCAGCGGCAACGACGTGCTGACCGTAGGGGGGTTGTCCAAGTCCTACGACGGGCGGCGAATCTTCGAGAACCTATCCTTTGAATTAAAACGAGGGGAGCGCATCGCCCTGATAGGCGCCAACGGGACGGGCAAGACCACCATCCTCAAGGCCGTCAACCAACTGATTCCGGCAGAATTTGAAGAACTCCGACTCGGCGCGATGGTCAAGGTCGCCTATTACGACCAAGAACACCAAGTGTTGTCCGACGACAAGGTGCTGTTTGACGAGTTGAGGGACGCCCATCCCACATTGAACGACACGCAATTGCGGAACGTCCTCGCCGCATTCCTTTTCACGGGGGACGACGTCTTCAAGCGGGTGGGTGATTTGAGCGGCGGGGAAAAGGGCCGCATGTCCTTGGCCAAACTCATGCTCTGCGACGCCAATTTTCTGATACTGGACGAGCCGACCAACCATTTGGACGTCACATCCAAGGAGATTTTGGAGGACGCCCTGTCCTCCTATGCGGGAACGGTACTCTACGTTTCACACGACCGGTATTTCGTGAACCGCACCGCCACTGGAATCCTGCACCTCGAAGGCGGCAGGCTGACCAAGTATTGGGGCGATTACGACTATTTCATGGAAAAATGGAGTGAGGCGGCACCCGAACAAGGCCAATCGGCGGACGCCGCACCCACCATTGACGACGACTCCTCCAAAGCCTCTTGGATGCAAAAGAAGGAGGAGCAGGCAAACGCCCGCAAATTACAGAACGCGCTCGCAAGGGCGGAAGACGAAATCCACCGCTTGGAACAAGAGGTGGCGGAACTCGACGCCCTCATGACCCGCCCCGAAGTAGCCACCAATGCGGCAAAATTGTTGGAATACGACCATCAAAAAAGCGGACTGCAAGCTCAATTGGACGACTGGATGGAGCAGTGGGAATCCCTTTCGGAAGAAATGGAATAAAAAGTGTTGGCTGAGGAGCGCGCCTGTTCAGGTTTGCGGGCGCACCCTTCCCTTTCGCAGACACAGCGACACCTCGAACAAGTCGCCATTGATGGAGACGTCGAACGTCCCACCCAACGATTCCGTCAAGCTCTTGGCGATGTACAGCCCCAAGCCATTGCCTTCCTTCGAGCGGGAACGTTCGCCACGGACGAACTGCTCCATAAGCTCATCCGCCGTGATGTTCAACGGATCCTTCGATATGTTTTTCAAGGTCAGGCACACCCCGTCGCCTTCTTGACTTATGTCCGCATACACGCGCGTATCCGGCATGGAGTATTTCGCCAGGTTGCCAAACACGTTCTCCATCACGCGCCACAAATGCTTGCCGTCCGCTTCCACCAGAACTTCCTCCTCGTGCGGATTCATCACGAACGTCAAACGTTTGTCCGCAAACGCCGCATCCATCTCCCCCATAATCTGTCCCACGATTTCCCCCAAATCGACCGTCTCCCACTCGACCTTCACATTTCCCGTCCCCACCTTGGACGCCTCGATCAAATCCTGAATCAAGACCTTCAATCGCGCGGACTTTTTATCCAATACCCCTAAATACTCGGAGAGCGTATCATCCTCCACGTCAAGCCGCTTAATCAAATCCACGTAATTGATGATGGACGTCAGCGGCGTTCGGATGTCGTGCGACACGTTCGTAATCAAGTCCGCCTTGAATCGTTCCGCCTTGACATTCTCCTCATTCGCCTTTTCATACGAAGCGGCCATAGAGCACAAGTACGTGCAAAAATAGACGAGTGCCCCAAATGCGAAGACGGCAAAGAGGAAGAACGGGGTACTTACCACAATGTCGAGGGCCTCGCCAGTCGGAGGGTGGTTGATCATTGTATACGTCGAATCCAAGTCAAAATGACTGTCTCCCACATAAAACCCATATACGTTGGCAATATAATCCCTAATCTCGGACGTGGTATGGGAATTGACGACAAATCCAACGTACGCAAAAGGAATGGCGAGGTTTCCCACCATCAACGCCAACATCATAGCGCCAAACGGCCGACCGATTGGATACAGCCGAAAAAACCCAAGCAAATACGTCGTAGACGCCAGCGTCTTGTCCCGAATGCGCACCAACGTCGTCATGATTAACGACATGACCAACATATATGCCGCGAATGGAAACAACGCCATAGAAAAGGGCCCGACGTGACGTACCAGCAAATGCGCGCAAACGAAGCACAAATACAGAGTGCAAACAATGCAGAACAGATAATCCACTCGACTGATACGGTAGTACCACCCTTTCTTCTCCCTATCGTTCCAAACGGAAAGAATCAAGTGTACAAACGTAACGATATAGGTCAACCAAACCAAGAAACTGTAAATATTCTCATACTCAGCATTCATCACATAAATCTCGGCATAATAACGGAACGCCCCATTCATCCTGCACACAATGATGAAGGCACTCATGTAGTTGAGTATCAACGCCACCAAGCGATGCATCGTTTTTTTCACGCCATCTTCACCACCTTGTATCCCAGTCCGTATATGACCTTTAGGTACCTTGGCTCCTTGGGATTAATCTCAATCTTCTCGCGAATGTGCCGTATATGCACGGAAATCGTCTTCGCCACGTCAAACGCCTCCTCGTTCCACACGGATTCATAAATTTGGTTCGAAGAAAACACATGGTCCTGATGTGTAATCAATAATTTAAGAATGTTGTACTCTATCATCGTCAACGTCACTTCCTCCCCCTCCACCATCACTTGCTTTTTATTGTCGTCAAGGGACAGCCCACCCGTCCGGTAGACCCCTTGTTCCCCTGACGGCGCACCCTCCATGCCGCCCAACTGCACGTACCTACGTAGCGAAGCCTTAATCCTAGCCAAAAGTTCTACAGGGTTGAAAGGCTTGGTAATGTAGTCGTCGCCCCCCATGTTCAACCCCAAAATCCTATCCGTATCCTCGGATTTGGCACTCAGGAACAGAATCGGGACGTTGCTGCCCTCCCTAATCTTCGCCGCCGCCCCTATCCCGTCGAGGACGGGCATCATCACGTCAAGCAGTATCAAATGGACCTCCTCCCGCCGCACCGTCTCCACGGCCTGTGCGCCGTTCACCGCCTTGACGACGCGATACCCCTCGTTGTCAAGATAAATCTCCAATGCGGATAAGATGTCTTCATCATCGTCACAAATCAATATCGTATGCTCCATTTCAACCTCCCCAACTCCATCCCTTCATCCGCCGCGCACGGGGACCGACCCTTCCCCGCACACATCCAGGCTTGGCCTGAACAGGAGTCTCCGCACTAATCCCGTCTTCCCGTCAGGACGTACCCACCCGTATTGTCGCGTGAAACCTCGTAGCCCATGTCCTCCGGCACGCGAACCTTGCCGTCGTTCACGTTCTCATACCACACGGAATACCGTACCCCGTCAACCACCATTTCATACTTGCCGCCCCCCCGAAGGTACTCCACGTATTCCTCATGGCACATGTTGTTTTCTTCCATATAATAAGAGTGGGGTACTCCCACGTAACGGAAATGCCACGGTTCATAAGCAATGCCCGTAATGTGCTTCTTCCCCTTCGGATACCTAAGAATCCACCCATACCGTCTGGCGTTCTTCTTAAGCCAGCGCAACTCTTTGGAATCCTCATCCTTCATGTCGCGTTCCAAGTAGGCGACGTCCATCGCCAGTCCCGTATGGTGTTCGCTGTGCCCCGGCTTCTGGACGTAGGATTTGTCCTCCGCCTCGTCGTATAATTGTCGCTGCCTCTCATACGAACGTATGCCACTTGTCAGATAGTAACCAGTATACCCTTGTTCCTCGGCCTCGTAAAATAGCGCTTGGGCGGCCTGAAGGGCGCGTACGTCCAACTCCACGTCCCTCGTCGCCACGTCGACGGAAGGGTGGGCGGGTGCCGGCTCGGTGGCGCCGGGGTCTTCATAATCGCCATTGACGAGTGCGAGCACGTCCTGAATCTTTGGCGAATCCTTGCCAATCCACCCATGCGAGGCCAACTTAGTCGTCAACTCATTCGTCCACCCTTGCGACCCATCCCATTCCTCCACTTCCCCTTGTGCTTCCCCCCATTCCGCACTGTGAAGGAACCATGCCGCGCCAACCACCAAGGTTAAGACTACCACCAACGCCGCACCGCATCTTCTCCTCTTCCGCCTCTTCTTCATTTCACACCTCCATTTTGCTTGATGTACCTAGCGTACTACATAAAATCAAACATGGAAGGCGTGAAAAATTAACATTTGTCAAAGCTTGTGCGGAATACCCCTTGACATTTCCGTTCGCATCCCGTATAATCTGTATATGTCGTATATATACAGTATGGCGAATAGAGAGATGGCGAGGTGAGGCCGTGCAAATCATTTTATCCTTTCAGTCGGGCGTTCCCATATATGAGCAAATCAAGGAGCAGGTTAAGGCATCCATCCTATCGGGGAAGCTGTCCGAGAACGAAGTACTCCCTTCCATTCGCCAGCTCGCCAAGGACCTAAAGGTCAGCATCATAACCACCTCGAGGGCGTATAACGATTTGGAGTTGGAGGGCTTTTTGCAAACCATACCGGGTAAAGGCTTCTACGTCAAGCGCGTCAACGACGACCTTTTGCGGGTCCACTACGTCAAGGAAGTGGAAACCGCACTGGCCCACGCCGTCAGACAGGGAAACATGGCGGGATTGACCACAAGCGACCTGCATCAATTACTGGACAAAATGGGGGGATGAAGAGAATGGAAAACGCCATTGAGGTAAGCCACCTGACCAAGCGATACAAGAACTTTCGGATGGACGACGTCAGCTTCTCCGTGCCGAAAGGCTACACCTGCGGATTCATCGGCAGAAACGGTGCCGGGAAGACGACGATGCTGAAGCTCCTTCTGGGCATATCCATAAAGGATGGCGGGGAGGTCGCCATACTGAACCAATCCTTCGACGGTGAACCCTCATATAAGATTAGGGAGTCGTTGGGCGTCCTCTTTGACCAACCATATTTTCAAGAGGATTGGACGCCAATGAATGTGGAGAAGGCCATGCGGCCATTCTTCCGTCAATGGGACGGTGCGACGTTCCACAAGTACCTTGCCACCTTTTCACTCAACCCAAGGCAGAAGTTCAAGACCATGTCGCGCGGCATGCAAAAGAAACTGGGCATGGCCGTCGCATTATCCCACAACGCCAAGCTCTTGTTGCTGGACGAACCCACCTCCGGACTTGACCCCGCCATGCGAGTTGAAATGCTCGACATCCTCCGCGACTACATGGTCGACGGGGAACGAAGCGTCCTCTTCTCCACCCACATCACCAGCGACTTGGAGAAAATTGCGGACTACCTCGTCCATATACACGACGGCCAAATCCTGTACAACGGACCCAAGGACGAATTGACTGAGAGATACTGTGTGATTCGGGGCAACCTTAGCGACTTGCCACAAGGTAAAAGGAAAGACGTAATTGGCCTCAAAGAACATGCCGGCCGTTTTGAGGGACTCGTTGCCATCACCCAAACCGGAGGTTTACCGTCAACCGTCGTTACGGAGGAGGCTTCCCTAGACGACATAATGGTCCATATGGACGGAAAGGACGTCGCACCATGATTCGAAAAATGATTGCCCTAGACTGGCGAGCCATGAAAGTCTACCACAAGTCACTCCCCTTATTACCGTTCTGCGCCTTCATTTGCGGCATGACCTCGTCTTTGTTCGTAATCCCCATCTTCAGCATGATGTGCTTGAGTTACTCCATCAACCCTTTTTTCGTCGAGGAAAAGGGGGATTTGAACCATTTATACTTGTCGTTGCCCGTGAGGAGAAGAGACGTCGTGACGGGTCGTTACGCCTTGTCCCTCGTCATGTTGGCGTGTGGCTTACTCATGGGAATCGCCTTCACCCCCCTTACCAACGCCATTTCCCGTTCTCAATGGTTCATTGGGTTGGACGGCCATTTGGTGGTACTGTCGCTTAGCTTCCTGTTGTACTCCATTTTCAACCTCTTCATGTTTCCACTGCTCTTTCGCCTCGGCTACCAGAAGGGGAAGTTTTGGGGATTCTATCTGCCCCTCATACTGTTCGGCGTCTTGTTTGGCGCATATGTAACCATCTCCTCCCTACCCAGCCATCTTACGTTTACGATTGACTTCATCGTCTACGCCTCGGAGCATATGCTTTTGGTGAGCGGCGGCATGACGGCACTGGCGGTGGCCCTCCTGTCAACCTCCTATCTGGTTTCCCTTAAATTATATGCCTCGCGGGATTTTTGACCTTATAGGAAAGTTCTCAATTGCGGAGCAAGTTCCACGAAGTGGAACTTAAGAGCGTTATGGTTCTCAATAACGCTTGTTGACCGATGGGGTCGCCTCGGCCTTCCATCCCGACGCGCGAGCGGACTTCCTAGGCAAACATAAGGTAACAGGCAACAAGGATGAGGCAAAACCCAGTAATGATGTTTACGACCCTTGCAACCTTTCTTCCAAACCTCCGAAAGGTAAACGCACCCCCTATCCCCCACTTGGATTCAAAATACCAGTCATAATTCATGATGGCGCAAAAAGCCATAAATACACCCGTCAGCAAAGCGATGATTTCAATTGTACCTTCAACATCCTCTGGAGCCACCCCAAAATTTCTTAATGAACGCCCCAATCTACCATTGGCACGGTATGAATCCCCGGCATTGGCCAGAATTGTTTTCCCCATCATAAAGTACCTCCTCGTACATCACAGACACCAGTGAAGGGCTCACCGCATGAAAAAGCCATAGTAACAGCCAGCGATGATAAGTCCAACCCCAATAGCAATATTGATTACCCTTGCCGTCCTTCTACCAAACTTCCCCGCAGTAAATTTTCCTGCCGGCCCCCACTTGGACTCAAAATACCAGTCATAATTCATGATGGCACAAAAGGCCATATACACACCCGCCAACACACCCAAGATTGCTGCCGTATGGTCAGCGTCTTCCGAAGATAATCCAAAACTCCTTAACGCACGACTCAAACTCCTTCTTCTCGCATGGAGCAAACCCTCGAAATTAGCCAGCATTACCTTCTTGAACATGTAAGTACCTCCTCATCCCCTATTGCTCCGCTTCGTCCAGATTCTCCACCAGTATACTATTGTAATACAGGTCGTCCGGACAAACGTCTTGTCCTTCCGCCCATTCGACACTTATCCCAGCGATATGAACCGTGTTAAATAAATCGACGTTTCTCAACTGCCCAAACCAATCACCACGAATTAAAGGAGCCGCATCATAAACTCGTGCCTCTCCATTGTCAAACTCCACCAACAACCGATAATTTTGTAGTGGCTTTACCTTAATTGCCATTGGTGCCATAAAGCTCATCCCTTCTCCATTATTGCAATGGCGGAATCCTAAAAAACTGCTGTCCTTCTAATAGCAACACCCAATTTGCATTCAAATCTTCTTCATGTATCGCTATCCACGCTTCAATTAATTTTCGTTTTTTATTCGGCAAATTTCCCTCCAACAATTCACCACTAAGGCTGAACACCGCATTTTCACCTTGGTATTCCGCATGAATGTGCGGCACATTGTGCCGACTGTTTGGTTCACTGTACATTCTAACTATTA